>JAEEGF012359183.1_pt1 | contig 10128 bp, 8 predicted proteins | sample 9134171 | NCBI WGS metagenome assembly JAEEGF01 (sample SAMN16246542, study PRJNA631951) | gut metagenome | biome: gut microbiome; feature: rumen; material: AP-attached | host: Bos | place: Iran: Karaj | collected 2018-10 | reverse complement strand
TCGTGAAGTACTACCACACCGAGGCGCGACTGGAGATGTACTACGCCATGCTGCGCTACGTGATGTTCGGCCGACGGACGCGATTTGTGAAGGCGGTGGCCAACTGGCACTTCCGACTGTTCTGCGATCAGGTGGACAGCGACCAGTACACGCCCACGATGCACGAGCACTGGATATTCCTGTGGCGGAAGATTGGGGTGTTTACGGCACCGACGACGGACCACGAAGATTTTTAACGACCACAGATTGAACGGATTTTTATGATGAACACAACGGAAAGACTACTGACACAACTGATGGCGATGGAGGGCTGCCGGCTCACGGCTTACCGCGACGCGGCAGGGGTATTGACCATCGGCTATGGACACACGAAGGATGTACGCGAGGGCGACCGCATCTCGGCGTATTGGGCCAGGGAGTTGCTGAAGCGTGACATCGCGTATTTCGAACGTGCGGTACTCGGGCTGAAGGTGGCACGTACCGAGGGACAGCTGGATGCACTCGTGTCGCTGGCCTTTAACATCGGCATCAGGGCGCTGAAACGCTCGACGCTGCTGAAGACCATCCGCGAAGGGGGCTCTCGAAGTGCCATTAAACGCGAGTTCCGTCGCTGGGTGTATGCCGGAGGCAAGAAGCTGCCTGGGCTGGAATTGAGAAGAGAATGGGAAACAAAACGTTTTTTTGAATAAATGGAGGAATTGACAATGATGCAGATTTTTAAGAGTGAGGCGTTCGGTGAGATCCGAACCATGACAAATGAGAAGGGCGAGACCTTCTTTGTAGGTAAAGACGTAGCAATGGCGCTGGGGTATAGTCAGCCCGATAAAGCCGTCATACGACATACGGATGAGGATGACCGTATGAAATGTACGGTCACCGACAATCTGGGTCGTGAGCAGAAAATGTACATCATCAACGAATCGGGACTGTACAGTTTGATACTCTCGTCGAAACTGGAGCAGGCGAAGGCCTTCAAGCGCTGGGTGACAAGCGAAGTGTTGCCACAGATTCGCAAGACGGGACGCTACGAGCTGGGGCCGAAGGGACTGCAACTGCTGGCCACGAAGGCCGACTACTGCGACGAGGTGCTGATGAGCGTCAGCTGCCACACGATGACGCAGGTGGCCAAGGAGCTGTCGATGACGGCGCCCGAGCTGTACCGCTGGCTGATAGCCCTGGGCGTGCTCTACTGGCAGAGCGGCGAGTACATGCTGTATGCCGACTTCGCCCGCATGAGCCTGAGCAAGACGCGCACCCGCAGCCGCCGCAACCGCATGGGCACGTGGCACACGCAGCGCTACATTGTGTGGACCGAGAAGGGGCGCAAGTTCCTGCACGACCTCATGGGCAGCAAAAACCGCCAGTACATCCTGAACTGATGACGAGGCCGAGCTACTTCAACAGCGTGAGAGACCGCAGGGCGAAGACGCTGACCCCGGCGGCTCTCTCGGCCCTGGTCACCTCGGAGCAGACGCGGCGCGGCATGGCCGAGATAGCCCGACTGCAGCAGGCGGGGCAGGACATACGGCCGGGCAAGGAGATGCTGAGCGTGGTGACGTGGGGTGCCCGCTACCCCGAGGGCGAGCCGCGCATCATGGAGAACGCACGCTCGACGGGCCTGTTCTTCATCGACTGCGACCACCTGACGGAGGACCCGCGCACGGTGTACCAGCGGCTGATGGCGGCCACGAGCATCAGCGACGCCGAGCGCCGGCAGTCGGTGGCCGAGACACTGCGCCAGCACGTCAAGGGTGCCCACGTGACGCCCAGCGGCCAGGGGCTGCGCCTCATCCTGACGCACCTGCTGCCCGACCGCGACAACGCCCAGAACATCGAGGCCTTCCGCCAGCTGGTGGCCGACGATCCTGCCGCTGCCACCATCGACACGAAGGTGAAGGACATAGGCCACGCCAGCTACGTGCCGGGCGCTGAATACTGGATATTATTTGACAAAACAACACTGGAAAATGATGACGACGAAACCTCCAACAGACCATCGGACGGCCAGCCCGCCGGAGCAGCCGCAAGCGCCTCAAACGCCTCAAACGTCTCAAACGTCTCGGTTCGTACTGCGGACGAGCTACGGGGAGATTATAGACTTCGACTGAACCACGACGCCGAGGGCTACCCCGTAGGGGCCAGCGGCCAACGGCTGCAGACGCACTACCGCGGACACCCGCTGACCGAGATACGCGACCGCATCGTGCAGCTGGCGGGCGGCAAGCCCGACGAGGGCGACCGCAACCGCCGCACGTACATGGTGCTGTCGGCCCTGGCACCCATCGTGGACTACAAGGAGGAGGTGCTGCGCACGCTCATTCCCTACTGGGGCCTGACGTGGGACGAGGTGTGCGACGTGGCGAAGAGTGCGGCCCGGCGTCGGCCGTCGGAGCGGTTGCCGGAGTTGCTGCATCAGGCACTTTCCGACATGGGAACGGACGACGAGCAGGAGCCGGAAGACGACGGAAACGCGGAAAAGGAAGTGTTCCCGGAGAAGAACATGCCGCCACTGGCCCCGGTCTTCAAGCAGTGGGTGAACAGGGCACCGCGCGACTATGTGGAAATGACGTACTTCACGGTACTGTTCTGCATGGCCGGCCTGGCGTCGAAGCTGCGGGCCCGCTACCTGGACGGGCGCATCCACTCGCCGTCGTTCTTCATCACCGTCGAGGGCACGTCGGGCTCGGGCAAGTCGTGGGTGGTCGACGTGAGCGAGATGCTGCTGCGCCCCATGGCCGAGGACGACGCGAAGGCCCTGGAGAAGGAAATGGAGTACCAGCGCGAGTTGAAGAAGTGCCGCAACAAGGCCAAGCAGCCCGACGACCCGCTCATCATCCAGCGCATACTCGACCCCACCATCTCGGTGACCGCCTTCCTGAAGCAGAACTTCCAGAACAAGGGCCTGCACGCGCTGACCATCTGCCCCGAGGTAGACACCATGGTGAAGCAGCACTCACGCGGCGCCTGGGGCCAGCTGTCGGACCTCTACCGACTGGCCTACGAGAACGCCGTGACGGGACAGAAGTTCATGTCGGAAAACTCGTTCTCGGGCCGCGCCCGCGTGTTCTACAACCTCTTGGTGACGGGCACGCCGAAGTCGATGGGCCGCTTCTTCCGCAACGTCGAGGACGGACTGGTGACGCGCACCATCCCCATCGTGCTGCCCGACCAGTTCGGCGCCCGCAACCCCGTGTGGAAGCCGTGGACCGAGCAGCAGCGGCGGGTGGTCGACGAGACGGTGAACCGCGTGTACCGTGCCCTGTCGATGGACGAGGACGGCCACGTGGCCGACGAGCACCTGATGCAGCTCGACTGGCTGAACCGCGCCCTCGACGGCTGGCTGGAGGAGCAGCGGCTGAAGGCCATCAAGGAGATGTCGCGGTCGCGTGACCAGTACCGCCGCCGTGCCGCCAACGACGGGTTCCGCGCCGGTATGGTAATCTACTACCTGCTGGGCGAGAAGAATACTCCCGACGTGCGCCGCCGCGTGATAGCCAACGCCCTCTACGTGGCCACCTTCGCCGTCGAGGCCCTGATAGCGAAGTACGGCCAGGAGACCGAACAGACGCTGACCGGCAAGGACGACCACCGAGCGCCGAAGAGTGCCATCCTCTACGACATGATGCCCGCCCAGTTCACCCGCGAACAGCTGAAGCAGAAGATGCAGGAGCTGAAGGTGCTGACCAAGCTGCGCGACGTGGTGTGGCGCTGGTCGAAGTCGAAACTCATCGAGGTGCTGCCCGACGGCGGCATCAAAAAAACAAAAGAATAAAAACCGAAAAAATCATGACAAACCCAGAGACTTATCTTAGTGAACATTTTCAGTTGAAGGAGTTTACTGCCTCAACCAGTTATCCCGACATCTACAACGTACCGTCGCCGGGAGTAGTAGAAAACCTGCGCGTGGTGGCACAGTGGCTGGAGGAAATGCGCAGCCGCTACAACCGCGCCTACATGGCCGGACGCGACACGCCAGTCGTCGTCAGCAGCGGCTACCGCAGCATCAAGCTCAACCGAGCCGTGGGCGGAACGAAGGAGAGCAACCACCTGTACGGCTACGCCGCCGACCTGCGCTGCCGCGACCTGACGCAAGCCATCCGTTACGCCGCCCTGCTGCTCGACATCTCGATGGACTGGGTGAAGCCGTTCGACGAGCTCATCATCGAGCGCCGCTACAACCGCTACTGGCTCCACTTCGCCGTCTGTCCGACGCGCAACCGGCTGAACGTGACGTTTATTGACAAGCGGAAGTAATTAAACAAAAATCTTCACAAATCAGACACAAATTGTTATGACGCGTAGCCATTTGTGTGCAGATTTGTGGAGATTTTTGTTCTTTTTTTTAGCCCGTTTTACTTATTTTTTCTCCATCAGGAAGTTGATGAACAGGCCTGACTGGTAAGCCATGTAGGGATTGCCATCCATATCGGGCATATACATGCCAAACTCCATCAGTTCGGGAGCGAAGCTGGTGGCCTCGTAGTCGATGAGGTACACGTCGAGCAGCATGTGGCCAGGCTCGTCAGCATCCTCATCATCAATCTCACGCACGCCGATGTAGGCCACGTTGTTCTCGCTGGTCGAGGCAGCATCGAAGTTACGGTTCACACCCGTCACCTTCAGGATGGTGAGGTCGATGGTAGCTCCCACGCCAGCGTGGATGGCATAAGCGCCGGGCAGCACCTCGTAGGTAGCCTCGCCCGTGAAGAAGTTCTTCAGCGTCGACTGGAGGTTGGGTGTCAGCTTGCCGTCAGCAAAGGTCAGTTCATCGGCAGCGTTGAAGGCGGGGAAAGCGTCGCCATAGGTGGCCATACCGCCCCACATGGAATCCATGTAATCCTTGTCGGTAACGAGCTTGCGCATCTTCCAAGTACCCTCAAAGGCAGGGCCAGCCTCGGTAGCGTCGTAAGCCTCGATGTAGTCGAGCTGAGCAGCGGGAATGTCGATGACCTCGCCGCCCTGCTTGTAAATCTTGATACCCTGTGCGCTGGCGGTGGAGGCACAGAAAAGTGTAGCCATGAGGGCTACGAGGGGGAGTATAATCTTTTTCATTTCTTGATGATTTTAAATGTTGACTTGTTAGTTTTGACGATGTAGACCTGACCGGCAGGCAGGTTCTGGGTAGAGAGGCTGACGGAGCCGTCGTCGCCGACACGTGCCGACTGCAGCAGCTGTCCGCCGACCGAGAAGATTTGTGCCACGCTGCCGGGCTGTGCGCCACGGACGGCAATTTCACCCGGCTGGGCCTTGAAGGTCAGGGCTTTCACCTCGCCGATGGCGGTGGGTGTAGGCTCGGTTTCCTGGACGGTCACCTTCTTCAGCTGGCTCCAAGTGAAGGCAGTCACAGTCTCGCCATAGCGCAGTTCGTAGCCGTCGGCCACCGTCTTGATGACGGGCTTCTGGTCGGCTCCGATGGCGATGGTCTCGCCAGCGGCGCTCTCTACGACGAGACACCACTTTGCGTCTGCGGCGTTGGCAGTCAGAGCCGTAGCCAGCAGAAGCAGCAATGAGTAAAGTTTTTTCTTCATCATAGGTTTTTGTTTAAAAGTTAATAATATATTATCTCGCGTTCTGTTCGTATTCAGCCTGCTGTGCAGCCACGAAGGCACTGTCCTCGGCAGTCATCGGCTCAGCATCGGGCATGCGGATGTTCTTCTTATAGCCGCGGTTCAGGGCAGGCTCCTCGTCGACGTTCTTACAGGAGGTAAGCACGGCGCTCAATGCCAAATGGCAAACGACAAATGTCAAACCTGTCAGTAGTTTCTTCATCATATTCTTCAATCTTTCAATTCTTCAATACGTTTCCTCATAGCCAGGGTTCTGGACGAGTCCGGGCTGCAACTCAAGGTCGGTGACGTTGATGGGCCAGGTGTACATGAACTGGCGCGTCCAGAACTTCATACCCTCTCGGGCGACCCACCACTCAGGCCGTCCGTTGCGCTTCAGCTCAAACCAGCGGTCACCGTTCTCCAAGTAGAGTTCCTTGCGGCGCTCGTTGAGGATGGCCTGGATCAGCGGCGTCAGCGGTTTACCTGTAGCGTCCTGCCGGATGAGGGCGGTGTCATCGACGGGCGGCAGCGTCGCAAGGTTGTAGACGTACATGCCCGTGATACGGTTCTTGCGGAACATGTTCAGCTCGTAGAGGGCTGAGTCCTGCATGTTGAGGTGGTAGGCACACTCCATCGAGATGAGTGCCATCTCGGCCGAGCGCATACCTGTGAAGAAGAGCTTCTTGTTGGTACGCTTGCGGTTGAAGAACAGGTTGCCCTTGCGGCGTATGTCGTTGGTACCCTCGGCAAAGAGCTTCACGAAATCGGCACTCAGCGGGCGGCGCTCCATAAAGCTCATGGCACCCGTGATGCCTAACTGACCCCCGGTGAGCAGGTCGCCCATGAAGATGCGGTTGCCCACCAGTCCATACTGCGTCTGCATCATCTTCACATAGTCGTCGCCCGACAGCAGCGGGTGCTTTTCCAATACGAGGCGGGCTTCGTCGCGAGCCTCCTGCCAGCGTCCACACCAGTGGTAGAGGCGGGCCAGGTAACCGTGCAGCACGTCGTTGTTGAAACGGTACATCTTCTCCTGTATGTCGCAGGCCAAGGCGGTCTTCAGGTCGCGCTCTGCCTGGTCGATGGTCTCCTGCATGGTGCTGCGGATGGGCTTGGCCTCCATGTCGAACTCGGTGACGATGGGCACACCAGGCTTGGTGGCATCGGCCAGCGGCGGCTCGCAGAACATGCGCAGCAGCTGGTAGTAGCAGACGCCACGCAGCGCATAGGCCGTACCGACGATGTCCTGCCCCTCGCGGGTGTCGCGACCGTCCTCGAACTCGCCGAGAATGATGTTGCAGTTGCGTATCTCCTCGTAGAGATTTTTATAAACGTCCTGTTTAAAACTGACAGAACTGCCCACATAAGCAGCCATATAGTCGTTGGCAGTCCCTAAGTTGGTAGCCATGTTGTCGGCAAAAGCCTCGCACTCCTGGGCATCGCCGTAGCCACCCACCGACTCGCTATAACCGCAGTCAATCTCGTAGCACAGCTCGTGAACCAGTGCCGCATACTCCTCGGTGGTCTTGGGTATCGTCTGGCCATACGGCTTGATGTCGAGATACTTTTCGCAAGACGTGAAGAGCAAGACGAAAAGCCCACCCCAAACCCCTCCCCAAGGGAGGGACTTCTGAATTGCATTTATGATGTGATGTATATTCATTGTATCAGTCTTTAGAATCCAATATTAACTCCTAAACTAAAGCTTCGGCTCATGGGATAGACGGCACCCGGCGACTCAGGATTCATGCCCGAGAAAGAGGTGATCATCCAGAGGTTGTTGGCCGTGAAACTAAGGCCGAGGCTGCTAAGTCCCAGCCGACGCGTCAGTTTCTCGGGCGAACTGAAGGTAAGCGTCAGGGCAGCAATCTTCCAGTAGGAAGCATCCTCATAGTAGGCTCCGTTCTGTATGGTCTGGGACAGCTGCTCACGGTCTAAGTTCAAGGCAGCGCCGTGGGCATCAATCAGTCGCGGATAGCCGTCGGTAACGGGGTTGTCGGGTGTCCAGCGGTAGGCAGCATCCTTCACCACGTTGTTGTGGGCGGCATAGATGTCGTAGCGGTGATTCTGAATCGTATTATAGTTGGTACGGCTCACTGCACTGTACGAGCTCTCCAGATAGACATCGCTGGATTTCTTGGCACCCAGCGAGAACGACGAGCTGACGCTAAGCGAGAGATTGCGCCACGACAGGTTGGTCGACAAGCCGCCCGTCCAAGGATAGTTGCCGGAGCCGATGTAGAACATGTAGTTTTCCCAACCATTGCCCTTCGACTCATCGTAGTCGCTACGTTTCTCGTAAGTGTAGAGTCCCGTTGCGGCGTCGATACCCGTCAGTTTGCCGGTGAAAATCTTACCCAGCGGGTAGTCCACGTAGATGTCGCCAAGGGCCGAGCCTGTAGGCGACTGGTACTTTGTCAGCACGTTCTGGTTGTAGGCAATATTTCCGTTAAGGCTCCATCGCCAGTCCTTGGTCTTCAGGGGCGTTCCGCTGAGCATCAGCTCGAAGCCCTGGTTCACTTGCTCGGAAGTGTTGTAGCTCTGGGTGGCGAATCCCGTCGTCGAGACCACCAATACCGAGCTGACCAGGTCGTAGCCCTTACGGCGGTAGAACGAGAGGTTCACGTTCAGGCGGTTCTTCAGGAAGCCCACATCGATGCTGCCGTTGTAGTCGCGTGTGCGCTCCCAGCGCAGATGGGGGTTGGGCGGATTGTTGATGTTGCCCATGCGGTAGGCCTGGGTGTCGCTGTTGCGGTATTTCTTCTGGTAGTTCATGATGAGCACGGGGTAGACGCTCTTGTTGACACCGCCGGTGACACCCGTAGAAAGGCGGATGGTGGCGTGGCTGACGATGTGACGGATGCGCTGCATCCAGCGCTCCTCGTCCATGTTCCAGGCCAGACCGAAGCTCCACGTCATATTGAACTGCTCCTTGGCACCGAAGTTGTTGCTACCGTCGGAGCGGCCCGTCACGTTGGCTACATAGCGGTTCATCAGCACATAGTCGACAGCTCCATAGAAAGAGGCCATCGCATTCTCAATACGACCCTGTTCCGACAGGCTGTTCAGGATGCTCTGATAGCTCTGCATGTCGGCCTCGGAGTAGGAACCGTCGGAACTGCCCGACAGCGGCAGAGGCATCGAGAAATTGCCCGTCACGGGGTCGTAGCCATATACTTTGCGGGTGACGCTCTTGGCATAGCTGTTGCTCACCTCGGAACCGAAGAGGGCGCTGACGCGATGAATCTCGCCGAAGGTCTGACCGTAGTTCAGCTGGGCACGCAGCTGCCAGTTGCGGTTCGAACTGTTGGCCTGTGTCAGGTTTCCGTAAACACGCTTGGAGAGCATGTTAGTACCCTCAAACGGACGGTCGAGCCAAGCGGTATAGCTATCCTGATCCACCTCATTGTCGGAGGCGTCGGAGCTGTAGCTGTAGGAGGCCAGCCCGTAGAGGCGGAAGTGCTCGCCGAGGCGCCAGGTGATGTCGCCACGCAGCGTCGTCGACGAACTGGTGCCCACCATCTTGGTATTGTCAATCTCGCGCATGATGTTGACACCGTTCTCGGGCAGCTGGCTCATCACGTCGCCGTTCACCTTGGGCAACGTGAAATAGGTGTTGTCTGCGCTATAGGAACCGTCGTCGTTGTAGGGTTTCTCGTAGGGGTTGGCGAAGTAGGCATAGCGGAACATGTTGAATATGTTGCTGGTGCCTGCTGCCAGGCTCTTCAGGTAGCTGTAGGAGACGTCGAAGTTCAGCGTAACGGCTTTCGAGGGGTTGAGCGAGAGCTTCGACATGAAGTTGGCACCGTCTGAGGCCGACTTCTTGATGATGCCATTGTTGGTCGACATGCCGCCGCTGACGTAGTAGGTCATCTTCTCCGTGCCGCCCGAGAGGCTCACGCTGTGCGAGGTGCTCACGGTGTTGCGGAACAGCTCCTCAAACCAGTCGGTGTTGGTCTGCTTCAGCTCCTCAATGTAGGCATCCTGCTCGTCGGTGCTCATGCCCTTGAACTGTCCGTAGCCCGAGCGTATCTGACCGATGACGCCGATACGGGGGAACCACGTGCCGTTCTCAAAACCCTTCTTCGAGAACTCGTCCCAGATGCTCTGCTCGTAGGCCAGCTTTTCCTCTGTGTTCATGAGATTATGGTCGCGCGAGGGAGCCGTCTGCACGGTGACGTTGCCGCTGTAGCTGATGTGGATGTTGCCCGCCTGACCCTTCTTGGTAGTGATGACGATGACACCCGACTGCGCCTGCGAACCGTAGATGGCAGCAGCGGCAGCGTCCTTCAGCACGGTGATGCTCTCGATGTTCTGGGGTGCAATGCCAGCCACACCGTTGGCGTAGAGGGTAGAGAAATCGCCGGAGCGGATATACGAGTTACCCATGACGGGGATGTTCTTCTGAAGGGGCACACCGTCGACCACCCACAGCGGCTCGTTGTTGCCGGTGATGGAGGCCGTACCACGGATGCGAATCTTGGCACTCTCGCCCGGTCGGCCGCTGACGGCCTGCACGTTGACACCCGCTAACTTGCCCTGCATCAGCATATCGCCGTTGGCTAAGGGCTGGTCTTTC
>JAEEGF012024275.1_pt1 | contig 10128 bp, 7 predicted proteins | sample 9134171 | NCBI WGS metagenome assembly JAEEGF01 (sample SAMN16246542, study PRJNA631951) | gut metagenome | biome: gut microbiome; feature: rumen; material: AP-attached | host: Bos | place: Iran: Karaj | collected 2018-10 | reverse complement strand
GGTAATCCTCCTATGTTCTGTTTGTATGACTAACTACGTTTTTTAGCTAAAAACATAGTCATACTGCGACCTTCCACTTTTGGTGCCTTGTCAACTACTGCGATATCAGAAAGTGCTTCAGCAAAGTCATCTAAGATGTGCTTGCTGTTGGCCATATGAGCCATCTCTCTACCACGGAAACGAAGTGTGATTTTTACTTTGTTGCCTTTGGTAATGAACTTTCTAGCAGCATTTGTCTTGGTATTCAAGTCATTGGTATCAATGTTTGGTGATAATCTCAATTCCTTGATTTCTGTAACAGCCTGTTTCTTCTTGGCTTCTTTCTCTTTACGAATGTTTTCGTATTTGAATTTACCATAATCAATGATACGGCAAACCGGTGGCTTAGCAGTAGGAGCAATCTTAACTAAGTCAACTCCTGCTTCGTCAGCAAGCTTCTGTGCCTCTTTGACACTCATAACGCCCAGCTGCTCACCGTCAATTCCGATGACACGAACTTCTTTGTCTCTGATTTGTTCATTAATGAAATATTCGCTAATTGTCGTACCCTCCAAAATAGGCTTAAACTAAAATAAAAAAGTGGATAGCATCGCCATCCACTTTTCATGTAATTCCGTCATAACGGACTAACATTCAGTTACCTGACACCTGCTAAGTACTCATGGAGCCCGCAGGGTGAGAGTGGATACTCTGCTTTCTGTGTTTCACACACTAGATAAATATACAACAGTCCACTTTCTTTGTCAACACTTTATTCTGAAATTTCTTTGTTTTCTATATCTTCTGCTGTAGTCTCCGCCGGATTCTCCGGAAGCGCATCACCGAACATGAGTCTTTGGCCATCTTCTGATTTGGCTTCCTTTTCATACTCCTCTTCGGCTTCCGGATCTGCTGCCCCGCCTTTGTACTCTCCTTTGGCCAGGCTTTTGATAGAAAAGCCAAACAGTACCACGCTAAGTCCAAGGAGCACTGCACCGGCCACCACGAATACCAAACCGTTTTCTGCCAGTTTCTTTACATTATCTGTTATAAGTGTAAAGCCTAAATACGCTACATAAGCGGCTACGCAGGCTTTTAAAATCAGCATTTGCTGAGTAGAAAGCTTTTTGTCTTTTTTATCCATGTCCTATCCTTCAGTAGTATCTACGCCCAGCTCCTCTAATGCTCGCTGGGATTTACGTGCTCTGTCTGTGCCCGGATACTTCTCTACCACTTCTTTAAAGTAAAGAGCTGCATTGGCATCATCGCCGTTCTTTCTATAAGCATTTGCCAGGTTGTAGAGGATATTGTCGTTCTCTACATCGTAGATTTTTGCTTTTTCCAGATTGGTGATGGCATCGGAATAATTGCCATCTTTGTAGGCCTGCAGGCCATCTTCCAAGTACTGCTCTGCAACCAGCGGTCCTACTTTTGCCAGCATGGCATTATAGACACTTTGGAATGCATCGGAAGTGCCATTGATATCCACTTCAGACGCCAGTTTTTCCAGTGCTTCCGCTACTGCCGTCACATCATCCGGATTATTGATATAGGTATTGACTGCATTTAGCAAGTCATCCATGGTCTGTAAAGTACCGTCAGTGCCTACGTATTTATCTACCTCAGACTGAAGCTGTTCGTTTAAGGCCTTCAGGCTGTCCATTTCCTGGTTCAGGCTTTCCATATCTGCCGACTTCACGTTCAACTGCTCGCTGACCACCTTCAGCTGCTCTGTCATATCCGCCTTTGCATTTTGGATTCTGGCAGGCAAAATCAGGAAGAAGGAAATCGCCACACCGATGACAAGTCCCATTACCATGTAGATCACCGCTGAGCCGGTTACGCTATGTGGCTCGTGGAATTCAGCAGGTTGGATGATGGTTTCATTTCCTACGGTGTATTTTACAATGTCCTCTTTTTTCTTTCTCTTTACCTTAGCAACCCCATCCTCATCTGTAGGATGCAGGATTTTCTCCGCTTCCTTCATATAAAGAAGAGCCTGGGTATTTCCATGGTCAATCTGTAAGACCTTCTCAAGCTGCTTCATAGCCTTGGTGTAATCCTCTGCATCCAAGTACAAAAGGCCTAGCAAAAGGTGTGCTCTCACATACTTCGGATTCATACTTACCACGGACTTCAGCTGGATAATAGCCAAATCTTTGGAATCCTGTTGGCAATACAAAAGTGCCTGATTGTACTTTTTAATAGCCTGATTCCAGGTATCCAGACGAGAAGGGTTATTCTGTACCATGGCGATATAGTCTTCTGCGATGTTTTTGCGATTACGCAGATTGGTACTGATGACCCACTCACTAAGAGCGGCCACCACCTCGCCTAACTCAAAATAGACCAGACCTAACAGGTTTCTGGCCTCAACATGTGCTTTATTAAATTTGAGGCACTGTCTCAAACAAATAAGTGCCCCGGACAAATCTCTGACTTTTGCCTTCTCCAACGCCTGATTGTAAAAGCGGTTGGCGGTCATCATGATTGTCTTATAAGTTCCTACATCGGCACCGCAATTCGTGCAGAAGTTCTCTTCTGTAAGCCGTACCCCACAATGATAACAATTCATGTACGCTTACCTCTACTCTTCTTCTGTTGTTTCTTCCTCTTGCTTTGCCTCTTTCACGATTTTCACCATCAGGTCTGCCATGTCTGTCATGTCCTGATTGTAAATCGCTGTTTCTACTTCTCCAACTTCCATACTGGGATGGAATTTCTTTAATTCTTCTTCAAAATTAATCATATTTTCCCCATTTGTTTTTTCCATTCTCCCACGAGATGTAAGGATCCGGTGAAGAAAATCTCTCCTCCATCCGAAATCTCCCTGCGCGCCTCATCATAGGCTTCCGAAAGCGATGGAAAAATCTGCATTTCTATTTTCAATTCAGGATCTGCAAAAAGACGCTCCAGCACCTCCCTATATCCCAGTGCCTTTAAGCTTCTCTCATCCTGTAAGCCTGTTACCAATACTTTGGCAAAAAGATGACTATCACGAATCGCGGTAAGCATCTCTTCGTAGGATTTATCAGCCATCACTGCAAAGATCAGAATCCTTTTGCCTTCTGCCGGCATCTGCTTCACGGTATCCAAAAAAGCCCTGATGCCTTCCGGATTATGGGCTCCATCCACATACAGATGAGGGGATACTTGCTCCATTCTACCGGGGTGTGTCATTTCTTCCACGCCTCGAAGTATGTCTTCCGTCTTTAGATTCAGTTTTCCATTCTGCTGCAAATACCCCAGTAAATCCAGAGCAATTGCTGCATTTTCCATCTGATAAAGTCCTGCCGCGCTTAAAGCTATGCGCTCATAACTATAATACTTAGATTCATAGGAAAAATCAACGGCTTTGCTGAAGTTTTGAAGTAGGCGACAACGGCTCTTATCCACATAGGACACCGGACAATTACGCTGTTTTCCAAGGTTATTTATGACGCTTTTTGCCCCCTTTGGAAGGTCCCCGCAAAACACCGGCGCCTCATTACGCAAAATGGCACCTTTCTCCCCAGCTATAGCTTCGATGGTGTCTCCTAAAACCGCCGTATGCTCTAAGCTAATACTGGTGATCGCCAGCGCCAGGGGATGGGGCAAAAGTGTCACAGCATCATATCTGCCTCCCAGCCCCGTCTCCAGAATAAGAATATCCGGCTTTTCCTCTGCAAAATACTGCATAGCAAGCAAAAAGTAAGCCTCCGGCATAGTCAGTGTTCCATCTATTGCAACAGCTTCTTGCAAAGTAGAAAGCAAGCTCTCTTCCAGGGCTCTATACCTCTTCCCCGAAATCTGATTCACACGGACATGGCATTTCCCTGTCTTTTTGTCTCTGATGCTTTCCCGGCTCTCGACGGTTTCACCGGATTTCTCCAGGATTCGAATGCGCTCTTCTTCCTCCACCAAATGCGGAGATGTAAAAAGGCCCACCTTGTAGCCATTCTCTGCCAGCGCATAAGCAAGAAAAAAGCATGTAGAGCCTTTTCCATTACTGCCAGCCACCTGAATAAACGGGATTTCCTCCCCCGGTCTTCCTAAGTAGTCATAATATGCAATTGTTTCTTCTAAGCTTGGCCCTTTCGCTTTCCACTTAGGTAGCGCTTCTATCCGGTCAACACACTTTGTCATGTCCAAAGCCATTTCCATCCTCTGTCAGCGATTTGCTTTTCTTATTTTTGTATTACAAGAAAGGAGGGATAGTTCCCTCCTTCCATCTTACCTTATTTCTTTAACTGTGCCAGTCTTTCTTCTACCTGCTGCATCATCTGCTGATACTTAGCAAGTTTTTCCTTTTCTTCAGCTACCTTTTCAGCCGGTGCTTTAGAAAGGAATCTTTCATTAGAAAGCATGCCTTCAGAACGTTTTAATTCGCCGGCAAGTTTCTCTTTTTCTTTTTCCAGACGAGCAAGTTCCTGTGCCAAATCTACCAATTCTGCAAATGGAATGTACAGGTTTGCTTCCGGGATTACAACAGATACTGCATCATCCGCAATACCGGTCTTATCTGCCTGGATATGTACTTCAGAAGCATAAGCCAGAGAAGCAAAGAACAATTTACCGTCTTCAAAGATCTGGCGGTTCTTCGCATTATCGCTGACTACGTATACATCCGCTTTTCTGGATGGTGCTACGTTCATCTCACTTCTAACGTTACGGATACCACGAACTGCTTCTTTCATCACTTCGATTGCTTCTTCTTCCGCAGAGAAGTCTCTCTCAGCAGTAAATTCAGGCCATGTGGAAATCATGATAGATTCCTCTGTGGACTGCAATGTGCAGAAGATTTCTTCTGTGATAAATGGCATATATGGATGCAGCAGCTTCAATGCATCAATCAGTACGGTCTTTGCTGTCCAAAGAGCTGCCATCTTGCTATCCTTGTCATCAGCATTGTACAGACGAGGTTTTACCATCTCAATATACCAGTCACAGAACTCTTCCCAAATGAAATCGTATACTTTCTGTACTGCGATACCCAGTTCGAACTTATCCATATTGGCAGTAACATCCTGTACCAAATGGTTCAGTTTGGAGATAATCCATTTATCTACAGGCTCTAACTTATCTGCCATCCGAGCCAGAGTCAGAGACTCATCGATACCTTCACCCTGCTCATTTTCGTACTGCTCCATATTCATCATCAGGAATCTGGATGCATTCCAAACTTTATTTGCAAAGTTACGGCTATTCTCTACTCTTTCATAGTAGAAACGCATATCATTACCAGGTGCATTACCGGTAATCAAAGTAAGTCTCAGTGCGTCTGCGCCGTACTTGTCGATGACTTCCAAAGGATCGATACCATTTCCTAAAGACTTACTCATCTTGCGACCCTGGTCATCACGAACCAGACCGTGGAATAATACAGTCTTGAATGGTGCTTTGCCCATCTGCTCGTATCCGGAGAAGATCATACGGATAACCCAGAAGAAGATAATATCATAACCGGTTACCAGTACGTCTGTAGGATAGAAGTACTCCAGTTCTTTGGTTTTCTCAGGCCAACCCAGTGTGGAGAATGGCCACAAAGCAGAGGAGAACCAGGTATCCAAAGTATCAGGATCCTGTGTAAAGTGTGTCTTACCACATTTCGGGCAAACAGTAGGAGCTTCCTTGCTTACGATCAGCTCACCACATTCGTCGCAAGTATAAGCAGGAATACGATGTCCCCACCAAAGCTGACGGGAGATACACCAGTCACGGATATTATCTGTCCAGTTAAAGTAGGTCTTGTCCATACGCTCAGGAATCAGCTTGATTTCACCTTCTTTGACAGCTTTTACTGCAGGTTTAATCAGCTCATCCATCTTAACGAACCACTGCTCTTTTACAAGTGGCTCAATGGTAGCATGGCAACGGTCATGGGTACCTACATTATGAGAATAGTCCTCGATTTTAACCAGAAGACCTTCTTTATCTAATTCTTCTACGATCTGCTTTCTTGCTTCGTAGCGATCAAGGCCTGCGTATTTACCACCATTTTCATTGATGGTAGCATCATCGTTCATGATGTTGATAACAGGCAGGTTGTGTCTCTTACCTACTTCAAAGTCGTTAGGGTCATGTGCAGGTGTGATTTTTACAACACCGGTACCGAACTCTACGTCTACATAGTCATCTTCTACTACAGGAATGGCTTTGTTTACGATAGGAAGCCATACCTGACGGCCGTGTAAGTAATTATATCTTTCATCACTTGGATTTACTGCTACTGCAGTATCACCCAGCATAGTCTCAGGACGTGTGGTAGCAAAGGTAAGAAACTCTGTCTTACTTGGTGTACCATCTGCTTCTACAACAGGATAGTTGATATACCAAAGGTGACCATTCTGCTCTTCGTACTCTACTTCTGCATCGGAGATGGAAGTGTTACATACAGGACACCAGTTGATCATACGTGCGCCTTTGTAAATCCAGCCTTTTTCATGCATCTTGCAGAATACTTCTGTTACGGCTTTATTGCAGCCTTCGTCCATAGTAAACCGCTCTCTGTCCCAATCACAGGAAGAGCCGATTTTCTTCAGCTGGCTGATGATACGTCCGCCGTATTCCTTTTTCCATTCCCAGGCACGCTCTAAAAATTTTTCTCTACCCAGGTCATGCTTGTCGATACCCTGCTCTTTTAAAGTATTGATAATCTTTACTTCCGTAGCGATGGAAGCGTGGTCTGTACCAGGCTGCCAAAGCGCATTGTAACCCTGCATTCTCTTATAACGAATCAGGATATCCTGCATAGTATTATCCAGTGCATGTCCCATGTGAAGCTGACCGGTAATGTTTGGTGGTGGCATCACAATAGTAAAAGGTTTCTTTCTTTCATCTACTTCTGCGTGGAAGTATTTCTTATCAAGCCACTTCTGATATAAGCGGTCTTCGATTCCCTTAGGATCGTAGGTTTTTGCTAATTCTTTGCTCATACAGTCTCTCCTTTTAATAAACAAAAAAAGTTCGTCCTTTGCATTTCTGCAAAGGGCGAACATTCTGTACGCGGTACCACCTTTTTCACTACTCTCTCGCGAGAAATAGCCTCACGAACTTCTCATCTGATCAGAAGTCCAAACCCTGTAACGGGGGCAAGCCGATTCTACTCCCAAGCAACCTTCCGTATACTTACTCCCGAAGAATCTCTCCACCAATTTGCGCTACGCGCCAAGGGAATAACCCTCTTTGTGATTCTCTCTCTGACGGTCAGGACTACGTACTCCTCTTGTTCATCGTCGATTCTCTATGTACCGATTTCGTCGGTTTTGATACTAGTACTATACTCTCCGGACACAAATCATGTCAAGAGCGATTTACAATCTTCCCAGGTAGGCACTAGCTTACTTTATTTTTATATTTTACACGATAGATATGCAAAAGTGCTTCGTGAAGTCTCTCTTCGGAGATATCTCCATTTTGCACTGCTGTCAACACACCATTGTAGGCTGCTTCAAAATCACTAGGCATATAAATCATATCTACGCCGGCATTGATGGCCTTCACCACTGCCTGGTCGATATCATAGTACTCTGTAATCGTACCTGTATTCATAGCATCTGTCATAACGATACCATCAAAGCCCAGTTCGCTACGCAGTACATGAATCGCAGAGGCTGACATACAGCACGGTGTATTATCATCTGTCAGATTTGGAGCAGATGCTGTACTTACCATGACGAATTCAGCACCGGCATCGATAGCTGCTTTATAGGCTACGAATTCAGAAGCTGTCATCTCCTCTTTGGTACGTTCTGTAATCATCATGCCGCCTTCAGAACCACCTGTAACAGCACCCAGTCCCGGGAAGGTACGGACACATGCACTGACGCCGGAAGCCTGTAATCCCTTTACATATTCTGCTGCCATAGCGCCTACTTGACTGGCATCGCTGCCAAAGGTAGTGCTTCCAAGGAGATTGCCATCCCCAATCTGTAAATCCGTCACCGGTGCCAGATTCAGGTTAAACCCAAGCTCTGCCAAGTAGCTACCGGTAGTAAATCCGGCAGTATTTGCTGCTGCGGTATCACCTGCAGCGCCTAAGTCTGCAAAGCTTGCAGTTGCTTCTTTTTTCAGGGTCTTTGCAATGACGGACTGGTCTCCGCCTAATTCACTTGCTGCAAGGAAAATATTCTGACGCTCTGCGGCTGTATCAGCCAGAAGCTTTGTAAGCTGCTGGGTATCTTTCACATTGGACTTATCATATACAAGTCCGCCCACTTTATACTGATCAAGGGCTTTTCTGGAAGTATCCCCCACCTGTGTAACGGAAGCCACGCCGGTCAACTGACTCGGGCTTACCATAAACAGCGCAGATACTTTATCCTCGATAGGCATTTCTGCAATGGCTGCTTCTGCGATTTCATCGATAGGATTCAGCTCTTCTGTCTCAACTGTAGTCTCAGGTTCGCTGATCACCACAGTTTCCTCCTGCTGTACTGATTCCAGTTCTGCAGCAATCTGAGCTGCCTGTCTCTTATCTGCAGTAGCATGGAATACCTTCGCACCTAGCACAAAAATCAAAACACCAATCAGTGCGATGATAATAAATAAACTAAGGAATGCTAAAAGCTGATTCCGCATACGACGTTTTCTACGACGCTCTCTTTTATACTCCGGACTTCTGATGTATGCTTCGTACTCCGCATCCTCTTCATCCTCGTCTTCTTCGTCGTCCTCGTCGTCCTCTTCGTCCTCTTCGTCTTCGTAATCCTCGTCGGATTCCTCATCGTCGTCTTCGGAGTCTTCATCCTCCACATCGTCGGATTTCTCTTCTACATCTTCCTCATCCGGGACGACAGTTTCACTATCTTCTGTATCTTCATCCTGATCTTCGGATTCCTCTTCAGGCTCCTGTACATCGCCCTCTAAATCCTCGTAATCAGCCTCATCTTCATCTAATAAAAATTTGTCTTTTAAAAAGCCTTTTTTCTTCATAATCTCCTCGAAAATTATGTCTAGTCTCGGTTTTCAACATCGCTTTCTATGATAACGTAAATTCCTTAAAATGTAAACGCTCAGGCCACCAGGGCGACCTCCGCTTCACGGCCAACTCGTGGCAATAGAATAGAGGGTACCGACGTTTCATCACCGATACCCTCTTCTACATGCTATTGTCCAATGGACCAGCCCTCCATATATCTATATCTAAATTTCAATGTCCTTCGATTCTTTCTATTTCTTATTTTTGTACATATCGTACTTGCGGCGACTTCGCTTCTTTTTCTTTGCGCCTCATGTTCAAAATATACTCGACTTCGTTAGATGATTTCCAGTTCCATATTATGTTCCTGGTTTAACTTATGTTTTTGGTGGTCCGTACCTCCTTTACTTAGATTTCCTACTATGTTTCGTTCCCTACTCTATTGATAAGGCATTTCCTTTTTCTCTCTTGTTTTTTGTTACTCTTATTATAACAGAGGCGTTTGAATTGTCAATGCTTTTTCTGATTATTTTTCATATTATTTGATAATTAAACTGATAATATTAAATTGTCGCAATTTTCAGTTTATTACGGCAATTCCTTTTCCACCAGAAAATCCCTGAAAACATTTTTCGTACAGTTTCGTCCCAGAAAATTATTCATCTTTTTTCAGAGACATTTTTCATCCCTGGCCTGGCAAAACACAGAAAAGCCTCCTTGCTATCAAAGCAAGGAGGCCTATTTCTTCTTTGTGTCTTATCCAAACCTTGTCCGTCCGGATTAGAGTTTTGCTACTACGAAAATATTGTAGATTGCTGCGATGGCAGCTTCAAAATCGGCATTTTCTACGCCGATGATGATATTCATCTCAGAAGATCCCTGGTCAATCATACGTACGTTGACATTGGCATGTGCCAAAGCAGAGAAGATACGACCTGCTGTACCTCTGGAGGATTTCATACCCCTACCTACTACTGCAATCAGCGCCAGATCAGATTCGATTTCGATACTGTCCGGATGAACCGTACGCTGAATCTGCGCTACGACGCTTTGTTCTTTATTCATGAACTCATCCTGGTGTACCAGCACCGTCATGGTGTCGATACCGGAAGGCATATGCTCAAAAGTAACTCCTTTATCTTCAAAGGCCTGCAGTACTTTTCGACCAAATCCGATTTCAGAGTTCATCATTTCTTTTTCCAGCATAAGAGAGCAGAAGCCCTTCTTACCGGCGATACCGGTGATGGTAT
>JAEEGF011816188.1_pt1 | contig 10129 bp, 8 predicted proteins | sample 9134171 | NCBI WGS metagenome assembly JAEEGF01 (sample SAMN16246542, study PRJNA631951) | gut metagenome | biome: gut microbiome; feature: rumen; material: AP-attached | host: Bos | place: Iran: Karaj | collected 2018-10 | reverse complement strand
CGGGTAATCGAGGCGGCGATCCGCCTGCAGGAGCTTCTGGAAGCTGCCGAACTGGTTTCCTACGAAGTGGACTACGCTCTGGAAGCCATTGAAAAGGAGGTCCACGCGATCCGCAAGGCCCGCCGGCGCAGATAAACCGACGCCGATCATACACAATGGGGAGGCATCCATGTCGCAGATCACCAAAAGGGCTCTGGAGCAGTCGTTGAAACACATGCTGCTGCAAAAGCCCCTGACCAAGATCACTATAAACGATATCGCCGAGGATTGCGGCATCAGCCGCATGACCTTTTATTACCATTTCAAGGACATCTATGACCTGGTGGAATGGGCCTGCCTGGAGGACGCCAGAAAGGCGCTGGACGAGAAGAAGACCCACGACACCTGGCAGCAGGGGTTCATTCAGATCCTATACGCCGTGCGGGAGAACAAGCCGTTTATTATGAATGTCTATCGCTGTGTGGACCGGGCTCAGGTGGAGCGGTATTTGCGGACCTTGACTGAGCCCCTGCTCATGGGCGTCATGGCGGAGCAGGCGAAGGGCATGACCGTTCGACAGGCGGACAAAGCCTTTATCGTGCAGGCCTATGCCCATATGTTCATCGGACTGACACTGGATTGGATCAAAAACGACATGAAGGAACCGCCGGAGGAGCTGGTGGACCGGCTTGGCAAGGTGGTGCAGAACTCCTTTTCGGACGCTCTCAAAAGGTTTCAGCTCTGAGTCTGAACAAAGGACCCCGTTTGATTAAAAGTGTTACAGAGAAGCGCCCCGTGATGAAAAACCCATCACGGGGCTTTCTTTGTCAATGGCGCAGGGGATCGGGGCGCTGTATGCTATGGGCAGCAAAAACACAAAGGAGGAATACAAGCATGTATTATTCAGCAGGAACCTATGAAGCCTTCGCCCATCCGGAGAAGCCCCTGGATGTGGACAAGAAATCCGCCTATATCATCGGGACGGGTCTGGCGGGGCTGACTGCAGCCTTCTACCTGGTCCGGGACGGGCAGATGAAGGGCGAGCACATCCATCTGCTGGAAAAACTGGAGCTGCCCGGCGGCAGCTGCGACGGTTATCAGGATACCCGCAAGGGCTTCTATATGCGCGGCGGACGGGAGATGGACAACCATTTCGAGATCATGTGGGATGTCTTTCGGGATGTGCCCTCCCTTGAGACGGAGGGCGTGTCCGTCCTGGATGAATACTATTGGCTGAACAAAAAGGACCCCAACTACTCCCTGTGCCGCGCCACCGTTCGCTGCGGCGAGGACGCCCACACCGACGGGAAGTTCACCCTGGATAAGGATTCCGCCTTGGCCCTATCCCAGCTGTTCATCACGCCCGAAAAGGACCTGGAGGGAAAAAAGATCTCCGAAGTGCTGCCCGAATCCTTCTGGAGCACCAATTTCTGGCTCTACTGGCAGACCATGTTCGCCTTCCAGCGCTGGTCCAGCGCTCTGGAGATGAAGCGGTATCTGTGCCGCTATGTGCATCACATCGACGGACTGCCCGATTTCACCGCCCTGCGCTTCACGAAATACAACCAGTATGAGAGCATGATCCTGCCGCTGGTGAAGTATCTGGAGGCCCATGGCGTCAAGATCGAATACGGTATGGATGTGAAGAACGTGGTGATCGACACCGTGGGCGATAGGAAGATCGCCCGCCAGATCGAGTATGTGAAGCAGGGCCAGCGGCAGACCATCGACCTCATCGAGGACGATCTGGTGTTCATCACCAACGGCTGCTGCACCGACACCTCCTGCTACGGGGATCAGGACCACGCTCCGGACCTGTCCCGGGTGAAGAACGGCGTGGGCGAATCCTGGGATATGTGGAACAACATCGCCAAGCAGGCCAAGCACGGCGAGTTCGGCAACCCCGCCGCCTTCTGTTCGGATGTGGAGGCCACCAACTGGATGAGCGCCACCGTCGCCACCTCCAACGAGGAGATCATCCGCCACATCATCCGCATCTGCAAGCGGGACCCCCGGGAGGGCAAGGTCACCACCGGCGGCATCGTCACCGTCAAGGACAGCACGGACAACTGGTATCTATCCTGGACCATCAACCGGCAGCCTCAGTTCAAGGCTCAGGATAAGGATACGGTGCTGATCTGGGTGTACGCGCTGAGCACAGGCAAGGACGGCAACTATGTGAAAAAGCCCATGCGCTTCTGCACAGGCGAGGAAGTCTGCCGGGAGTGGCTGTACCACATCGGCATCCCCGAGGACAGGATCGTGGAGCTGGCCCGGAACGAGTGCAACACCACCACCTGCCTCATGCCCTATGTCAACGCCTTCTTTCAGCCCCGCAAGACGTCGGACCGTCCCCTGGTCGTGCCGGAGGGATCCGTGAACGTGGCGTTTCTCGGCCAGTTCACCGAGACGCCTCGGGATACCATCTTCACTACGGAATATTCCATGCGCACCGGCATGGAGGCGGTGTATACGCTGCTGAACGTGGATCGCGGCGTGCCGGAGGTCTGGGGCAGCAAGTATGATATCCGTGAGATATTGCGGGCCTGCTACTTCGGCATCGACAAACAGCCCATCACGGAGGTGAAGATGTCTCTCAAGGAACGGGAGGCGCTGAAGGTCCTGCTCAAGAAGATCAAGGGCACGGATGTGGAGCTTCTGCTCCAGGAAAGCGGCCTCATCGAGAGGTAAAAACGAGTCCGTACCATCTCGCTCCTGAACGAAGGAAGGAGAGGGCAATGCTGTCCTCTCCTTCACACATCCTAATGGATCAAAAACCGTTCTATGCCCAGACCTCTTTTCCTTTGTTTGCGCCCAGCTCGAAATGATATTTGACGATGCCCAGGTCGGTCTTGGTATAGAACCCAAAGCCAGCCCTGGCCGTGATTTTGTCACCGCTGCGCTCAAAGCGGAACTTCTGTTGGTTCATGGCTGTGGGGGCCAGCAGAGCGGCTTCCAGCCCTGCCCTGAACCAATCGGGATCGCCCTGGGTATAATCGCTGATCTCTGAAAGGGCTTTTGTCTTGTGGGCGACCCCCTGGTTTGCGCCGTAGCCCAGGGCCACCACCATATAAAGTTTTTCGCCTGTCTCTATGGCCACATGGGCCTTGCCCTTCTTATAGGTCAGCGCCACCCAGCAGGAATTGACGCCTAGGACTTGGGCCTTCAGCACGACGCGTTCCCCGTAGTAGCCGATCTGCTCATCCTTGCCCTTGGGGCCTACCAGGGCAAGATAGTTTTTGCAGCCCTTGAACTGACCATAGGTGGGCTTCTCCGCCTGAAAGGCCTCCGGTTCCTCCGTGATCAGTTGGATGTGCAGCCCGCCTTCCCGGTTGCAGGCGGCGATCTCCGCGTTCAGTGCGTCTACCGTGTCCGCCGCCAACGGAGTATCGGTAAACCAGCGTACAGAATGTCTTGCTTGGGTATATTCCGGGCGAGATTGCCCTTCCAGCAGGATTGACTGGTTGGGAGTTCATCCACATGATGCAGGATATGTACGGTATCCATAATGATGAGATGTTGAAAAAAATGCTTGACCTGTTCAAGTTGGAAGATAACGTGCTGAAGGGCGATACAAAACACATGTCTCTGGGTGTCAAGAGAAAGCTCGCAATTGTAACTGCATTTATGAGTGATCCCCAGATTCTTATTCTTGATGAACCAACATCAGGCCTGGATCCTGTTATGCAGCAGAATTTCATCAATTTCATTGTAGAGGAGAAGAAGCGAGGTAAGACTATTTTGCTCTCCAGTCATATCTTCTCTGAGGTTGATGCAACCTGTGATCGTATAGCCATTATCAAGGATGGAAAGATTGTTTCGGAATTTAATGCAGATGACCTTAAGCACGCATCCATGAAGCAATATCGCATTGTCTTTAAAACCCATGAAGAATATCAGCGCTTTAAGGATTCCTTCGATCGGAGCGTTGTTACCGTTATTAAGGATGATGGAGTGAGGAATAAACTGCTTATTGCTGCAGATGACAAATACATCAATCAGGTAATCTCCTTCCTATCTGACTTTGAAATCAAGGAGTTCAACAACATAAAGGAGACCTTAGAGGATTACTTCATGAAATTCTACAAGGAAGAAAAGGATTTCGGAGGTGCTCTGAAATGACAGAATTGAAAAAAGAGGGATTAATTGAATTACAGGGGATGACAAAGGATTATGGTTCTGGCAGAGGTGTCTTCGAAGAAAATCTGTCGATAGATCAGGGCGAGATGATTGGCTTTGTCGGAACGAATGGCTCTGGCAAAACTACCACAATCCGAAGCATTTTAGGATTTATCCAGCCTACTGCAGGTCACGCGTTTGTAAATGGAATGGAATCCTGGCATAATCAGGCTGAAATTGCAAGATTAGTAGGATATGTCCCCGGGGAAATTGCATTTCCTGACTTAAAGACAGGTATCAACTTCTTGAAAAGTCAGGCATCATTCCTCGGAATGCAGTCCTTTGATTATGCCAATCAGCTGATTGAGGAGCTGCAGCTTGACCCTCGCGCCAACCTGAAACGAATGAGTAAGGGTATGAAGCAGAAGACCGCACTGGTGGCAGCACTAATGAATGATGCTCCGATTATTATCTTGGATGAGCCAACCACGGGTCTTGACCCATTGATGCGTGACGCTTTTCTGGAGATTATTCGCCGTGAGCATAAAAAGGGAAAAACGATATTCATGTCTAGCCATATCTTTAACGAAATGGAAGAGACCTGTGATCGCGTGGCCCTTATTTCAGACGGGCATATCATAGATATTGCAAACATGGATGAAATTCGCAATCGATCGGTCACAGATTTCAAAATTGAGTTCAACGACAGAATTTCATACGAACACTTTAAGCACTGTGGATACAAGATCATCCGCGACCAGGAGCAATACAACCAGGTTACTATTTCCATAGACAAGGATAGTATCAATGATCTGTTTAAGACGTTAAATGGAATGAACGTCAAGTTCATTTCAGAGGTTCTGTATACTCTTGAAAAGCATTTTAATGAAATCATGACCAGAAAGGAGATCGTATAACATGGATACAGAAGTTAAAAAGGTGAAAGAAGTAAAGCCTAAAAAGGCACATAAAAATCGCCGACTATTTTCAAAGGCATTATTCAAGCAGTCTTGTAAAGCCAACGGAATGATGTGGTTGATAATTACGGTTGCGGTATGCTTCATGCTTGCGTGCGTTATGCTGATATCCGGCACTTCAAATATTTCATCTGTAAAGGAGAATATCGAGGATACCATTATTGAAGAGGTAATCGACTCGTCGGTAAGAAAAGGGGCTATCTCCACCTATGATGCGGCAAATGAAGGAGAATATCTGTTTGACCAGGTATTTGTTGAAACATTTAATCGGTTGAATACACCGGAAACCTACAGACAGATTGCCGATATATCTGACGCGGCGACATCGGCTGCTACAGAACTTGTGACTGAAAACGTTACAGAAAGAGTAACGGCTGAGGTTACCAATCGGATTACCGGTATGGTCAAGGCCAGAGTAACACAGTTGGTTACAAATGCTGTGTCAGATCAGCTGAGTGCGGAGGTAAAAGCAAGGGTCACTGAGCTGGTTACAAACGAAGTGACCAATCGTCTGACTGCCGAGGTACAGACAAGAGTCACTGAAATGGTAACCGCTGAGGTAACCAACAGGCTCGGTGCCGAAGTGCAGGCAAGAGTAACCGAAATAGTGACCGATGAGGTATCCGCAAGAATCCAGACAGAGATCATGGCACAAGTTCAAGGTGAGGCATCAATGATTCAGTCTGAGGTTACTGCTGCGGTTGCACAGGACATGACTACCCCGGAAGCAGCGGAAAAGATTACGGCTAAAGTAGCCTCCGGTTCTGATGTTGAGACCGCGACAAGTGAGGTGACTTCTGAATATACGGCGATTGAAAGTGAAAGAATCACTAATGAGCACATTGCTGCTGCAACTTCAGCATTGACTACAGATGAGCATAAGAACGCTGTAGCTCAGCAGGTCCTTGCTGAAAAGCAGGCAGAATTCACACAGACTGCAACTGCAGAGATTGTTACAGAAGAACATAAAGCAGAGGTTGCTAATACTGTTCTTGCCGAAAAGCAAGCAGAATTCACACAGACCGCAACTGCAGAAATTGTGACTGACGCACATAAAACAGAGGTTACGAACGCTGTGCTTGCTGAAAAACAGGCGGAATATACACAGAGGGCAACTTCAGAGATTGTTACAGATACTCATAAAACAGAGGTCGCCAACTCTGTGCTTAATGAAAATCAGGCCACGTATACATCCACCGCAACAGCAGAAATCGTAACAGAATCCCAGAAGGCAAGGGTTGCAGACGAGGTATTGGCTGAGTACAAAGATCAATACACGGATGCGGCTCAGCAAGAACTGGCTGATGAAATTGACGAGATCACATCACAGGCAGAAGCAGAGATAACTGAAATTTTCACAGAAGTATATGTGAAACCGGCTTATGAAGCAGCTGTCAACGCAGTAATTGATCAGTACACTGCTGAATCAGCAGCAATTGTCGCAATCAATCCCGACAATCAGGCGGACAGCGTATATCTCGAAAATGGTGAGATTGTTCCTCCTGAATATATTGAGGGGATGATTGAATACCTTAGAGCTGATGTTATGTCAGTGGGCAAAGGAGAAGCCGGTAATAGTTTATCAGATTATATTGCATCTGAGGAACGCAGTGCATTCCGTAATGAACGTGCATACACAGCCACTGCGATGCTTGTTGGACAGAGTATGATTTCAGAAGAGACGGTTGACGAGTTGCTGGATGCTCTGGCTGAGTTTAATGTTACCCGCGAGGGCTATGAAGCAATGGGCTTTGATTATGATAAGTTTCATACAATTGCCTACGAAGCGGCAATGGATTATCAGAATAAATTCTCTTACGAATGCTCACTAATTACAGAGAAGCCGGGAACGTCGGAGTATGATGCCAGAATCGCTGACATTAAAGAATCTCTCGATGTATCTGTAGCGGGATCTCTGTTGGAAAAGCTTCCTGAGGACGTTGCTTCCGGCATTGCAGAGCTAGGTAAGATGGATTTGTATGGCTTGATTGTTGGCTCTATTTTCTTCAAAATGGCTGGCCTGTTACTTCCTATTATTTATCTGATCATGGCGTCTAATAATCTGGTTGCAGGACAGGTCGATTCTGGTTCTATGGCTTACATTCTGTCAACATCAACAAAGAGAAGACAGGTAACCTTTACGCAAGGATTATATTTGATTGGCTCTCTGCTTCTGATGTTTGTCTTTACGACTATCACGTCTATTGTCTGCTTTGGGCTAACGGATGTTCAGACCAACCTGACAGATGAGAAGCTGCTTCTGATCAATCTTGAAGCTTTTGTCGTATTGTTTGCGATGAGTGGAATTAATTTTCTGGCTTCCTGCTGGTTTGATCGGTCTAAAAAGGCAATGGCACTTGGCGGGGGTATCTCAATGTTCTTCCTAGTTGCAACAATGCTTGGACTGTTCGGATCACCCGTCATTCCGTCTGTTGTAAGAATCGGTGCCTTGAACAATTTCAACTACGTTTCTATCATTTCCTTGTTTGATGTTGTATCCATTCTTGATGGTACCAGCACTTGGATCTGGAAGTTAGGAATTCTTATCATTATCGGTGTAGTAGGCTATATTCTGGGCGACATCAAGTTCCTTAAGAAGGATCTGCCTTTGTAAGAACTATTTGATCCCATTTCCATACTGGATGGAACGACTGCATTTGTTTGGAAGTACTGCATCCTCGCGGCGATAGGCATCGTCTGTTATGTGATCGGCAGCATCCGTTTCCGCAAAAAGGATCTGCCTTTGTAAGCGACACGATAGATAAGGAGGACACCGCGTCATAGGAAAAATCCCTTATCCCCCTATGAGCGACGGTGTCCTTCGGACAGGCGGAGCCCATGCTGCTCACCACCGCAATGGAGAAAAGACCATGAAGAAGGTCATCTACTATTCCAACGATCAAACCGACGATTTTGCCGAGCTCAACATCCGGCAAAAGCAGCTTCCCCCGGACTACCCCTACTTTACCAAAGACCCGGTCCGCAAGGCCCTGGCCTTTCTTCTCTATTATGGGCTGGCGCTGCCTTTGGTGTTTCTGTTTCAAAAGCTAATCTATGGGGAACGGATCGTCGGCCGAAGCAAGCTGAAACCCTATCGGAAGACCGGGTATTTTCTCTATGGGAATCACACCCGCATCGCCGGCGATGCCTATACCCCGGCCCTCGTCGCCTTCCCGAGAAAAGCGTTTATCGTTGCCAACCCGGACTGCGTCTCCATCCCCGGCATCCGCCGCATCGTGGAGGATCTGGGCGCCGTTCCGATCCCGACGACCGCTTCAGGCATGAAAAACTTTCTGGCTGCCATTCGGACCCATACAGAAAAGGGGCATGCCGTCATGATCTATCCTGAGGCCCATATCTGGCCCTACTATACGGACATCCGCCCCTTTCGTGCCACTTCCTTCCGCTATCCGGCGGACACAGGCCAGCCGGTGTTCTGCTTCACCGTCACCTACCAAAAGCGCTTTCTCTTGAACCGCCCCAGGACCACCGTTTACATTGACGGCCCCTTCTTCGCCTCCCCGCAGGATTCGCCCAAGCATAATCAGCTCTACCTACGGAACTGCTGCTTCGAAGCCATGTCCCTTCGCGCGCAAAGCTCCACCTTTCACTATGTGACCTATATCCAGAAAGGAGCCTGACCCTATGACCGACAGACTACGATATTTACGCCAGGCAAAAGCCATCCCCGGGGAGGAAACAGCCTATGTCCTCACCCGGCGAACCGTCCATGAACAAAGGTTTGTCATTCGCCCCTGCACAGAAAATGATCTGCCCATGATCATGCTTATCCAGCGACGAGTGCGCCGCAGGGTGCCCAGTCGATCCCTGTATGTGATGTCGCCTCGCCGCCATGTGCTGGAAAGCATCCGAAAGGACTACGCCATAGGCGCCTGGAAGGGAAAGCGGCTGGTTGGCTTTTCCATGGTGCTGTCCTTGCGGGAGACGGACCGGAACCTGGCCTACGACCTGGGATATGATCCAGACTATGCCCTTCGCTGTGCCACCTTTGACGGTGCCTGGATCGACCCCGCCTACCAGGGTTATGGCTTACAGCAATGCTTTTGCATGGAGCGTGAGCGATATGCCCGCAGCATCGGTGCCGCCGAGATCCTCACCTGCACCTCGCCTCAAAATTACGCCTGCCGCCGCACCCTGGAAAAATGCAGCCATACCGCCATCGCTGAGCGCACCCTCTTCGGCGGCGAGCGGCGGGTGATCTATTCCAAGAAACTGTTTCCCCTCGAGTAGCCGGTATTATACGCTATCCTACCAGCAAACCAAACTGGCCATTGTAATTAGCTAGCCTATCAATTTCCGCCATGTTGTTCCTCTTACATGCTGTTCAGTTTCTCGTTCTTCTTTGACATAGCCTTAACAAGTTCACATATAATATTAGCCTCTTCTTCGGTTAACCCTGACAGATCACAGGAGCGATAATCTGAGACACCCAACAAATAATCTGTGCTGACACGATATAGATTCGCAAGACGAATCTATATATCATACGAAGGCTGACGAGAGTCATTTTCATATGTCGAGATGGCATTCGTGTTAACACCAACAAGCCTGGCAACTTGCTCCTGTCGCAATCGCCGGTTTAGCCTCAATTCTTTAAGCCGTTTGGATAATGTCGGCATCACTTTAGGTCATCCCTCCATCTGCAGAAGGAGTATAACGAATTCCAGTCTCCATTTGGGAGAATCCATTCACCGTTTTGCAGACTTCCTGTAGTTCCAAGATTGAAAAAAAGCTAAGATTGCAATTCTGCAGGGGCTCTCCCCCTGCAGAAAAAGCATAGAAGAATCGGCCCTTTTGCCTCGTTGCGCCTCTACTGAATCTTTTCCAGAACAGAAAAACCGAGCACACCCGAAATGTTGCATCCTTGCATTCTTACCAGGGAAAAAGAAAGCGTATTATGATGCCCCGCTTTTCTCTGATACGTTGCCTGTCATCGAATCAAGGTGCGCATTTAAAGCTGCTATGGCTTTCTCTTCCTTGAACTTGGTCAGATGCGTGTAGATCTTCAGTGTAACTTCGATGTCGGCATGGCC
>JAEEGF011765994.1_pt1 | contig 10129 bp, 6 predicted proteins | sample 9134171 | NCBI WGS metagenome assembly JAEEGF01 (sample SAMN16246542, study PRJNA631951) | gut metagenome | biome: gut microbiome; feature: rumen; material: AP-attached | host: Bos | place: Iran: Karaj | collected 2018-10 | reverse complement strand
GCAAGTTGGGCATCATTCTGGCCACGGCAGGGTCGGCGGTGGGACTGGGCAATATCTGGCGGTTCCCCTACATGACGGGAATGAATGGTGGCGCAGCCTTTATCCTCCTCTATCTGTTCTTTGTGTTGATGCTTGGCGTGCCGGGCATGGTGGCTGAGTTTGTCGTAGGACGCTCCTCGGGCTCCAATGCCGCAAGGGCTTACCGCCAGTTGGCTGGCAGGACACCGTTTCGTGTCATCGGCTACCTGGGGGTATTCACTTCGATGATTATCCTGGGTTTCTATGCCGTGGTGGCGGGGTGGTGCCTGCAATTCCTCTTCGCCTCGGTGGCAGGACAGGTGATGGGCGACGCCGACTATGTGCTTCGGTATTTCAAGTCTTTCTCCTCCGACCCATGGAAACCTACGCTGTGGGCGGTAGGATTCATATTATTGACACACTTGGTTGTAGTGAGGGGGATTCGCAATGGCATAGAAAAGGCCTCCAAACTCTTCATGCCCACCCTCCTCGTGCTCCTCGTGCTGATTATCGTGGCATCGTGTATGTTGCCGGGAGCGGGAAAGGGGGTGTCGTTCCTCTTCCATCCCGACTTTTCAAAAATCAACCGCGGCACCTTCTTCGATGCCCTCGGACAGGCTTTCTTCTCCCTTAGCCTGGGAACGGCTTGCCTGTGCACCTATGCCTCCTATTTCTCCAAAAACACCAATCTGGTGGGGGCGGCTGTGCAGATAGCCCTCCTCGACACCCTCGTGGCGGTGCTCGCCGGACTGATGATTTTCCCGGCGGCGTTTTCCGTGGGGGTGAGTCCTGATTCTGGTCCATCACTCATCTTCATCACCTTGCCCAACGTGTTCCACCAGGCTTTTGGCGGGATGCCGGTGGTAGGTTATGTCATCTCTGTCTTCTTCTATGCTCTCCTCTCTTTGGCTGCCCTCACCTCTACCATCTCCATGCACGAGATAGGCACGGCTTTCTTCTATGAGGAATTCCATGTCTCACGGGGAAAAGGGGCACTGGTGGTCACCGTGGCATGTTGTGTGGTCAGCGTGTTCTGCTCGTTGTCGTGTGGCGTGCTGGGCGATGTGAAGGTCATGGGACTTAACCTGCTCGATTTCTGCGATGCACTCACGGCGAAGGTGTTGTTGCCACTGGGGTCGCTGCTCACATGTCTCTTCGTGGGGTGGTATGTGCCAAAGCAGTTGGTGCACGACGAGTATACCAACCATTCCACGGTGACGAAGGCCTCTTTTGGGGTGTTCCTCTTCTTTGTGCGCTTTGTATGTCCGTTGTGCATCATGGCTATCTTCTTGCATCAACTCGGAGTGATTTGAAAAGCGTCTAGCCATGTCTTTGAAGGAGTTTTTCTATTTTCAGAAGTCTGACAGGAGAGTGATAGTGGTGGCATTGTGTGTCATCGTCGCCGCCTTGCTGGTCATCTTCTTCTTGGGTAGAAACACCACCACTGGCTCGTCGGAGAACGCCGTTCTTACCGAAAATACAGATAACACCGGATCGCCTGATTCTCCCGGTTCTACCGATGGCCAGTCTGCCACCGTGGCATCAGAGCGCTTTGTCTTCGACCCCAATACTGCCGACAGCAGCCAACTCCTGCGGTTGGGCCTGCAGCCCTGGCAGGTGCGCAATATCCTGAAATACAGGGCAAAGGGTGGGGTATATCGCGAGCCTACTGACTTCGCCCGCGTCTATGGTCTTACGGTGAAGCAATACCGTGAGTTGGAACCTTATATCCGCATCTCGCCCGACTATCGTCCAGCCTCCGAGGTATATGGGCGCGGCGGGCATTCGTATCATTCGCCCCGCTATGGAAACAGTGCCTCCTCTTCACACGGTTCGAGAGACTGGGGGGCACCCGACAATACCGGAGAGGGAGGCGTGGCTGCCTCATCGCCAACCTATGCGCGCGACACGGTGCGATACCCTATAAAACTGAAGGTGGGCGAGCATGTGTCACTCAACGCGGCAGATACCACGATGCTGAAGAAGGTACCGGGGATAGGCAGTTACTATGCCCGCAGAATCGTGGCTTATCGCGACCGCCTGGGTGGGTTCGCCGACGTGGGTCAGTTGCTTGAGATAGAGGGCTTCCCCGAAGAGTCGCTGCCGTTTTTCGACGTGGGTGGCGGACCTCTCCGTCGCCTGAACCTCAACAAGTTGTCGCTCAATCAGTTGCGCAACCATCCCTATATCAATTTCTATCAGGCTAAAGCCATCACCGAATACCGTCGCCTGAAGGGACCTCTCCACAGCCTCACCGACCTCTCCCTCTTGCCAGAGTTCCCTGCCAGGGAGTTGGAGCGACTTACACCTTACGTGGAGTTTTAGTCACCATAGCGAATGTTTTCATCACTCACCAATGATTCTATAAAATGGAAATCATCAGGGCAACAACGACCGCCGAGCAGGCAGGTGCTTACTATGTGCGCATACAGGCCATGGCAAGAAAGCACCATATTCCACTCCGGGTGGAGTTTGACGAGCACGACACGCCTGAAACGATGTATATCGTAGCGGTCGACGACTACCTGCCCGTCGCCACCTGCCGTCTCTATCCCATTGATGACAGCAGCATGATGCTCGGACGTATCGTGGTGCTGCCCGAATACCGTCGCCAGGGTGTTGGAACCCAGGTGGTCAGGGCGGCGGAAGAATGGGCGCGCCAACTGGGCTATGCCATTGCCGTGGTAGAGAGTCGTGAGAACAAAACCCACTTCTATGAGACCATGGGCTATGTGGCTGATGATTCCAAGGCCATCGTCGGTGATACCTTCACCTGCTATAGGATGATGAAGAAATTGTGAAATCGTGTGAATGACGTCGATTCCGCTGGCTGATGAACTTTGCGAAATAACTTGAGTTCTATTTCATTTGGTTTTTCCCTCAAGTTGTCCTAACTTTGCAGCCGTAATGAAGAAGTTTCAGCGATATACATACGTTTTGGTGCTTTTGTTCTTCTCTTTGACGATAACTGCTTCTGATGGAGATTTCGAGACTCTCTTGCAGCAGTTTGAGAAGACAGGAAAAGCACAGGAAGCAAACAGATTGTTCAAATGGCTTGGCGACCAGGAGTTTACCGACTCTTTGGTACAGTTTGACAGTGCCATGCCCACCGACTCCCTGCGGCAGCAGGTGTGGTATTGGGCGGCAGAATATTTCTACGATCAGCAACAATACCAGAAGGCGGTGGAGTATGGCGAAAAAGCACTGCCCTTGATGAAGGGAAAGGGTGGGGAGTCTGACTGCCTCAATCTCTTGGCAATAGTCTTCATACGACTCGCCGATTACAACTCCGCGGCAAAATATGCTAAACTATGCTATGCCATCGACGAGAAGAGTGGCGACCCCGACATGATGTCGTCGAGCCTCAACACGCTCGCTGCCATCTACATGAGTGCCAACCAGCCCGAAGAAGCCGAGAAATATATCCTCAAGGGACTGGAAATGGCACGCAAGGCCAATAACCCCTCGCGGCAGGCGGTGCTTCTGGGCATGGCCTCAGAGGTGTATCACGCCCTGGGTGACGACAAGAAAGCGCTGCCCTATGCAGAGCAGTCGTATGAGTTGGAGAAGCAACTGGGACATGGCGACAAGGCCGTGCTGCGCCTCTCGCAGAAGGCTTCGGCACTGATAGGCCTGCACGATTACAAGCAGGCCGAGGAGGTGCTGTTGGGGGTCATCCCCGCTCTGCGCCAACTTGGCGACCTGCATTCGCTTGCCATCGCCGACAACAAGATGGGCATGGCGCTGCTCTGCCAGAAACGTGAGGAGGAGGCGGTGCCGTATTACAGGGAGGCTGCCCTTCTCCTGCAGAAGATGGGCGACAAAGCCAATGAGATGCATTCCAGAAGAGGACTTTATGAGAGTTTGTGGAACAGTCAGCCCGACAGTGCGAAGGTGGAACTCGACCGATTCAACGACCTCAAGGACTCGCTCTATACCAATGCATCTGCCGAGAGCCTGGCACGCTACAATGCGGAGTTCGGCAACGACTGGCTGAAGAAAGAGAACGAGGCAGAGCGTGCTGCCAAACGATGGTCAATCATCACGGGTGTCGCCATCGCCATCGTCTTGCTGCTCCTGGCAATAGGGGTGTGGTGGGTGATGTCGCGACGCCATAAGCGGCAGAGAAGGCTGAACGAGGAACTGACTGCCGACATCAACGCCTTGCGCGAGAAATACCGGCAACTGTCCATCGACTACGACCAGATGTTGGAAAACCGTGAAGGTGACAACGAAAAAGAGACACTGAACGAGGCCGACAAGGAGTTCCTCAACAAGACCATCAACACGGTCAACTGCATGATGCTCAACGGCCAGGTGGATGCCGAGGGCGTGGCCCAACAGATGGGCATGAGCCTCTATCAGTTCCGGCAACGGCTCACCAGTGTGGCTGGTGAGAAACCGCAGGACTTCATCACCCAACTCCGCATGAAACGGGCACAACACCTGCTCGACAACCATCCCGAACTCAACATCACCGAGATTGCTGTGCTCTGTGCCTACAACGATGCCCCCAACTTCTCCAGGGCTTTCAAGAAATATTTCGGTGTCACTCCTTCACAGTACCTCGAAAAGGCAAAAGCAGGGCGTGCCTAACAATAGCATTTGTTAAAGAAAAATACAAAGGACAGCCATCTTTCTACGGCTGTCCTTTGTATTTGCCCGTCATGTGTTTCTGAATGAGGGCTCCTGTTTGTATAATCCCCAATCGCCGAGTTCCTTCGCAATCCCACTGTCCAGAGTGAAGGTATTTCTGTCATTCTAATCATTCTGAATAAAAGAAAAATCTTAAATTCTAAAATTTGAGGTAAAAAAATACAAATAAAACGATGTTATTTTCATATTTTATCATTATTTTTGGCGTATCTTTCCAAAAATTTATTGAAACTACTTTGAAAAGTCAACTATCTTAGCGGCACATATTCATGCAACTATTTGTTGCTAAGTTATTTACGATTTCTACAAATCCTAGTGGCAAGAAAAACAGTTTTATGAACAAATAACAATCAAAATACTTAAAAGAAATGAAACGTATAGATGTTATCAGATTGGCTTGTTTGCTTTTAGTCTTTGGAATGACATCCTGCGGGATTGACATTCCCAAGGAAATTCCCACGTCATATGAGACAATAAAAGTCAAGGAGACCAACATCGTATATCCTATGAAGTTCAGTGCAAAATTGAAGGGACAGGCCGATGTGACCATCTCTCCGCAAATCAGTGGGCAGTTGATGAGAATCTGTGTGACAGAAGGTCAGCAGGTGAGAAGAGGACAGACGCTCTTCATCATCGACTCTCGCAACGCACAGCACGAACTGGAGTCGGCCCAGGCCAACCTCCAGGCTGCCCAGGCCAACCTCCAGGCCGCCCAGGCACAGGCCAGCAGCGCCAAGTTGGAATTTGAGAGCAACAAGAACCTGTATGACAAGAAGATTGTGAGCAGTTATATGCTGGAGAACTCCAGAAACAATTACAACCAGGCATTGGCTGCTGTCAGTCAAGCCAAGTCTGCCATCACACAGGCTCAGGCCGGAGTGAACCGTGCAAAGGTGAACCTCGGCTTCTGCACCATCACTTCTCCAGTGTCGGGCGTCATCGGCGAGATTCCCGTCTTCGCCGGCGACCAGGTGACGCCGATGACCCAACTGACTGTCGTGAGTGGCAACCAGCAGATGGAAGCATGGTTCTCGGTGACGGAATCCATCATCGAGGCAGGGGTTTCATCGGGAATGAAAAAATCTGATATGGCGGCTCACTTGGCATCCCTGCCCGACGTGAGACTGGTAATGAAGAACGGCACGGAGTATCCTTACAAGGGACGCATCACCAGCCTGACGGGTGTGGTGGACGCCGCCACAGGCTCGCTGTCGTGCAAAGCCACATTCCCCAACCCCGACGGACATCTCTTTTCGGGTGCTCAATGCACCGTCGTGCTGCCCATCAGCCGCAGCAATGTGATGGTGGTGCCACAGACAGCCGTTGTGCGTCTGCAGGACAAGTCATTGGTCTACAAGGTGATGCCTGACAGTACAGCCAAGGCTATCACAGTGACGACTACGGATGCGGGCAACGGCAAGGATGTCATCGTCAATACCGGACTCGGAGAAGGCGACTGTATCGTGGCTGTTGGAGCCAATAACGTGCAGGAAGGTCAGAAGGTGGTGTTCCGTGCTGGAGAGGAAATCAAGGAATAAACTATGAAGAACAACATATTCATTAACAGATATGTGATGGCGTGCGCCATCAGTATCGTCATTGCTTTGGTAGGCTATATCTGCATGAACAGCCTGCCCATTGAGCAATATCCGAATATCGCACCGCCCACAGTGCGCGTATCGACCATGTATACCGGCGCCGATGCAAACACCATCATGAAATCGGTGGTGCAGCCCCTGGAGGAGAACATCAACGGTGTGCCCGACATGACCTACATGACCTCTACCGCCAGTTCTTCAGGTGATGTGTCTATTGTGGTTTACTTCAAACAAGGCACTGACCCCGACATTGCCGCCGTCAACGTGCAGAACCGTGTGACGAGGGCATCGGCGCTGCTTCCGGCTGAAGTGACGAAAGTGGGCGTGCAGGTGTTCAAGATGCAGAGCAACATCTTGCAGATTGGTGCTTTGAGAAGTGTCGACGGCAAATATGACGACGACTTCGTGGCCAACTATATCGACATCAACGTGAAACCCAGACTGATGCGTATCACCGGTGTGGGTGACGTGATGTCAATGGGCAATACCTACGCCCTGCGTATCTGGATGAAGCCCGACGTGATGGCACAGTACGGACTGGAACCCAACGACGTGTTCGCTGCCATCAGCGGACAGAGTTTCGTCGCTGCCACTGGCTCCCTCGGTGCACAGTCGGAGAACAACTACCAGTACACGATGGAATACAAGGGTACGCTGAAGTCTATCGAAGAGTTCAACGACATCGTGCTGCGCACCAGCGACAGCGGGCACCTGCTCCACCTGAGCGACGTGGCCGATGTGGAAATCGGTGCCATGAGTTACAACTTCCTGTCGAATATCAACGGCAAGCCGGGCACCATCTTCATGGTATTCCAGGCTCCGGGTGCCAATGCCACGGAGGTGAATGCCCGCATTGATAAGTTATATGAGGAACTGAAGCCAACCATGCCGGCAGGCCTGGAGTTCGTGAAACTCGAAACTTCCGACGACTTCCTCTATGCTGCCATCGGCAATGTGGTCGAGACGCTCATCATCGCCATCATCCTCGTCGTCCTCGTGGTGTTCTTCTTCCTGCAAAATTTCAAGGCCACCATCATCCCATCCATCTCTATCATCGTGTCGCTGCTCGGCACGTTCGCCATCGTCACGCTGGCGGGGTTCTCGCTCAACATACTGACGCTGTTCGCCTTGGTGCTCGCCATCGGTACGGTGGTCGACGACGCCATCGTGGTGGTCGAGGCTGTCATGGCCAAGATGGAAGGTGGCATCAGTGATGCCAGACAAGCCACTCGTGAAGCCATGAGCGAGGTGTCGGTGGCGGTCATCTCATGTACGCTGGTGTTCATGGCAGTGTTCATTCCCGTGGCGTTCATGCCAGGCACATCGGGCGCATTCTTCACGCAGTTTGGTGTCACCATCGCCTCGGCGGTGGGCCTGTCGTGCGTGTCGGCACTGACACTCTGCCCCGCCCTCTGTGCCATCATGCTGAAAATATCGGAAAAGGAAGAGCGCAAGAGCCTGACCTACTACACGAAAAAAGCATATACGGCCAGTTACAATGCCATTTATAAGAAATACTCGAGAAGTGTGCAGAAGTTCATCAAGCGACCCTTCTTGGCATGGAGTCTGTTGGCCGTTGCCGCCGTGCTGCTCGTCTTCTTCATGAAAAACCTCCCCTCGGGCCTCGTGCCTCAGGAAGACCAGGGTGTGATTCTCTCTGAGATTCGTACGCCGGAGGGAACAACGCTCCATGAGACACGAGAGATAGTGAAGAAGGTGGAGGAGATGGTGAAAGATATCCCTGAAATGGAGAGTTTCGCTACGGCCTGCGGCTATGGCATGATGTCGGGCTCGGGTCCCAACTATGCCACGATGATTATCCGACTGAAACCATGGGAGGACCGCGAAGGCTTCAACCATTATATCGACTTGGTCATCGGCCGCCTGTATTTTGCCAGCAAGAGTATCAAGAATGTGCAGGTGATGCCCTTCCAGTTGCCACAGGTGCCTGGATATGGTTCGAACAACAGCGTGAACCTGGTGCTGCAGGACCTGAACGACGGCGACCTCTCGGAGTTTGCCAAACTGACCAACAACTTCCTCACCAAGTTGGGTGAGCGGCCTGAAATCAGCATGGCAATGACGTCTTATTCGGAGCGTTTCCCGAAATACCAGGTCGATGTAGATGCTACCCAGTGCGACCGCGCCGGGGTGTCGCCTGCTTCGGTGCTGAGGACTCTTGGGGCCTACTGCGGCGGCTCGTATGTCGGCAACTACAACCAGTTTGGCAAGGTGTACCGCATCATGGCCAGTGCTGCTCCAGACTATCGTCTCGACCCTTCGTCGCTGAACAACATATTCGTAAGGGTGCGTGGCGGGAAGATGGCACCTATCTCCGAGTTCGTATCATTGAAGGAGATTGTAGGAACATCGAGCGTTGAGCACTTCAACTTGTTCCAAAGCATCACCTGCTTCGTGCAGGCAGCAGGCGGCTATACCGAGGGCGATGCCCACAAGGTCATCGCCGAGGTGTTCAAGGAAACCATGCCCAAGGGCTACAGTTATGAGTATAGCGGCATGTCGCGTGAATTGGAAGAGGCCTCCGGGTCGAATGCCACAGCCCTCATCTATGTCATCTGTGTCATCCTCATCTACCTCATCCTCGCCTCGCTCTACAACTCATGGTTCACGCCATTGGCAGTGCTGCTCAGCGTGCCGTTCGGACTGATGGGAGCCTTTGTTTGTGCCTACCTCGGCTCGCTGCTCCATCTCCCGGGCATGGACAACAATATATACTTACAGACGGGTGTCATCATGCTCATCGGTCTGCTCTCCAAGACCGCCATCCTGATTACGGAGTTCGCTTCAGAGCGACGTGCACAGGGCATGAGCATCCGCGATGCCGCCTTCGAGGCTTGCAAGGAGCGCCTGCGCCCCATCCTGATGACTGTCGTCACCATGATAGCAGGTATGATTCCACTCATCATCGAGGGTGGTGCCGGTGCCAACGGCAACCGCGCCCTCGCCTTCGGTGTCGTGGGCGGCATGACAGTGGGCACTATCGCCCTGCTCTTCGTGGTTCCCGCCTTCTTCATCGTGTTCCAGAAACTACACGAGAAGTTCCAGAGTGGCAGCGTGGAAGCAGCAGTAGTTACTGAAGAAATAGCAAAAGAAAATATTAACATAATATCTGAAAACAAATGAAAAGAATATTATATTTAAAATCAATCTTCCTGGACACTGATGAGGACGAGGTGGACGATATCGATGACCTTTTGTCGAATTACGGCAGCCGTCTTTGGGAAGAATAATTGTCTATAGAAGAGTTGAGATAGATATTTGTTGAGGAGGGTGTTCTCATTCCAACACAACAAAAAGCAAAGACACTTCTTAAATCATAACGAATGATGAAGAATGCTTCAAAAATAATGATTGTAGCAGCCGTGAGCATCTCGCTCACGGGCTGCAGTTTGTATAAAGAGATGCACGGCACGTATGAGTCGCAGGCACAGATTATTGGTGATGCCTATGGCAAAAGTCAAGACCTGAAAGATTATCCAACCGACGGCTCTCTGGGAGACATCTCATGGCGCGAGTTTTTTACCGACCCTCTGTTGCAAAAACTCATTGACCAGGTTCTGGCCAACAACACCGATCTGAACTCCGCTTGCATTGCCGTAGAAAAGAGTATGGAATCGCTGAAGGCCGCCAAGATGGGATACCTGCCATCACTCTATTTCTCACCGTCGGGTTCTCTGTCAAGTTTTGATTTCAGTCCTGTCACCAAAGCCTATAATTTGCCGCTTCAAGTCAGTTGGGACGCCGATTTGTTCGGTTCCATCACCAACAAGAAACGTGCTGCCAATGCCGTGCTTCTGCAGTCACAGATGCGGGTGGAATCCATGCGCTCCAATCTT
>JAEEGF011247520.1_pt1 | contig 10129 bp, 4 predicted proteins | sample 9134171 | NCBI WGS metagenome assembly JAEEGF01 (sample SAMN16246542, study PRJNA631951) | gut metagenome | biome: gut microbiome; feature: rumen; material: AP-attached | host: Bos | place: Iran: Karaj | collected 2018-10 | reverse complement strand
CTGAACTGCGTCTTGCCGCTGGGCAACAAGTTCTATTGGGACTTCCTGTGCGACAAGAAAGTGCTGCTCATTGGTGGTGGCGTGGGTGTTGCACCACTATTATATATGGGCGAGGAGCTGCGGCTGTCGGGTGTTGAGGCAACATTCCTGCTTGGCGCACGCACAAAGGACGACCTGCTGCTGCTGGACGAGTTTCGCAAGCGTGGCCGCGTGCTGGTGACCACTGAGGATGGCTCCTGTGGCGAGCGTGGCTTCGTGACCGATCACAGTGTGCTGCAGCAGGAGACGTTCGACCGCATATTGAGCTGTGGCCCTACGCCGATGATGAAGGCCGTGGCACGCTATGCCCGTGCGCATGACACCGACTGTCAGGTGTCGCTTGAGAACCTGATGGCTTGTGGCTTGGGCGCCTGTCTCTGCTGTGTGGAGAAGGTGCGCGACTTGGCAACTGGCGACGTCCACAACCTCTGCGTCTGCAAGGACGGCCCTGTGTTCGACACGAGGGCGCTGCTGTGGGAGTGATAGTTGCTATAGTTGGGATAGTTGGAATAGCTGGAATAGTTGCTATAGTTGAAATAGTTGCTATAGTTGGAATAGTTGGAATAGTTGCTATAGTTGAAATAGTCAAATATAAAAGATGGCACGATTAGACGTAAATATCGGTGCGCTGCACCTTAAGAATCCCGTGATGACGGCCTCAGGCACGTTTGGCTACGGGTTAGAGTTTCAGGACTTTGTCAACCTCGAGGAGCTTGGTGGCATCATTGTGAAAGGCACCACACTGCGTCCTCGCGAGGGCAACGACTATCCGCGCATGGCCGAGACGCCGATGGGCATGCTCAACTGCGTGGGCTTGCAGAACAAGGGCGTTGACTACTTCTGCGAGCATATCTATCCGCAGCTGAAGGACATCGACACCTGCTGGATAGTGAACGTCAGCGGTTCGTCGCCCGACGACTATGCCGAGTGCGCTGCACGCATCGACGCGCTTGAGCGAGTGCCCGCCATCGAGCTGAACATCTCGTGTCCCAACGTCCACGACGGCGGCATGGCCTTTGGCGTCAGTTGCGCAGGAGCCGAGAGCGTGGTGCGTGCCGTTCGTGAGCGCTACCACAAGACGCTCATCGTGAAGCTGTCGCCTAACGTGACCGATATCAGTGAGATAGCACGGGCGGTGGAGGCGGCAGGAGCCGATGCCGTGTCGCTCATCAACACGCTGATGGGCACGGCCGTCGACATCGAGCGGCGGCGGCGTGTGCTCAGCATTGGCACTGGTGGGCTTAGCGGCCCTTGCATCAAGCCTGTCGCCCTGCGTATGGTGCTGCAGGTGCGTAAGGCGGTCAGCATCCCCATCATTGGCCTTGGAGGCATTATGACGGCGCGCGACGCCCTGGAGTTCATCATGTGTGGCGCCACGGCCATCGAGGTGGGCACGGCGAATTTCATCGACCCTGCCGTGACGATGAAGATCCGCGATGGCATTGACCAGTGGCTCGACGCGCACGGCGTGGCGGATGTTAACGACATCGTCGGGTGTATTGAGTGAGGGGGCAAGTGTGGGGGCCGCGTTAACAACGCGGCATACAGGACGCCACCAGTGTCAGGGCCGCGAGGGGCAGGGCCGCCAGTGTCAGGGCCGCGTTAACAACGCGGCATACAGGACGCCACCAGTGTCAGGGTAGCGAGTGTCAGGGCCGCGAGGGGCAGGGCCGCGAGTGTCAGGGCCGCGAGTGTAAGGGCCGCCAGTGTGTGGAGGCAGGTGTCACCGCCAGGGCTACCACGCTGGGGGCGTTACGCCAAGGAGATGCCTGACGAAGAAGTCGTAGCGCTTGTGCTCGCCGTAGGCTTCGCCCATGGTGTGGTGTGCGCCAGGAATGACCACCAGCTCGAAGTCCTTGCCGGCTTTGACGAGTGCGTCGACCACCTGCATGGTGGAGGCAGGGTCGACATTGTCGTCGAGCTCGCCGACGAGCAGCATCAGCGGGCGGTTTAGGCGATGGGCGTTCTCGACGTTCGAGCAGGCGACGTAGCTGCTGTCGATGGGATAGCCCATCCACTGCTCGTTCCACCATATCTTGTCCATACGGTTATCGTGGCATCCGCAGGCAGCGTATGCCGCCTTGTAGAAGTCGCCATGGAAGAGCACTGCTGCCAGTGCGTTCTGTCCACCTGCCGAGCATCCGTAGATGCCCACGCGGTCGATGTCGATGTAAGGGTATCGCTCAGCGGCTGCACGTATCCACGCAATGCGGTCGGGCAATCCTGCGTCTGCCAGGTTCTTGTAGCACACCTCCTCGAACGCCCGTGAGCGGAACGAGGTGGTCATGGCGTCGAGCTGCACGACGATGAACCCCAGCTCGGCGAGGCCCGATAACCAGCTCACCCCAGCATTAAACGACTTTGGCACATACTGGTCGCCAGGTCCTGAGTAGATGTACTCGATGACGGGGTACTTCTTCGTCGGGTCGAAGTTCGTGGGTCGCTGGATGAGCCCCCACATGTCGGTGACGCCGTCGCGGCCCTTTGCTACGAACACCTCAGGCGCGTGCCAGCCGGCGGCCTCCAGGGCGCTGATGTCGGCCGTCTCGAGGGTGCGCATGATGCGGCCGTCCTTGCCTGATCGCAGCACGGTGACGGGTGGTGTGGTGACCGTCGAGTAGGTGTCGATGAGATACTGCATGTCGTCGGTGTAGGTGGCGCTGTGGTGGCCCTCCTCAGGCGTGAGGCATTTCAGGCCTTTGCCGTCGAGCCCTATCTTGTAGTAATGGATATGGTAAGGATCCTCCTCCTTGTTCATGCCGTTGGCTGAGAAGTAGATGATGCCGCGCTTCTCGTCGATGTGCTGGATGTCACGGACGTAGAACTCACCACGTGTCACCTGGCGCACGAGCAGTGCCTTCTGGCGGTCGTAGAGGTAGATGTGGTGGTAGCCGTCGCGCTCGCTTGTCCAAACGATGCGTCGCCCGTCGCTCAGGTCGTGGCGCTGCTGGCGGTTGTAGTTCACGTACTTGTCGTTATGCTCCTCGATGAGCGTGCGCACCTGTCCAGTGACGGCCGACAGCTCGAGCACGCGGAACGTCTTGTGGCCACGCTCGTTGAACTCGAAGGTGACCGTCTCGCTGTTGCCGTCCCATTGTGGTGCCGACACGTAGTACTGACGCTCGAAGAGCGCTGTCGACGGCTCTACGACGCGCCCTGTGGCCACCTCGACAACGACTGGCACACGGACGTTGAGCGAGTCGCCCGGCTTGGCATACTCCTGCTTGTGGAGCACGGGCTGCACGCCGTCTTTAGGCGATGACTCGACGTAGTAGACGTAGTGCTTGGGCGCTGGTTTGATGCGCACAGTGGCGAAGTAGCGGCCGTCAGGCGAGAACGACCCCCACGCCGAGTAGTAGTATGCCGAATCGCCGTCGGTGGTCAGTGGGCGTCCGTTCATCCAGAGGTTGTTGTCGTGGTGGTAGATGCTGTCGCGGCCGTCGGGCGAGCGTCGGAAGCCGTCCTTCTCGTCGGGCACCTCCATCCAGTGGCGTCGTGGGCCGTGCCACTCGTGGCGCCGTGGCCTCTCAGGATTCTCAGGCAGCAGGCTTACCGTGTTGCTGTCGGCGTTCACCTCCTTGAACACCATTTTCTCGCCGTCGTACACGGCGTACCAGAACTTGTGCTCGCCTCGCCTTACATGCACGCGGACGTCGCCGTTTTTCACCTTTCCTGCATATTTCCCACGCAGCTCGTTAGCGCGCTGGTAGTCGGCCTTTGTGCCCTGTGCCCATGCTGTAGCGCTGATTAGCAGTGCCAGCAGCAGCGTTATGCTTCCTTTTGTGTTCATATTTATAAATTTGGTCAGATATTCAAGTTACACATTCACTCAACTCCCCCCCCCTTATCGCTATGGTTGATTGTTGCGATGCAAAGGTAATACTTTTTCTTAAATCCTGCAAGAGATAGTGAGGAAAATAGTTTTCACTCAAACGCAGTCATTTTAGTCATTAGTCATTAGTCAAAATCGACTTTTCAACCCCTCCAAACCGCCACTATAGTAATATAAATAAATATATATATATTTATTTATATTACTATAGTGAACCCAAAAACGGATGTGAAAACCGAAAATGACTAATGACTAATGACTAAAATGACTGCGTTTGTTAGTTTATAGCTTATAGTGAATAGTGAATAGTTGGCTGCGCCGTACCTACATTTCCGTTAAGGTACGGCGGTAGCAAACACTTCACTCCTCACTAAAAAGTTAAATAATGCTAACAAATTCGTAGGGCTGCAAACCTGTTTTGTAACTTTGCACCGTGGTTCAGAAAGCCAGGCAGTGGCGTTTCACGTCACGAAAAACGATTGTTCCCAATGCACGAATCAACGTCTCACTTGCGCGCACGAGACGCATGACGACTGCAAAGGAACGTGAGAACCCCGAAGCCGGTACAGGGGCAGCACGCTGGCGGCGGACAGGAAAGGTAGCACACTGGCGAAAGGCGTCACTCAGGCGGAGGGCGCTAAAAACTTGACATATTGTACAACACTATACTTCCAAAACACCTGAAGACTAGTTGAGCTTTGGCTTCAGCTCGTCGGGAGAGTCGTTGGTGAACATGTTCACGGCGGGAGCCTGTTCAGTGAAGAAGTGGCGCACAACCTCGGGAGTGAGCGTCAGCGAGGGTTGGAAGTCAGAGCTCTGCATATAGCTGATGATGGCATGACGCATCTGACGAGCCACAAGGCGGTGGTCAAGGTCGCTGGTAATATCCATCGTCGTCATCAGCAGGCGTCCGTTGAGCACCCGTGCCTCAATGAGCATGCCGAGCTTGCGAGAGACATGCCACGTGTCGATGGGTTGAATGGGTGGCTGATAGTCAGCGGGCAGCTCTCGCAGATTCATCACCTGTGCGCGGTTGAGCAGCTCCCACCAGTTCAGGTTCGCCCAGTAGTCGGTGGGAAAGTCATGGTTGAAGAGAGGATGGGCGATGTCGATATAAGCACCGGTGGTGTGTGGTGGGCGCATCTTGAACCACGATGTGTTCCAGAACACGGGCAGGTAAGTCTGCCGGACGTCGCTGCCCAGCGTGACACGGCCAGCAGCTGTCAGCAGCACCGTTCCTCCCTGCCGCAGCACCTCCTCGGCTCGCGCATCAAGGTTGTCGGCCACACAAATCGTTTCAGGCGCCTGCTCCAGTGTATCCTTCGGATACACCCACAATTCCCAGTGGTTACGAGCCACATTACTGACGACGAGCGTCATCTTCGTGGGTTTTGTTACGCCGTTCAGGGGGCAGGTGATGGTGCCCAACGGCTGGTTCTTCCCCACGGGGACGGGCGTGACCGAGAGCGTGTCGGCCGCATATAAGAGGGTATCACCCTGCCACAGCTCGTAGGTGGTGGTGCAGTCGACGAGTGTTCCCCAAAGGGCATTCATCGCCTCGATGGGCACCCGCAGCGTGTCAGTGTTGGCATAGACGAACTTGGGAAAGTGCGCCAAGTTGACAAATGGCGAGCAGGCCTCTGTCCATTCACGCGCGGTGACGTAGCCCTTCTTGCGCCAGTACACATTGAGCGGTCCTACGAGTGCTGTCCCCTGCCCACTGTAGTCGTTCAAGCTAAGCAGCTGAAAGCCCGCGTAATCCTTTGTGCGGAGGTTGCGCTCCATCTCATACTTATAGCACAGCGCCTGCAGCCGCCCACTGGCAGCGAGGAACTTCTCGGCCATCGGAGCCATGCCGTTGTCGCTGAGCAGATCCTTGAAAATCTCGAAGTTACGAGCTTTGTAGGCACCCGTATACTGCGACGTTTCCTTCAGGTCGGGGAAGACGCACCACTGTCCCTGCTCGTGTGCAATGATGGGCGTGTTGTTGGGCACACTGTCCTTGTAGTTTCGCGGAAACAGTATCTGGTCGTAATAGTCGTCGTCCGACGACGGTGCATGGCGATCCCAGTTAAGGCCACGTGCCCCACCCTTCACATGATACTCGGAGCCGCTGTCCCATGCCCATCCGCCACCGACGCTGGCACCACAGTAGACGCGCGTGGAGTCGTAGTCGTGCATGCCCTGCACCCAGTAGTTGCAGTAGGTCACCCAGTCGCCTGCCGGCTCGTTGCCCGCTGCCATCATGACGAACGAGGGGTGGTTGCCGTAGGTGTCGACGATGCGCTTCGACTCGTCCATGAGATACTGGTCGATGGACATGCCGCGGTGAAGCTTGACGCCATGGTTAGGCCACGAGGGGCCCTCAGGTTGCAGGTAGATGCCCACCCTATCGGCAGCGGCGAAGGCTGCCTCTGGCGGACAGTAGCTATGGAAGCGCACGTGGTTGAGCCCCCACTCCTTACAGGTGCGGAAGATGCGCTCCCACTCGCTCTCGTCGGTAGGCGGATAACCTGTCTCGGGGAAGCAGCAGTTTTCCACGGTGCCTCGCAAGAAGAGCGGTCGACCGTTGATGAGCATCTGCCGCCCTTCAATCTTGATGTCGCGGAAGCCAAAGGTCGTCGTGTAGCTGTCGTCGCCAGCATAGATTGTCAAACTGTAGACGATGGGCGAGAACTCGTCCCACTGGTGCATGGCATTGGTCATGGGGATGTCGAAGGTCATGCGATTGCCACTGAGCTCACGCCAGTTGTTCTTGGCACTGATGATTGGCGGCACACTGTCGGGTTGTCCTACCTGGCGCACCTCGTACACCAAGCCATACTCTTTCACCTGCATGATGTGCACGTCGCCCAGCAGCTCGTTGACGTGGTTCTCAAGATCGACGACGACACGCGCACTACGCGCTTCCAAATGCGGATAGACGCGCACCTGTCGGATGTTGATATGGCGCGGCCGTGCTTGCAGCTCCATGCGCCCAACAATGCCATTCCAGTTGCCTTGCGTCTGGTCAGTGACGCTGTGGGAGTCTTGTCCGACACAGACATTCTCGATGCCGTTATAGACGCGGATGGTGATGATGTTTTGCCGACCGGCTTTTAAGGCCGACGACACGTCGTAGACATGGGGCGTGGAGAGCGACATCTGGTGGCCTATCTCACGTCCGTTGACGTAAACCGTCGTCTCGATATGCGGGCGCTCAAGATAGAGCATCACACGCTGGCGACGCCACGTCTTAGGCACGTAAACCTGACGCTGATACCATGCCGCACCAACATAGTGGCGCTCGGGGGTGAGGAAGAAGGGCAGCTTCAGCCGACCCTCAGCACGATATTTGGCCATATAGGGGTTGAAGTAGAAGCTGCTATCGTAAAGAGAACCTGTCCACTGCGTCGTCACCGACACGGGATCGCCCTTGTCGTTGGTCAGCATGGAGCCGGGCAGCACGATGAAGTCGTCGAACAGTTTTGCTGAGGGTGCCTGACCTTCGTCCGTAGGCAAGTCGCCCTGATGGAAATCCCATCCGCCCGCCAGTGATATGATTTGCTGGGAGCAGGCGAGTGACACATTAAACACGATGAGCGACAGGGTGAACAGGAAGCGTTTCATTGTTATGACGGTATTATATGGAATCGTTTTGAGAGTGCAAAGTTAATCATTTTTTTCTATTATCAAAGCTCTCGAACGGTTAATATGTCTTAACTGGGCGGCAATGGCGTGGTAACCATCTCCATACAGCTTTCCCCGCTCTTCCAACTTCAATGCCTGAAGCCGAAAAAGCGGGGAAAACATTTTGATAGTTGTGAGTCTATCCTACTCTACCTCCTCAACTCCACAACTCCTTTACTCCTTACTCCTTTACTCCTTCTAACCTACTTTACCTCCTCAACTCCTCAACTCCTCAACTCCTTAGAAGGAGTAAGTAGCTGTGAGGAGCACCTGATGGCGCTTCTTGCTGACCTTGACGGCATCGGCGATGTTGTCGTCGGCAGCAAAGTCGTTGTCGTAGTAGCTCATGAAGGGCTCGAAATAGCCGTTTTGAGCCGAGTACTGGTAAGCCAGTGAGAGGTTGACCTTCTCAATCTGGAAACCAAGGCCACAGGTGATGCGGTGGGTAGCTTCCCAGTTGGTGAAGTCGGTAGCCGAGCTGTAGTAGCTGCCAAGGCTGTTGAGTGAACCATCCTTGAAGCCCTCCTTCTCGTACATGGGCGACACGTAGTTGTAACCCAGGCGCACGGCAAGCTCTGGCGAGGGACGCAGCTCAGCGCCGAGTTTGAGGGTGCTGACGCCACGGAGTGTTTCCGAGGTGTGGCGGTTCATGACGTCGTCGCTCTCGCTGTCGTCATAGTAATCGTCCGTCCACCAGTCGTAGTGCGTACCCGTCACTTCGCGGCTGTCCATATTGCCGTAGTCGGTAAACTCATAGCTGGCACCCAGTGCGAGGTAGTCGCCCACGGTATGTCCGAGGCTAAGTCCGAACTTCCAGGGGGTATAGAGCTTGAACTCGTAGCTCTCGTGGTTGGGGTCGGAGGTGCCACCCTGGTCGCTGAGCGTGGTGTAGTTGTACGACTCAAGATTGAACCATGTAGGCGTGCTAACGGAGAGGCCGATACGGAAGGGTGAATACTCGATGGGTCGGAAGATGACGCCTGCCTTCAGGTCGGCACCAGAGCCAGTGATCTTGCGGTCGTCCTGCACCATGATGGGCGAGTTGACGTCGAAGCTTTCAACATACTCACCGTAGTGGCGGTAATGCACGTCGTGGATGCCGACGGTAAGGCCGAGGTACACGCGGTTGTTGATGTTGCCGCTGAGGTTGAAGTCGTACTCACCAATGTAGCCGGCATGCGCGCGATCCATGGTGTAGCCATTGGCGTTCTCGTAGTACCACGTGTTGTCGCGTGTGTCGTAGTTGATGTAACGAGCATAGATGTCGTCGAGCTGGTTGCACTGAACGTACGGCGAGTTGAAGTCAGGCACACCACTATTGTTGGCGGGGAAAAGAAGCCCGTTCTTCTGCTTGGCATACGTCAGCTTGTTTTGTGAGGCATTGCTCAGGCGGTCGGCAGCCGAGAGAATGTAGTCGAAGTTCTTCGACTTGTGGAAGTTGAACGCAAAGTTCAGGAAGCCGTTTTCGCCAGAGCGGGAAGCCCATACGAAGCCAATCTGGTCGAAGCTCATGTTGGTTTTATGGCCACCGCCGAAGTTCTTGCCATCCTGCTGGTTGACGACGCCAGCGGTGAGGTTAATCTGCGACTTGCGGAAAAGACCCATGCCGGCAGGGTTGGATGAGATGGTAGAGATGTCGGCACCGAGCGCCTCCATGGCGCCACCCATGCCCACGTAGCGGGCGGTACCGTTGAGGTCGTTCTCAGCAAGTTTTGCGTTCTCGTAGGTTTCTTGTGCGACCATGGGCACTGCTGCGAGTGCAAGCATGGCTATTGCGAAATATCTTTTCATTGTTATCATTATTATGGTAAGAGTTTAGGAATTATCACTTTACTTTCTCCTCCCCTTTCGGAGAGGTTGGGATGGTTTTCACTTACTATCCTCATCCCCTCTGGGAATCCCGTGAGGCATCTCCTCCCCTTCGGGGAGGTCGGGAGGGGTTTGGAGGCCGGGAGGGGTTTATCTCCGTCCGCTGCCGAAGCCGCCACCACTGCGACTACCGCCACCGCCACCGGAGCTGCGACTGCCACCGAAGGAGCCACCACCACCGCCGCCACCGCTGAAGCCACCACTTGAGCTACTGCTGCGTGTGGGCGTGTAGGTTGAACCAGACGAGCGGCTGCCGCCGAAGTTGCCGTTAGAGTTCGAGTAGGTGCCGCTCTGACGTGTCGTTGTCGCACGTGTCGTCGTGGTGCGTACACCAGCGTTGCGACTGCCACCGAATGATCCTACGTTACGTCCGCCAAAGGTACCTGCCGAGTAGCTGTGGGTGCGCCCGTTGCTGAATCCCGAGGGGCCACTGCCACTGATGCGTCCGTGATTGTGCGTACCAGGGCTGTAGCGAGCGGCATAGCTGCCGCCGTAGTAGTAGCCGCCCCATCCCCAGCCGTAGCTCCAGGGGTAATGCCAGTAGGAGGAATAGTAGGGATAACCCCTCCCCCAGCCGTAGTACCATGGGTCGTACCAGCCACCCCACCAGCCACCGTAGTAGCCATACCAGGGGTCGTAGTACCAGGGATCGTACCATCCGTAGTAGGAGTAGTACCAAGGTGAATGCCATCCCCAGCGTCCCCAGGAGTCGTTACGTCC
>JAEEGF012351230.1_pt1 | contig 10132 bp, 8 predicted proteins | sample 9134171 | NCBI WGS metagenome assembly JAEEGF01 (sample SAMN16246542, study PRJNA631951) | gut metagenome | biome: gut microbiome; feature: rumen; material: AP-attached | host: Bos | place: Iran: Karaj | collected 2018-10 | reverse complement strand
GCACATCGCCTCGCATTTCCTCTTCTGGATCCTGGCTGCCTTCGTGGCGCTGGCTACAGCCACCATCTCGCGTGGACAGGATCGTATCGGATGGGACGAGACGCTTTGGGTCGCAGGTTTGATGTTCGTCTTTGCCATGTTGCTGTTCCTGTTCTGGCGGCTTTACCGCCGGGGCATTGCGCTGAAGTTCATGCGCCGTTGGGTCAACTGGTCATTGCTCGACCCATCGCTCCTTCCCTCAGGCCGATTCATTCGTGCCCTGTTGCTCGAACTGTCGAGCCGTCTTGTCAACGTCATTGAATATTGGCTTGTGATGCAGGCCCTTGGTTATTCGTCATTCGGATATGCCGAAGCACTGCTCGTTGTTGCCTTCTGTTCACTGTTCGCTAATATTCTATTCTTTTCGCCCATGCAGATCGGAACACGCGAAGGCGGCATTCTCCTCGCACTCCAATATCTGCTCACCGGTCATCTGCTGCCTGTGGCGCTCACTATCAGTTTCGCCACGCGCATCCGCGAGTTCTTCTGGATAGCTGTCGGATTGGCCATCATGAAACGCAAGTAATAAATATAATATAATATATGAAGGGTTTAATCTTTGATTACGGTGCCACCATTGATAGCGGAGGTCGGCACTGGTCTGAGGTCATCTGGGAGGGCTATTGTCAGGTGTCTCTTCCTGTCACCAAGGATCATTTCCGCGAGGCTTACATCTATGCCGAGCGATATGTACAGTTCACACCCGTCATCCAGCCCAGTTATAACTTCTTCGAACTGATGCAGGCGCGTATCGGTATTCAGATCGATTACCTGATTAGCCAGGGTCTGCTCAACGAGGACGTCCTTCAGGCTGCACTTAAGATTTTCAGCGAAGGCGAAGTGCCTATCATCGACAACATGCACGAACTCGCCCAGCACTTTGTCGACATCATAGCTGGCTATTGCTATGACTATGCGCGGCGCTGCACGCTCGATAACATTCCTTTGCTCGAAAAGCTTTCCGACTGTTATGAGATTGCACTGGTGTCCAACTTCTATGGCAACCTGGCGTCGGTCATCCAGGACTTCGGCCTGAGCCGCTGCTTCCGCGTCGTCATCGATTCGGCAGTGGTAGGTGTTCGCAAGCCCGATCCCGAAATCTTCCAGCTTGCCATCGACAAGCTTCACCTCGACCCGAAGGACATCACCGTCATCGGTGACAGTTACAAGAAGGACATCGAGCCTGCACGAGAATTGGGATGCAATGCAATCTGGCTTCGTGGTTCAAGTTGGGACAACTCCGACAGTGTCATCGACTATGAGCCCACTGTCACCTCCCTGCTCCAACTCTTCGACATGCTTCAGAAGAATGCGTGATACCGTTCATGGTTAAAGATAGAATATGTCCGCGCTAAATAGCACGGACATATTCGTCTTTATCTCCGACTACTCGGATTACTCGGAATACTCCGACTACTCCGATTATTCCGAAAAACTCCGAAACCTCCGATTCCTCCGAATACCCAAAAGTAGGTATTTTTCCGAAAAATAGCACCAAGTTATTGAAAAATAGCTTATCTTTGCAGCGTAATTGATAAAAGCACATACGAAATAATTAACTGTTAATTGTTAATTATTTATTGTTAATTGATTATATGACATTAAAGGACCTCAAGATAGGACATCGGGCCATCGTCACCGTCGTGGGCGGTGAGGGTGCATTGCGTCAGCATTTCCTCGACATGGGCATCGTCCCTGGTATCGAGGTCACGCTTATGAAGTATGCCCCTATGGGCGACCCGATGCAGATCTTGCTGCGCGGCTATCTGCTCACACTTCGTATTGCAGATGCCGCACAAATCGAAATCACTACCGACATTCCCGTCGCTCCTCCCAAACCCCAGCCGCGTGGCGATGAGATTCCACACCCTGGTCTCGGCGAGCCCGGTCGTTATCACGAGGAAGACCAGCGTCGTCGTGAGGAGATTCGCGACAAGGAGGCTGCAAAGCATAGAAGTTCCTCTCGCCAAAACAAGGATGGAGGGAAAGTCTCCCAGCAGGACAATCTGCTCACCTTTGCCCTTGCCGGCAATCAGAACTGTGGCAAGACAACGCTTTTCAACCAGCTCACCGGTTCCAACCAGCACGTGGGCAACTTCCCCGGTGTTACCGTTGATAGGAAGACGGGCGTCATTCGTGGCTATTCCAATACCGAGATCACCGACCTCCCCGGCATCTATTCCCTTTCTCCCTATACGGCCGAGGAGATTGTCTCGCGTCGATTTATCCTCGACGAGAACCCTTCTGCTATCTTCAATATCGTCGATGCCACCAACATCGAACGTAACCTCTACCTCACGATGCAGCTCCTGGAGCTCAACAAGCCTATGGTGCTTGCCATCAATATGATGGACGAGATGCGAGGCAATGGAGGTTCCATCCGTGTCAATGAGATGGAGGCTGCCTTGGGCATCCCTGTCATCCCTATCTCGGCATCCAAGAACGAAGGTATCGAAGAACTAATCTCGCATGCTGTCCATGTGGCACAGCATCACGAGACGCCTTATCGCCAGGACTTCTGTACGCCCGAGGACCACGATGGTGCCGTGCATCGCTGCCTCCACGCCGTGATGCACCTCATCGAACTGCATGCTGAGCAAGCCGGCATCCCCGTGCGATTCGCTGCCACCAAACTCATTGAAGGCGACCCCATGACCATCGAGGCCCTGCAACTCTCAGAAGGCGAAAGCCAGGCCATCGAGCATCTAATCCGTGAGATGGAGCAGGCTCGTGGCCTCGACCGTGCGGCTGCCATTGCCGACATGCGATTTGCGTTCATCAAGGAACTTTGCGACAAGACAGTCGTCAAGCCGCATCGTAGTCGCGAACAGGTACGCACCAATGCCATCGACCGTGTGCTCACGGGCCGTTGGACGGCATTGCCCGCCTTCTTCCTCATCATCGGCTTTATCTTCTACTTCACTTTCTTCTCGCTGGGTGGATGGATACAGGAGGAGTTCGGCACGCTGCTCGACTGGTGTGGCGAGGAACTCTCCGAACTGCTCACGCGGCTCGAAGTGAACCACATCGTCCGGTCAATGGTTGTCGATGGTGTCTATGCTGGTGTTTCGACGGTGCTCAGTTTCATGCCCGTCATTGTCATCCTCTTCTTCTGGCTCTCCATGCTCGAGGACTCGGGTTACCTTGCCCGTGTGGCCTTCGTGTCCGACAAGCTGCTGCGTAAGGTGGGTCTCTCGGGTCGAAGCATTGTCCCGATGCTCGTAGGCTTCGGCTGTTCGGTGCCTGCCATCATGTCCACGCGCACCCTTCCTTCGGCACGCGACCGAAAGCTCACCATCATGCTAACGCCCTTCATGTCGTGTACGGCCAAATATGCCATCTACGGATGGTTCTGCATGAAGTTCTTCCCTACGAATGGCAGCTGGATTGTCATCTCGCTCTATATTCTGGGCATCCTCACGGGCATTCTCGTGGCTGCCATCCTTGGGCATTTCGTCTTCAAGGGCGAACCTGTGCCCTTCGTGATGGAATTGCCCAACTACCGCTTGCCTGGGGCACGCAATACGCTGCGTCTGATGTGGGAGAAGGCCAAGGACTTCATCCAGCGAGCCTTCACCGTTATCTTCCTAGCAGCGCTCGTCATCTGGTTCCTCCGCAACTTCAACTGGCATATGTCGATGGTCGATGAGACCGAAAGCATGTTGGCCGACATTGCAGGTGCCATAGCCCCGCTCTTTGCACCTCTCGGTTTGGGAGACTGGCGATGGGTGACTGCACTCGTCTCGGGCTTCATGGCCAAGGAAAGTGTTGTGGGCACCATCGGAGTCCTCTTCCCCGGTGATGCTGGACTGTATGAGATCATGACGCCCTCCCTTGCCTTCGTCTTCCTGGTCTTCAGTCTGCTCTACACGCCTTGTGTCGCAGCCATCGCTGCCGTACGTCGCGAACTGGGAGGCAAATGGGCACTGAATGTTGTAATCCTGCAGTGTGTCGTCGCTTGGCTTGTCGCTTTTCTCGCACACCTCCTGCTTTCTGTTTTTTAATCTCCGAAAAATGAATCTGGCCACCATCATAGTTCTCCTCATCGTAGGCGCTGGTGCCTATTGGTCCATCGCAACCTTGCACCGCACGGGAGGTCGTCGGTGCGACGGCTGCTGCGGTGGCTGTTCCGATAGCCACTGCACGGTGCATCACGATCACACCAAGCCAACGGCCGGCAAGCACGCTTGACCATTGTCACAGCAGGAAGCAGTTGAGGCATCCGATCAGGAAGCCCAGCAGGGCACCAAACCAGACGATGGCCTTCAGTTCCTTCTTGGCAATGTCGTGGATGAGTTGTTCGGCCTCCATCATATCCATCTCGTTGATGCGCCGCTCGATGATCTGACTGATGTCGAGCGCCTCGAGCATCTTCGGCAGTTGTTCTTCGATTACCGACTGGTAGAGTTGGATGATGGCGCGGCGTGTCGAAGCCACCTGTTCGGGGCGGTCCTTGATGAGGTCCTGCACGGGCATTCCCATCACCTGCGCCACGCCCTCGGCCACCAGTTTCACCGTCATTTCGGGAGCCTTCTGCTCCAGCATCTCGTCAATGTTCTTTGCCAGGTGGCTTTCCGTTGGTCCCTGCACGAGGCTCAGCACCTTATCTACATGGAACAGCCCCGCAACGCCATGCTGCATCTTATCCATTGCATGCTCCACGGCAATGTGGGCGATTTGTTTGCCCAGACCCGAATTCACCAGTTTGTCGGCCACCATGATCGACAGTTCCTGCGTGGCACTTTTCTCCAGTGTCACCAGTTCCTCTTCGGCCATGTAGTGGCTCAGGTAGCCGCGCAAGGGTTCGCGGTCGTCGGTCAGTTTAGCCACAAGTTCGTCGAAGGCAATGCCCACCTTCAGGAGCATCTCGTCCGATAGCAGCGTCTCCTTCATCACGTCGTGGTTCATCAGGTTGGCACTGATGGCTTCGCCTATCGACGCCGCAATCCTTCCCTTCTCCTTCGGGATTACTCCTGGCGTGAACCAAACCCTTCGCCCGAAGATATGTTTTGCTTTATGTGGCCTGAACAGCATCCGTATCGCAATGTCGTTGGTCACATATCCGATGCCTGCCGCAATCAGTGGCGTGAAGATGTAGTTTAGTGGGATCATAACGCTGCAAATATACGCATTATTTTTGAATTCCAAAACAAAAAGGGGAAAAAACATAGATCTCACGTGTTTTTTCCCATTTTTTAATTATTTTTCTTTCTCACCGATAAAGCGAAGCGAGAAGAACATGGCCACACCCAGGATGACGAAGAGTCCAAGCGTCCCGACGAGGAGCGACATGCTTGCGATACTGAGCAACACGTAGATGAAGACGTCGATCAGTGCCATGAACATGCACGCGGCCATCGCTACGTGATTCTCCTTGATGATGGCCTTGAGATAAAGGTAAACCATGCCCAGAATCAGCAGGGCAGAAAGGAAATACGACATCGTGAAGCCTATCCATTCGCTGAACGACAGCAGCATCAGGTAGAAGAGCACCAGGGCTGCACCAATCAGCAGGTAACAGAGGATGTTGATCGACCGCTTCACGCACATCTCTGCAACGAAAACCGACACCAGCGAAAGGAGGAGCACCAGGAACGAATACTTCAGCGCCCGATTGGTCTGTGTATATTGTCCACCTTGGATAAGCAGTTTGGTACCGATGCTCTGGAACCCTTGCTGCTGGTTGCCGGAGTAGAATACCTGATCAACATCATTTCGGTTCAGGCTCGAGATCTTCCAGGTTGCCTTGAATCCGTTGTCGGTCACCTCGCGGTTCGAAGGGAGCATGAATCCGTTGAAGCTCGGGTCCTGGCAGTTGCCCTGCATCGTGATGACGGACGTTTGTCCGATAGGGGAGATGTTGAGTTCGTGCGAACCCTTCAGCTCGGCCGTGATTTCAAAGGGGACGGCTTCGTCGTTCAGCAGGGCAGTCAGGTCGGCGACCTTGCAGATGGGTTCACTCGATCTGTGGAAGACATTCTCCAGATTGGTATTGCCGTAATTGTAAAAGAATTGGTTTAGTTCGAGGTCCTTGTCTCCAATCTTCACTTTCAATCCCTCCTCAATGCCACGCCTGTCGCTGATGGCTGCGATGATCTGGGCGTTGCTCCAGTCATACCGGATAGGTTTCGAACTGCCAGCCATGACGCCTTTCAACTTCATTTCCTTCAGGTTGAAGGTGCCTTTTCCCGATATCCTTGTTCGATAGACCGATGCATCGAAGATGCCCCGATGCAGGATCTCGCTCTCAATATCCGACGTCATCACCAGTCGTTCGGGAAGCACATACATGCAGGTGTAAGGCAACGCATTCTCCTTCGATTCATCAATCACCGGGACACAGATGATTGGCCCGACAAAATCCTGTCTCTTACTCCAACTTTCCGCAATCTCCGTCTGTGTCGCTTCCGATAGTTCGTTTCTGTCATTTACGATACCCATGATGCTGAGGCTGACCAGCCAGAATACGAAGACCATAGCTCCGATGAGCAGACATTTTAATACACTCTTTTCCATAATTTTAATAGTTTTGTTTGTTTTTTGTGCTGCAAAGATAGGCACAAAAATACAGGTGGCAAAACTCTCGCTCCTGCGATGTATGAAATCCTCAATTTTCTGTTTGAAATGATTTGGCACTGTCTGTTAACTCCCGCTAACTCCCTCCTTTCTAAACACCAGCCACGGGATCTGACCGGGATATTTATGAGGATATCTATTGGGGTCGCCGATGTGATGCCTCTCACCATCAGCTGTTCGGTAGAAACCGTAATCGTAACCACCCGTTATGTAGATGGCATCGACAAAACCGTATTCGCGCAGGGCATCCGCAAAATCCCACATCGTCTCCGCGTGACGTGTCTCGATATAATAAAGTTTATCATCAGGCATTCGGCCGATGCCGCGGCGTTCCACCTTGCCGTGCAGATAGAACTGACGGGGCAGCACTCCAGCCGAGAGGAGGATATACTGGCGGAAGAAGCAGCCTTGGCGTCCCTTCACGTATTCCTTCACATCCTCGTCCCTGCCGATGCCTATGACATAATTGCCGTCGGCACCCGCAAAATAGCCCAGGCGTTTGCCATCGACGGTCTTCACCTCTTGTCCATCCATCACCAGGCTGCTGATGATCGAGAAGTCCTTATGATAGTCCGAGCAACGGCTGTACAGATAGACGCTGACGTCGGCGGTGTCAGGCTCCGACATGGCGATTTCGGCCCTCAGTCCCTTCATTTCGTAGAAATTCATGGCCACACCCAGAATCGAGTCACTGGTCTTGATGACCTCGGGTGTCGTGGGCTGACTGTGGAACGCCTGGAGTTTGGCAATGTTCTGCTCCGAGGTGACAGCAACAGGCACACCAATATTATTGTACGCACGATAATAGCGCCACCCCAGCCAGAGGGCAAGGCAGCACACGATGGTGATTAGCGCACTGCCCACAATCCATGGCCAGCGCTTGGCCTTCTGAGCTGACGCAGGCGATTCGTTCTTGTCATCACGCTCCACGACGATGGTCGGCACTTCGCCCTCACCCTGGCCAGGGATGACGTCGGGTTTCTCCTCGATGATGATGATAGGTTTCTCGTTTTCAATCTCTTTCATGCCTTCTCTCCTTCCTGCTCGATAAGAGCCTTCAGTTCCTTCAGCGCTTCCTTCGAAGCCTTGAGTCGGAATTCACTCCTCAGGTTTTGCCCGTTCAGACGCAGTTCCTGGTTCGTGAGGTTGATGATATGAATATAGTTCTTGTTCACAATGAGGCTCTTCCCCACACGCACAAACGTGTTGTCCTTCAGCTTCTTGAAGACTTCGTCGAAATAGTGAAGTTGAAAGGTCATCTTGTAGGGTTTGCCGTCAAACAGATACATGTCGGAATAGTTCCCGTCTGCACAGACGAAAACGATATCCTGTGGCTGCACTCTTACGAGTTCCGTGGATGTAGAAATCTTAAGCCATTCCATGCCAGAATCAGTTATTATAACAACTTTGCGCCGCAAAGATAGCCATTTTTACCGTTCAATCCAAGTAAAACTGCCTCCCATGTACAAAATCTGCTGAAAAAAGTATGAAATATATTTGGCCATGTCGGCAAAATGACGTATCTTTGCGGGCAAATTTTGCCCGATCATTGGTTACACCACTATCGTTAAAATAATAAAACAACATGATTTATCCTGAAGATATAGAATATCTTTTTCAAGGCTCAAGAGAATTGATAAGGGCTTTGGATGAGGAAATGGACCGTTTCGAAAAAGTAAATTCTTTCGATATAATATCCCTTTTTAATAAAACCGACGTATTGAGCAAGTTCATCAGAGCTTGTGAACTCACCGAGCGTGAATGCAAGGACATCGATGTTTCCAAACTTGATATCTCAAATTATTTGGCACTATTGGACGTCTATTACAATTTCGGATCTGTTACAGATAGTTTTTCCTACTTGTTGAAGCGTATCAAGGATCATCATAAGGAAATGGAATTCGATGTTTTTCGTAACTATGTCGATTACTTGAGGTCCCATTTCACTGGAGAGATTGATAGTTCTATTTTAGCCGACACAATAAAATCTTCCAATGATTTGAAAAAGAGAATTATCGAAGAAGTCTCCAATATTATGTATCTGGCTGAATCATTGCGTATGGATGTTTATAAGAAAATTGATTATATAGGAGAAGAATTGATGACCGATGAAGAATTGAAGGACTTCATCATCCGGGAATTTCGCCGTTTTGCCACTGATGAGAGATTTAACTTCAAGCAGAAACTCAGGAACTATGCGCTGAAACTAAAGAGCAACCGGCTGGAGCCGCTTTCCCGAATTCATTGGGCAAAACTAGCTGACCTTGACGATGAGGTTATTAAGAAGGTCATTGATGGCAAAAGGATTGACGAAAATACCTACAAGGATTACTATGACGATTACGATCTGTTGAAGCTGATGCATTATGATAAAATATTGTCCGAACTGAGGGAAATCGCTAATCCTGAGGGTTTGTTCGACTGGGATGTGTTGTTCGAACAGCATTATTCTATGCATCCTTTTTTGAATGTAGACAATATCTATTTCTTCTTCAATCGAGTTCACAGAGAGAATCTGATCAAGTGCGAATTGTATGATGGCTTGGCTGAGCAATATCATCAGTTCCTATATGGATCGGATGATAATTATAAGGCAACAAAAACTGCTCCTCAGATACCTGCTAAAACAGATACAGAGTCATCAAAGGTGACTGATTGCATCATCAATAAAAGGATTGACGAAGCAAAGTTGATTGATCTCATCAAGAATTATGTTGATGGTCCTCACAAGTCAAATTACTTTTGCAAGAAGAGTTATTGGCTATCGATTTACATCGTATTGCGTCAGAACTTGGAACAGTTGGATGGCTCGTCAATTTTCCTGCCAGCATCAAGACCAAAGTTCGTCGAGTGGGTGAATGCCAACATCCAACCTGACAGTGTGCCATGTGAAAAAGGATCTTTGGATACCCCGCCCCCCTATTTCCGCAACGAGAATAACTATCCCTGGAACATCCAAGGTTTCTACAAGGCTGGCGGTACCCAGGAAAAGACTTTCAACGGTTACTCGATGGTCGCAGACTATTTCCAAACTAACTTAATCGAAAGGCTTGCCGATTTCATAATTCCTGCTACTTCTTAATGGTCGATGTTCTAAACCTCAATTAATAAGGCTAAGGTAATGTCCCTAAATATCCCTAAAAATCCCCGCTAATCCCTTAATATCCCTAAGAATTTCCCTTAATATCCCTAAACAACTCTTTTAGTTCTTTAGTTTCGGCTCTTTTAGTTCTTAAGTTTTGCATTTAGTTTTGTCTTTTTTGACCTAAAACTTGCAATTATCCGAAATTTTTTGTATATATTTGCGTCGCAGTTCAGAACAACCTGAGCTGCGATTTATTTTGCAATCAATCATTAACAAATTAACAACAAAAACTATGGATTTTTTTATTCACACTACGAAAGCAAGTGATTCTGCAAAGCTGAAGAAATTGCAGGACGATTACAAGTTGGCTGGACTCGGCTTCTACTGGAAGGTAGTCGAGCTGCTTATGTTATGCCCCATTAAGGTGCATTG
>JAEEGF011364537.1_pt1 | contig 10132 bp, 6 predicted proteins | sample 9134171 | NCBI WGS metagenome assembly JAEEGF01 (sample SAMN16246542, study PRJNA631951) | gut metagenome | biome: gut microbiome; feature: rumen; material: AP-attached | host: Bos | place: Iran: Karaj | collected 2018-10 | reverse complement strand
CTGTTCGCCCATTAAAGCGGTACGCGAGCTGGGTTCAGAACGTCGTGAGACAGTTCGGTCCCTATCCGGCGTGGGCGTAGGATATTTGAGAGGAGCTGTCCTTAGTACGAGAGGACCGGGATGGACGAACCTCTGGTGTATCTGTTGCACCACCAGGTGCATGGCAGAGTAGCCAAGTTTGGAAGGGATAAACGCTGAAGGCATCTAAGCGTGAAGCCCCCCTCAAGATGAGATATCCCATACGTAAGTAGTAAGACCCCTTAAAGACTATGAGGTGATAGGTTAGAGGTGGAAGAGTGGTAACATTCGTAGCTGACTAATACTAATAGGTCGAGGGCTTATCCATAAAGGTAAGAGGAAGTTAAACTAGGAAGAAGAGATTGAAATTGAGAGATATATTTGGTATGTAGTTTTGAATGTACGAAAGTACATGAATAAAAGTAATCCTCGATAGCTCAATGGTAGAGCACTCGGCTGTTAACCGAGGGGTTGTAGGTTCGAGCCCTACTCGGGGAGTTTTTTTCAACTTAAGACAAGTTGAAAAATGTAGAAAAGAGGCTCCTTGGTCAAGCGGTTAAGACATCGCCCTTTCACGGCGGTAACACGGGTTCGATTCCCGTAGGAGTCATTTGATATTAAATAAATATCATAAATTAATAAGCCGATGTGGCTCAATTGGCAGAGCAGCTGATTTGTAATCAGCAGGTTAACGGTTCGAGTCCGTTCATCGGCTTTTTATATTTGGACCTTTAGCTCAGTTGGTTAGAGCAACCGGCTCATAACCGGTCGGTCCTGGGTTCGAGTCCCCGAAGGTCCACTAATCTTTACTATGATAATTCATAGTAAAGATATATTTTTATATTTTAGAATATTATATAGTGTTCTAGGATGATTAGATTAAATATAGTAATGTTTAGTTGTTTATTTTGGCCCGGTGGCTCAGCTGGTTAGAGCGCCGCCCTGTCACGGCGGAGGTCGTGGGTTCGAACCCCATCCGGGTCGTTTGTATATAAATATACAAGTGCATAATTATTATTTATTGTGGGATCTTAGCTCAGCTGGGAGAGCACCTGCCTTACAAGCAGGGGGTCACAGGTTCGAGCCCTGTAGGTCCCATTTGCATTATGCAATTTGCCGGCGTGGCGGAACTGGCAGACGCGCAGGACTTAAAATCCTGTGGTGGCAACATCGTACCGGTTCGATTCCGGTCGCCGGCATATAAGGGACACTTTAATGGTGTCCTTTTTTATTTCATAGGAAAGTTCTTTGAACTTCCCCATGAAAGCAAGTTATCTTATGGCTTGCACAGAGAATTAGAATTTTATTTTCAGATAAAAGGATGGAATGTACTTTGAGAAATATAATTTATAAAATAAATAAAAGTGTAAACGTAAAGAAAGTTTTTAAATCAATTATTACAACTTGTGCGATATGTTCTTTTGTGATTTTTAACCATAGTGATAATGCCAGCGCATATTCTAAACTTCTAAAACCATCAATTAAAATTACTTACGCAAAGAATGATACTGATGGTATAAAAATAAAGTGGACTTCAATAAAAAAATGTTCCGGATATATTATTTATAGGAAAAGTAATGAAAATGATTATTGGGAAGAAATTGACAGTACTACTTCAAGAATTTATATTGATGAAGATATAGATACAGGTGAGAATTATGAATATGCAATTCAGGCATATAAATATACAAATAAAGGCGTGATGTATTCAAAACTATTCAATAGGTTTCGAGATGATTCAACTTGTAATATTACTGCTTTACCAAAATCTGTTGATAGTGTTATAGCAAAGTATGTATCTGATTACAAAGTCAAACTAAAATGGAAATCCTCAGGAGAAGAATCAGGATTTAAAATTTTTAGATCGTATGATGGTAAAGAATGGAATTTGATTAAAGATATCGAAAATAATGAGGTATCTAAGTATTATGATACGACTATAGATAACAGTGGATTAATTATGTATAAGGTTATCCCTTACGAAATAATTGATGGCGTTATATATGAGGGGACAAATAATGTTAAAGTAGCCTGTGCTTGTTCTGACAGTGGTATAGATGTTTCTTATCACAATGGCGTGATTGATTGGAAAAAAGTTAAAAATGCAGGAATAGATTTTGCTTTTATCAGAATCGGTTACGGTGATTATAGAAAGAAGAAAGGTGCAGTTCTTGATAATAAGTTTGCAAGAAATATCCGACTTGCAAGAAAAAACGGAATTAAAATTGGAGTATATTTTTATGGAAATGCAACAAATATTTCACAGGCCAGAAAGGAAGCAAATTTTGTAGTTAACAAACTGAAAAATTATGGTGGTATTGACTTTCCGGTTGCATATGATTATGAGAATTCTTATAGAAAACATTTTAGATATAAAAAGTCTAATACTAAAATTATAGATGAGTTTTGTAAGATTATAAAGAAGTCAGGTTATGAGCCTTTAATCTATTCTGATAATAATATGCTGACTGATTATGTACAGACTAAGAAGTTAGAAAAATATGGTTTCTGGGTTGCTTATTGGACTTATGATTCCAATGATTATCCGGTTGAACTTAATAATGTTAAGATTTGGCAGTACAGTGACAGAGGAAGAATTAAAGGAATAAAAACTTATACAGATAAAAATGTAACTTTTATTAAATAGAATTAATATTAAAACTATTTACTTTAATATGAAAATGCATATAATAAGGAAGTGTTAGAAAATGTGATTGATTATATAATATATAAATCTATTGATTTATTGATTTATATAATATGATGTCATATTAATTATTAATGGAGGTTTTACATGAGAAAAAAACTATTAACGTTATTATTGGCAGCTACGTTTGTTGTGCAGACAAGCGCAGTTAATACAAATATTTTTGCTGATAATATTGAAAATGAAACTAATGTAGAAGATGAGAGCAGTGAAAAAACAAGTTGGGACCTGTATTGTGAGGAACATAATGAAACAGTATTTGCAAATAAAAAAGTTGCAGATATAGTAAATAATAATAGTCTTATAAAAGAGGGCGTAATGTTAATTGATGGAGATTATTTGCTTGATAGTACCTTCGCATATGATTGGGTAGATAAGGTTTACAATTATGAATATTGTAAAGGACATCCTTTTTATTATGATTTAAAGCAGGAATTTGCTCTGATTTTACAGAAAGAAAAAACTCTTCAAGATGATGCGATAGAGAAAACATTAGCAAATCTTATTGCAGAGAACTTATACAAAGTTGAAACGTTTAATAATATAGATGAAATCTATAATTATAATATTTATGTCTTTAGTAATAATATGTATTCTTTGGAATATTATTGTAGAGAGGCATTAGCATGTGAATATTTGGAAGATAATAGGGAAGAGTTTGCATATACTTATTATGTACCATATGGCAATATGGATTTAAAACAAATGTATCGCAAATTAAGTTTGAGTAGAGCCGAAAATGTTTATGAGGATTCTTATGCATTTACTAATGGTTTTTATAATTCAAATGGTGACTTTGCATTGAATTGGCTGATAGCTTGCAGAGAGTTGTTTAGAGGAAGCCACGAAGAAGGCTTTAATTTGTGCCAGGAAGTTCTTTTAAATGTAGACTTACATAATCATAGATTCATTGAATTGGATGAAGATTTGGCTAATGGCAGATTATACCTTGATTCAGAAGGCTTAGCCCATTATCCGGATAAAAGCTATGCAAATGTATATAATATTGATATTTATGATAGACAGAGTGGGAATGTTCAAAACAAATCCATAGATAAAATTAAAAAGATATTGATTAATGATTTTGGTGTGGATCACGATAAACTCTATAATAATAATCAGGAATCAGAACAGGAAGAGGGAGTTGGCATATATTTGAACGGATATCAGATTAATGCCACAAGAGGAGCACATAGAATATGTTATAGCGTGTATGATGAAAGCAATAAAGTAGTTGAAAGTGGATTGATTTTCGGATTAAGCAAATATGCTACTTTCGCTGATATGACAGTTAATAGTATTAATAAGGATGTTTATTCATTCAAGTCAACTGAAAAGGGAAAAGTAAATCTGGGAGATAATTCGGATGATTTTCAGTCATATGTAATGACAATGCCTTTTATTAATTCAAAAGATTATTTTGATTCTGAGATGATGGTTAGAGCGTATGTAAAATTAGACAATGGACGATATATTTATTCTAGTGTGGACAAAACTTCTGTATATGGAATTGCGGCGACTTTATATGAATATCAGGAAGTTCCAACTAAAGTATTTTTTGATTATTTATATAACAATATATTATCTTTAGTTAACAGTGATTATAAAATGCATAATTACTTTGAAAATATATACGTTGAATAGCAGAATATTTGCATTAGGTAAATAATATAATAATTAATATAAGATACAAAAGTGTTTGATAAAAAAGTAATAGTTGAAAAATGGAACAGTACATATCATTTTTGAAATAAATATTATGGTATGTACTGTTTTATAAATAGTATTGATTTTAAGTATAATAAAACACAAGTAGTTATCTAAAAGATTATTTTATGCCAATAAAAGTTAATCTTTTAGATGGATTAATCGGTATGTCAATAAAAATGTCAATAAAAAATCAATCTTTTTATTGACAGATGGATAATAATAGGGTAATATAAATGATGTCGTTTTTAGAATGACGTGTGCGTTTAGCTCAGCTGGATAGAGCGTTTGGCTACGGACCAAAAGGTCGGGGGTTCGAATCCTCTAACGCACGTTTGCACAGATTTTATATCTGTGCTTTTTTTTTCAACATAAATAATTGGGTGTTGACTTTATAATGAATTCCATATAATGATTAAGTATGTTTATTTTACAGAGTATCTGAATTTACAGGACACTCATTTTTCGTGAAGGAGAATAACTCAATGAGAGAATATATACTGACTGCTCCATGCCATTTTGGTTTGGAGGCAGTTTTAAAGAGAGAAGTACAGGATCTTGGATACGAGATAATAAAGGTGGAAGATGGCAGAGTTACATTTAAGGGTGACGAAAAAGCTATAGTTAGGGCTAATGTTTATTTGAGAACAGCTGAGAGAGTGTTAGTGCAGGTTGGCAGATTTAAGGCAACTACTTTTGATGAACTGTTTGAAAAGGTTAAGGCGCTTGATTGGGAAAACTATATCCCTGTGGATGGAAAATTCTGGGTAAAAAAAGCCACATCTATTAAGAGTAAATTATTTAGTACAACAGATATCCAGCGAATCGTCAAAAAGGCCATGGTTGAGAAATTAAAAAGCGAATATTCGGTTAACTGGTTTGACGAGGATGGAGCTGAATATCCAATCAGAATTTTTATTCATAAGGATGAAGTGGTAGTAGGTCTTGATTCTTCCGGGGAGTCTTTACATATGCGCGGATACCGAAAGAATACTGCAAAGGCTCCGATTGAAGAGACTCTTGCCGCAGCTCTGATAATGCTTACCCCTTGGCGCAAAGACAGGATACTTGTTGATCCATTTTGCGGAAGTGGAACATTTGCAATTGAGGCGGCAATGATTGCCATGAATATGGCACCGGGGATGAACAGAGAGTTTGTCTCTGAGGGTTGGACAAATGTCATTGACAAAAAGATTTGGTATGATGTTATTAATGAAGCAAACGATATGATTGACGATTCGGTTGAAACTGATATTCAGGCATATGATATTGATGCCAAAATGGTGGCATACGCGAAAAAGAATGCAGAACTTGCAGGAGTAGATCACCTTATTCATTTTCAGCAGAGAGATGTTGCAGATCTGAGTCACAGTAAGAAATACGGATTTATAATAACTAATCCTCCATACGGTGAGAGATTGGATGAAAAAGAGAATATGTATGATTTGTACAAATGTTTTGGGGAGAGATATAAAAAACTTGATTCCTGGTCTGCATTTGTAATTACTTCATATGAGGATGCTGAAAAAGCAATGGGAATTAAGGCGACTAAGAACAGAAAGATTTATAACGGAATGCTCAAGGCATACTATTATCAGTTCATGGGACCAAAGCCACCTAAAGCCAACAAACAAAAATAAATATAACTAAGAATTATGTAATACTGTAATAATTTAATTATGCAATTATGGAATAAGAGGTAGTGTATTGAAAAAACAAGTATGGTATTGGATGATTTGTATCATTGCAATTGTTGGTGGTTTCTTTTTGTTTAAGTATCTCAACAAAGAATACTTAATAAAGAGTGAAGTGGTGGTAGACAACACACGATGGAACAAATTAATCGCAAATGAATTAAATAACAATAATGTAAAACTGTCTGTAGACGGTGTTACAATCAATAGCAAAAACAAGAAAATATATGTTGATGATGAACTGAAAATGTATATTGCACTTGATAATATAACAGAAACATTTAATTGTTTTTGTGCTATTTATAAGGGGAAAACAGTTAAGATTACTAAGGGGGACAATGTGTTGACAATGGATATTGGAGCTTTGGAATATAATTGGAATGAGACGGTTATTGATTCTGAACTACCAATTCTTGAGATTGATAAAGCTTACTATTTTCCTGTTGATATTCTGGCTGAATGTTTTCACTATTCTTATGTATGGGATGGTCAGTATACAGAAATGAAACTTGTTAGTAATGATAATAATTCGAGAAATTTGCCTTATTACTATTCATACGAAAAGGAAGAAAGAAGTCCACAGGTGCGCTCGCAGGGCAATTATTCCACATGTTGGGCTTTTGCGTCTGTAACGGCATTGGAGACGTCATTACTGCCGGAAGAACACGAAGTATTTGCAGCAGACCATATGGCTATAATGAATTCTTTCAGTGTTGGTGTTTCAGAAGGTGGAGATTATAATATTTCAATGGCTTATCTTGCTGCGTGGCAGGGACCTGTCCTTGAAAAAGATGACAAGTACGATGGAGTTTCGGGAAAATACAAGACTGTAAAGCATGTCCAGGAAATGCAGATTATTGAGTCAAAAGAATACGAAACAATAAAATCCATGGTGTACAAGTATGGAGGCGTACAGAGTGCACTATATACATCACTGGTAAATTCATCAAGTACGTCGACATATTATAATAAAGAGACAAATGCATATTGCTATATAGGTGAAAATAAACCGAATCATGATATTGTAATAATCGGATGGGATGATAACTATCCGAAAGAGAATTTTAATACAGCTGTTGAAGGGGACGGCGCATTTATTTGCAGAAACAGTTGGGGAAAAGAATTTGGTGACAAGGGCAATTTTTATGTTTCATACTATGACTCAAACATAGGGGTTCACAATATTGTTTACACACGAATAGAAGATACAGATAACTATGATACTATCTACCAGAGCGATTTGTGTGGTTATGTCGGAAAAATGGGATATAAGGATAAGTCATCAGCTTATTTTGCGAATGTTTACAAAGCGGATAAGAACGAGATAATCAAGGCTGTAGGATTCTATGCAACCGATGTTGATACCAAATATGAAGTGTTTGTATGCCCGGATTATGAGGATGAGAATTCACTTACATCCTCAAGAACATGGGTAGGATCCGGAAGTCTAAAGAACAAAGGATACTATACAATAGAATTAAACAGGGCGATTGAAGTTGAAAAAGGAAAAGAGTTTGCAGTTATAATTAAAGCTACAACTCCAAAGTCATGCGAGCCGGTAGCGGTAGAATTTCAAAATGATGATATTACGAAAAATGTTGATATAAAAGATGGAAAAGGCTATATTAGTTTTATGGGCAACTCTTGGGAGCGTGTCGAAGATAAGAAAAAATGTAATATTTGCTTAAAAGCATTTACAGAGGACAGATAAGGAGACAGTATAAAATGATATTTGCAACAGGAAATGAAGGAAAAGTCAGAGAAGTAAAAATGATGTTAGAGGATGCAGGATTAGAACTTGATCTTGTTACCATGAAAGAAGCCGGAGTAGAGGCTGACATAGAAGAAACAGGTGAGACATTTGAAGAAAATGCAGTGATCAAAGCAAAAGCGATAATGGAAATGACAGGTGAAATTGCAATGGCGGATGATTCCGGACTTGAGGTTGATTATCTTGATAAAGCGCCGGGAATTTATTCTGCCAGATTTTTAGGAGAAGATACCCCATACTCTGTTAAGAACGCACATATAATAAAACAGCTTGAAGGTGTTGAGGGCGAGGCTAGAAGTGCAAGATTTGTCTGCGTGATTGCTGTTGCATTTCCTAATGGAGATATATTGACAACAAGAGGAACAATTGAAGGTTATATAACCACAGAAGAGAGAGGTACAAATGGATTTGGATATGATCCAATCGTGTATGTGCCTGAGTATGATATGACAACAGGTGAGATGGATCCGCATCTGAAGAACAGCATTAGTCACAGAGGCAAGGCTCTCAAGAAAATGATAAAATTGTTGGGTGACAGAATGTAATTGCGGTAGAAAAAAGTGTTAATGAGATGATACAAAAAAAGATAATAGTATAGCAATAATGAAAAAAAGATAATAGTATAGCAATAAAGAAAATGAGAAAAATATTAGTTATCAGCGACACTCATGGGTATCTGGATAATTATGAAAAAGTTATAAAGCAGAATAAAGAAGCTGATTACATCATTCATCTGGGTGATGTATGTGGTGATGAAAAATACATACAATGGTCTGTTCCCTATGCAGTGAAGATTTTAAGGGGAAATAATGACTGGAACCGTGAATTGGCGGATAAAGTAGTGTTTGACATGTACGGGCACAGAATATTTGCCACACACGGGCATAGATACGGAGTGTTTGGGTCTGATGTGACAAGGCTGGTTTATGCTGCATTACAGGAAGATTGCGATATTATAATGTATGGACACACTCATGTCCCCGTAATTGATGAGGGTGAAGAATATACATTGATCAATCCCGGAAGTCTTACTTACCCTAGACAAAGTGGGAAAAAACCAAGTTATATTTTAATGACGATGGAAGATGATGGAAGCGTGACATATGAATTAAAATATGTTGATTAGTAATTATTCAGTTTTTTTCAAAAAGTTTATATATTATGATTTATAAATTTTTATTTTTTTCAAAAAATTTTATTATTCAGAGTGAATAATAAATCGGAGTGAAGAAAAATATAAAAAATTTTTTGAAAAATTTTTTTGAGAATTTTATTGAATTTTTTTTGTGAATTTGTCAAAATGACATCTGAGATTAATTGGAATTGAAAAAATGATCTCACTGGAAAGTCCCATAAAATAAGGAGTTCCGGCGTTTGAAAAAAATATTTTAAAAAAATTTAAAAAAAGTGTTGACTTTATTGGCGATTTACCATATAATCATTCTTGCGTTGTGAAAAACGCAGCACATTAACAAAAGAATACGGGGTGTGGCTCAGCTTGGCTAGAGCGCTTGATTTGGGATCAAGAGGTCGCAGGTTCGAATCCTGTCACCCCGATTATGCGGGTGTAGTTCAATGGTAGAACACTAGCCTTCCAAGCTAGATACGTGGGTTCGATTCCCATCACCCGCTTGGTTTTCGCAATGGCGAAAATTATGTGTTCGTAGCTCAGCTGGATAGAGCAACGGCCTTCTAAGCCGTGGGTCGGGGGTTCGAATCCCTTCGAGCACAGTATGGTGGCTATGGCGCAGTTGGCTAGCGCGCCAGATTGTGGCTCTGGAGGCCGAGGGTTCGAATCCCTCTAGCCACCTTGTGACAATCAATGATGGGCTATCGCCAAGCGGTAAGGCACAGGACTTTGACTCCTGCATTCGTTGGTTCGAATCCAACTAGCCCAGTTTGGGCAGTTTGATAATTTGATATATATTATGGGGCACTAGCTCAGTCGGTAGAGCACTTGACTTTTAATCAAGGTGTCGGGGGTTCGAATCCCCCGTGCCTCACTCAAAAGCGCAATTCCAATTGCGCTATTTTTTATCCATGGTAATCCAAGTGGATTACAGCGAGTGGATTAAGAATCCACAATTATTAATATATGCGGGCGTGGCGGAATTGGCAGACGCGCTAGATTTAGGTTCTAGTGGGAGACCGTGCAGGTTCAAGTCCTGTCGCCCGTACTAAAAAAAGAGAATCCGATGAGGATTCTCTTTTTTTGTGAAAGAAAAATGAAAAACA
>JAEEGF010883754.1_pt1 | contig 10133 bp, 9 predicted proteins | sample 9134171 | NCBI WGS metagenome assembly JAEEGF01 (sample SAMN16246542, study PRJNA631951) | gut metagenome | biome: gut microbiome; feature: rumen; material: AP-attached | host: Bos | place: Iran: Karaj | collected 2018-10 | reverse complement strand
TGAGCAAATCCATCGTCATTTTCTTCTCCCATGCGGGCGACAACTACAGCGTGGGCAACATCGAGGTCGGCAACACCAAGATCGTGGCCGACTACATCACTGAAATCAAAGGTGCGGACCAGTTTGAGATCGTCACCCATAAGTACGACGGCATGGCCTATATGCCTCTCATCGAATTGGCCAAAGAAGAGGCCAACAAGGGCGAACTTCCGCCTTACGAAGGCGCCGCCCCCGACCTCAGCCAGTATGACACCGTCTTCATCGGCGGCCCTGTGTGGTGGGGCACCTATCCGCAGGTGATGTTCACCCTCTTCAAGGACATCAACCTCGACGGCAAGACGGTCATCCCCTTCACCACCCACGAAGGAAGCGGCCTCGCCTCCTGCGCCAGTGACGTGAAGAAAGCCTTCCCGAAGGCCAAGATCACAGGCGAGTTCAGCATCTACGGACACGAAGTGCGCACAGGCAAGGCAAAGGTTGAGAAATGGCTGAAGAGTCTTTAATAGCACATTAAACACTTGACAACATGAAAGTAAGAAAACTTTTGGTTCTCACCGCTATAGCATTGGTGATGACCAACACAAGCTGCCAAACCAAAAACGGCAATCAAACAACCGAACAACAAGAACAAACCGAACCAAAAACACCCAACATGGAAAACACATCGAAAGTCTATTTCACTAGCGAAATCAGCCCCGAGGCTTTAATCAACATCTACAAGGCACTTGGCGTAGAAGCCGAAGGCCGTGTGGCCGTGAAAATCTCCACCGGCGAGGCCGGCAACAACAACCACTTGAAGGCTGACTTGATTAGGCCTTTGGTACAACTGGTGAACGGCAAGATTGTGGAATGCAACACTGCTTACGCTGGCAAGCGCATGCTCACCGAAGACCATCTGAAGGTCATCGAGGAACACGGCTTCAACACCATCGGTGGCGTGGACATCATGGATGCCGAAGGCGAAATCAAAATCCCGGTGCGCGACACCACCTACATGCGCTACAACATCGTGGGACAGAACATCCAAAACTACGACTTCATGATCAACCTCGCCCATTTCAAGGGGCACCAGATGGGCGGCTTCGGCGGCGTGCTGAAGAATGCCAGCATCGGCGTGGCTTCGCGCAACGGCAAGACCTATATCCACACCAACGGTCAATGCGAGGACTACACCCATCTTTGGGACTACATCCAGTCTGAAAATCAAGATAAGTTCCTTGAATGTATGGCCAATGCTGCCGCTGCTGTGCACGACTACTTCAAGGGGAAAGTCCTCTATATTAATGTCATGAACAACATGAGCATCGATTGCGACTGCAACGGCAATCCCACCCCAGTGGCACTACAAGACATGGGCATCATGGCCAGCACCGACCCTGTGGCCCTCGACCAGGCCTGCATCGACCTCGTCCTTGGTCAAGAGCAAACCGCTGACAACGACGTAGCTTCAATGAAAGAGCGCATCGAGAGCCGTCATGGTATCCACACCGTTGAACACGCTGAGAAAATCGGTCTCGGTAGCCGCAAGTATACTATCGTCAGCATTGACAAATAAATAACAAACAAAACAAAATAATAATGTATTTCGACAGAAACGAGCATAAACAAGTAGTGGCACTTTTAGGTGCCGGTAGTATGGGAACTGCCATCGTGCGCCGCATTGGTGCAGGCAAGAAAATCCTTTTGGGCGACATCAGCGAGAAGGCGTTGGAGCGCGTCGGCGAGGATTTCCGCCGCTGTGGTTATGATGTGGAAACACTGCAGGTGAACGCTTTGCAGAAAGACAGTATAGAGGCTTTTGCAAAGAAGGCCGCTGAATTGGGCCCCGTGATGTACTTCATCGATACGGCTGGAGCATCGCCCAATCAGGCCAACCCAGAGCATATCGTCGACCTCGACATGGTCGGAACGGGTTATGCTGTCGATGCCTTCGGCGAAGTGATGGCCGAGGGTAGCGCAGGACTCATCATCAGCAGCCAGGCGGCCTATATGTACCCCATCCCCAATGACATCGAATTGCAATTGGTGCAGACACCGACCACCAAACTGAAAGAGGTGAAATTCATTCAAGAGGTGGCCATGCAGAACAGTGGCTTCGCTTATATGATTGCCAAACGATTGAACCATCTGCAGGCGCAACGTGCCGCCGCCACCAGCTGGCGCAAACGTCGTGCCCGCATCAACACCATCTCGCCAGGTGTCGTCGTCACCCCGTTGGCCTACGACGAGTTCAATGCCAACGGCGAGGGCTACCAGCGCATGATTGATGCTTCAGCCGCCCAGCGCACTGGCACCAGCGACGAGATTGCCGAAGCTGCAGCCTTCTTGCTCGGTGAACACGCCAAGTTTATCACAGGCACCGACCTGCTCATCGATGGTGGTGTCATCGCTGCCATTCGTGCCGGTGAATATCAATTAGGATAACAATCCACAAACTATTTCCCCAAATACTCGCTAGGCGTGAGCCCTGTCATCTTTTTGAAGAGACGGGTGAAATGATGGGGAAAATCGAAGCCGAGAAGGCGCGAGGTCTCGCTGATGTTGTGACCGTTCATGAGCAGACTCTTGGCCTGGTTGATGATGTAGTTGTGGATGTAGCCGATGGCTGTTCCTCCTGTGGCTTTGTGGACAATATCGCCGAAATAACGTGGCGAATAAGCCAGCTCTGAGGCGCAATAGGCAACGGTGGGCAGGCCTTGTGACAACTGTCGATTCTCGCGGAAATACTGTTGCAACAGGTCGTGAAAGCGTTTCAAAAGGTCGCTGCCGCCATGGTCTTCTTCGGAGAGTTGCCGCAGGTAGATCCGGTTGCAGTATTCCAGTATCAGGTGCAGATAGACCAACAAGATGCTTCTGAGCGAGGGCGAGTCGTCGTGAGTAATCAACTCTTGCCGCATCTGAGAGAGCAGTTGTGTGATGCAACCCCATTCTTCGGGCTCCATCCGTAGCGAGCCGGTGAAGAAATAAGAGAAATACTGATAGCGTTCTAGCTGGTGCTCCAGTTCTGAGCCGTGCAGCAGCTCAGGCGACCACAAAAGCACCCATCCGCTCAGCGAGATGCGCTCCCCATTGTCCTCCAAGCCGCCAATCTGTCCAGGCTCAACGGCAATAATCGAGGCATCACTCGCCTGCAAGGTCTTCATTCCGTACGAGAGGTCCTTGGGAAATTGGCGTTGGATGAAGAGTCCGTAGACACCGTAGTTGTTCAGGCTATGACGGAAGGGAGCCAATTCGTCATAGTGGATAATACTGACCAATGGATGCAGCTCAGGAGCATTCACAAATCGGGCAAAGTCATTGGGGCTATCTATTTTCAGAATCTTCTTCATTGCGATGCAAAGGTACAAAGAATATGAATAATGAGATAAAAATGGTACTTTTTTACATGATAATTATATATTTTCTGCGAAATTGGTATTTATACAGCCAATATGTGTAATACTTATTTTAAATAACGAGTGTACTTTTGCCAACGAAATTAGAATTAGACCAAAATGAAAAAGATTCTTTGGCTATTGGCTGCAATACTGATTACGGGGTGCTCGAAGAACAGCGAGACTTTTGCACAGACAATGGAAGAGACCATGTATATCACTATCGGAGAGGAGACGCATACCGTCACGATGGAAGACAATGTTGGCACACGGGCCTTGGTCGCTGCATTGCAAACGGACAACATCACATACATGGCACACGACTACGGCAACTTTGAGAAGGTGGGCTATGTCGGGCAGTCGTTCCCCACAGCAGACCACCAAATCACCACTGCTGCGGGCGACCTTGTCTTATACAACGGCGACAACTTCTGCATCTTCTATGGTAGCAACTCTTGGTCCTATACCCGCATTGGAAAACTTGACAACTTGTCGGCTGACGAGGTGCGTCGTTTCGTCAAGGCAGGTGAAGGCGAAGTGTCTATTACGCTTTCATTGCAGCCCATCTATACAGGGATCCAAGAACTCTCACCTAACGAAAATAGCGAAGGGACAACCTACACCATTACTGGGCAGATTGCACCCAAAGGCTATAAAGGCATTGTGATTCAAAACGGGAAAAAAAGAATAAACTTACCATGAAAAAAACAATTATCCTGGCAGCAGTGGTAGCACTCATGACCGCCTGCAACAACCAACCGCAAACAACAGAAGCAACAAAAACAAAAGAAGAAATGAAACAAGAACTGAACCTCACGCAGGAGTGGGACAAGGTGTTCCCGCTGAGCGAGAAAGTGAACCACCGCAAGGTGACATTTGAGACGCAATACGGTCTGACATTGGCAGCAGACCTTTATACACCAAAGGATACCGAAGGCAAATTGGCGGCAATTGCCGTGAGCGGACCTTTTGGCGCCGTCAAGGAGCAGTCGAGCGGCCTCTATGCCATGCGGATGGCTGAGTGCGGCTTCGTGGCACTGGCCTTCGACCCTTCCTATACTGGCGAAAGCAGCGGTGAGCCTCGCCGTACAGCCTCGCCCGACATCAACACCGAGGACTTCATGGCCGCTGTTGATTTCCTGTCGAAACAAGACAACGTAGATACCGAACGCATCGGCATCATCGGTATCTGTGGCTGGGGTGGCATCGCGCTCAACGCTGCCGCCGCCGACACCCGCATCAAGGCTACCGTGGCCACCACGATGTACGACATGACCCGTGTCAGCGGCAATGGCTACTTCGACAGCGAAGACAAAGAAGAGCCGCGCCACGCTGCCCGCGAGGCCATGGGCAAGCAACGCCTCTCCGACCCAATGGCAATGGCAGGCGGTGTCATCGACCCCCTTCCCGAAGATGCCCCGCAGTTTGTGAAGGATTACCATGCTTATTACAAGACCTCACGCGGTTATCATGCTCGCTCTGGCAACTCGAACAACGGCTGGCGCGTTATCGGCACACAGGCCTACGCCAACAGCCGTTTCCTTTACTACATCAACGAGATCCGCTCTGCCGTCCTCGTGATGCATGGCTCGGAAGCCCACTCCCGCTATTTCGGTGAGGCCGCTTACAAATACATGGTAGAGGGCCATGCCGAAGGCTACAACTTCATCGGCAAACCCAATCCCAACCCCGAAAACAAGCAACTGCTCATCATCCCAGGTGCCACCCACTGCGACCTTTACGACGGCGGCGAGGGCAATTACATCCCGTGGAATAAGTTGGCGGAGTTTTTCACTGAAAACCTAAAGTAACACAAAATGAACGAACAACCCACAGGAAAAACCTACGTCGGCAGCGATGAGCTTTATGCCGATGTGCAGCGTTGCATGAAACTGGTTGCCGAGATGAACACCGGCTACCATACCGAGGCTGAAGTGCGCGCGTACCTGCGACAAATCACAGGCTCCGACATCGACGACACCGTGCGTGTGTTTCCGCCGTTTAACATCAACTATGGCAAGAAGACCACCTTCGGCAAGGGCAGTTTCGTCAACTTCGGCTGCACCTTCCTGGCACTTGGTGGCATCACGATTGAAGAGGGCGTGTTCATAGCGCCTCATGTGGTTTTGGCCACAGAATACCATCCCGAAGACCCGGAAATAAGACATTCGTTGCTTACCAAGCCCATTGTCATCAAGAAAAACGCCTGGATTGGTGCCAACGCCACGATATTGGCGGGGGTCACCATCGGCGAGAACGCCATCGTGGCCGCTGGTGCCGTGGTGGGAAAGGATGTCCCCGACAACACCATCGTGGGCGGCGTCCCTGCCAAGGTGATTCGGATGATCAGATAAGAGACGAAATGAAACGATGAAATCCGCAATCTAGGCGAAAGGCATGGATTGCGGATTTCTTGTGCTTTTGCACCCATGAATTGCCAAGAAAATCTATCATTGGCTGTCATAACAGAACAAAAAATCCCTATCTTTGCAGCCTATGGAGAAAGTCAAAGTTATTGAAATCAAGAAAAGCGTCTTTGCCGAAAACGACAAAGATGCGGATAATTTGCGCAAAGAACTGAAAACCAAAGGCGTGTATCTTCTTAACCTGATGTCATCGCCAGGAAGTGGGAAGACCACCACCCTCATCCAGACCATCAATCGTCTCAAGGACAAGATTCGTGTAGCCGTGATGGAGGCAGATATCGATAGCGATGTTGATGCTATCAAGATCAAGGAAGCGACAGGAATTCCGTCCATACAACTGCATACGGGAGGGATGTGCCACCTCGACGCCGAGATGACCCGACAAGGCTTGGACAATGTGGCATTGGAAGATGCCGACTTGGTCGTTCTTGAGAATGTAGGCAACCTGGTCTGTCCCGCCGAGTTCGACACAGGTGCTGTGCGCAACGCCATGATCCTCTCTGTACCTGAGGGCGACGACAAGCCGCTGAAATATCCGCTGATGTTCTCGGTTTGCGATTTGGTGCTTATCAATAAAATCGATGTCATGCCCTATTTTGACTTCGACCTTGAACGCTGCAAATCATACATCCACCAGCGTAACCCCAAAGCACAAGTTATCCCCATTTGCGCAAAAACCGGTGAAGGCGTGGACGCTTTCGTCCAATGGCTCCTCACCGAAGTCAACGCCTGGAAAAACAACTGATAAATATATGAGCGAATAAAGCTTACATAAAAAGTAAGAAAAATTGGCAGTCAGCAGTCAGCCATCAGCAGTCAGCCATGATGCTACCAAGCTGATAGCTGACGGCTGATAGCTCACAGCCAAGAAAACTGTACATTATTTTAAACGATTGCTTAACTATTAACTCCAAACCGATAACTCCAAACTGATAATATTATGCCCGAAATGTCAACCAAGTTTGTCCCCAAGCACAAAGGCGACAAAAACCCGAACCCGAAACTGTTGAAATTCGTCCGTCACGTCACGGATCGTATCCCCGGAAAAATCAAGATGGACACCGACGCCCCAGAGTATTGGGGCCTCGCCTGCATCTTCGAGGACGAGATGGACGCCGCCACCCGCGAGGCCTCGTTGGATTTGCTCTTGGATATGCTTCCCGGTAACTTCTTCAAAGTGAGAGAGCATCACAGCTATGCCGAATTGCATGAGTTGAACGCCAAGAATCACTACACCCCCGACGACAAATCCTTTGATGAACTTCTGGACAAGCTGGCCTATTTCGGTATGTTGGAGTACGACTACGGCGACAAATACACCAAGGAAGGACCGGTGGCCGGTACTTCGTTTGAACGCGACGCCCGCATCTACTGGGTGCCGATGTTTGTCCCAGGTTCAGCAGAATATACCAACATGAACGTGGACCTCATGGACAAACACCCCGAGCTGGCCATGTTTTTCGAGCGCATGACCTTCCTGCCTTTGGAAAAGGTTACCCCTATGGTGCCCATGGGCGGTAGCGGTATCGGCATGCACGTGATTCCCGTCGAAAAAGCCATTTCGATGGAAAACGAGACTGCCGACATCGAGCATATCTCCTATTGGCTCAAGCGCTATGAAGGCCACCTGGCAGTGGGCATCTGCAGCTGTCGCTACGGACGCAAAAAACTCGATGAAGGCTGCGCCGATGACTATCGTGACTGGTGTATCGGTGTGGGCGACATGGCCGAATACCTTGCCGAGACGGGTCGCGGACACTTCATCACCTATGATGAGGCGATAGCCATCCTGAAGAAGGCCGAAGACCACGGCTTCGTGCATCAAGTCACTAACATTGACGGTGAAGGAAAGATATTCGCCATTTGTAATTGTAATGTAAAGATATGCAATGCTTTACGTACATCACAGCTTTTCAACACCCCGAATATGTCACGTAGTGCATACGTGGCTCATGTCGACCCAAAGAATTGTGTGGCTTGTGGTCGCTGCGTGGAATACTGCCCTGCAGGTGCTGTCCGTTTGGGGCAGAAACTCTGCACCAAACATGGCGAACAGACTTATCCCAAGCAGGAACTCCCCGATGCCAAGAAATGGGGACCGGAGAAGTGGACGGAAGACTACCGCGACAAGAACCGCATCAACTGCTATCCGACGGGTACCGCACCCTGTAAGACGGCTTGTCCTGCCCATATCGCCGTACAAGGCTACCTGAAGAAAGCCGCCGAGGGCAAATATACCGAAGCCTTGGAGCTTATCAAGCGCGAGAACCCATTCCCAGCAGTCTGCGGTCGCGTGTGCAACCGCCGCTGCGAGGATGCCTGCACCCGTGGCACCATTGACCAACCCATCGCCATCGATGCCGTGAAGAAGTTCATTGCCGAGCAAGACCTCAACGCTGAGACACGCTTTGTGCCAGAGGTGAATATCTGCTCGAATGTTCAGGAACAATGGGAGGAGAAGATTGCCATCATTGGCGGCGGTCCCGCAGGATTGAGCTGCGCCTATTATCTTGCCACTATGGGCTACAAGCCCACTGTGTTCGAGAAGAGCGAGGAGCCTGGCGGCATGTTACGCTATGGCATTCCCTCCTATAAACTGGATAAAGACGTCATCAAGGCTGAAATCGACATCATGCGCGAGATTGGCGTGGAGATTCGCACGGGCGTGGAGGTCGGCAAGGACATCACCATAGAACAACTCCGCGAACAAGGCTACAAGGGTTTCTATGTGGCTATCGGCTGCCAAGGAGGCAAACTGCCCGGCATTTCGGGTGAAACACTTCCCGGTACTATCACCGCCATCGATTTCCTGCACGATGCCAACTGCGGCAAGGTGAAGGTCACAGGCAACATAGTAGTCGTTGGCGGCGGTAACGTGGCCATCGATGCTGCTCGTGTGGCCAAACGCAGTGGTGCGACATCGGTAACAATGCTGTCATTGGAGACCGAAGACATCATGCCGGCATCGCTTGAAGAGCGCAAAGAAGCTCGCGAAGACGGCGTGGTCATCAACCCAGGTTGGGGACCGAAGGAAGTGCTTGGCGATGGCAAAGTCAGTGGCATTGTCTTCAAGAAATGCACCTCGGTCTATGATGCCGAACATCGTTTCAATCCACAATACGACGAAAATGAACTGATTACGTTGGATGCCGACATGGTTGTCTTCGCCATTGGTCAGACGGTCATCTTGAAAGACCTGTTGAAAGACACCAAGGTGGAGTTCTTCCGTGGCGTGTATCCTGTGGCCGACAAGTTGACCTATCAGACCGCTGAAGCCGACATCTTCGTGGGTGGCGACTGCTATACGGGTCCTAAATTCGCCATCGATGCCATCGCCGCTGGAAAGGAAGCTGCTGAGAGTCTGCACCGCTATGTGCAGCATGGCCACATGACTATCGGGCGCAACCGCCGCGACTTCATTGAGTTGGACAAGGACGACATCCTCGTGGAATCATACGACAACAGTTCGCGTCAAGTGGAAGGTCATAAAGCCAACGAGAATCCTTTCAGCGAATATATGGTCACCCTCACTGAGGAGCAGGTACGAAAAGAGACCGCCCGCTGCCTCTCGTGCGGCGCATCGGTTGTCGACGAGAACCGTTGCATCGGCTGCGGCATCTGTACCACCAAGTGCGGCTTCGACGCCATCCACCTCTTCCGCGACAATCCCGATGCCAGCATCATGCGCACCTCAGAGGACAAGTTCGGTGGCATCCTGCCTTATATGCTCAAACGCACTGGAAAAATCATCTTCGGCAAGAAAAACTGAACAACTGATAACTGAAAACTGAATACCGTGCACGAACTCGGAGTCGTATTTTATATCATCAAGGACGTCAAAGCGGTGGCGGAGGAGAATCATGTGGAGCATGTCTCCAGCGTGGTGATGGACATCGGCGAGGTGTCGACTGTCGTTCCCCATCTGCTCACCGACTGCTGGCGTTGGGCGGCTGACAAAGAAGAGATGCTTAAAGGATGTGAGTTGAAGATTAACACCATCCCCGCGGTGACTCACTGTGACAACTGCAAGAAAGAATACGAGACCGTGAAGTTCGGCAAGACTTGTCCGCATTGCAACAGCAACAATACCTGGCTGTTTCGGGGCAATGAAGTGGAAATCAACAGTATAATCGTTTAATTGTTGGGATGTTGAATTGTTTAATTGTTCATCTGGATAATAATCAGCAATTCAACAACCTAACACAAACTCATCAATTCGAACATTCAGCGTGGTAATTCAACAATTCAACAAATAAACAATCAACAATTCAACAACTTATGTCTTGTTTTGTAGTACCTTTAGCACAAGCGGTGGTCACGAGTGCCATTCGCA
>JAEEGF011722356.1_pt1 | contig 10134 bp, 8 predicted proteins | sample 9134171 | NCBI WGS metagenome assembly JAEEGF01 (sample SAMN16246542, study PRJNA631951) | gut metagenome | biome: gut microbiome; feature: rumen; material: AP-attached | host: Bos | place: Iran: Karaj | collected 2018-10 | reverse complement strand
TCAGCCTTGTGATCCTCAAGAGATGAGAATGGGTCTCCATTTAAATAGTATTTAACTGTAGAATATCCTACGCAGAAAAACTTGTATTTATTGTCTTCATCGCCCTTAATCTCCTTGCCGGCCTGCTCAATGCCAAGCATATCAAGGGTATGTAAATCCTCTCCAGTAACAACTGTCTCTTCAGGAAACTCAAGTTCCACGTGAGTTGTAATTGTACGAAGTACACGACCAGCGGCAGCTATACATACTTCTGAAAGAGTAAGACCTGTCTGCTCCTGAAGCTCTTTTTTAACCTCTTCACAAGTAGCTCCTACTCTGCCGATATCATGAATCTGACCATCAAGCATAGCTCTGGTATCATGTTCTTTAAGATTCTGGGCAATTACGTGAAATTCCTCGCCATCTAAATATCCTACAGTACCAATAACATTTCTAGTACCAATATCTAGACCAAAAACGATATCTTTCTTCTCCATAAACTTAGTCCCCTTTAGACTTAATATATTTTCTAAGCTGCTCTAATGTCTCCTGTGGGCTACCGCTATTGTCGATGACAAAATCGCAATTAGCTCTAAAACTCTCATCGCTTCGCTGACACGCAATCATATTTGCAATGCGTTCCTTAGAGTACCCTCTGGATTCCATAAGGCGCTTTTCTCTGATTTCAACGGTGGCAAAAACATACCACATCTCATCCACAAGTTTACCATAACCACATTCTATGAGCAATGCAGCCTCAAAGAAAAAGTACTCTATATTGTGCCTGCGCCGCTCACATTCTACCTGATTTAGTACTTCAGCCTCCACAGCGGGATGAACAATAGAATTGACCTGCTGTCTTAAGTCATTATCCTCAAACATAAACCTAGCCATCTTAGGTCTGTCTATTTGACCCTGAGCATCTAAAATGCTCTCCGGCCAGCCCAGTGCCACAACTCTGTCAAAGCACTGGTGTCCTGGTGTCATAAGCTGGGCCGCCACCTCATCAGCCAGCAGTACCTTGCAGTTGAAATTTTCCTTAAGAAGGGTAAGCACCGTGCTCTTGCCAGCACCTACGCCTCCGGTTATACCTATAAAATACATGCTTTTAGTGGGCCTCCAACCAGTTACTGCCTTCGTTCATATCTATCTCTAATTTAACAGAAAGCTCAGCTGCATTTTCCATCTCTTCTCTAATAACAGATTCCACTTTTTCCTGCTCGTCGATATATGTTTCAACTAGAAGTTCATCGTGAACCTGAAGCAAGAGCTTGGACTTAAGTCCCTCTGCCAAAAGTCTGTCATGAACCTTGACCATGGCGATTTTGATAATGTCAGCTGCAGTTCCCTGAATAGGAGAATTCATAGCCACTCTCTCGCCAAACTGTCTGTTCATAAAATTAGATGAGTTAAGCTCTGGAACAGGACGACGTCTTCCATATAGTGTAACTGCATAGCCCTTTTCCTTGGCACTTGACTTGAGTCCTTCAAGGAATGTATGCATCTTAGGGTATGCCTTAAGATAATTATCTATATATTCCTGTGCCTCTTTGCGCCCAACTCCAATATCCTTAGCAAGACCAAATGCGCTGATACCGTACACTATTCCAAAATTAACAGCCTTGGCGCTGCGGCGCTGTAAGTCAGTAACCTGATCAAATGGAGTGTTAAATACAAGTGATGCAGTGGAACGATGAATATCCTGTCCTGCCTTAAAAGCTCCGATAAGATTGTCATCCCCTGACATATGTGCAAGCACTCTAAGCTCAATCTGAGAATAATCCGCATCTAAGAACACGCATCCATCCTTTGGATAAAATACTCGTCTGATTTCCTTGCCAAGCTCCATTCTAATAGGAATATTTTGAAGGTTTGGCTCGATAGAACTGATGCGTCCTGTGGCAGTAACTGTCTGCATGAAAGTAGAGTGAACTCTGCCATCTTCGCCAACACATGGCTGCAAACCATCTGCGTATGTGCTCTTAAGCTTGGCAAGCTGTCTATACTCTAGGATGCTACCAATGATTGGGTTGGCAGGAGCTAGCTCCTCAAGCACATCTGCTGCAGTAGAATAACCAGTCTTGGTCTTCTTGCCCCCCTCTATTCCCATTTTCTCAAACAAAATCACACCAAGCTGCTTAGGAGAATTAATGTTAAATTCCTCACCAGCCTGGGCATATATATCCTTTTCAAGCTCCTCTATTCTGGTGGAAAGCTTCTGGCTGAACTGAGCCAATGCTTCCTTATCCATGGCGATACCCTGAATCTCCATATCAAAAAGAGTATAGAGAAGTGGCATCTCAATATCTGAAAATATATGTCCCATGCCAGCTGCTTCGATCTCAGCCATCACCTTTTCAAAGGCTCCATATGCAACGTAAGCCTCGTAGCAAGCATAGGTGGTAACAGCCTCAAGTAAGCTATCATCTAAAAGAGCGTCCTTCAGCTTTTTCTTACCAAATAAATCAGCTGCCGCTGGAATGATAATTCCAAGCATCTCATTTGCCACATCATCAGCTGTGTATTCCTTTTTAGTAGGATTAAGAAGGTAAGCTGCAACTGAAACATCAACTGCGTTAGGGAAAATCTGGGACTTGCCGCCCTTTTCCATAACTGCCTTTTTCTCATCATCTGACAAAATATTAGTAATCAGGTGCATTACATTTTTCAAATCCCAAAAGCACAGTCTCACACCGGCCTTGCAAATTTCCATTAACTTGTGGCACAGATAATCTGCAGAAATAAATCCCTGACATTCTACGTAAACAGTGCTCTCTCCGTCAGAAAGTGCTGCTCCGCGAATCACCTTATCATCCCCTGCCATAATGCTGGCACCGATAAAGGCCTTGCCTGTCTTTTTAATATCCTCAAAGAATGTCTCTACTTCTGAGAAATCATTGACACGCTTAAAGCTATTAGCAGTGTTGTCCGTAACACTTGCGGTATCTGTATTTTCAAATCTAGGAAGAAGCTTTTTGAGCTCATATCTCTTACAGAGCAAATATGCTTCTTCGGTAAATAGATTGCCAAGCTTAGTAGAGCCCTCTTCTAATTCTATTGGAGCGTTGAGATTGATAGTGGCAAGCTCCTTGGAAAGAACTGCTGTATCCCACTGCTCTATAAAATTATCAACCACCTTAGCCTTTTTCATCTCTGAAACATGGGCGTGGCACTCTTCGATAGAGCCATACTGAGCAATCCACTTGAAGGCTGTCTTCTCACCAATACCTGCAACTCCCGGAATATTATCAGATGAATCTCCCATGAGAGCCTTTACGTCTATGTATTGTTTTGGAGTAACTCCGTAGGCTTGCTCAAAATCCTTAGCAAAATAGTTCTCGATTTCTGTACCCGTCTTTTTGGTCTTTGGGATAGAAATCTTTATTTTGTCTGTGGCAAGCTGAAGCAAGTCTCTATCTCCAGAGACAATTGTCACATCCATGCCCTTTTCCTGACCTATGCGAGAAAGTGTACCTAGGATATCATCAGCCTCCCAGCCTTCCATTGTGATTACAGGAACTCCCATAGCCTTGAGAATCTCCTGAATACGAGGCACCTGCTCTCTAAGTTCAGGGTCCATAGGCTTTCTCGTTCCCTTGTAAGCGTCGTACATCTTGTGTCTAAATGTAGGCGCATGTACATCAAAGGCAACAGCAAAATTATCTGGCTGCTCGTCCTCGATAAATTTAAACATCATATTAAGAAAACCAAAAATGGCGCCGGTGTGTTCTCCGGCGCTATTTGTTAAGTCTGGTAATCCATAATAAGCTCTATTTAAGATGCTGTGACCATCCATTAAAAGTAACTTCATATCATCATCCTCTATAAACCATGTTCGTTACAGCTAAAATCTGCTTTATATATCTCTAGTCTCACTAACCAACCATGCATATTCCTCATCAGTAAGGTATGGCTTAAGAGTATCACGAACCATGGCATGGTAATCGTTGAGAGTCTTCTTCTCTGCCTCTGTCATCATCTCAGGTATAACTGGGTCAAGATCGATTGGGCAATATGTGATTGCCTCAAAGTGACGGAAATCGCCGTACTCTGTAGTCTCACCAGCCACGCAAAGAAGCTCATTTTCAATTCGGATGCCAAATCCATCCTCTATATAAAGACCTGGCTCATCTGTTGTAATCATACCTGGCACAAGCTCTGCAGCATTCTGTCCCTTTGGTACTCTCCAACGGAAATTATTAGGTCCCTCGTGAACATTTAAAATATGTCCAACACCATGGCCTGTACCACAGCGATAATCAAGTCCCATATCCCAAACAGGTCCACGTGAAAGCACATCTAAGTTGGCTCCTGTAACACCCTTAGGGAAATTAGCAGCAAGAAGTCTCAAATGACAGCGAAGCACTACAGTATAGTACTCTTTCATCTGCTGAGTAAGTGGTCCAAGGGCAATTGTACGAGTGATATCAGTAGTACCCTCAAGGTAGTGTGCTCCTGAATCAACAAGTAAGAATCCCTCTGGCTTAAGAGTAGCCTCTGAGCCTGGCTTAGCGCTATAGTGCATCATAGCAGCATTGCCGCCATAGGCAGAGATTGTACCAAATGAAAGATCCAGGAAATTCTCCTGCTCTCTTCTTCTAGCTTCATAATAATCAGAAGCAGTAATCTCTGTCATTGGCACCTTGCCAATATTTTCCTTGATGTATTTGATTGCCTTTGTGCAGGCAACGCCATCCTTAATATGAGCTATTTTAGTATTCTTAATCTCTGTCTCATTCTTAATAGCACGCATAAGCTCAGATGGGTTCTTGCCATCGATGATTTTAGCTGAGCCCTTAAGCTCCTTGACAATGTTGTAATTAATAAGGCTCTCATCAAGAAGAACTCTTCTGTCAGCCATATCAGCACTCTGCATATAGTGATATACCATATTGTAAGGATAGAGCTTGACGCTATTGTCATTGAGATAACTCATAACCTCCTCAGGCCAGTTAGTTGTGTCTGTAAAGAGAATTACACTATCGTCTGTAATAAGAAGGAAAGACAAAAATACAGGAACATTTTCAATGTCATTTCCTCTGATATTTAAAATGTATGCTATGTCATAAAGGCTTGAAATAAGATGTGCATCAGCCTTTTTCTTTTTCATCTTGTCACGGATGCGGTATATCTTAGCCTGCATGCTCTCTCCTGAGTACTCATCCTCAAGCACCCAAGTAGTAGCCTTTGGAAGTTCTGGTCTATCCTCCCAAATGATATTTACCAAATCCTCTGTTGTAAAAAGTGTGCCCTGCTTTTCAGTTGCAATATCATAATACTTAGCTGCATTTTTAGCAGAAACACATCTGCCGTCAAATCCAAGGCAACCTGCCTCTTCAAAATGTTTTTCGATGAATTCATCTATTTCTGGAACGCCTGGCTCACCGATTCTTTCAAGAATAATCTCTGAATCAGCTATCTGCTTGGCAGCCTGAACGAAATAGCGTCCATCAACCCAAAGGTGTGCCTCTGTCTTAGTTATAATTGCTGTGCCAGCAGAACCTGTAAATCCTGTAATAAAGCTGCGAGCCTTAAAATGCTCTCCAACATATTCTGAAGAATGGAAGTCATCTGTAGGGATAAGGTACATATCAATCCCTCTTCCACTCATTAATTCTCTGAGCTTTGCAATTTTCTCGTTAGTTGTCATTTTCTGTTTTGTTCCCCTCTGAAAGTTTGTCGAAGAAATACTTGCCCTCCTCTGAAAGGTCCTCATATTTCCAATCTAATGTACTCTGGCAATCTGCGCTAATGAGAGCTGAGCCCTCATCCTTGTTGGAAAGATTCCAGATACATGATGATAATTTATACTCGTCTATAAGGTCATACCATTTTTTTGCTTCCTTAGTGTCAACACTTCCGTTGCCATCTGCAGACACAAGTCCATACTCGGAAATGAACACTGGAAGGCCTGCCTCAAGGGCACTCTCAAGCTCCGCTCTAGCGTCATCCTTGTGGCTTGCTGCATAGAAATGATATGTATACATGATATTTTTGAAATTAAGCGGATCATCCTGAACTGACTCTAATTCGCTAGACCACTCAGGTGTGCCCACCAAAATAATAGCATCAGAATCTACGTTTCTGATTACTGGGATAACTTCCTTAGCGTATGATTTAATATCTGACCATGTAGTATCACCATTAGGCTCGTTGCAGATTTCGTATATTACATTGTCATTACCCTTATATTTACGAACCATCTCGCCAAAGAACTGTATAGACTCTGCCTTGTATGTGTTAGGATTCTCATCGTTTAATGTATGCCAATCAATGATTACATACATATCATTCTCTGTAGCAGCATCAACTGCGCTACAAATTTTGTCCATCAAATCCTTTTGATTGTCGCTGCCACCAACGCAGTATCCGTTGTAATCGCTAGTATACATAGCAAGACGGATAACATTGATTCCGAAATTGTTTCTAAGGCTTGCAATAGTCTCAGGTGCAGCAAACTCAGGGAACCAATTGATTCCGTGGGTACTGATACCAGTAAGCTGTACTTCCTTGCCATGTGAGTCTACAAGCTTGCCATCTGATACAGAAAGAGCACCGTAATAGTCCATTTTCACACCAGTATTAGCAATGCCATCCTCTGAAAGCAATGAATCAAAATCAACATTCTGCTCTTCTTCAGTGGTCTCTGGCTCCTCTACAGTAGTCTCAGGCTCTGGCTTTGTCTCCTCTGGCTCTACACTAGGCTTAACCTCTGGCTTCTCCTCCACTACTACTTCCTCTGGTTCTGAAACTGTCTCTTCCTTAGAGAAAGCGATGGTATTATCAGCAGAGGTAACATTCTTAATCTGCCAAGGGTATGAAACTATCCCCTTGTAATAACAAACTCCAAAAATGCCACCTACTATAGCTATAGAAAAAATCACTGCAAATATAAATGCACCAAATTTCTTTTTCTTAGAAACCATAACAACCTCCACATCAAATGATTCAAGTCAAAATTTTAGTCGAAAGTAATCTCAGCCTCTCCGCCGTGTGAATACTGAATGTAATCGTAAAGTCTAGAACTTGTAAGTAAATCTAATGCCTCAAGATCAAAATCATAATCTGCAAAATCAACTTCTTCTATAAACTTATCTAACTCCTCGTTGCTGAGGGAATTAACATAATCTTTGATTTCTACAATTGTTTTTCCTGTTAAATCGTACATATTAAAACCTCTTTCTATTTAAAAAATTAAAAAATATCTCAGTAAAGATTATAGTACATTCCACCTATTAAAAAAAGGATGTTTTTGTTGTGAATACTATTGCCTTGTGTTATCATATATGATAACTTAATAATATAAAACTGAGGTATGCCATGAAGAATCGATATTCAGATGGAGTTGTCACGCCCCAGGCATTAGCGGCTCGTAATTCCATCGCTAAGGAGCTTCGTGACACCCGCCACCAGCTTAATATGACCCAGTCAGCACTTGCTGACATTGCCGGCACCAAAAAATCCAACATCTCCCGTATGGAGAGCGGCAAATACAATCCATCCTTGGATTTTCTGGTTAAGGTAGCTAATTCAATGGGGAAAAAAATAGACATTCATTTAAACTAAAGGACAGGACATATGAATAAGAAGCCAAAACTTTCAAAGAATATCGGAAATGATGTGGTCCTTTGTAGAACCACTAATAGAATCGTATCTAACAGAACCTCTGAGCTGCTTTTAGAGCAGTCAGTTGCTTTCACTAAGTCATGGCGCAGGGTTCCTTTCTTTAGACGCAGAGTTTACAATGGCGCAAGCAAGGTATGCATTATCTCCATCAACAGAACTCAGTACTCTAGAGCCCGTCGTATCTTGGACCTTCTTGAGGAGCGAGACTACAACAGACTTAAGCTCAACGTAATTTAATATACTTGCATTAGATGTTTCCTTAATTAATAATTAATGCACCAAAAAAGAGTGATGTTTCCATCACTCTTTTTCTTTAGGCTATGCTTAATGATTTCTTTTGCAATACAGTAATATTTGATGAACCCAATTTATCTGAAGCTGGCATGCTTACGATCTTGAGAGTGTTTCGTGCAACAAACACTGTCTTGATACCACTCAGAAGCAAGTCCTCAGCCTTTCTGTACAAATCTTCTGGTCCTGTGCATGTAATGATCTCACCTACTGTCATTCTCGTGCCTCCCCTATTCAATTAATAAGCCCTACTTTTGTTACATGTCCGTCTAAGACGACTTTTTACCCTACATTTATTATGTCGTCACGAACATGTTTTATATTACCCTCTAGGCCCTGAAAAGTCCACTTTTTAATTGTGAACTTTTCGTGATTTTTTCGCGGGTTTGAGTTATATTTCTCAAATGTGAATTTAAGTTTTGCTTTAGCGCTTTAATACATCAAATTGCAAACACTTTAAAGTGTCGGTATAATTTAAACCGACATTTAAAAATAAAGGAGAGTATATGACATGAATGAGGAATTCAAACCTTATATTCCTGCCAGTGAAATAACACCAGAGATGACACCTACATCTATAATCATGGGTATCCTCTTAGCCGTTATCTTCGGTGCAGCGAATGCTTATTTGGGACTTCGTGTAGGTATGACAGTATCTGCATCTATCCCAGCAGCCGTTATTTCAATGGCAGTTATCCGTGTTATCATGAGAAAGGATTCAATCCTTGAGAGTAACATGGTACAGACAGTCGGTTCAGCCGGCGAGTCACTTGCAGCTGGTGCAATCTTTACAATGCCAGCACTTTTCATTTGGGCAAAGGAAGGCGTAATGGACACTCCTTCACTTGTTACTATTACAGTAATCGCCCTCTTCGGTGGTTTACTTGGAGTATTCTTCATGGTACCACTTCGTAGCGCACTTATTGTACAGGAGCACGGTGTTCTTCCTTATCCAGAAGGAACAGCTTGTGCAGAGGTTCTTCTTGCCGGTGAGGAAGGTGGTTCTTCTGCTAAGGCAGTATTCCTTGGTATGGGAATCGGTGCTATTGTTAAATTCGTAGTTGATGGTCTCGTTGCTATCCAGAGCGTATTCACAGTTAAAATCGAGGCACTTAAGACAGAATTCTCAGCAGAGGTTTATCCTGCTCTTGTTTCTGTAGGTTATATCTGCGGACCTAAGATTTCTGCTTACATGTTTGCCGGTGGTATTCTTGGATGGTTCGTACTTATCCCAGCAATCGTTACATTCGGTGGTGACATCGTTATGTATCCTGCAAGCGTTTCAGTAGCTGAGCTTTATGCTACAAGCGGTGCTGCAGCAATCTGGTCTAACTACATCAAATACATCGGTGCTGGTGCCGTTGCTTCAGCTGGTATCATCAGCTTGATCAAGACACTTCCACTTATTGTTAGAACTTTCGTAGCTTCTATCAAGAGCATCAAGACAGCTGGTCAGACTTCTAGCGAGCGTACAGCTCTTGATTTAGATATCCGCGTAGTACTTGGCGGAATTCTTTTACTTATCCTTGCAATCTGGCTTGTACCTGCAGTACCTGTTACATTAGTTGGTGCAATCATCATCGTAATCTTCGGTTTCTTCTTCAGTGCCGTAAGCTCACGTATGGTTGGTCTTGTAGGTAGCTCAAACAACCCAGTTTCAGGTATGACAATCGCTACTATCCTTATTGCAACAATCATCCTTAAGGTTCTTGGCGACACAGGCGTACACGGTATGCAGGGTGCTATCGCAATCGGTTCTGTTATCTGTATCGCAGCATGTATGGCTGGTGATACATCACAGGATTTAAAGACAGGCTACATCCTTGGTGCTACACCTAAGAAGCAGCAGATCGGTGAGATCTTCGGTACTATCGCAGCAGCTCTTGCTATCGGTGGTGTTATGATTCTTCTTGATTCAGCATATGGATTTGGTTCAGATGCTCTTGCAGCTCCACAGGCTACAATGATGAAAATGATCATCGAAGGTGTTATGAATGGCAAGCTTCCATGGGCACTTATTTTCATCGGTGCATTTATTTCAATCGTTGTTGAAATCCTTGGTATTGCAGCACTTCCTGTTTCAATCGGTCTCTACCTTCCACTTGAGCTTTCTTCAACAATCATGATTGGTGGTCTCATCAGAAAGTTTGCTGACAAGAAGTTCGGCGCTCAGAACGATGAGTCAGGAAAGGGTATCCTCTTCTGCTCAGGTCTTATCGCTGGTGAGGGTATCGTAGG
>JAEEGF011278536.1_pt1 | contig 10134 bp, 10 predicted proteins | sample 9134171 | NCBI WGS metagenome assembly JAEEGF01 (sample SAMN16246542, study PRJNA631951) | gut metagenome | biome: gut microbiome; feature: rumen; material: AP-attached | host: Bos | place: Iran: Karaj | collected 2018-10 | reverse complement strand
GCTCATCGCCGGCGGCAGACTCCGCTGCAGCGCCTATGAGCCCACGCCCGAGGACGAGATCCCGGACGAGCAGCTGCTCACCGCCGAGGAATATCAGATCCTCGCCGAATCCGGCTCCGACGTCTGGACCTCGGAAACCTGAGAAACCGGAACAAAAACCGCCTTCTGATCGTCATATCAAAAGGCGGTTTTACACATTTGAAGAAGAGTCAGAAAACAAACAAATCATTTAATTTAATTCATTTTCTGAAAAACGTCTTGTAACACTTTATTGCTTATGCTATAATACTCAAGCTATCTGGAAAAAGGAGGAAAAATTATGACAAAAACCAGAAAGTGTCTGGCATTTGTGCTTGCATTCGTGATGGCGCTCAGCCTCGTCTGCATCCCCGGCCTGGCATATGGCAAGGATGAATACAACATTCAGAAGTACGTGGCCTTCGGCGACAGCGTCGCTTCCGGCATGAACAACGAGGTCCGCCCGCTCTATGAGCAGGTCGGTGTGGACGAGAACGGCGACCCGATTTACGTCGAAAAGCTCGGCTCCACGGATTACGGCTATGTCGGCCGCGTCTCTGCGGGCATGGGTCTGGATCTGCACGGCGGCGGCGCCGTCAGCTGGGCGCACACCGGCATGCGCGTCAAGGACATTCTTCAAGAGATCAAGGGCGGCGTGGACTACACCGACGATCTGGTTTATCCCTATGTCTTCAAGACCACCGGCTATGACGCCTACCGCGAGCAGATCCGTCAGGACATCCGCGAGGCCGATCTCATCACTCTGAACGTCGGCTCCAACGATATCTTCACGAGCCCCCTGACCTATGCTGCGTATGAGTATTCCGAGCGCGTGGCCGCCGGCGAGGATCTCGCCTCCCAGGGCATCATCGGCAAGATCAACAAGCTCCTGCCGAGCCTCGCGTCCGCCACTGCCGACACCACCAGCGAGATGGGCATTTTCGGCCAGCTGCTGAACCCCGAGGCCTCCGGCTTCCTGGAGATTTTCCTGCCCAAGTGCTTTGAGAGCTACAACAACCTGAAGAAGACCTACCCGCTCATTCTCAAGGAGCTGCGCGAGCTCAATCCCGACGCGCAGATCATCACGATCGGCGTGTTCAATCCGGCGCATGCCATGAACATCATCGGCGGCGACGTGATCACCTTCGGCAAGATCGCCGACAACATTCTCCTCCCGATGAACAGCTACATCGCCCGCGTCTCCGCGCAGTACGGCTGCACCTACGTGGACGTGGTCGACGTTGAGACCGACAGCTCCGTCCATCCGACCGACGCCGGCTATGACGACATGACCGCCCGCATTCTCGCGAAGGTGCGCCCGATCACCGAGTTCAAGGATCTTGCGCTCCAGAGCCCCGAGTTCCAGAAGGCCATCCAGTGGGCCGTGAACACCCGCATCACCACCGGCACCGGCGAGGGCGTTTTCTCCCCCAACCGCGTCTGCACCCGTGCCGAGATCCTTACCTATCTCTGGCGTCTGGCCGGTGAGCCCCGCGCAGAGCAGGCCGCGAACTTCCTCGATGTGAAGGCGGACAGCTATTATGCCGAGGCGGTTGCCTGGGCATCCGAAAAGGGCATCACCGAGGGCACCACGGCCTTCACCTTCTCCCCGAACGCGCTGTGCACCCGTGCGCAGATCGTCACGTTCCTCTATCGCTATGAGCAGGCCACAAATCCGGACTTTGAGGAAGCCTCCGCTTTCTCCGGCTTCCGTGACATCGGCCTCACGGCCTACTATGGCGCGCCCGTCGCCTGGGCCGTTCAGAGCGGCATCACCAAGGGCGTTTCCACCACGCTCTTCGGACCTCTGCAGCCCTGCACCAGAGCGCAGGCCGTCACCTTCCTCGCCCGCTACGTCGGCGCGTAACGCAAAAAAACTTCAACGCCTTTCCCGAAAGGGAAGGGCGTTTTTTCATTGCAAATGAAGGATTTGCCTAGTATAATCAGATACAACAAACCATTGTGAAAGGCGGGATACAATGCCCAAAAAGATCATTGCGGTCAACGCCAGTCCCCGAAAGGGCTGGAACACCGATACCCTCGTCACCGAGGCCATGAAGGGCGCGGAGTCGGCAGGTGCCGCCGTGGAGAAGTTCGATCTCTTCCGGCTCGAGAAATACACCGGCTGCATCTCCTGCTTCGGCTGCAAGCGCGAAAAGTTCAAGGGTCACTGCATCTGCCGCGACGGGCTCACGCCCGTGCTGGACGCCATCCGCGCCGCGGACGGGCTGATTCTCGGCTCGCCGAACTATCTGGGCGAGCTGAGCGCGTCATTCCGCGCGCTCTATGAGCGTCTGATCTTCCAGAATCTTACCTACAACGCCGAGCATTACTGCTGCAACGAAAACCCGATTCCCGTGCTGCTGATCATGACGAGCAACGCCCCCGAGGGGTATTTTGCGGATCTGACGCAGGATTATCAGCAGACGCTCAGCCGCTTCGTAGGCCCGACGGAGGTGCTGACCTGCGGCGATACGCTGCAGCTGAAGGATTACAGCAAGCTCGACTGGGAGTGGTCGATCTTCGACCCCGAGGCGAAACAGCGCCGGCATGAGACCGTCTTCCCGCAGGAATGCAAAAAGGCGTTCGAGCTGGGCGCGGCGCTCGTAAACAAGGACTAAACGATTAAGGAGGCTCTTTTATGGAAATCAAAGCGGTCAAATTCAGAAAAGACGGATTCTATTCCCAGCCCTTTGCCTTCGGCGGCGAGGAGGGTCCGGCGGCGTTCGATCCCAACGTCCGCTACCGCGGCAGCCTGCAGAACTACCTGATTGACACCGGCGACGAGGTTATCCTCGTCGACACCGGCCTGCCCGCCGGCACGCCCGAGGAGAAGCCGGATGAGAAGAGCGTCGCCTTCACGGGCAGGGACATCTGCTCCTATATGGAGGCCTTCGCCGCCCTCGGCTACAAGCCCGAGCAGGTCACGAAGATTCTCCTCACGCACAGGCACGCCGACCATTCCGGCGAGCTGCGCTCGTTTACGAACGCGAAGATCTATGTGAACGCGGAAGAGCTCTCCGCCGCCGAACTGCAGGGCCTTGAGAACCTTGTGCCGGTGGAGTTTACGGACGGTGCTTATTACAATTTCCCCGCATGTCAGAAGATCTGCGACGGGATCTATTACATCAGGGCCAAGGGCCACACCAACGGCAACAGCATCGTCGTTGCGGAAAACGAGGGTCTGTTCTTCATGTTCCACGGCGATATCACCTATGTCGATGAGGCACTGTATGCAGACAAGCTCTCCGTCGTGTTTGACGATCTTGCCGCCGCCCGCGAAACGCAGGACCGGATTCGCGCGTTCATCCGCAGTCAGCCGACGGTCTACTGCGGCACCCACACCCCGCAGGGCTATGAGAATCTTGAGGCAAGGCGCGTGATGGATCTTGACCGCCCCGTGGAGACGATCTTCGAGGAATATGACTTCTCCGGTCAGGAGGCCTCGGGCAAATACGTCTGCTCGATCTGCGGCTATGTCTATGATCCCGCTGAGCACGAGGGCGTCGCCTTCGATGCGCTCCCGGACGATTGCAAGTGCCCCCGCTGCAGACAGCCGAAGGAAAAGTTCAACAAGGCATAAAACAGACAGATCCCCCTGCCGAATCCGGCAGGGGGTCGTCTTTATTTCAAGTCCTGCAGCACCGCGCCGATGTCCCCGTCAATGCAGATCGAGCGGCTCCGGATCTGCCCGGGGCAGTCCGCGTCGCCGTAGTTGATGCAGGCGTAGGTCGCGTCCGCGTTCTTTTCCGTCCGGCTCCAGAATGGATATTTGATGATCACCGGCGTGTTGAACCCGACGCCGAGCTCCAGATAGAGCACTCTGCCGTTGTGCGTGCGCAGAAAGTCCTGATACCGTGCCGAGGCGTCGCGCCAGCCTTCGTCTTCCACGAAAGTGTCATCGACCCGAAGATTCATGGTCATCGGCCTGCCGCAGACGGGGCAGACCGGAACCAGCTCCGAATCGATTTCCATTCTGACGCCGGTGCCCTCCGGTGCGGTCAGCGCGTTTCCGTCTCCGATCTCCCAGCCCTGCGAGAGGATCATCCTGCGCACGGACTCCTCGTTGTCATAGGTCTTGTTATGGCAGGGCTTCGAGCACTGAAACAGGCCGTAATCTCCCTGCGTATAAAACAGCCTTGCCCGATCAAAGCCCGCCTTTTGGAAGCAGTGATCCACATTCGTTGTGATCACGAAATAGTCCTTGCCCTGCAGCAGCGCGAGCAGTTGCTCATACACCGGCTTCGGTGTCTTCTGATACCGGTTTACCCAGATGTTCCGGCTCCAGAACGCCCAGAGCACTTCCGGCGACGGGAAGGGATAAAACCCGCCGGAATACATGTCCTGAAAGCTGTATTTCTCCCTGAAGTCGGAGAAGTATTTCTCAAACCGTTTGCCGCTGTAAACAAAGCCTGCGGATGTGGACAGACCCGCGCCCGCGCCAATCACCACGGCGTCCGCCTCGGCGAGAGCCGTTTTCAGCCGTGCAATGCTATCCGAGTAAGTCCCGGTATCGCCGGTAGTCGTCTTCCTGAAAAACATTGAAAATCACCTCTGTTTTGCTGCGTGTTTCTGTCTGATAAGCCTTCACCGTCTCCACGGCGATCTCCGCCGCCCGCTCTTTCGGAAAGCCGAATACGCCCGTGGAGATGCAGCAGAAGGCGATGCTTTCACATCCGTTCTCCTCCGCCAATTGCAGACACGCGCGGTAGCAGGAGGCGAGCTGTGCCTCGTGCCGCTGCGTCAGCCGTCCGTCCACGATCGGCCCGACGGTGTGGATCACATATCGGCATGGGAGATTGAAACCCGGCGTGATCTTGGCCTGTCCGGTCGGCTCCTCGTGCCCCTGCGCCGCCATGATTTCGGCGCAGGCGTTTCTCAGCTGGATGCCCGCGTAGGTGTGGATGCAATTGTCGATGCAGCTGTGGCACGGCTGATAGCAGCCGGTCATGCCCGAGTTCGCCGCGTTCACAATCGCGTCGCACCGGAGCGTTGTAATGTCGCCCTGCCAGAGATAAATCCCCGGCTCGACCGGCGTGAGATCGTCGAGCGCCGTGATGCCCTTTTGCTGTGCCGTTTCGCGCAGGTATTCGTCCTGCACGCGGAGCACATCCTCGCCGATCGGGCCCGGCATGCGGATGTTCATCAGCCCGCGCAGCAGCTGCTTCTGCTCCGTTTCGCCGGACGGGATTTCCATGCCGCGGTACTTCGTCTGCTCCGAGAGCAGCGCATCGATGAGATACCGCCGCTTTTCTCCCTGATTCATGGCATCATCTTCTTTCCGTGTCGTTGGTTTCATTATACCGGGCCCGTCAAGCGCGGACGTTGATTTCCATTCCCTGCGGCGGTATAATGGACGCAGAAGGGAAGTGCGTCAGATATGAAACCCGTTCTGGACGAAAGCCTGATCTACGAGATTCTCTCCGTCGTCGGGGAGATTCCGCCCGGCCGCGTCGCGTCCTACGGCCAGATCGCGCGGCTGATCGGGCGCGAGCGCAATTCCCGCCTCGTCGGCAGGGTGCTCAGCATGGCCGAGCGCTACGGGGATTATCCCTGCCACCGCGTCGTGAACAGCGCCGGCCGCCTCGCGCCGTATTTCCCCGAGCAGGAGCCGCGCCTGAGAGAAGAGGGCGTCGGCTTTCTGCCAAACGGCAACGTCGACATGAAGCGCTTTCAGTGGGATGCATAAACAGAAAATCCTCCGCCGAATGGCGGAGGATTTTTGACTGTATCGGGATTTACTCGAGCGGCTTGAAGTCGGCCTTGGTGTGGTTGCACAGCGGGCAGACGAAGTCGTCGGGCATGGTCTCGCCCTCGTAGACATAGCCGCAGACGCTGCAGACCCAACCCACGCGGTCGTCGCCCGGGGTGGCTTCGCGCTTGGTGAAGTCGCTGGCCGGGTGCTTGCAGAGCGGGCAGGTGAAGTCGGCGGGGATCTCCTCGCCCTCGTAGACGTAGCCGCAGACGGAGCAGACCCAGCAGGCGCCCTCGGCCTTGGCAAGCGGCTTCGGGGCGGGCTTGATGTCGGAGCGGTAGTAATCGTAGGTCACGCCCTCGTCGTTGGAGAAGACCTTGCTCTCCACGATCTCCGCGATGAACATGCGGTGGCTGCCCTGATCATAGCTCTCGAGCACGTTGCAGGAGAACATGGCGTTGATGTAGCGGTTCGGATAGAGGATGCCGTTCTCGGCGCGCTCGACGAAGTCGAAGCCGTCGAGCTTGTCGGTGTCGGCGCCGGACTGGAAGCCGAAGCGCTGGAAGAAGCTGAACGGCACTTCCTTCGTGAGGATGCCGAGCGTGAACTTGCCGGTGCGCTCGATCATGCCGCAGGTGTAGTTCGCCTTGATGACGGAGATGGAGATGCGCTCGGGCTTGTTGGCCATCTGCTGCGCGGTGTTGATGACGCAGATGTTGTCCTTGTCGCCTTCCTTGGCGCCGAGGGCGTACAGGCCGTAGGTGAACTTGAAGAGCGCCGCGGGGTTCTGCGGACCCTCGTTCACGATCGGCCGCGGCTTCGGGATGCTCTCACAGATCGCGTCTGCCAGCGCCTCGAGCTCGCCGAGCTGGTTCTCCTTCAGGGAGGACTTGATCGTGAAGCGGTCGTTCAGGAACTCAATGCCCTTGAGCTGCTTGAGGATGTTGCGCATCAGACCGCCGCTCGTCGGGGCCCAGGAGCCGTTCTCGATGATGGCGACCTTGCGGTTGAGCACGTTGTGCGCCGCGATGTCGTGCAGGGTGTTCTCCATGTTCACGAAGATGCCCGCGTTGTAGGTCGTGGAGGCGAAGACGAGGTGGCTGCAGCGGAACGCCTCGGCGACGATCACGCTCGCGTGCGTCTGGCTCACGTCATACATGGCGATGTTGCGCACGCCGCGCTCGGCCAGCATGGAGGCGAGCACCTGCGCGGTGTTCTCGGTGTGGCCGTAGACGGAGGCATAGGCGATCATCACGCCGTTCTCCTCGGGCGTATAGGAGCTCCACTTGTCGTACTTGTCGATGAACCAGCCGATGTTCTTGCGCCACACGGGGCCGTGCAGCGGGCAGACCATGCGGATGTCAAGCGTGGACGCCTTCTTCAGCAGCGCCTGCACCTGCGTGCCGTATTTGCCCACGATGTTCGTGAAGTAGCGGCGGGCGTCGGGCAGCCAGTCATGCTCGAAGTCGTATTCATCGGCGAAGAGATTGCCGTTCAGCGCGCCGAAGGTGCCGAAGGCGTCGGCGGAGAAGAGCGTGCCGGTGGCGACGTCGAAGCTCACCATGACCTCGGGCCAGTGGACCATCGGCGCCATGACGAACGCGAGGGTGTGCTTGCCGAAGCACATCGTGTCGCCCTCGTTCATGAGGATCGCGCGGGAGTCAATGTCGAAGGTGAAGTAGTTCTTGATCATGTCGCGGATCTTCTCGTTGCAGATGATCTTCGCGTCAGGATAGCGGAGCACGGTGTCTTCCAGGGTCTTGGCGTGGTCGGGCTCCATGTGATGCACCACGATGTAGTCGAGCGGGCGGCCGTTCAGGGCATAGGCGACGTTCTCGAAGAACTGGCCGGAGACGGAGTGGTCGACCGTGTCGAGCAGGACGGTCTTCTCGTCAAGCAGGACGTAGGCATTGTAGCTCACGCCGCGGGGGATGGGGTAGACGCTCTCAAACAGAGCCAGCCGCCGGTCCGACGCGCCGACCCAAAGCAGATCGTCATAGATTTTCATTGTGCAGTGCATGAATAATCCTCCTATACACAGTTTTCTCCATAAACGTCACCAAGCCGGAGGGACGCTCCGGCTGATGACGGTGTTCACATTACTTTCCGAGCATGCCGAGGATGAAATCCTTCGGGCGAACGCCGACGCTCTGACCCGCGATCTGGCCGTCCTTGAAGACGAGCAGGGTGGGGATGCTCATCACGCCGAACTGACCGGCGAGCTCGGGCTCGTCGTCCACGTTGATCTTGCCGACCTTGATGTCGGGATTCTCTTCCGCGATCTGGTCCACGACGGGGGAGAGCATCTTGCAGGGGCCGCACCAGGCCGCCCAGAAGTCCACCAGCACCGGTCTGTCGGAGCGGAGCACCTCTTCCGCGAAGTTTTCTGCTGTTATCGTTATCTCTTTCATTGCCATGCCTCCTTCGGCACGATTATATCATAAAAAACGGGAGACAGAGGAAAGTTCCTCTGCCTCCCGGCCGCCTGAAACCGAACTTCCGCGGCGGAAGTTTTCGGCGCTCCGCTGAATTACCGATCCTGCTTTACCCTGAACGTTCATCAATAACAAATAACTCGATAGAATAACGTAAAACGATTACCTTGGACCGTTCCTCAAAGAAAAAAAGATGCGGCGCGCCCGGAGAGCTTATCAGTCCAGCTTAACGTCTATCTCCATGGTCTCGGTGGTGTTGAGGGTGTCCAGCGCCACCTGCAGAGAGGAGAGCCTGTCGACGATCTCGTTGTACTTTCGCTCCACCTCCGCCATGTCGTAGTTGGTTATTACGTAGTCTATGATGTTGCTGCTGCGGATGCCGACCTCCACCCTTTCCCTGGGCAGACGGCTGACCATGGTGCCGAGGGTCATCTTCCTGGCCCTAAGCTGCGGGATCAGCACCAGCGCCTGGTCCACGGTAATGTCATCGAAGCCGGGCAGGCTGTGGGTGGTATTGAAGCAGTTTATGGCGTGCTTTACCTTGCGCATCATGGCCTCCAGCTCTTCCAGCTGAGCCTGGGTCTTCGCGAAGTCGTACTCCGGACGCAGCGCCTCCGCGTCCTCGCCTGCCGCCGCGTTGAAGGTGGAGCCTTTGTTTTCGGCTATCTCCAGCCTGCTTATCCTTTCCTCTATCTTTTTGATAAGCTTGTTTGCTTCCGCGGATGTGTATTTCATGAGTTTTCCTCCTTTGCGTTCTGTACTTGTTACGGCATGAATATGATACACCTTTTGCAGCTGTTTGTCATTTGCGCGGGCTCGTATGGTATAATGGACGCATGAAGATAGACGCTTACGCGAAGATAAACCTCATACTGAACGTTCTGGGAACGCGGCCCGACGGCTACCACGAGGTGGAGATGCTGATGCAGGCCGTCTCGCTCTGCGACGTGGTCACCGTAAAGACCTCCGACGCTTCCGGCGCGGCAGACATGTGCGGCAGCGACGCTCTGCTCGGGCCGCAGGATTTCGAGTACGGAACAAGCGACCTGGCGTACAAGGCCGCCCTGCTTATGGCTGAGACCTTCCGCCCGGAACTTGTTGCGACCGCGCTGGACGAGAACGGTCTGGAGTATGCCCCCGGGGTAAAAGGCGTACACATTGAGATAGAAAAGCATATTCCGGCCGCTGCAGGTCTTGCAGGCGGCTCTTCCGACGCGGCCGCCGTACTTACAGGCCTTGGAAGACTCTGGCTGCAGGGGAAGAACGCGGACGGTCCGGAAAAAACCAGCGCGAGCGGGCTGCTGGAAAACTGCACGGATGAACTGCTGGAAACTCTGCTTCCCCTGGGCGCCAAGCTCGGCTCCGATGTTCCGTTCTGCGTTGCCGCGCAGCTGGGACATCCCGCCGCGATAGCCCGCGGACGCGGTACCGATCTGGAGTTCGTCCGGCCCGTCGACTGCGGCGTGGACCTGTACTTTTCGGACGTAACGATACCGAACAAGACCGCCGCGGTATACGCGGAGCTTAAGGAAGAAGACTGCGCGGAGCGCTTCAGCATAGAAAGCTTCCTGAATGCCTCGAGCCTTGAGGGAAGAAAGCGCTTGACCGGCAACCATCTGCAGGCCCCTGCTGAGCGGCTGATCCTTAAAACAAAGCAACTGAATTACGGTTGCACAAAAGACGACGCTGTAAACAGATCCGCCGCCGACTCCGCGATCCCCGCAGACGCAGCGGACAAGACCCCCGCGATCCCCGCAAACGCAACGCTCTGCGGCGCCGGCCCCACGTATTTTACCCTGTCGGAAACAGGAAGATACCGCACCGTCGTAAAATAGCGTCAGACACGCAAATTATTCGCGCGGCGCGCCACTTTAACAGCATAAAACGGCCTGGAGCCGTCATTCTGTGATATAATAGTAAGAACGAAATTATTACAGTTCCCTGGAGGTGAACCATGGCAAAGACAAGACTGGCAGTCCTCTTCGG
>JAEEGF011049143.1_pt1 | contig 10134 bp, 4 predicted proteins | sample 9134171 | NCBI WGS metagenome assembly JAEEGF01 (sample SAMN16246542, study PRJNA631951) | gut metagenome | biome: gut microbiome; feature: rumen; material: AP-attached | host: Bos | place: Iran: Karaj | collected 2018-10 | reverse complement strand
TGTAGAGATTACTCAGGTTCCCGATGCAGATACAGTTCTTACAGCAGTTGTAGGTATGATCGGTATCAGACCTACCATGGCTGCAATTGAGAGCGGTAAGGACATTGCGCTTGCAAACAAGGAGACCCTTGTTACTGCAGGTCATATCATCATGCCCCTTGCTGCTAAGATGAACGTAAGCATTCTTCCTGTAGACAGTGAGCACAGTGCTATTTTCCAGTCACTTAACGGTGAGCCCAGGAACAAGCTTGAGAAGATCCTTCTTACAGCATCAGGTGGCCCTTTCAGAGGTAAAAAGCGCGATGAGCTCGCTAATATGACAGTTGATGATGCACTTAAGCACCCCAACTGGGATATGGGACCTAAGGTAACAATAGATTCCGCATCTTTGGTAAATAAGGGACTTGAGGTCATGGAGGCAAGATGGCTCTTTGACGTTTCACTTGATCAGATCCAGGTTGTAATACAGCCCCAGAGTATAATCCATTCAATGGTTCAGTTTGTGGACGGCGCTGTGATGGCTCAGCTTGGCGTGCCGGATATGAAGCTGCCTATTCAGTATGCGCTTTTCTATCCTGACAGAATGCCTATGAGCGAGGAGAGACTTGATTTCTTTGAGCTTTCACAGATCACCTTTGAAAAGCCCGACACAGATACATTCATGGGACTTAAGCTTGCGTATGACGCTGCAAGAGCAGGCGGAAGTATGCCTACAGTTTTCAATGCTGCTAATGAGATGGCAGTTAAGAAATTCATCAACAGAGAGATCAAATTCCTTGAGATATACGATATGATCTCTGGAGCTATGGCTCATCACACAAGGATTGATAATCCTAATCTTGAAGAGATACTCAGAGCAGAAGCTGAGACCTATGAGTATCTCGGAAATAAATGATAAATCACAAATGTGAGGAACGTAAATGTTAGTAAGCGTTATTTTGTTTTTTATAATTTTCGGGGTACTTGTTACTACCCATGAGCTGGGACACTTCCTTATAGCCAAGGCAAACGGCATAAGAGTCCTTGAGTTCTTTATAGGAATGGGACCCATACTTTTTAAAAAGCAAAAGGGGGAAACTCTTTACAGCATAAGACTCCTGCCCATCGGCGGAGCCTGCAGATTTGAAGGCGAGGATGATATCGACGGAGAGGATCACAGCTATGACGAGAGATCCTTCCCCAATGCCAATGTCTGGGCCAGAATAGCAGTCCTTTTCGGAGGCCCCTTCTTTAATTTCATTACTGCGATGATTCTTGCGATAATCGTAGTTGCCAATGCACCCTGGGATTTCCCGGTGGTTTCTGGACTTACTGAAGAGAATTCCGCAGCAGCTGAGGCAGGACTTCAGGAGGGAGACCTTATCGTCTCTGTTGATGGCGAGAAGATTTATCTTGCTTCTGAGGTTTCTGTGATATCACAGTTCAGCCAGGGCGGAGTCATGAAGATCGACTTTGAGCGTGACGGCGAGCTTATGCACACAGAGCTTACACCTCATTATGATGAGGAGCAGGGGCGCTATTTCATGGGAGTGTACATAGGAAAATACGAGAGAATTACAGGACTTAAGATAATTCCTTATGCATTCCATGACGTACTTTTCTACTTTAAGAGCACCTACAGAAGCCTTGCACTTCTTATTCAGGGAAGACTCTCAATGAGAGATGTTTCAGGCCCTGTTGGAATGGTGAAAATAGTTGATGATACCTACGAGGCAGTCAGTCCTTATGGTATCTCATCAGTGGTTCTCACCATGCTGGAGCTTATGATCCTTCTGTCTGTGAACCTGGGAGTTATGAACCTTCTTCCCTTCCCGGCACTTGACGGCGGAAGACTGGTATTCCAGTTCATTGAGGTAGTAAGAGGTAAACCGGTTCCCAGAGAAAAGGAAGGAATGGTTCACCTTGTTGGAATGGTAGTACTAATGGCATTTATGCTTGTAGTTGTTATAAGTGATATTTCTAAGTTTATGAATTAAGGAGCGTATTATGGCATATAGGGATAATACTAAGGTTGTTCATATTGGGGATAAGGTCATCGGTGGTGGCAATCCTATCATGATTCAGTCAATGACTAACACACCTACTGAGGATGTGGAGAAAACCGTATCCCAGATTCTTGCACTTGAGGCAGCAGGCTGTGACATCGTCAGATGCACTGTTCCTAACCAGGAAGCTGCTGATGCTATCAAGAGTATAAAGAGCAGAATCCATATTCCGCTTGTTGCGGACATTCATTTTGACTACAAGATGGCTATTGCTGCAATGGAGAACGGTGCTGACAAGATCAGAATCAATCCCGGCAATATCGGATCAAAGGATAGAATCGAGGCAGTTGTTAAGACTGCCAAGGAGAGAAATATTCCTATCAGAGTAGGCGTTAACAGCGGATCTCTTGAGAAGGACCTTCTTGAAAAGTACGGCGGAGTTACAGCCGAGGGTCTTGTTGAGAGCGCTCTTGATAAGGTGCATATCATCGAGGATTTTGGCTATGACAATCTTGTTATCAGTATCAAATCCTCCAACGTTATGCTGTGCGTTGATGCACATAAAAAGCTTGCAGAGAAGACCAACTATCCGCTTCATGTAGGTATTACAGAGGCAGGAACTCTTTATGGTGGTAATATCAAATCCTCAATCGGACTTGGAATTATCTTAAATGAAGGTATAGGTGATACCATCCGTGTATCTCTGTCAGGCGATCCTACAGAGGAGATCAGAACAGCCAAGATGATACTTAAGACCCTTGGTCTTAGAAAGGGCGGAATCGAAGTTGTTTCCTGTCCTACCTGCGGAAGAACCAAGATCGACCTCATTGGTCTTGCCAATGATGTTGAGAAGATGGTTCAGGAATTCCCGCTTGATATCAAGGTTGCTGTTATGGGCTGCGCCGTAAACGGACCCGGTGAAGCAAGAGAAGCAGATATAGGCATCGCAGGCGGAATCGGAGAAGGACTCCTTATTAAGCACGGCGAAGTTATAAAAAAGGTTCCCGAGGCAGAGCTTATCAACGCTCTCAGGGAAGAATTAGTAAATTGGAAGTAAAATAGCCTCCTCCCTCAGGGAGAAGGTGTCGGCGTAGCCGACTGATGAGGGTTAAAACGGTATGAGAAAACCATTTCTTGAGGTGTTTCAGACATTAAAACTGGACCCACACACAAAAGAAGAACTGTCAGATGTGCAGGTCGAGAAGATATCCACAACGGAGAAAAAGGATCTCGTACGCATATATCTATCCAGTAACCGCCTTATCGATAAGGCAGATGTTGTAAAGGCAGAGAAGGAAATCAAAAACCAGCTCTTTAAGGAGACCAACCTTACGGTTAAGATTTACGAGCGATTTTTCCTTTCTGCCCAGTACACTCCACAGAACCTGTTGGATATGTACAAGGACAGTATTCTTCTTGAATTCAAAAACTACGATCCAATAGAATATACGATTTTAAAATCCGCAGACTTCTCATTTCCGGAATCAGACAGAGTTGAACTGGTTCTTGAGGAGTCTGTTATTGCTGAGAAAAAAAGCAGCGACATCCAGCGCATTTTAGAGAAGATTCTAAATGACCGCTGCGGTTTTGCTGTAAAAATGGATGTCTCCTATAAAAAGGCAACGACAAAGAAGAAGGAAGTTGACTATTCCAAGGAAACAACCAAGCTTGCAAGAAAGCTCGAAGCTGCGGAGGAACAGTCAGAGCAGAAGCACAGAGAGAAGGATGCTGCCAAGGCAGCTGAAGCAGGTGCAGCCAAGACGGAGAGTAAGCCCGCAGAGAAGGCTGCTGCAAAGCCCGCAGGCTCAGAGAGTAAGTTTGGAAACAGAGGTAAAGCCGGTGCAGGCGGAGGAAGCAAATTCTTTAAGAAGGGCTCCGCAAGCAGCTTTAAGCGCTCAGACGATCCCAATATCATCTACGGAAGAGATTTCGAGGATGATACCATCAACATCGAAGAAATTGTTGGTGAGATGGGTGAAGTTACCGTCAGAGGTCAGGTAATAAGCTACGAAAGACGAGACATCAGAAATGAGAAGGCAATCCTTATCTTCTCAATGACTGACTTTACCGATACCATAACCTGTAAGGTATTTGCAAAGCAGGAGAATGTTCCCGAGCTTGAACAGGACATCAGGAAGGGGGCATTTCTTAAGGTGCGCGGAATTGCCATGGTCGATAAGTTTGACCATGAGGTTACAATCCAGAGTGTTGCGGGAATCCGCAAGATACCTGACTTTACCACCAAGCGTGTGGACGAGGCAGAGTTCAAGAGAGTCGAGCTCCACTGCCACACCAAGATGTCCGATATGGACGGTGTATCTGAGGTTAAGGACATTGTTAAGCAGGCATACAAATGGGGAATGCCCGGAGTTGCCATCACAGACCACGGCGTAGTTCAGGCCCTTACTGATGCCAACCACGCCTGGGAGGATCTCTGGAAGGAGGAAAAATCAAGACGCAAGGAGGCCGGTGATAAGAATCCTGACAGGCAGGACTTTTTCAAGGTTATTCAGGGCGTCGAGGGTTATCTTGTCGATGACCTTAAGGAGATAGTAATAAATAACAAGGGGCAGAAGGTCGCAGGCTCTACCTTTGTAGTATTCGATATAGAGACCACTGGCTTTTCTCCAGTTAATAATAAGATCATAGAGATCGGTGCCGTTAAGATGACGGACGGTGTTATCACTGACCGTTTTTCAGAGTTCATCGATCCCAAGGAGCCTATTCCCTTCAGAATCACAAGACTTACAAGCATCACTGATGACATGGTAATGGGATGTCCCACAAGGGATGAGATAATCCCGAGGTTCGTGGAGTTCTGCGGCGATGCTATTTTAGTAGGTCATAACGTAGGCTTCGATATCAGCTTTATAAATGAAAACTGCAAGCAGCTCGGTATAGACGTGGATTACACTACGGTCGATACCATGGGACTTTCCCGTGCATTTTTTCCGAGACAGGCTAAGCACAACCTGGATGCGCTGTGCAAGACTCTGGGCGTAGTAAATGAGCACCATCACCGTGCGGTTGATGATGCTGAGTGTACTGCCAAGATTTTCCAGAAATTCATGCCTATGCTGGAGGAGGAAGGTGCAGATGACCTCAACAAGGTGAATGCCCTCGGAGCCTCCAATCCTGAGATTGTTAAGCACTTAAGGACTCACCATATCATTCTTCTTGCGAAGAATACCGTTGGCCGCGTGAATCTATACACTCTTGTAAGTAAATCGCATGTGGATTACTTCAGCAGATTCCCGAGAATACCTAAGAGTGAGCTTATAAAATACAGGGAGGGCCTTATCATAGGCTCTGCTTGCTGTGCAGGTGAGCTATACGGCGCTGTGGTTGAGGGAAGAGCAGAAGACGAGATAGCAAAAATTGTTGATTTCTACGACTATCTTGAGATTCAGCCTGTTGCAAACAACCACTTCATGGTGGACTCAGAGCGCTATGAGGATATCAATTCCGATGATGATATCAGGGAGATCAATAAGAGGATCGTCAAGCTGGGAGAGCAGTATGGCAAGCCTGTTGTTGCTACCTGCGACGCTCACTTCTTAAATCCTGATGATGAGATATACAGAACCGTTATCATGGCAGGTAAGGGTATGAACGAGGAAGAGCCGGCGCCGCTTTTTGTGCGTACTACTGCGGAAATGCTTGCTGAGTTTGATTACCTTGGCGCTGCCAAGGCCAACGAGGTTGTAATAGAGAACACCAGAGATATCCTCAGAAGGTGCGACAGTATTTCTCCTGTGCGCCCTGATAAATGTCCTCCTGTCATCGAGGACAGTGATGGAATCCTTACAAGAATCTGTTACGACAAGGCTCATGAAATCTACGGTGAGAACCTTCCTGAGATAGTTGAGGAGAGACTTGAGAGAGAGCTTAACTCAATTATTAAAAATGGTTTCGCCGTTATGTATATCATTGCCCAGAAGCTGGTTTGGAAGTCCGTGGAGGACGGGTACCTGGTTGGATCCCGTGGTTCCGTAGGATCTTCCTTCGTTGCCTTCGCTTCAGGTATTACCGAGGTTAATTCACTTTCACCTCACTATGTATGCCCGAAGTGTAAATACAGCGATTTTGATTCCGAGGAGGTTCTGGCATATGGCGGTAATTCAGGCTGCGACATGCCTGATAAGAGATGCCCCAAATGCGGACATATGATGAATAAGGATGGCTTCGACATTCCTTTCGAGACCTTCCTTGGATTTAAGGGTGATAAGGAGCCTGATATCGACCTTAACTTCTCGGGTGAATATCAGTCCAAGGCCCACAAATACACAGAGGTTATCTTCGGTTATGGACAGACCTTCCGTGCGGGAACCATAGCGGGTCTTGCTGATAAAACTGCCTACGGTTTTGTTAAGAAATACTATGATGGTCTTGGTGTTGGAAAAAGAAGATGCGAGATAGACAGAATAACGCAAGGATGTATCGGTATCAGAAGAGGTACAGGTCAGCACCCCGGTGGTATCATAGTTCTTCCTGTGGGTGAGGATATTAACTCCTTTACTCCGGTTCAGCATCCTGCAAACGATATGACTACCGCAACCATAACAACACACTACGATTATCACTCAATCGACCATAACCTGCTAAAGCTTGATATTCTGGGACATGATGATCCTACCATGATCAGATTCCTTCAGGATTGTACCGGACTTGATCCCAAGACGGTGCCTCTTGATGACCATAATGTTATGGAGCTTTTCATGAGTACCAAGTCTCTTAATATCAGTCCTGACCAGATTGGTGGTACGAAGCTGGGCTGTCTTGGACTTCCTGAGTTTGGTACTGATTTCGCTATGCAGATGGTTATCGATGCGCAGCCCACATCGCTGTCGCATCTTATCAGAATTTCAGGTCTGTCCCACGGAACCGACGTGTGGCTGGGTAATACCCAGACGCTCATCCAGGAGGGCAAGGCTACGATCGATACCTGTATCTGTTGTCGAGATGACATCATGATATATCTTATTCAGAAGGGAATGGATAAATCACTTTCCTTCAAGACCATGGAGTCAGTTCGTAAGGGTAAGGGCTTAAAGCCCGAGATGGAATCAGCCATGATAGAGGTTGGAGTTCCCGACTGGTACATCTGGTCCTGCAAGAAGATCAAGTACATGTTCCCTAAGGCCCATGCTGCCGCGTACGTTATGATGGCGTGGCGTATAGCATATTTCAAGGTTTATGTGCCTCAGGCGTTTTACGCTGCATGGTTCTCAATTAGAGCTAAGGCTCTTAACTATGAGCACATGTTCCAGGGAGAGGGCACCCTTAAGATGTGGATGAACACATACCGTGCCAAGGGAGATGAGATGACCAACGCGGAGCAGAATGAGCTTGCCGCAATGAGACTTGCTGAGGAGATGTATGAGCGTGGAATTGAAGTGATGCCCATAGATATCTTCAAGGCTGCTTCAAGATCCTTCCAGGGATTTGGAGATAAGATCATGCCCAGCCTTCTTAGTATTGATGGTCTTGGTGAAAAAGCTGCCGATCAGATAGTGGAGGCATGTAAGGACGGAGCTTTCATTTCCAAGGACGACTTTAAGCAGAGGACAAAATGCCCTCAGGCTGTTGTTGATAAAATGGCTGATATGGGACTTCTTGGAGATATTCCGGAATCCAACCAGATCAGTATATTTGATTTTATGAAGGGATAAATGGGATTATGCCCTTTTGAAGAATGGGATCCAGCTCTTCTGCACGTACTGGTCTGCTGAAGAGATATCCCTGCATCTTCTTTATTCCCATCTGCCTAAGCAGCTGGTACTGGGCCTCGTTCTCTACACCTACTGCGGCGATGGTTATGCCCATGGCAGATGCGAGACCTGTTATGGACTCAATAAGGATTCTCATGGTCTCATCCGTTTCGGCGGAGGAGATGAGATTTCTGGACAGCTTTATGTAGTTGACACCGCAGGTCATGACATAAGCGAGATTTATACTGCTGCCTCCAAAATCGTTGAGGCTGAGCTTAAAGCCATAGTGATGGAAGGCTTCCAGCGTATCTCTTGAAGAGCTGGAGGATTCCATCATGATATCCGTGGAAATATCCAGGATAATCTTTTTTACATCAAGTTCGAATTCGGCACTAAGGCGCTCTAATGCCTCAATAAATTCCGCGTCGATCATTTGCTGCGGCGCAAGATTTATTGTAAGAGCGATGTTGGCGCCGTATTTTTTATTCCATTTTGATACGGTTTCAAAGGAATCCCGTACAATCCATATTCCAAGGGCTGATAAAACACCGCATTCCTCTGCCACAGGAATAAGGTCGGCAGGAGATACGTTTTCCATATCACCCTTAAGGTGCGGGAAAACCTCAACTCCTAATATTTCTCCGGAGTCTGCGTCCACCTGAGGCTGATAATGAAGCACATAGTCCTTATCGGGAGCTGCATTCTCCACAGTCTTTCTTATGAGCTGCTTTCTGGATATCTGCTCACTCATTTTTACATCAAAGAACTTGCAGCCATCTTTATTTCCGCTCTTTTTTACCATATACATGGCATTATCGGCGTAATTAAGAAGGAGTCCTAAGGTTGTAGCATCGTCCGGATAAATGGCAACACCGATGCTGGCTGAGAGATTGAAGATATAATTATCAAAAATGATAGGTGTATTAAACAGTTTTCTTATAGAATCGGCAGCATTCTCTGCTTCTGAAATATCACTGATTCCATTTAAAATGATCAGGAATTCATCGCCGCCCATTCGGAATGCTCTGTAATCAGAAGGAAGTCGGCCAAGCCTTTTTCCGATTTCCTTTAACACTTCATCACCCATCTCATGACCATAGGTGTCGTTAACAGGCTTAAAGTGATTAAGATCCGTGCAAAAAACAGCAAATTTCTCATTGGAAGAAGCATTTTCGCCAATCATTTTTTCTATATATTCAGTGGCAGAGCGTCTGTTTAGAAGTCCTGTGAGCGCATCTGTGGAGGATAGAACATGAAGCTGATCATTTGCTGACTCAAGGTCCTGAGTTTTTTCCTTTATACGCTCCTCAAGCTTGGCATTCTGCTCCTTCTGGCTGTTTATAAGCTCTTCGTTCAGGTACTGGGAATGAAGGGCGTAATTGGTTATGAGATATGAGAGCAGCGTGATCAGGATATACATTCCCAAGGACTGGGGCAAAAAGCTTGTTGAGATCATGATAATATCTACAAGTATCATGCACAGGATAAATACAAACCTGCTCCTTGTGGCCTTTTTTGAGAAGTCTCTTTTCCTGAATTCAAAATCGTAGTTCTTGATGATCTGGAAGGTAGTACCTACTCCCATGAAAATTATGAAAACAATATAGAGAAGATTTGTGAAATCACTTTCTGCATCAATGCCCTGCGCCAGAAGGAAGTTATATCTTATATCCAGGGCAGAGTAGCAGAAAACGCCAATATTTGTAATGAATGGACCTTTGAAGATGTTTTTTATACCGATATGGATGGCGAGTTCAAAGCACATCATCATAACGTAAAAGCTCACGAAAAAGAAAATGAGCTGAGTCCAGTGAATGTGATCATGGGTGTCATCTGAAGCATAGAGGTGGAGCCTTAAAATGAGAACAAAAAAAGAAATAGCAAAGCAGAGGGAGTTAGCAAGAAGAAATGCCATCTCTATCCTGGAATTAGAGAGCTTATATAGCATATATATGGTAATACATGCAGCAAGGCATCCGTTAGGCAGCATGTAGATGAATTCTGTGGTAGCTGATAGTAATTCAGAATCCGGAAAAACGAAATCATTTAAAAGAAATAGAATATCTCCGACAAACCATAGGAATATTCCAAGGGCCATAGCAACAGAGGACCACTTGAATTGCCCGAGTCTTTTTAACTCGGATATCAGTAATATGAGTACTAAGCCTACAGTAATGGGAGAGAACAGATCTATTAAAAATGCGTTCTTAAGAAGAGTACTTATAAAGTACACTGCGAATGAAAATGCTATTAAGTAGAGTAGAACTTTTTCCCGTTTCTTAAGCATTTTTACAAGCTCCTTATGCCTAAAAAAGCGCTATTTCTGCGTAAAAAACACGGGTTTTAAGCTGCATAGATATTATATCATAATTTTTTTTCAAAAAGTACTTGCAATTATTCTCGACTTGTAATAATATAATCAAGTCGCCAAACGAAAG
>JAEEGF010581872.1_pt1 | contig 10134 bp, 6 predicted proteins | sample 9134171 | NCBI WGS metagenome assembly JAEEGF01 (sample SAMN16246542, study PRJNA631951) | gut metagenome | biome: gut microbiome; feature: rumen; material: AP-attached | host: Bos | place: Iran: Karaj | collected 2018-10 | reverse complement strand
AACGCAAGGTCCTATGTGCGATGCTCCATTGCGGCGACGCCATGGACCTGGTAAAGACCGGGGCAACGCAGGTGAGCATCACGATCCGGCAGCGGGAATATGACGGGGAATCCCATAATGTCGTTGCGGAGCTGCCGGGCCGGCGGGAGGAATACATCACGCTTTCTGCTCACTACGATACCACGTCTCTTTCTCACGGTGCCTATGACAACATGACCGGCTGCGTTGGCCTACTGGGTGTGATGGAAGCGCTGAAGGACAAAAAACTGAACTATGGGCTGCGGTTTGTGTTCTGCGGCAGCGAGGAGCGTGGGCTTCTGGGGTCAAAGGCCTATGTGAAGGACCACGAAAGCGAAATGGAAAAGACGGCGCTGAACATCAACCTGGATATGATCGGTTCGATTATGGGGAGGTTTATCGCCTGCGTTACGGCCGAGGATAAGCTTGCCGGATATATCGGCTACATGGGAGCGGAGCTGGGCTTTCCGATTGCAGCCTGGGCCGGCGTATACTCCAGCGATTCCACCAGCTTTGCGGATAAGGGCGTGCCGGCCCTGTCCTTTGCCCGCCTGGCGCCGAGATCCCAGGCGACCATCCATAACCGGTATGACACGAAAGAGATCCTGTCGCCTGACCAGATCATGGAGGATATCGGATTCATGGCGGAGTTTACCCTGAACATGGCTTCTGCCGTGAATTGCCCGGTATCCCGTGAGATTCCGGACAGTGTAAAGACCAAGCTTGATGAATACCTCCTCCGCAAGCGCAGGAAGGATAACTGATCAATGTAAGCATTCCCCTTGTTTTCCGGAAAGGAGGCAAGGGGAATGCATTCTTTGCGGAGAAATATATACAGTGTGTTATCCAAGAAATAGAAGATGTGCCTGAAGAGCAAAGATGCTCTATTCTTTTATGGGAAATAAAGATGGATAGAAAAGAATTGGAAAACAGGAATCAAAAGATCATTGACGCGGTGCTTCGGAAGGAAAAATCACTGTGTCCTGGAGCAATCGCGCTGATCGGAATATACGGCTCATTTCAGACGGGGGATATCCATCCACTGTCAGATTTGGATCTGTTGATTCTCATTAATGATGATCGTGGATGGCAGCTTGCGGAAGCGTTCATTCAGGAAGATGCAGGCATAGGGTACGATATTTACTGTACCAGCTGGGAAAGCTTGGAGGAGGATGCCACTTATGAACATCCGCATATTTCCAAGCTGATGGATGCTCAGGTCGTTTACTGTGCTGACGAAAAGTACAGGAATAAGCTGGAGCTTTTGCGAAGCCAGGTCCGCCGGATACTCACAGAACCCTTCTGCGAGAAAGATTGCCTGAAAGCTGAAAAAACCATGAACGAAGCCATGCGATGCTTCGCACTGGCTATGACAGAAGACGATCTGGCGGCTATACGCAGACAGGCGGGGGGCGTATTGTATTTTGTAGAGAATGCTGTTGCTGTGCTGAACAAGACATACTTCCGAAAGGGCGTAGGACGTCGTTTTGAAGAACTGAATGCCATGACAAAAAAGCCGAAAGATCTGTGCAAGATGATCGATGGAGTTGCGGCAGCGGAGACGGCGGGTTCTCTGAAAGAACAGATGACGAAACTGATAAAGGAAATGAATGCATGCCTGGAGGAGGCAAGGCAGGAACTGGTATCGGAAAAGCAGACGCCTGCAGAAGTCCTGCGCGGAACATATGAAGAAATGTACTCGAACTGGCATGGAAAGATGTCTCTTGCAGCAAAAACGGGCGACAGGCATCTTGCCTTTATGACTTTGTCCAGCCTAAATGAGATGATAGAAGACATTCGAAGCCAGACACATATCGGCATACTAGATGCCCTTTCTGTTTACGATCCGAAAGATCTGAAGAAGACAGCGGAAGGATTTGATCAGATACTGCAGAAATATTCGGAGGAATACACCAAAGCAGGACTGAAACCGGTGCAGTACAGAACTATTGATGATTTTGTTTCCGGCTATCTGCGAAAGGGATCTGAGTAAGAACGCATAGATATGTTCAGTTGCTGGCACTCGGAAGAATAAAAAACGGCAACAGTTGCTGCAGACATGAAATGATATATCCCTGAATACCGGAAAGCCAGGATGGTTATTCGGCAATATGTAACAGAAAGGCAGAAGAAAAAAGATGAACAGAGAAGCCTCGGTTAACAAGGAAATTGGGTTGAAACATATCCGTCTTGAAGGGAAAAAACTGATCTTTCTGGGTTCCTCTGTGACTTACGGACATGCTTCAAACGGCGTTTCATTTGTTGAAGATATCGCTGCACGGAATGGCTGCTCAGTCAGAAAAGAAGCGGTTTCGGGCACAACGCTTGTGGATGACAGGGAAGATTCATATATTGCCCGGATGAAACAGATAGATGACCCTACAGCTGATCTGTTCGTATGCCAGCTGTCCACCAATGATGCGTCAAAAGGGAAAGCGTTGGGAACGGTTTCGGTAGGCTTCGAAGAGAAAGATTTCGATACTTCCACAGTGGCAGGGGCGATTGAATATATTATTGCTTATGCAAGGAAAAAGTGGAACTGTCCGGTCGCTTTCTATACCAGTCCGAAATTCGACAGCGAGGCTTATGCAGTGATGGTATCTCTGCTGTATGCTATTCAGAAAAAATGGAAGATAGCGATCATAGATATGTGGAGTGACGGGAATTTTAATAATATCACAGCAGAGCAGCGCGCGCGGTATATGGCGGACCCGGTTCATCCGACGCGTTCCGGATATCTCGAATGGTTTACGCCATATTTTGAAAACAGCCTTTCTCAGCTCATTGCAGAGGAAGGTTGACTGAAAATATCCATTGTTTCTATAGAGTATGAGCCGATAAACCTATCATGACAGAAAAAGGGAACGGGGAATATTCATGGCGACAAAAAAAGAGTATCTTGAGTTTATCCTGGGGCAGCTTTCCGAATTAGAGGATGTCTCCTATCGTGCAATGATGGGAGAATATATCCTCTACTATCGCGAGAAAGTAATTGGCGGCATATATGATGACCGCTTCCTTGTAAAGCCGACAAAATCAGCCAGGGAGATGATGCCTGACGCAGACATGGAACTTCCTTATGAAGGCGCTAAGGAGATGCTGCTTGTGGACAATGTAGATGATAAGGAGTTTCTGCAGAGGCTTGTGAGCGCTTTGTATGATGAACTACCAGCTGCAAAAAAGAGAAAAACCTAATTCCCCAATAACCAGTACCTGCGTATCGGCACTTCCAAAACTGTTTCCGAGCGCAGGATTCTTGTTTTTTGGGGAATACTGGTTCTTGACTGATATACAAACAGTTTTTTGTATGATATAATCGATCTGTATTATATCGTTTACAATGACCGACAATCTTAATATTACTCCGCACTGCATATGAAGAGAGAGGATGTGTAGGGAATGAAGAGACTGTTTGCCATCATATTGTCATTGTGCCTGCTTCTGGGAGTTCTTCCTGAAGCAATGGCAGCTACTCAGCATACGCACAGGTGGAGCCAATGGTACACGGAGAGAGAAGCCGCCTGTGAATACGGCGGTGATTCTTTCCGCTATTGTCTCGACTGCCAAGAATATGAATATAAAACCACTCCTGCACTGGGACACAATTATCAGAAAAAGGTTGTGGACCAGGCGACCTGTTTGGACTGGGGCCTTGCGGAGTATACATGTTCACGCTGCGGGAGCAAATACCAGGACGAGATTGCGCCGCTGGGTCATAGATGGGGCGGATGGATAGTTGATACGCCTTCTACCTGCGTATCGTACGGGACGCATTATCATGTGTGCCAGCGCTGCGGTGCAAAAGAATGGGAACGCAATTATGCCGATGGCCTGGGCGATCATGACTGGGGCGAATGGAAAGTGATTGCACAGCCCGGGCTCGGTACCACCGGACTTGAGGAACGCATCTGCAAGAATGATGCGAGCCATAAGGAGCAGCGAGAGATACCGGCGATCACTGTAGTGGTCAACGTATGGCTGGAAGTTAAGCCGTTCGATGTGCCTGATTACCCGATCGAAGGCAGTGAGATCGTTTCAGAGATCATCATACACAATGACGGCAACGTGCCGATCACACTGGTCGACTGTCTTCTTCCTGACCAGGCTGAAGGAGACTGGAAGACCTGGGAGGAGTTTGCGGGTCTGGTCCTCCAGCCCGGTGAGATAGCCGGCTATCTGCACGGCATGATTGTCAATTCAAAAGATATCGCTGTCAAGGAAGCGCTGCGCACCGTTGCCAATACATATACTTATGTAAGCGCATCAGGTACTGTTGGCACGGGACAGACGAACCCTGTACAGCCACGTTATCCCGTACTTCCAGGCGGAGCCAGCCTGAAGCTTGAACTCTCCTGGGATCCTGATGAGGGTGTAGGCAAGGCATATCTTGATGCACCTATACACGTTCAGTTCAAGCTCACAAATACCGGTGCTGCGCCGGTAGTACTGGACAAGCCGCTTGGCTATTATGATCCGTCTCTCCTCGAGGACATGACGGCTCTTCCAGTCATTGTATTTGATGATACCCAGTTCTATCTGTTTGATCCAGGTGCAACCCTGACGTTTACCCGTGTGTTCCCGGTGGATCAGGCCTCGCTTGACCACATGAGTCTCTTCGGTGAAGTATCAATGGAAGGACAACCCATGCTGAGCGAGGAGCATCTGGGAGATTATGTCTGGTCAAATGCGGTTTATATGGAGATCCCATTGACCAAGGAGCAGGACGGATATGTACTGAAGGGCGCGACCGCGAGTTTCGCTGGTTATGAACTGGACAACGAAAACAATGCTTACTGGCTCGCATGGGATAACCATAGTATCGAATGCATATGGAAAGATCAGGCTCCGGAAATGGGCCAATATGGCACGGGAATCGGCGGTTTCTACCTGGATGCCAACTTAAGCACCTTCCTTACAGTTCCGCCTGTTGAAGGAGAAACGTATTACTTTAATTTCGATGTCTACAGCGCGGAGTATAATCCGGAGAAGTTTGATTTTACACAGATTGAACCTGATTTAGTCAGCTGCTCTATCGAAGGATTCTCTGTTGCGTTTGTGCGGGCAGATTGTTATGAGAATGAATACGGGAAAGGCGTGAAGCTGACCTTCAGCGCAACATATCTCGGTGAACCTGTATTTATCCTTAAGGGCGCGACTGCGAGTTTCGCTGGTTATGAGCTGGATAAAGAAACCAATGCTTACTGGCTGGCATGGGATAATCATAGTATTGAATGCATATGGAAAGATCAGACTCCGGAAATGGGCCAATATGGCACGGGAATCGGAGGCTTCTACCTGGATGCCAACTTAAGCACCTTCCTTACAGTTCCGCCTGTTGAAGGAGAAACATATTACTTTAATTTCGGTGTCTACAGCGCGGAGTATAACCCTGAGAAGTTTGATTTTGCACAGATTGAACCTGATCTGGTCAGCTGCTCAATCGAAGGATTCTCTGTTGCGTTTGTGAAGGCAGATTGTTATGAGGATGAAATCGGGAAAGGCGTGGAGCTGACCTTCAGCGCGACCTACCAGGGAACCAGTCCGTCTCTGTTCCTTGAGATATCCTGGGCACCGGATGAAGGTGTGGGTAAGGTTGTCGGGGATACCATCCGCGAGCGTTTCAAGCTGACGAATACCGGCAATGTAACAGTTGCGGTGCCTGCCCGCCTTACTGATCGGCATGAGGATGTCGTCCAGCCTAACTGGTATCTCGAAATCAATGGAACAACATATACAGTTCTGAAGCCCGGATGGGATATGGAGTGGACATTCCTGGATGAAGTCTATCCGGAAGATGCGGAGAAAGGCAGCGTAAGCTGGAGCACCAGTGTTTTCGGCTATGTTCTGAACCTTGCGGATGAAACGCCTGGTGATGCAGTCCTTAGTAATACTGCTTATATCGATATCCCGCTGACCGGCAGTGAGCCGGCGATAAAGGTTCCGTCCCTGAAACTGATCACGACCGCTTCGCCCATGAAGGCAAGCTATCCGTATGCCGAGCTCTACGGCGAGTGCGAAGTTGTCAGAATCGACTATGTGCTGATCAATAACGGTGAAGTACCGCTGGTCATTGACAAGCTTATGGAGAGGTGGGGCGACGACCATGAAACGTTCCTCCCGCTGAACATCCTGCTGTATCCGGGTGAAAGCTATAGTGACTATACCAATGTCTGGCTGGTGGCCAACCTTATTACACCGACTTCTCTGACTGCGGGTATCGCGGGCACAGTAGATGTAGAGTATTATGCTTTCGGCCGTGATTGTGATGATACGGACGTGGTGCTGTGCGAGACTACACACAGTCCATACTCCTTCACGATGGAGGAACCCGGCCCCACCGGCTGGGAGATTCCGAGCGAAAGCGAGCTATGGATATGGAAATACGAGAAGGAAGCTCCGACCCTGCCGGAAGGCTACCAGAAGGGTGAGCAGATCGTCTATGTACTCGAAGTCGTAAATATGAGCGATTACGTGTACGGGAGCGATGTGGAAGTATCCGGCGCCGTGCTGACTGACAACATGCTGGGAATCAGCGAGACCCTGCCGGCTATTCCAGCCGGAAGTTCGGTCATAAGAGAGTATCCATATACCGTTACCGATATTGATGTGAAAACAGGCTGGATCTATAACGAAGCTTCTGTAAAATGGACAGACCCGGACAGCGGGGAAGAAATGATCCATGAGACCTGGGATCTGGTAGATACCACGGAAAAGACCAGCCTGATGCTCAAAAAGGAGATCGTAGGTGGCCCGAAGAACGGCGAGTACTACGTCGAAGGCGAAGAGATCACCTTCCAGGTAACGGCCAAGAACAATACGGACAAGGTACTGCCGCTGGTCTTCGTGAATGATCCATTGCTTGAAGGCGACAGCGAGACGCTCATGGAGATCAATGACATGCAGCCCGGTACTGAACAGGGAGAGATGTTCAAGTACAAGGTCACGGAAGCCGATGTCAGCCTCGGATATGTGGGCAATATGGCGACATCGGAATATGAGGACGCAAACGGTGACTGGCACAAGATCACCAGCAATTATGTTGAGGCAGACACCGGGAAGAAGATGCCGGTAAATGAGGATGAGACGCCCAAACCGCCGGCACCGCCGTATAAGCCTGTATTCGGAGTGGTTTCGGACATCCGTATCACGAAGGCGCAGGACAAGGAGCCCGACAACGGAAACTACTTCGTCGAAGGCGAGACGATCCGTTACGCGATCACCGTGAAGAATGAGGGTGAAGTGCCGGTAGATGCTGATATCTACGACAGCCTGGCTCCGGGCAGCGGCCTGATCGGCACGGTCACTGGCCTTGCACCCAATGACAGCAAGACGGTCTATTATGAATACAAAGTCACTAAGGACGATGTGGATGCGACATGCGTGGTCAACTATGCGCTTGCCAAATGGCATCCGCAGAATGTCTGGGCGGAGACTGTCTACATGAGCAATAAGGTCACGAGCCCGACAAGTGAAAAGCAGCCGAATCCGGATGAGCATTTGGGATTCACCGGTGAAGGCGACAGCTGTTATCGTTTGCTGACAGATGTCAGTGAATACAATGAAGGATACCTCCTGCATCTGTGCGCTGATCATGCCGCGGTAGAGACTGAAGCAGGAGAAGACTGGCAGAAAGCGGCAGCGCTGTGGCGTGAAGCGGTCGATAAGGAATATGAAAAGTATCTGGAAGCCGCGGAAGGCGCAGCACGTGTTACTGTCATCAATGAGCGCCTGACTTACTATCTGTGGATCGGAGCCTATGAGAGACAGCTGAAACTGCTTTATCCGGATGATCCGGACACAGTGGCACGCCTGGTTGCCGAGAACCTGATGGACCGCTGCATCGATCTGTGCGCGGGAGTGCATTATGACGGGGAAAAGCCTCTGGACAGCCTGATCGGCGCACGTGTCATGCCCGGCCCGGATCCCGCTGAGGTATGTGAACGCCGTATCCTGAGCCGAGACGGCACAGAGATCACTTATGCATTCGCGCTGGACGCAAAGCATGCGGCGACAGAAAAGAACGCATTGGCACTGGTGCGCGAAGCCGAACTCGGCGCTGGTAAGGCAGCAGCCTGGGCGCGTGCGCAGCAGCTGTGGCAGATGGCTCTGGACAAAGAAGTAAACGCACGATATAAGGCGGCAAACAAGGAAGACCGTCAGGTGATCGCAATGACGCGGCGCTTCCTGGATCAGCTGGTCACGGCACGTACGGCATTGCTGGAACTCGTCTACAATGGTGACAGCGTGATCGTAAATGAACGGATCGAGCAAATGTACAAAGAGTATGCAATAATGCTTTGCGGTAAATAACGGAGCAGGAAGGGCCGGCAGCTGCCGGCCTTTCCGCTATTTTGGAGAATTCTAAACTGACCTGGTTATATTACTGCAAATAATGGTTGCCTGAATCTTGCATCTGTGATATTTTATCTGTGATAGTATTTGCGTTTTTTGAATAATCATGCATGCTCAGCAGATCGCTGTGCAGGCCGTCAAGTCATCAGAGGGGAAGACAACATGCGAAAAAAGCAGCTATATGATCTTCTTCGGTCTCTGGAAGGGAAGAGAATACTCCTGGCACAGCAGGAATCGCCGAGAAAGGGCTGCTCTGACCGGGAGAATGAGTGGATACAGGCTGTGACCGGAGAGCTGCCTGCAATTCGCGGGCTTGATTTCATACATGATGATTATGACGGGGTAGTGGAAAGGGCAAAGCGCTGGAACGAGCGGGGCGGCCTTGTGACTATCTGCTGGCATACCGGGGTCAGGGATAATACATATCCTGCCTGCAAGGAAGAAAACCCGGACTGGGGAAATATATTTGTTCCTGATACGGAAGAGAACAAGCTCCTTACAGATCGCTGGAATCGGGCAGCTGATGCATTGAAACAGCTTCAGAAAGAAGACATTCCTGTGCTCTGGCGCCCATTTCATGAGTTTGACGGGAAATGGTTCTGGTGGGGAAAAGGCGGAGCTGAAGCCTTCAGACGACTCTGGCGGATGATGCATGATTACTTTGAGAAGGAACATGGGCTGGACAACCTGATCTGGGTTCTCGGCTACGCAGATGATGTACTGCAGGGATGGGAAGTCGAGCCGGCTTTGTTTGACGTAGCGGGTTCTGACACATACCGCGGGGAGACAGTGCATAAGAAATCATATGAGCGGCTGAAACAGCTGTATCCCGGAAAGCTTCTTGCTTTCCATGAATGCGGGCTGATTCCGAAGCCTGACGATTTCTTCAGTGAAAACAGTGCATGGAGCTGGATCATGCCATGGCACGGAACAAATCTGATGAGCAATCATCCTGACCGGATAAAGGATGTTTATCAGGACGAACGCATGATCACATTGAACAGACTGCCCGGATTCTGATTTTGACCGGGGATTTAAGGATTATTAATATATATCAGCATCAAACTGTCATTTATGATAGTGTGCAAGCCATAATTATCTGTTATAATGATATCGAGAAATAATCTGACAGCATAATCTTCGGTTCCCTTGTCCGCAAATAAGAAAAAGACGGGCTATAAGAAACGGAAAGCATACCTTATCCCTGTTCCTTAACACTGTGACGGAAATGACGTTTTTCTGTCAGGTGAATTATAGATCAGATGCAATATGGCTGCTTTGGTGAGAGGAGATGGGTGTAGAATGAAGAAACTGTTCGCCATCATATTGACACTGTGCCTGCTGCTGGGCATACTGCCTGAAGCGCTGGCGTATGACTATACCAGTGCAACGACGTGCTGGGATGGAACCCCGCACAGCTGGGGTGCATGGGAGACCATAGATAAGCCGGGATGTGAGAATGATGGATGCCGGCAGCGCCAATGCACCAAGTGCCAGTATTACCAGGTAGAAGAACTGCCCAAATTAGGCCATGAATACAGGGGCAGTGTTGTGTATCAGGCGACCTGCGAAGACTGGGGCCTGATGAAGTACACCTGCACCCGCTGCGGAGATTACTATGAAGATGAGATCGATCCGCTTGGCCACGACTGGCAGAAGAAGACTACGAGAGAGCCCACCTGTACCGAAAACGGCCAGGCGGACAATGTCTGCAGCCGCTGCGGCGAGAAACAGGCTGGCACCATTATTCTGCTGCCTCCACTG
>JAEEGF010174218.1_pt1 | contig 10135 bp, 9 predicted proteins | sample 9134171 | NCBI WGS metagenome assembly JAEEGF01 (sample SAMN16246542, study PRJNA631951) | gut metagenome | biome: gut microbiome; feature: rumen; material: AP-attached | host: Bos | place: Iran: Karaj | collected 2018-10 | reverse complement strand
CTTGTTGCCTGCGGCCTTGTACTGGTTCCAGGTGTCCTCAAACTGTTTGCGCTCGTCGGCATTGGGGGCGATGATGCCACGTCCGATGCCTGCGGCTGCCTCCAGCTTCAGGAAGGGGAATCCGGTTTTGAACTCGTTCAACTGATTCTCAATCTGCTCAGCGGTGATACCTTTCTGGGCGATTTGTTTTAAGTCTTTTTCTGATAACATAATTGTGGCTTTAAGTTAAAATATTGGTGCAAAGATACAATAAAAAGTGAAAAGTGAAGAGTGAAAAGTGAAAAATTTGCTACTGCCACACATTTTTTCTTAATTCTTAACTCTTAATTCTTAACTTTTCACTAACTTTGTGGCGAAAAAGTGTGTATTATGGCGGATCTGTTCTCATTTACTTACGAGGAGAAGAAGAAAATGGCCGCTCAGACGGCAGCCATCCTGACTGAGGAAATCGGTCTGGGCGACGATGCTGTGGAGGCCTGTCTGCTCTTGCCCGATGTGGATGCGGGAAATATCACATCCGAGGAGGTGAAGGCGCGCCATGGGGAGACAGTCTCCCGCATCATCAACGGCCTCGGACGCATCCGTCAGCTCTATGAGAAGAATCCTGTGATCGAGAGCGAGAACTTCCGCAATCTGCTGCTCTCCTTTGCCGAGGACATGCGCGTGGTGCTCATCATGATTGCCGACCGCGTGAACCTGATGCGGCAGATGAAGGCCTTCCTGGAAGAGTCTAATGACGAGAACCGCAAGGAGCGGGAGGCGTTCGTCAACGAAGTGTCGCAGGAGGCCGCCTATCTCTATGCCCCACTGGCCCATAAACTCGGACTCTACAACCTGAAGCGGGAACTGGAAGACCTCTCGCTGAAGTATATGGAGCACGATGCCTACTACATGATCCGTGAGAAGCTGAACCAGACGAAGGCTTCGCGCGATGCCTATATCGAGGCGTTCATCCGTCCTGTGGAGGAAAAGGTGAAGGCGGCAGGCATCAAGTGCCATATCAAGGGCCGCACGAAGTCCATCCACTCCATCTGGGAGAAGATGAAGAAGCAGAAGTGCGGGTTCGAGGGCATCTACGATCTCTTTGCCATCAGGATTATTATTGACTGTCCCCCTGATAAAGAAAAGATGCAATGCTGGCAGGCCTATTCGATTGTGACGGATATGTACCAGCCCAATCCCAAGCGTCTGCGCGACTGGCTCTCAGTACCTAAGTCGAATGGTTATGAGAGTCTGCATATCACCGTGCTCGGCCCAGAACAGAAGTGGGTGGAGGTGCAGATCCGTACGGAGCGCATGGACGAGATTGCGGAGAAGGGTGTGGCAGCCCACTGGCGCTATAAGGGCGTGAAGGGGGAGGCTGGGCTCGACGACTGGCTCGCCGGAGTGCGTTCTATGCTGGAGCATGCTGACGGTCTGGAGGCGATGGATCAGTTCAAGATGGATCTCTACGAGGACGAGGTGTTCGTCTTCACCCCTCGTGGCGACCTCTTCAAGTTCCCCGTCGGCGCTACCGTTCTCGACTTTGCCTATCATGTCCACTCGAAGATCGGCAACCAGTGTACGGGCGGACGCATTAACGGCCGTGTGGTATCCATCCGTCAGCAACTGAAGAGCGGCGACCAGGTGGAGATCCTGACATCGTCCACACAGAAGCCTCGTCAGGAGTGGCTCTCTATTGTGAAGACCTCGCGTGCGAAGTCGAAGATCCGTCTGGCGCTGAAGGAAACCCAGCAGCGTGACGGTCTCTTTGCCAAGGAGATGCTGGAGCGCAAGTTCAAGAACCGCAAGATCGAGCAGGAGGAGGCGGTGATGTTCCATGTCATCAAGAAGATGGGCTTCAAGGAGGTGAGCGATTTCTACAAGCAGATTGCAGACGGTCTGATTGATGCCAATGCCGTCGTAGATAAATATATAAAGGTACGTGAGGGCGAGAAGACCGTTACTGGCGACAATATCGCGCGCTCTGCCTCGGAGTTTGAACTCGACAGTTCAAAGTTGTCGACGCTCAATCCTCAGGTTTCCGACGACGTGCTCGTCATCGACCGCGACCTCAAAGGCCTCGACTATCAGCTGGCCCGCTGCTGCACACCCATCTATGGCGATCCCATCTTCGGCTTCGTCACCATCAACGGCGGCATCAAGATCCATCGCATGGACTGTCCCAATGCTCCGGAACTGCGACGGCGTTACGGCTATCGTGTGGTGAAGGCCCGTTGGAGCGGCAAGGGCTCGTCGCAGTATTCCATCACCCTGCGCGTGGTGGGCAACGACGATATCGGCATCGTGAACAATCTGACGAGCATCATCTCGAAAGACGAGAAGCTCGTGCTGAGATCTATTAACATTGACTCTCACGACGGCCTGTTCAGTGGCAATCTCGTCGTGATGCTTGAAGACACCTCCCGTTTGGATGCACTGCTGAAGAAGCTGCGCACGGTGAAGGGTGTCAAACAAGTGGAGCGCATATAACTGAAAACCAAAACATAAATGATATGAGACGACCGACGATCATGACTCTGGCCCTGACCCTGACGTTGTTTGCGGGTTGCAATCAGACGGCAGAAGACCGTTATCAGCGCTATCTGGAAGAGATCGCCGACTCGTCATCGATGATAGAGTTCATCATACCAGAGGAAGACCCCGTGGCATCTCCGACGGATGACGGCGAAGATCCTTTTGCCGACGATGGCAAGGGCATCTACACCATTCCTGATATTCCTCAACAGCGTAAGGTGGACATGAGTGCCAATAACTACGAGCTGGAAAGACTCATGATGGGCAAAGAATAAAATCATTCCCGATACAGCCAGGTGAGGAAGCGGTTGACCCAACGGATGCCGAAACGGAACCAACGGAAAGTGCTCTGTTCCTTACCACCGAAGCGCAGGATGAACTCGCGGAATGGATTCTTCTGGAAAGGCAGTCCAACGTCCATGAAACACATGTGGTCACACCCCCTTTGATAACAGTCCTGCATCGCGTCCCAGATGGTCATCACGTCAGGATGCACGTGGATGTATGATTTCCGCCTGAATGCAGAATACCACAGATATGCATTCCCCTCACTATACACGACGGCCGAACAGCCGATTACACGCTGGCGGTATTTCGTCACAAACAGCCGTCCGTCGTCGCTGCTCATGATGTTCCTGAAGAACTGGTCATCGGGGATATAGCGCCTAGGCTTCCAGAAGTAGTGCTTCCTGAGCAGCTTTGAGAAGGCCTTGAAGTCTTCCTCCGTCTGCACCTCGTTGGTGGTCACACCTTTCTGGCGGGCATTGTCGATGCGCTTCTGCAGCTTCTCGCCGATGCGTTCCTCTGGTGCGTGGCGATGCAGCGAATTGTGGATGCTCATCCAATGTACAGGGAAGAAATGCTGCTGTTTCAGTTGCTTATAGCCCGTCATCTTCTGACTCAGGTTACTCACCTCCAGATAGGACGTGCGGTTGCTCAGTGCCTTCGTCAGCGCCTCGAGCATCAGGCCGAAGAGCTGGTCGCGCTCCTGACTCCTGGATCCTGACTCATTATAATACACCCCTTCGCCCAGCACCCGGCAGTGGACGAGCAAGGGGAAGAGGAACGTGCGGAAGCGCACGATGCCCAGCATGTGGCTCACCACCTCGCCCTCAGCATTCGTCACCACCACCATATACGGTTTCTGACGAGGTGTCTCCCTCGTCATCTGGAAAAGCCGCGTGCTGTGGAAGAAGTTCGCATCATCCAAAGGCGGCAGGTCTTCAACCTTCCGGTATATGGTAGTCTTTAGTCCGTTCATACTGCAAAGTTACAACAAAAAGTGAAAAGTGAAGAGTGAAAAGTGAAAAAATTGCTACAGCTATATATTTTTTCTTAATTCTTAACTCTATATTCTTAACTTTTCACTAACTTTGCAGCGAATTTAATTAGTTTACAGTTTATAGTTTACAGTTTACAGATGACAGCATTTAAAGACCTGGCGCAGCAGCGCCGCAGCCATAGGAAGTTTACTGACGAGGAGATCGACGCGGAAGACCTGAAGCTCATCCTGCGTGCCGCCCTCATGTCGCCCACCTCCAAGAGCCAGCGCGCCTGGCAGTTCGTCGTCGTCGACGATAAGCTCGACATTGAGAAACTTGCTGATGCGAAGAACATGGGCTCGCAGTTCCTCAAGGGTGCACCTGTAGCCATCGTCGTTCTGGGCGATCCCCTGCAGAACGACTGTTGGGTGGAAGACGGTTCCATTGCCGCCATCTCCATGCAGTATCAGGCTGAAGACCTCGGGCTGGGCTCATGCTGGATTCAGATGCGTGGTCGTGGTCTCGACGACGGCACCTCTGCCGATACCGTCATCCGTGGCATCCTTGACATTCCCGAGAATCTCTCCTGTCTCTGCATCCTCGCTGTCGGTCATTGGGCTGACGAGCGCAAGCCGCAGAGTGAGGACAAACTCAAGTGGGAGAACGTACACCTGAATAAGTTTTAGCCACAGATTGCACAGAGATTCACTGAAGAAATGATCAATTACGACTTAAATAAGATCAAGGCGATCATCTTCGATATAGACGGTGTTCTGAGTGCGGAGGCCATCACGATGGGTAATGACGGTGTGCCACTGCGGACGGTGAATATCAAGGACGGGTATGCCATTCAACTGGCCATGAAACTCGGACTGAGGATTGCTATCATGACGGGTGCCAGAGTGGAAAGCGTGCGCCACCGTTATGAGGGGCTTGGCGTGGAGGATGTCTATATCGCCTGTGCAGTAAAGATTCAGACCTATGACCAGTTCCTTGCCAAGTACGGCCTCACGGACGATGAGGTGATGTATATGGGCGATGACATCCCTGATCTGGAGATCATGCGACGGGTGGGGTGTCCTGTCTGTCCTAAGGATGCCTGTCCGGAGATCAAAGACGTCTCTATCTATGTCAGTGACCGCAAGGGAGGCTACGGCTGTGGACGTGACGTCATCGAACAGACGCTCCGTGCCCAGGGCAAGTGGGTGATGAATGCCAAAGCCTTCGGGTGGTAAGACAGAGTAATATATAATATAAAGACATAGTAACATATTGACAATATATTGAGATATAATATTATTCTGGCGAGTAATTCGCCTCGTCGTAAAGAGTTGTTGGCGGGGTTAGGACTACCTTTTGAGGTGAGGGTATTGCAGGATATCGACGAGAGTTATCCTGACGACCTGCCTGTGTCGGAGGTGGCCTTGTATATCGCTGGCAAGAAGGCCGATGCCTATCGTACAACGCTTGCTGACGACGAATTGGTCATCACGGCCGATACCGTCGTTATCGTGGATGATGAGATCTTAGGCAAACCCGCCGATGAGGCAGATGCAGAACGGATGTTACGACTCATCAGCGGACGCACCCATCATGTCACCACTGGCGTCTGTATCCTCACTCGTGAGACAGAACGGCGTTTTGCCGTCACTACCGACGTCACCTTCAAGCAGCTCTCTGACGAAGAGATTCACTATTACATCACGAAATACAAGCCCTTCGACAAGGCTGGCGCCTATGGTATCCAGGAATGGATTGGCTATATCGGCGTCACAGGTCTCAACGGCAGCTATTACAATGTCATGGGCCTACCCGTACAACGCATCTACGAAACACTCCAACAGATCGACTAGACACATTATTATATTATAAAAGACACAATGACACACAAGGTAACACATCACACTCGACTTACAGCTCTGCTGATATTTTTCACATTTTCACCTTTTCAGCTTTTCACTTCCTCAGCCTTTGCCCAAAAGCGTCAGATGGCTGAAGCAGAGAACTACCTGCGCAGTGGCAAGAACTACGACAAGGCAGAGCAATTGATGACGAATCTTCTGAAAGACTCCGCCAACCAGCAGAATCCACGTATCTACGACCTCTGGTTACAGGCCGTAGAGAAGCAATACCAGGCCATCAACGAGAAGATGTACAAACATCAGGCCGTCGACACCCTGAAGCTCTTCACCCTCAACCGTCGTATCTTCTCCATTGCAGAAACCCTTGACTCCATCGATGCGAGGCCGGACAAGAAGGGTAGGGTAAGCCCCGACTATCGGAAGGACAACTCCTTGCGCCTGCTCGGCTATCGTCCGAACCTCTTCTTCGGAGGTGCCCATCATCTGCGCAAGGGCGACTTCCCGACGGCCTACGATTTCTTCGAGACCTATATCGACTGCGCCCGTCAGCCGCTATTCACGGATCATGACCTGATGAACACCGACGCCCGTATGGATGAGGCCGCCTATTGGGCCACCTACTGCGGCTATCGCATGAACGATCCCGTGCTCACCCTCCGTCATCACGAACTCGCACGTCGCGATACCAGTAAACTTGATTATACCCTCCAATACGTCGCTGAGGCATGGAAGCAGTTGGGCGACAAGCAGCGCTATGCGGAAATACTGTGGGAGGGCTTCGCCTTCTTTCCTCAGAGCACATATTTCTTCCCCCGTCTGATGGATGCCTATACCGCCAAGGGCAACTATGAACAGGCACTCTCCGTCGCAGACGAGGCACTCAAGGCCGACTCCCTCAACGAACTCTATCTTTTCGCCAAGTCCACCATGCTTCTCAATCTCGGACGCAATGCCGAGTGCCTGGACATCAGCAACCGCCTCATCGCCATCAACGACCAGATGGCTGATGCCTACTACAATGCCGGCACAGCCTGCCTGAACATTATCCTCAAGATGGACTCCCGTCGCCATAAGAAACAGATCCGCAAGATGTACCAGAAGGCGCAGCCGTATATGGAGACTTACCGTCAGCTCGCCCCTGAGGCGAAGGACAAATGGGGTCCTGCACTTTATCGCATCTATTTCAATCTGAACCTCGGAAAACAGTTCGATGAGATAGACAAAATCTTAAAGAAATAAAAAAGTTTGCATGTTTTGATACGAGTTTGCCTTTTTATGCGTATCTTTGTGGTTTAGAAATTGTTATTAGCATCTAAAACATAAAGTATTTTTGATTATGGCAGACAATGCACAGTTGATCGCTCAGTGCGAGGCACGGGCAAAAGAATGGCTCTCTCCCGCCTTTGATGAGGAGACACGTAAGGAAGTTCAGGCAATGCTCGACGCAGAGGACAAGACAGCCCTCATCGATGCATTCTATCAGAACCTCGAGTTTGGAACGGGTGGACTCCGTGGCATCATGGGTGCCGGAACCAACCGCATGAACAAGTACATCGTAGGCATGGCCACACAGGGCTTTGCCAACTACATCCTCAAAGCCTTCCCAGGCCGCAAGGATCTCGCCGTCGTCGTAGGTCACGACTGCCGCAACAACGGACGTATGTTCGCTGAGTCCGTGGCAGCCATCTTCTCCGCCAACGGCATCAAGGCTTATCTCTTCGAGAGCCTCCGTCCCACGCCAGAGATCTCCTTCGCCATCCGTCAGCTGGGAGCACAGGCAGGTGTCAACGTGACCGCCTCTCACAACCCCCGCGAGTACAATGGCTACAAAGCTTACTGGGAAGACGGTGCTCAGGTGCTGGCTCCGCACGATGTAGGCATCATCGAGGAAGTGAACAAGGTGACCATCGACCAGGTGAAGTTCGAGCCGAACTACGACCTCATCGAGATCATCGGTGGTGAGATGGACTGGGACTACCTGCAGGCCGTCAAGGAGGCAATGGTCGATCAGGATGTCATCCTGCGTCAGAAAGACCTCAACATCGTCTACTCTCCGATGCACGGCACGGGCCGCGTCATCATCCCTGAGGCCTTGCGTTCTTGGGGGTTCCAGAACATCCACGTCGTACGCGAACAGATGGAGATCGACGGAAACTTCCCCACCGTCGTGTCGCCCAATCCTGAGAACGCTGAGGCAATGACCCTCGGCATGAAGCTGGGTACAAAACTCAATGCCGACCTCGTCATCGCATCTGACCCCGATGCCGACCGTCTCGCCATCGTCTGCCGCAACTCGAAGGGCGAGTGGGAGATCCTCAACGGCAACCAGACCTGCATGATGTTCTGCTGGTACATCATCGCCAACAAGAAGAAACTCGGCCAGTTGAAGGGCAACGAGTTCCTCGTGAAGACCATCGTCACCACCGAGGAAATTGCTGAGATTGCCAAGAAGAACGGTGTTGAGCTGCGCGACTGCTACACGGGCTTCAAGTGGATTGCCAACGAGATCCGCATTTCCGAGGGCAAGCAGAAGTACATCGGTGGTGGTGAGGAGTCGTTCGGATTCCTGCCGTTCGACAAGGTTCGCGATAAGGACTCCCCCGCATCTATCTGTCTCATCTGCGAGATTGCAGCCTGGGCCAAGGACAACGGCATGACACTCTACGACCTGCTCATGAACATCTACGCCGAGTACGGCTTCTCGAAGGAGAGCACCATCAACGTGGTGAAGCCTGGCAAGAGCGGTGCCGACGAGATCAAGCAGATGATGGTCGACTTCCGCGCCAATCCTCCGAAGGAACTGGGTGGCGAGCCCATCGTGCTCTGGAAGGACTATCAGACGCTGGAGGGCAAGAAGGCCGACGGCAGTGTGGAGAAACTCAATATGCCTACCACGGCCAACGTACTCCAGTGGTTCTGCGCCGACGGCACGAAGATCTCCGTACGTCCTTCAGGTACTGAGCCGAAGATCAAGTTCTATTGCGAGATCAAGGATGCTGCCTTCAAGGGTGCTGCCGACTACGACAAGTGCACCAAGGCTGCCGAGGAGCGCATCGAGGCCATCAAGAAGAGCCTCAGCCTCTAAAGCCTCTCACCTCTAATATAATGATAATCCCCGCCACTCGGCGGGGATTATCATTTATTTGTTTAAGAACGCCTCGGCCCTTGCGAGGTCTTCGGGCGTGTCGATGCCGACGGTCTCGACATCGGTGAGGCCCACACGGATTCTGTAGCCGTTTTCGAGCCAGCGGAGTTGTTCGAGACTCTCGGCTTTCTCCAAGGCACTCTGCGGCAGGCGGGTGACCTCGGCGAGCACCTCACGACGGTAGGCGTAGATTCCCAGGTGTTTGAGGAAAGGGTAGTGGGTGAGCCACTCGTCGGCCTCTATGCCTCTTATATATGGTATGACGCTGCGGCTGAAGTAGAGAGCGAAGCCGCGACGGTCTGTGACGATCTTCGGCGAGTTGGGATTGCGCACGGCGTCGATGGTCTCGAAACGCTTGCCGAGGGTGCCGATCTGCGTGGCAGGGTCGTCGAAGAGCTGTATGAGCGTTTCGATCTGCGAGGGCTGGATGAAGGGTTCGTCACCCTGGATATTGATGATGACATCGGCGTCGGTAGCGATCTTCTCCACGGCCTCCTCAATGCGGTCGGTGCCGCTCTTGTGGTCAGCACGCGTCATTACGGCACGCCCTCCGAAGGCTTCGACAGCCTGGAAGATGCGCTCATCGTCGGTGGCGACATAGGCCTCCGGCAGTACGCTGACGGCCTGTTCGTAGACTCTCTGGATCACTGTCTTGCCGCCGAGCACGGCCAGCGGCTTGCCCGGGAAACGCGTCGAGGCGTAACGGGCGGGAATAACGGCTATGAACTTCAATGCTTTAATATTTTATTTTTTAATTTTTGATTTTTAATTTTATATTTCCTCTTTCAGGTTGCAAAGGTAATCAAAAATCTGCATTATATCGTTAAATTATATGGAAAAGTTTGGGCGGCTGCGAAATTATTACTACATTTGCAAAGATTTTCAAATGACTACTCAATGACAACCAAACGATATATCATCACAATCATGGCCCTCATGCTCCTGTTGCCCGTTGGCGCTCAGAAGATGACAATCGGCACAACGACGACCAAGGACGGGGGCGACTACAATGGCGAATTACAGGCCGGAAAGCCCCACGGCAAAGGCCGCACAGTATATAAGAACGGTAACGTGTACGAAGGCGAGTACGACAAAGGTAAGCGCCAGGGATACGGTACCTACGTCTTCAAGGATGGCGAGAAATACGAGGGCGAGTGGTTCCAGGACCAGCAGCACGGTCAGGGTATCTACTACTTCGCCAACAACAACCGCTACGAAGGCCTGTGGTTCCGCGACTACCAGCACGGACACGGCGTCATGTACTACTTTAACGGCGACAAATATGACGGCGCGTGGTTCAAGGACATGCGTTCGGGCAAGGGCCGTTATACGTTCGCCGGCGGTGCCTA
>JAEEGF011974777.1_pt1 | contig 10136 bp, 5 predicted proteins | sample 9134171 | NCBI WGS metagenome assembly JAEEGF01 (sample SAMN16246542, study PRJNA631951) | gut metagenome | biome: gut microbiome; feature: rumen; material: AP-attached | host: Bos | place: Iran: Karaj | collected 2018-10 | reverse complement strand
GACGGGCTGCACGGCAAGTACGACGAGGCGGTCGACAACGAATCCGCCTACGAGACCCTGACCGGAAAGGCGCAGAAGGAAGCGCAGGAAAAGGCCGAGGCCGAGGCCCGCGCCGCCGAGGAAAAGGAGCGCGAGCGGCAGGAAAAGGAAGAAGCGAAGGCAAAGGAAAAGGCCGAAAAGGAGGACGCCAAGGCAAAGGCCAAGGCCGAAAAGGAAGCGCTCCGCGAAAAGGCGAAGCGCAAGTCCAAAACCACATCGCTCGTCGGCAAAGCCGCCTCCTCCACCGTGAATTCGATCGGCCGCGAGGTCGGAAAATCGCTCTACCGCGGGCTTCTGGGCACACTGAAAAAATGGTTCTGATGAAAGGAGAACACTATGTCGCTGTACTGTGAAAACTGCATGAAGCTCGTCGAAGGGCCGACCTGTTCACGCTGCCGCAATCGAAAGCTCAGAGAGCCCGCGCCCGGCGATTTCTGCCTTGTCGCGGACGTCCCCTATATGCAGGCGGAAATGCTCAAGGAGCTTTACGCGGACAACGACGTTCCCTGCACGGAACGCTCGGCGCTCGGCGCCGGGATCACGGTGAACCTCGGCGTGAACGTCGGCACGACGCGGCTCTATGTGCCGTACGACCGGTTGGACTTTGCAAAGGAGCTCTATGACGTTTATTTCAACAGTCCTGTGATCACGGACGAGCAGCCTTCGCGCGAGGTCGTCACGGGTCAGGTCTACCGTCATTTCAAGGGCAATCTGTACCTCGTCGAGGGCGTCGCGAAGCATTCCGAAACACTGGAGGAATATGTCGTCTACCGCAAGCTGTACGGCGACCGTTCGCTTTGGATCCGTCCGAAGGAGATGTTTTTGTCGCCGGTCGATCGGGAAAAATATCCCGACGCTATGCAGGAATACCGCTTTGAGCCGGTCGACGGGCAAATCGGCCCGGATTCTGAATAATCGTCCTGATCCTGTATAAATGTACAAACGCCGTATACTCTCGTATGCGGCGTTTTTGCATAGTTTTTCGACGTTTTGTATGTAAAATCCGTGCAAATAATTCATATATTGTTTGCATTTTTCATACGGCGGTGTTATACTCGCCTTGCCATCGAGAGTGCGCGAGAGACAAGCTCGACGACCGCACAGCAACCTGCCTCAGTAAGGTGCTAATGCTTGGTTGATGGCATGTCAAACAATTCTGCGGCCGTCTCCGGACAGGCCGCTTTTGCTTTTCAGCCGATAAAAGCCGGGCGTCTTCACCCGGCTTTTCGTATTTCCGATCTTGTTATGCCGCAAACGTCAGTCGTATGAGGATCGCCTCCGTCTCGGTGCCCTCGTTCAGATCGACGCCGGTGAGCTTGATGCTCGCCCAGACGCCCTCCGCGATCTCGCCGTAATACTCGATCCAGTGCATGCCGACGTTGTCGTATTCGCGGCCCGTCATTTCGATCCCGCTGATCGTTTTCGGCGTGAGCTCGACGAGGTTCTCGAAGCTATCGAGGTAGAAATTGATCTTGTCCTCCGACTCCTTGCACTCGATGAGGATATAGGACCCGCTCGATTCCGCCTTCTCCGCGCTCGGCGCGCAGTAAATGCGTACGGCGCCGTTCTTTTCGAACGCATACCAGTTCGCGGTCGGGATCTTCGCGGTCACGGACACTTTGGCGTCGGTATAGCCGACCTTCAGAACGAATTTCTCCTCCTCGACGGGGTTCGTACCCGCAGGCGTACTGCTTGCGATCTTCGGGAAACCGGAGAGATCCGCCGCGCCGTATTCGTCGCTCCCCATGCCGGAGATCGCGATCGCGCAGCATGCCCAGTTTCCGTCGCCATTGTCCTTGAAGGTCACGGTGATGCTCGCATCGCTGCCGTCCGACCAGTTTGCCGAATGCGTTTTCCCGTTGTTGTTGCGGTTGTCGCGACCCGGCTTGCCTGCGGCTTCGCCGATCTCGTCAAACGTCAGCGAATAGAGGAATCCGCCGGGCAGCTCGCACATCCAGCGATAGAGCCCCGCAAGCTTTGCACGGTCGATCACGCCGTCGCTTCCGCCGTACGGTACGCCCGGGAACAGCGGCTCGGCGTTGATGTTCTCCGATTCGGACGCCTGCGTCGGCTGCGGCGTCTCAACCGGTTCCGGCGGGACCGCGCCTGCTTTGAGCGTCAGGACGCCGTTCAGATAATCCATTTCGATCGTTTCCTCGTCGATCCGCCGCATGGACGTATACGGCGCGCCGGAAACCATCACGGCGCCGTCCTGCGTCCAGGTGACGTCCAGGACAGAGCCCATCACGAAAAAGGCGCCTGTGCCGTCCTCGTTCAGCGTGAGCTTCGTATCCTGAATGCCGAGCGCGACCATCTGGTCCATATCGAGCGTCACACCCTCGAACGAACAGCCGACGACGCCGTACGTACCGGGTATGAACGTCGGCTCGGGCTCCGGGGTGGGCTCCGGCGTCGGCGCAGACGTTTCCGTCGCAGGCTCCGCCGTGCGCTCCGGCTCCGGCGTGATTTCGGGCGTCGCCGATTCCTGCCCCTCTGCCGTGCGTTCCGTCGGCTTCTGACAGGCGATCATGCCGCAAAGCAGCACGAGCGCAAGCAAGACGATCCAAATGCGTTTCATTTTCCGTATCTCCTTCCCTCAGCGGGGTCGATTCTAAAACGGATTATATCATATCGCGCCGGTTTTGCAAGTGCGGCGCGATTTGTTTACAGAAACTTCCTTCAGCCGAGCACGGTGACCGTATACGTGCTGTCGCCCGCCGCGATCACTTCGCCCTCGGCCGTTCTGACCGTGACGGTCCTGCCCTGCGCATCGGCGATCGTACCGCGGTTTTCGAGCGACGTCAGAATGGAATCGCCGGTGACGATCCACGAGGAGCCCGCGTCGATCATCAACGTCGCCGCGCCGCCCTCTTGCGCATCTTCCTTCAAAAACGCGCCGGTCCACACGGTGCCCTCCGTGAGCTTGACGGAAAGCGTGCTGACGCTGTCCCAAAGGATGTCGCCCGCCATGCTCTGCCGGGCGGCTGTAAACACGCTCTGCGCACCGTTCGCGCCGCTTCTGCCCCAGCCTCGCGCGTTTTTGTTGCCGGTGCATTTCAAAAGGAACGGACAGTCGTCGCTCGCCGTGATCTCCACGTTTTCGAGCAGGAACTCGCTCGCCGTGTTGGTCGTGTAGAAGATCCCGCCATGCTTCGAAACGAGCCTGCCGCCGGTCATAGAAAACCGCGACGTGCCGACCTCGCTGTCGCCCGACATGCTCTGATAGAGGATGACCGTCCAGGTGCAGTCGTTCTGTTCGAGGTCCGGCATATTGCCCTCGAGCGTGCAGTCGTTAAGCGTCAGGCTGTTCTTGCCCTCGATGCAGACCGCCTCGGAGCCGGTCGCGCAAAGCTTTGCGTGGTTTACCGTGATATCCGCCGTGCAGTAAACTGCGGGCGAGCCGGAACCGTTCGAAACGTAGCTGCCGCCGTCGACCGTCATCGTGCCGCCGCCGCGATCGGATCGGATCGCCGCCGCGGAGCCGCCGTCCGTTTCCACGGTACAGTTTTCGGCATAGAGCGTGCCGCCTCCCGCAACGTGCAGTCCGCCGGACGTACCCTGCTTCGTGCGGATCTCCGTATCGCGCACCGTCGCCGTGCCGCTGCCGTAGGCGAACACGCCTGCGCCGCCCGCGGAATCCGTATCGACCGTGCAGTTTTCGACGGTCAGGCTGCCGTCGGTGACGAGCAGCGCCGCGCCTACGCCGTAAAAGCTCGCGCTGTCGCCGCCCGTGCTGTTTTCGGAAACGCGCGTCACCGTGCAGCCGCGCACCGTGACGATCGCCCCGTTTTCAACGAGGATCGCGCTCTCGTCCGCACCGGTCGATCGGACCGTCTCGTCGGCGATCTCCGCGTCCAGCGAATACGGCTTCACTGCCGTGTACGAATCCGGCTTGCTTCCGCCCGGGCCGCCCGGCGCGCCGCCCATGCTCTCCGGGCCGCCGAAATGGAACGTCTGCGCCGCCTTCTGCACCGAAAGAACAAGCCCTTCCGCGTTCAGCGAGACGGTCACCGTGTCGCCCGCCTTGATCGCGGTCCTTTCGATCGCCGCGCCGTTCTCATCCGTAAACGTCACGCCGTCCGCAAACGTCAGCGTCCGCGCCGCGATCATGGGAAAGCCCTGTCCGTTCGACATGTCCGGCGGGTTGCCCTGCGGCATTTGACCGTTCGGCATGTCCGGGGGATTGCCCTGCGGCGTCTGCCCGTTCGGCATTTCCGGGGGGTTGCCCTGCGGCATTTGACCGTTCGACATGTCCGGGGGATTGCCCTGCGGCGTCTGCCCGTTCGGCATTTCCGGGGGATTGCCCTGCGGCATTTGACCGTTCGGCATATCGGGCGCCGTCGAAAGGGACAGTCCCTTTTCGTCGATCGTTTCGACCGTGCCGGTCAGCGTTTCCGCGACCTGTACATCGTTCTGCGGGGCGTTCTCCGTCCCGTTCTGCTCCTGCTTCGTGCAGCCGAACAGGGCGAGCGCGAGCGCAAGCAGCAATGCTGCGATTCGTTTCATAGCGAAACCTCCGTAGTTTTGATGGTCCGAGTATATTCGTATATTTTGACAGAAATATGTCCGCGGCATGTGTAAACTGTAAACCCGCACGAATGCGTGCGGATCGGCGGCGTTCGCCTCGTCCTTTCGCGAAAAATTGACTTTCGCCCCGCGCTGTGATAGAATGAATCGAAATCCGGAGAGCATGTCATGAGGCATTCGCCCGGAACGAAAGGAGATCGCCATGACCGATTATGAAGCCCTGATCGCGCAGGCGGACGCGCTTACGAACGGCGTGCCGCACCGGATCGCGAACCTTGCGAACGTCTCGGCGCTGATTTTTGATACGCTCGAGGACCTGAACTGGGCGGGGTTTTACCTCCTCGAGGGAGAAACGCTGGTGCTCGGGCCCTTCCAGGGCAAGCCCGCGTGCATCGAGATCCCCGTCTCTCGCGGGGTTTGCGGCGCCGCCGTGCGTGAAAACCGCTCGCAGCTCGTGCCGGACGTACACGCGTTTTCCGGCCACATTGCCTGTGATTCCGCGTCGCGCTCCGAGCTTGTCGTGCCGCTTCGCAAAAACGGCGTTCCCTTCGGCGTTCTGGACCTCGACAGCCCTTCCCACGCCCGCTTCACCGAGGAGGACCGGATCGGCATGGAGCGCCTTGCCGCCGTGCTGGAACGGAATCTCTAAGCATATAAATAAGAGGGCGTTAAGAGCCCTTCTCATGAGGGCAGTTCTCAAACCTGCTGTCCTTTCATCCTCCCTTGTCAGGGAGGGTGGCTCGCGAGCGAGACGGAAGGGCAGTAGGTCGCAGCGGAGACTGCCCCTCAGTCGCCTGCGGCGCCGGTTCCGCTTCGTTTCACTCCGCTCCGGCGGCAGATCACGCGTACCATTCTTCATTACAGCAGCGCCATCACGCATACCGTCGCGCGTCTCTCCTCCGAGGGGGAGGCTTTTGCTGCGCGCATGCAACCGTAGGGGACGCCGACCCCGGCGTCCCGCCCCGCCGACCCCGGCGGCTGCAACGCAGTGTTTCAGAGACCGTTTTATTTCCTATGTTTGTATTTCAAATCGCTTGCAATCGCAGCGCGCATATGATATATTTTCAATGAGGGAGTATGCTTCTTCCGGGGGTTCGCGTTCCGGAAAATCCAGGCATAAAAATAGGGGGTCATTATGAAAACGAAAAAGCTTTTGTCCCTGCTTCTGGCGCTTGCGCTCGTGCTCGGCCTGGTGCCGACCGCCGCTGCAGGTGCGGAAACAGCCATAACGTCCGTTTCGGTGACCATTGCGACGCCTGCGGTCGGCAGCTATGCGGATTATCAGCCCTATCTGCCGAACGACGCGCATTACTATTCGGACAATCAGTTTGACGACGACGACGACTGCCGGCAGAACGACGTGATCTGGGAGGACGTAACGATTGAAGACGGTGTGGAGCTGCTGGAAGTCGGCGATGCGTGTTTCGAAGCGGATCACAGTTACCGCGTGACTGTCGATCTGACGGCGCAATCCGGCTATGCGTTCTCCGCGGCGACAACGGCGACGCTGAACGGCGCTCCCGCGCAAACGGCGATGACGGGAAAGCAGCTGAGCGTCAGCTACACCTTTGTACTCACGGCGGAGGGCGTTCTTATTTCCTCCGTCGCGCTGTCGATCTCGGAGCCGGAGGTCGGCGATGCGCCGGACTATGATCCCATTGTGCAGGCCGGCGGGCACTGCCATTTCAGCGATTACAATGAAAGCCCTTTGCAGAACGGCGTTGCATGGTTTGACAAGACGGCCAACGACTATCTGACGCCGGGAACGGATCTGTTCCGTCCGGCGCATAAGTATCACGTCTGGCTCTATCTGGAGCCGGACAGCGGATATGTATTTGACGAATACGTTTCTGTGACGTATAACGGCGCACTCGGTACGGGACGACGCGTCAACAACGAACTGGAAAGCTCCTTCGAGTTCGATATGCTGCCCATACCGGACTATGTCATCACGGAAGCGACCACGGTCATTCAGACGCCGGAGGCCGGCGCGCTGCCGAGCTTCGATCCCATAATCTCCGAGATCGATCCTTACTATGTGGATGAGGTTCATGGCCCGTTCAGCGATAAGGACGTCGCATGGAGAGACCTTGCGGACAACAGCAACCTGACCGAGGGGACCGATCGGTTCATCGCCGGGCACTCGTATCAGCTGTGGATCTACCTTACGGCAAAGGACGGATATCAGTTTGCCGATATCACGACGGCAGAGCTGAACGGCGAATCGGTCGAGTGTCAGCTTCTCGGCGATCAGCTGGAGATCACGAAAACCTACGGCCCGCTGCCTGAAGTGATTTCTTCCGCAGAGGCGACGATCACCGTCCCCGTTGTCGGTGTGTCGCCGGATTATGTTCCCTGGCTGCCGGTCGATGCGCATTATCATTCCGAAAACTACCACAACGATCATTTTCAAAACGACGTCAGCTGGTGGGATGTGACAGCCGACCGGTACATGATCATCGGAGAAGACGTCTTTGTCGACGGACATCAGTATCGGCTGTTCGTCAACCTGACGCCGAACGAGGGTTACGAGTTCTCCTACAGCGCGACTGCGACGATCAACGGCGAACCGGCGGAAGCGGAGCGGCTCGAAGACTGTCTGCAGGTCAGTCAAGTCTTTACGCCGTTATCGGCCGACGTCGCCATTGCGGAAGCTTCGGTTTCGATTCCGGAGCCGGTTGCAGGCATGCTGCCGAGCTTCAATCCCGTGATCGCCGAGACAGATCCTTACTATGTGGCTGAGGTTCAGGGCCCGTTCAGCAGCATGGACGTCGCGTGGAGAGACCTTGCGGACAACAGCAACCTGACCGATGGGGTCGATCGGTTCGTCGAGGGACACTCGTATCAGGTGTGGGTCTATCTGACGGCAAAGGACGGGCATTTGTTTACGGGGGATACGACGGCGAAGCTGAACGGCGAATCTGCCGATTGCCGGATTGTCGTCGATCAGCTGGAGATCACCGCTGTTTTCGGACCGACGCCCGCAAGCAATGTCATCACGGAAGCCGAGGTAATCATTCCGGAGCCGGTAGCAGGCGCGCTGCCGAGCTTCGATCCCGTGATCGCCTTGTCCGAGCCTTATTTCGTCGCGCAGATCGACGGTCCTTACAGCGATACGGACGTTGCATGGATGGATCTTGACGAGACCCGATGGCTGACGAAGGGGACCGATACGTTTATTGCCGGTCATGTGTATCAGGTGTGGATCTACCTGACGCCGGAGGAAGGGTATACGTTCGCAGATAATGCGACTGCACTGCTGAACGGCGTGCCTGCAGAGGCAGGGATCCTCTCCGGCCAGTTGGAGATCACCGCCGTTTACGGGCCGACGCGCGAAGCCGTTTCCTCCGTGGAGATCACGCTCACGAATCCGAAGGTAGGCGAGCATCCGGATCCGTCGCCCGTGCTGCCGGAGAACGTGCATTACGGATTCCTGCCCGGCTCGACGGCTGTCTGGACGGAGGTCGGCTCCGAAACGCCGCTCGATCCCGCAACGGCCGTGTTTGAGCACGAGCATGAGTATGAGATCACCGTGCTGCTCGCTGCGGACGAGGGATATGCGTTCGCGTGGGATGTGGCGGTCGAGGTAAACGGCTGGCCCGCTTTCTACTGGATCACTGCGGACGAGGCGGGCAATTCGGTGCTGAAGGTCAGTTATCCCTTCATTCCGTACGCGGGGATCCCGATCGACGAGGATCATTTCCCGGACGAAGTTTTCCGCACATACATCGCCAATCAATTTGACGGCGGCGAATACCCGGGCTACCTGACCGATGCGGAGATCGCGGCGGTCACGGAGATAGAACTGTACGAACAGGGCGTCGCATCGCTTGTCGGCATTGAATACTTCACCGCGCTGACATCTCTGGACGCCACGGGCAACAGCCTGACCGAGCTGAATCTTTGCGCAAATACCGCGCTTGAAAACGTTTCGCTTCTCAACAACGAACTGACCTCGCTGCAGATTAACGGACTGGATCGGCTCAGGTATCTTGACGTAGAAGGAAACGATCTCACCGCGCTGGACGTTTCCGGCAACACGGCGCTTGAGTACCTGTACATACTCAGCAACGCGCTGACGAGTCTCAACGTTTCCGGTCTGACCGCGCTTCGGCAGCTTGATTGCAGCGACAATCAGATCACAAGTCTGGACATTACCGGCAACATGGCGCTTGAGCAGCTCTACTGCGATACCAACCCGCTGACGAGCCTGATACTCGGCAGCAAAGCGACGCTATGTACGCTGAGCTGCTACGACACGGGGCTGACGCTGGTCAGCATCGCCGACTGTCCGATCCTTACAGACGTTTTCGAGAACGGCACGGTCACGATCACGGAGGACTATGTAGAATACGCCGGAGGCACATTGAACGGCTTGCTGCTGATCGATTCGTGGGTAGCCGTTCTTTCCGTCGCGCCGGAGTTCAAGACGCAGTCGCTGGTCCTTGCGGACAAGATCGGCGTGAACTTCTTTATGGAGCTGCCGGCAATCGAAGGCGTCGACTGGAGCGAGAGCTACATGACGTTCACGATCTTCGGCATCGACGGCTGCACCGAGCGCTGCGACTACGATCCGGACTTCACGAATTCCAAGGGGTATTACGGCTTCACCTGCTACATCAACGCGGCGCAGCTTGCCGACACGATCACGGCGACATTCCACTACGAGTCCGGCCTGACGGTCGAGAAGACGTACTCCGTGAAGGAGTATCTGAACACGTACGACGAGTATAAGAGCAGCTTCGACCCAAAGACGCAGGCAATGATCGAAGCGCTTGCGGACTACGGCCACTATGTGCAGGCGTTCCTCGCATGGCAGAAGAACTGGACGTACGGCGTCGAGCACGAGGAGATGGATAAATACTATACCGCAAGCTACGATATCGACACGATCAAAGCGGCCGCGGAGGGATATGCGATCAACAGAGTCAACAACACCAACGGCGACGTCGAGAAGATCACGTACTCGGTGACGGTGGACAGCGCGACGGCGATCCTGGTCTACTTCAAGCCGGTGTCGGACTACAGCGGCACGCTTACGGTGACGCTGGACGGCGAGGATTACACGGCGACTGCGGTAAGCGGACGCTGGGAGGTACGGATTCCGGGCATTTCGGCGCATCAGCTCGGCAGGCCGTTTACGATCGTCGCGACGACGGAACACGGCACCGCGACGGTCACGATCTCGGCGCTGTCGTACGTTGCAGGCGGCATGACCTCCTATGCGGCGTACCCGGTGGCCATGGACGCGATGGCCTCGATCTACGCCTACGCGAAGGCCGCAGAGGCATACAAAAACTAACCCGTAAAGAACACAGGGAGCGGGGCCGTCCGGCTCCGCTCCTTTTGTGCGCAAACACCGTCTTCCCGATGCTTTTTTGCGATCCTATTTTCATGCCAAAGCACTTGCAACATGTGAAAGTCTGTGTTATAATAAGCATCACGTAATGTGTCCGTAGCTCGGTTGGATAGAGCGTCAGACTCCGACTCTGAAGGTCATGGGTGACATGGCAGCAACAATTTTATACCGATGTGCCTGTAGCTCAGCTGGATAGAGCGACAGACTCCGA
>JAEEGF011129206.1_pt1 | contig 10136 bp, 8 predicted proteins | sample 9134171 | NCBI WGS metagenome assembly JAEEGF01 (sample SAMN16246542, study PRJNA631951) | gut metagenome | biome: gut microbiome; feature: rumen; material: AP-attached | host: Bos | place: Iran: Karaj | collected 2018-10 | reverse complement strand
TACGATCCGGTTCAACGACGGTGCGGCCCGGGAAGCGGAAGCGCCCGCGCTGCATATCTCCGGCGAAGCGACTTATCAGAACATGAAGATCACTGTGGATCAGGCATATGCCGACGACGGGATGATCGTGCTTCATATTGCAAACGGCAGCAGAAGCGTCTGCTTCGGCTGGGTTTCGGGAAGCAGCCTGCAGCTTGAAACGACGGAGGGAACCTACTACACGTCGATGGTCCCGCACACCGTTTACGGCTCGAATCAGGAGAATGATATAACGGTCTATTTTGACAACGCGAAAGGCATGCCGAAGACGATCACGATCAACGAGCTGTACGAGCTTTCAAACAGCGGACTCCCGAGCAATTATAACGGCGCGACGGTCCGCATCCAACTTACGGCCGGGGCCTGATGAAGCATCATTCAAAAGGACGGGAGCGTCTGCTCCCGTCCTTTTCCGTATTTCGTGCATTGTCAGCCGCGGAAGCCCTCTAACTTGTGCTTGACGCGCTGCATTGCGTTGTCGATCGACTTCAGCGGCTTTCCGATGATCCCGGCGATCTGCGGATAGGAGAAACCGTCGAGATACAGGCCGAGGACGCGCCGTTCCATCGGTGAAAGCGCGCTTTCGAGGTACAGGACCATCCGCTCGAAATTCTCGCGCCCGATCACCACGTCCTCGGGATCGGCGACGCGCAGCGAGCGCATGCTGTCCAAAAGCGTCAGCTCGCCGTCCGCCTCTTTCGGCGACGCGTTCAGCGAAACATAATGGTTCAGCGGGGTATGCTTTTTGCGCGTGGCGTTCTTGATCGCGGAGAGGATCCGGCGCGTCACGCAGATCTCCGCAAAGCTCTTGAACGACGTCGCCTTGTCCGCGTCGTATTCGCAGACGGCCTTGTAGAGCCCGAGCATGCCCTCCTGTACAAGATCCTCGTGGTCCGCGCCGATCAGAAAATACGAATGCGCACGCGAACGGACCAGCTGCTTGTAGCGTTCGTACAGCAGCCGTTCCGCCTCGTCGTCGCCCTCTTTGATGCGGGCAAGCAGTTGTTCGTCGGTCGGTGCGTTCATGCTCATTCGGCGTCCTGCCGTTTCTTTTCAAACATCAGGATCGCGGCGGCGACGCCCGCGTTCAGCGAGTCGATGTGTCCCTGCATCGGGATGGAGACGAGAAAATCGCAGTTGTCGCGAACGAGCTTAGAAAGGCCCTCGCCTTCGTTTCCGATGACGATCGCCAGCGGTCCCTTCATAGCCGCGTCGCGCATGGTCTGTCCGCCCATATCCGCACCCGCGATCCAGAGCCCCGCGGCCTTCAGCTCGGAAAGCGCCGCGGAGATATTGACCACGCGCGCGATCTTCACATATTCGGTCGCACCCGCGCTGGCTTTCACGGCCGCCGCGGTGACCGACGCGCTTCTGCGCTTGCCGATGATCACGCCGTGCGCGCCCGCGCAGTCCGCGCTGCGGATGATGGAGCCGAGGTTGTGCGGGTCCTCCACGCCGTCGAGCACGATCACGAACGGCGCTTCGCCCTTTTCCTTCGCGGAATCGAGGATGTCGCCGATCTCGCAGTAGCTCACGCCCGCCGCGTATGCCGCGACGCCCTGGTGGTTCGCCGTCTTGCCGCCGTGTCCGAAGGGCATGCACAGCTCGTCCAGCTTCTTGCGGTCGACCTCGCGCACGACGAGCTTCCGCTCGCGGGCCAGGGCGACGATCTCGCCGAGCGATCCGTCGTGCTCGGTCGTCACCAGCACGCGGTCGATGCTGCGGCCGCTTTTGATCGCTTCGCGCACCGCGTTGCGCCCGATCAGCAGGTACGGCTGTTCGTCGCGCTCGTTGATCTCCGGCGCAGGCTCATACGGGCGGCGGCTGTCGTCGCGCTTGCGGTCATACGGCTTTTCGCTCCGGTCAAAGGGCTTGCCGTAAGGCTTGCGGTCGCCCGCACCCTTGTCGAAGGGCTTGCGCTCATACGGCTTTTTGTCGCGATCGTACGGCTTCTTGCCGTATTCGCCTTGCTTTTCGGCGTTCTTCTTGCGGCGGCCGCCGTCGTAGGGACGGTCGTAAACGGGCTTCGCATAGTCCCGCTCGTCGTTTCCGTAGCTCTTAGCGCCGTACGGCTTTTTGCCGTAAGGCTTGTCGTACTGCATCCGCGTACGCGCGCCGGTCTCGCCGGAGGAGGGACGTTTTCCGTATTCTTTTCTTTGATCGCTCATGATTCGGGCTCCTTTTCGGATTCGTTTATGGTTTCGAGGGCAAGGCGCATCAGTTCGCCGATGCGGTCGTCCTCGCCCAGAAGATACAGATGTCCGAGCAGCGCTTCAAGACCTGTCGCCACGCGGTAGTCGCGCACGTCCGCGTGCTTGGGCACAGTGCCGGAGTGCGCATTGCGCCCGCGCCGGAACGCTGCCTGCTCCGCCTCGGAAAGGGAATCGGCCATGCGCCGGTAGGCGGCGGCTTGTCCCGCGGCGCAGACGCGCTTTGCGGCTTCAAGATGCAGCGCGCGCATCGGCAGACGCAGCGTTTCCGCAAGGTACGTGCGCACATAAAGGTCGTAGACCGTGTCGCCGAGATAGGCGAGCGTCAGCGCGGGCAGCGAAAGCGGATCCGCGGGCCGCGCAATGCCGGTAAAGCTCACAATGTCGGAATGCATACTCATACAAATACATGATACCCTCTTTTTCCGTCAAACGCAACAGGAAAAACGAGAAAAGCCGAGAAAAAAGCCTCCCTCGTACAAAGGGAGGCGTCGGCCGGAAGGCTGACGGAGGGATTGTGAAGCCTGTTTCGACAGATCGATACATTACACCGTCCCGGTCAGCACGATCGTCAGCACGCCCGGCGTAACGGAGACCGCGCCGGTCTCATCCTGCGCGAACGCAGCGGCGGGCACGGAAAGCGTCGTTCCGCTGCCTTCCGTCGGCAGGGTGAAGAGGCTGCCCGCAAGCGTGAAGTCCGTGACCGGTGCGCCGTTGACGGTCACCGCAAGGTCCGAAAGAGGGAGCGGGAAATCGTCGGTGAGCACGAGATCGGTCGCCTCCGTGTTGCCGCGGTTTTCGACGGTAAAGGTCACGGTCATCTGCGCGCCGTCGGTGATCGGGTTCGGCGCCATCTCCTTTTCGATCGAGACGTCCGCATAGTCCCCGACGGGTACGGTCGCGGAAACGGTCAGCGGCTCGGTCTCGCCGATCACGGCGGTGTTGGTGATCGCGCTGCCGACGGTCAGCGGCGCAAAGGAATTCACCGTCGCCTGATAGACGAGAAGCGCGTTCGCGCCTGCGGGGATCTCGGGGATCGTGAACCGCATGCCCTCGGGCACGGTCTCGGGCGTCAGATCCTCCGAGAACGCGCCGTTCACATACAGCACGGCGTTTCCCGAGAAGGTCAAAGGCAGGACGGGCGCCGCCGCGCCCGCGGGCATATACGCGCCCAGATCGTCGGTGATCACAAGGTTTTCGACCGGCGCCGCACCGCCGTTTTCGAGCGAGATCAGATACGTCAGCGTCGAGCCCTCGCGGTACGCTTCCTCCAGCGCGCGCTTGTTCGCGGTAAGCGGCGCGTTCCATTCGGTCGCGGCCAGATTCGAGACCGCGGAGGCCGTGGTCGTGCCGTAGGTATATTTGAGATTAGCCTGATTGGTAATAACAGCCATTCTGTTCTCCTTTCCGGACGGCATAAGCCGTCCTCGGTATACTATGCAAAACGCCGGGATCCGGTGACGGAAAAGCTTTTTCTTGCGTACGCGTTCCGCTCGTGTTATAATAAAAAATACGGACCCCTCCCCCTGACCGGGCGTGGGGAAATACGTATTTCGGAAGGAAAAACGGTTATGTATCTGATCGTCGGGCTCGGCAATCCCGGGCTGAGCTACAAAAAAACACGGCACAACGCGGGCTTTCAGGCGCTGGACGTGCTGGCGGACAGGCTGAACGTACGCATCAAAACGAAGGGCTTTTCTTCGCTGTACGGCGAGGGAAAGATCGACGGCGAGCGCGTGATTCTTGTGAAGCCGCAGATCTATATGAATCTTTCGGGCGACGCGGTACAGCAGCTTCTGCACTTCTATAAGCTCGAACCGGACCGGCTGATCGTGTTCTGCGACGACATCGACCTGCCCCTCGGCAGCATGCGCATCCGCGCAAACGGCTCCGCGGGCACGCACAACGGCCTGCGCTCGATCATCTCCTGCATCCATGCCGAAAACTTCGCGCGCATCCGCATCGGCGTCGGCAAGGACGAGAGCGTCCTGCTGCGCGATTACGTGCTGAAACGCCCCTCGAAGGCCGAGCAGGAAACGCTCAACGAGGTTTTCGATAACGCCGCCGAAGCCGCGATCCTGATCGTGCAGGGCAATATCGGCGAGGCGCAGACGAAATACAACAAGAAACACGAAAAGAACCGCTCCGTCTCGATCGACGGACGTCGCGGAGAGAACTGATTGGTGCGAAAACACACCATATAGACGATATGAAAGAGCTTTTGCACGCGGTCGCAAACGACCCGGGGTATCGACAACTGCATGCGGCGCTTGAGGCCGGCGACGGAACGGTCGCCGTTTTCGGCTTGCCGGAAGCGCATCGCTGCGTGATCAACGCCGCGCTCGCCGAGGAACGGACGGTCGTTTGGGTCGCGCCGACGCCTGCCGAGGCGATGCGGCTTTTTGAGCTGCAGCGGGCGTATCGGCCTGATACAGGGCTGTATCTGCCGCGCGAGCTGCCGCTTGTCCATCTGGAGGCGGTCTCGTCCGAACGGCGGAGCGCGCGTCTTTCGGTGCTTTCGCGTCTTGCGCTCGGCGTTTCGAGCCTGATCGTCACCTGCGGCGAAGCGCTGATGGAGCGCCTTGTTCCGCATGAGACATTTTTGTCGCAGATCGTGCGCGTAGCCGTGGGCGATACGATCGACCCGCGGGAGCTTATGACGCGTCTTTCCGAGGCGGGCTATGAGCGCACCGCCGAGATCGAGGGACCGGGACAATTCGCGGCGCGCGGCGACATTCTCGACGTTTTTCCGCCGCAGGCGGAGTTCCCGTACCGCATTGAGTTTTTCGGCGACGACGTGGACCAGATGCGCATCTTCGATCCGCTGACGCAGCGCAGCGTCGAGCAGGCGTCGGCCGCCGTGCTGCCGCCCGCCTTCGAGACGCCGCAGACGGCCGAGGCGATGGCGCGGGCTTTGCGGCTTCTCAAAAACGCGCAGGGCTTCGATGCACAGCGCGGATCGTGGCAGGAACGCCGTCCGTGCGTCGGCGCGGACGTGCTCGTCCCGCTGCTCTATCCGGTCACCGAAACGCTTCCGGACTATCTTCCCGCCGGGAGTCTGATCCTGATGAACGATCCCTCGCGCATCGCGGACGAGGCGAGAGCGGCGGAGCTGATCTTTGCCGAGACGGTCGCCGCGACGCTCGAACGCGGCGAGGGTCATGCCGCGCAGGGCAAGCTGCTGATCGAATCGGATACGCTGATGCGTCGGCTCGACACGCGTACGAGCGCGGCGTATTATGCGCTGTTCCGGCCTTATCCGGGCTTCAGACACCGCGCGCGCGTCGGCTTCACCGCCGAGCCTGCGCCCGCATACCTGAACGATTCGGAACAGTTCACCGCCGAGCTAAAAAAGCTTCTCGCTTCGCGGGAGGCGGTGCTTCTGTACGTCGGCGAGGCGCAGGAGCGCATGCGCGACGCGCTCGGCGATTCCGGTCTGTCCGTTGGCTATGCCGATTCCCTGACGCGTCCGCCGGTGCGCGGAGAGGCGCTGATCCTACGGGAGTCTCTGCCGCAGGGCTTTTCGTTCCCGGAATCGCATCTGTATGTGCTGACGACGCAGGAGCTGTTCGGTAAACGTCCCGCCGCGCACGCAAAAAAACGCGGCGCCACGCTGAAATTTACGGATCTGGCCGTTGGCGACTACGTGGTCCACGAGGCGTACGGCATCGGGCGGTTCATGGGCGTCGAGCAGCTCACGATCGAAGGGAGCACGAAGGATTATCTGCTGTTCGCCTATCGCGGCAGCGACCGGCTGTATATTTCGACCGATCAGCTCGACCGCGTCCAGAAATATGTCGGCGCGGACGCCGAGGTCCCTCCGCAGCTATCCAAGCTCGGCGGCACGGAGTGGCAGCAGCGTGTGAAGAAGGCGCGCGAAGGCGCGAAGAAGCTGGCGGTCGATCTTGCCAGGCTCTACGCGGCGCGTACACAGAACGGCGGCTTTGCGTTCTCGAAGGATACGCCGTGGCAGAAGCGGCTCGAGGATGCGTTTCCCTATGAAGAAACGCCGGATCAGGCGCAGGCGATCAAGGACGTCAAGGCGGACATGGAAGCGCCGCGGCCGATGGACCGGCTTCTGTGCGGCGACGTCGGCTACGGCAAGACCGAGGTCGCGATGCGCGCGGCGTTCAAGGCCGCGCAGGACAGCAAGCAGACGGCGTTTCTCGTGCCGACGACGATCCTCGCGCAGCAGCATTACCATACGCTTCTGCAGCGCTTTGCGGACTTTCCGGTGAGAGTCGCGTGCCTGTCCCGCTTTCAGTCTCCGAAGGAGTGCGCCGAGGTCAAAAAGGGCCTTGAGACCGGCGCGATCGACGTGGTCGTCGGTACGCACGCGCTGCTTGCGAAGTCCGTCAAATTCAAGGATCTGGGACTTCTGATCATCGACGAGGAGCATCGCTTCGGCGTGAATCACAAGGAACAGATCAAGGCGCTGCGCAGTGAGATCGACGTGCTGACGCTCACCGCGACGCCGATCCCGCGGACGCTGAACCTGTCCATGACGGGCATTCGCGACATCAGCACGATCGACACGCCGCCGGAGAACCGTTTCCCCGTGCAGACGTTCGTGACGGAGTACAACGACGCGTTCGTCGCCGCCGCGCTCAATAAGGAGCTTTCCCGCGGGGGACAGGCGTTCGTCGTGACGAACCGGGTCATTACGATGGGAGCGACGCTCGCACATTTTCAGGAGCTGTTGCCGGATGCGCGCATCGCCATGGCGCACGGACAGATGCCCGAGGCGCAGCTCGAGAATACGATGATGGCGTTTCTCCGAAAGGAGATCGACGTCCTTTTGTGCTCCACGATCATCGAGAGCGGCGTGGACATCCCGAACGCGAACACGCTCGTCGTACTCGAGGCGGACAAGCTCGGTCTCGCGCAGCTTTATCAGCTCCGCGGCAGGGTCGGGCGCTCCACGCGCATGGCGTATGCGTACTTTACCGTCCCGCAGGCGCGGGCCGTTTCCGAAACGGCGCAGAAAAGGCTCCTTGCGATCCGCGAGTTCACGCAGTTCGGCGCGGGCTTCCGCCTTGCGATGCGCGATCTGGAGATCCGCGGCGCGGGAAGTCTTTTGGGTGCGGAGCAGCACGGGCATATCGCGGACGTCGGCTATGAGTTCTACTGCAAGCTGATGCGCAGCGCCGTCGCCGAGGCGAAGGGGGAGACGGTCGAGCCGGAGATCGAAACGACGGTCGACGTGCCGCTCGACGCCTACATTCCGAAGACGTTCCTGCCGTCCGAGCTGCACCGGCTCGCCATGTACAAGCGCATCGCGCAGATCACGGACAGCGATGCGTACACGGATCTTCTGGACGAGTTCAACGACCGCTACGGCGATCTGCCGGAACCGGTCATGACGCTGATGCAGATCGCGCTGATCCGCGCCTATGCGCGGCGCGCGGGCTTCTCGTCTGTGACCGTGCGCGACGGAAAAGCGACGCTCGTGTACGACGCCTCCGCGCATCCGGACGGGATGCGGCTTCTTGCGATCCTCTCCTCGGAACCGAATCTTCGCCTGCTTGCAAACGAGCCAGCCGCCGTCGTCTGGACCGAAAGAAAGCTCGGAATTCGCGATTTTGTCAAAAAACTTCCACAATTAGTTTACAGGCTGATGCATTGCACAGACCCGGAAACCGGAGTATAATACAGAAAATAACCCGAAAGGAACCCTGAACTATGAAACATACGCTGCGCATTCTTGCGCTGATCACCGCATTGCTGCTGGTCCTTCCGCTGTTCGGCTGTCTCGTGGAGAAAGACGAAAAGCAGGACGAGACGTCCGAGACCGGCAACGCAAAAACGCCGGACGGTCTGAACGGCGGGACCGAATCCGAAGGCGAGCCCAAGGAGCTCGACGAGGAAGCGATCGCGATCGAGCTCGGCGATCTCCGGATCAAGGCCGGAGAAATACAGGATACGTTCGATCAGTTCGTATCCATGTTCTCCTACAGCTATGAGTTGGACGCGGATAAGCTCGATCAGATCCTCGGCATGTCGGAGGAATCGGTGATCGAATACTACACGCCGGAATGGAAGGCAAAGGAGCTCGGCGTCGCGCTTTCCGCGGAGGAAGAGGCGGAGCTCGAAGCGGAAGCGGAGCGCCTGCTGAAAGAAGAGCGCGACGAAATCATTCTGGAATTTGCCGCGGACGCGGCTGAAACGGACGAGCTTCCGGAGGACGTATCGCTTCTAACTTCGGAGCAGCTCAGCGCCGCGATCGATTCGATCAATGAGCAGCTTGCCATGTACTTCGGTGAGGACTACAACTTTGACAAATACCTTGCAATGCGCCGTGAAAGCTATCTTTCCTCCGCGCGGATCGATCGGTATACCGAGATCCTTGAAGAGGATTTCCGCTCGGACGCAATCTCGGACGCGGAAACGGTCAACGCGAAGTACGACGCGATGCTTGCCGCGCAGCAGGAGCAGTTCGACGCGGATCCGTCGCTGTTTCTCAAGGCCATGAACGGCGAAAAGGTCGCGGACGAGCTCTCGTTCCCGCTGTACGTCCCCGCGGACGCCGCGCGTCTTGAGGTCGTCTGTGTCCGGGAGAACACGGAGCCCGACCCTGAGATCGATGATGCGGAGAAAAAGATGGCCGAGCTCGAAGCCGAATACGGCGCGCTTGCGCTGAACAACGAGAATGCGGAGCGCCGCGCGGAGATCGAGACCGAATACGCCGCGCTGAAGGAGAAGGTCGAAACGGCGGAGAGCGCGAACGTCAAGGCCGCGCAGAACAGGATCGACGCCGCGTATGCGGACCTTAAGGGCGGGATGACGTTCGAGGATGCGATGAACGCCTATAACGAGCCCGATGCGGAAGGCTCCCGCAGGCTTTCGTTCGTCGTGCTGACCGGCGCAGAGGATCCGGACTTCCCCGAGCTTGCCGCGGCCGCAGCCGCGCTTGCATCCGGCGCATATTCCGCGCCGATCCGGGTGGAGGACGCGTATTACATCGTGAAGCTCGTCGAAACGATCCCCGCAGGCGCGCGTGAGCGCTCGTCGATCGAGGAGGACTTCCGCGCGTCGCTGAGAAACGGCGCGGATGTGGACACGGCATGGAAGGAACGTCTCGACGCATGGATCGAGGAGGCTAAGGCGGCCGCCGTATTCCATCGCGAAACATATGAAATGCTTCCCGATCTGTATCTGTCCTATTACGGCGATTATTGATCAAAAAACAAAAACATCAAGGATTATGGGAAAGGAGTAACAAAAAATGGAGTATTATCAGAACCCGATTATTATTCAGAAGCCCGAACAGCAGGTCCCCTCTGTCGGATTGCAGATCGCGGCGCTCACGTTCGGCATCATCGGCTTCGTGATGTCCTTCATCAGCTATTTTTCGGCATTGTTCGGCAACATCATGCGCGCCGTCTCGTATCGCGGCGGCTCGGCGCCAGCCGGCGGCATCATCGTTATCGTGCTCGCCGTGATCACCATGCTTCTCTGCGCCGCGGCGATCATCCTCGGTGCGGTCGGAATCGTCCGCAGCACCCGCCGTCCGCGTACGGTCAAGGGCATCGTCTTCTCGGCTGTCGGTCTTGCCACCGGCCTCGGCGGACTGATCTTTGCCTTCATCAGCCTCTTCGTCAACGGGATCTTCTCGGCTATTATCGACAACGCCCGCTATCTGTAAGCGAGCGAATGCAGTGCTTCTCCGACGGGATCGCCCGTCCGGATAAAAACGGAGCAGTTAAGTTTCTCTCTCGAGTCTCTTAACAGCTCCGCTTTTCTGCAAAAAAACGAGACCCTTGCGGGTATAACCGTCCGACGCAAATTTTCCTCAAAACCATCATTTTGTCCGAATTCATTTTTAATGATGTAGGGCATATTTCATCTTTCATATTTTCATTTTCTTTCCGCCAATCATCCTCCCGA
>JAEEGF011561501.1_pt1 | contig 10137 bp, 6 predicted proteins | sample 9134171 | NCBI WGS metagenome assembly JAEEGF01 (sample SAMN16246542, study PRJNA631951) | gut metagenome | biome: gut microbiome; feature: rumen; material: AP-attached | host: Bos | place: Iran: Karaj | collected 2018-10 | reverse complement strand
GTTGAGCAGTTTCCACCATGCAGACGATTTGCTGGTGCCTGATGTTGAGACGATGTAGTCTTTTTTCGCATTGAGGATGAGCGCCCGGCTGCCATTGACGTAGGTCAGAGGATAGGTGTCCTTGGCATAGTCGAATGCCACACCTTTCTCTTCGTCTTTTATAATATAATAAGGTACACCTCCCTCGCCAAACTGGATGGCTTTGTTGTTCGATGACTCGCTCATGAGGCGCTTGCCAGACATCGTCTGGATGAATTTCTTCGTTCCTGCATCGTTTGAGGGGAAGCACCAAACGGCATCGGGGTCGGGATTTTGCCAGTCGATGTGCGTCGTTCCGACAAGTCCTTCGTCGGAAGCCGTCATGTAATAGGCAGGTTCCTCAACGTTTTGGACGAAGAAATACTCTAGCTCCTCTGGCTCATCCGGTGCCTGCCAAATGCGGACGTAGTCGACGGTCATCTCGTAAGTGAAGTCCGGGTCTGGGTCTTCGTTGCCCCACCAGGCGTTGCAACCAAGCGCCTGGTCAAGGATGATGTAGAACTCCTCGTTGTAGGGGAACTGTGCATGTTCATATTCGGGATGGGCGGCGTAGTCGAGCGAGAAGTCTTTCTCATAACGGAACACCCGTATGCCGTCGGTGTAGAAAGTCAGGCTGCGCTTGTCCCACAGGAGCGAATAGATATGATAGCCCGTGTCGAACCACCGGCTGCCCGACCATGAATAGCTCTTGCCCACCTTCTGATCGTAGCGTGCGCCCAGATGTACGGTACTATAGACCGTACTGCTCGTGCCAATCTGCTCCATGATGTCTATCTCACCGCAGTTGGGCCATCCGCCGTATGGATTGGAGGGCATCATCCAAATGGCAGGGAAGTTGGATGCATGAGGATTGCATTTGGCTTTGATCTCAAAGATTCCATATTTATAGCCTTGCTTCATCTTGATACCAGAAGTGATGCACTTTTCCTTGGTACCATCAAGTGACAGAGCGAGCAACCGGAGTTTTCCGTCCTCACATACGTGGACTCTCGCACGATCCTCATCGTTCTCGGCCATACGCATGTTCCACTTGGAGGTCTGACGCGGGCAATACAGCCAATTGCGCTCGAAATTCTCCGTACTGAGGAAGTCGCCTGTGCAGCATTCCAACTCTTCGTCGGTAAGATCGAGCACGGCTGAAGCGGCCTCTGGCGACTCCGATGAATAGACGAGGTGATAGCCAGTGATGTCAATCTGCGCAGTAGCAACGCCTATCGACGACAAAAGGACGATCATTATCAAAAAACATCTGCGTAAAAATAATATCATAAGCTCTGAAAGGTTATAGTAATAAATCGTTGCAAATTTATATAATAATTTAGCAAAACAAAAGAAACGACCCAAGATTTATAGTTATTTAACGTAAATGGCAAACAATCAATAATTGAGTTGTAAAATGATTAAATAATGCATGTATAGAATTGCCGTTATACGGAAAACAACTATATTTGCGCCGATTTCAGAACATACTAACCACAAGACTATTTTGTCCCAGAAAGAAAACTGAACCAGTATCAATAATTGCGTTTGAGCTACACGAAAAACTGCCCCCCAAGCTGTTACATTTCCTTAATAATCGTTATAGAACTTGGTCTTTTCGCAAAAACACTATACATTTGCATGTGAACAATCACGAAACAACAACGACATGCATATGCAGGATTGACTGAAGGCTAAATTCACATGAATGAATAGTATGAAGGATTCCAACAGAATTGTATTTCTCGACTGGTTGCGCGTGGCGGCCTGTCTGATGGTGATAGGTGTGCATAGCATAGAGCCATTCTATCTGGGCAATGGCGGAACGCTCATCACGTGTGAGGCCAACGGCTTCTGGTCGACAATTCTCGACTCTGCCCTACGTGCTGCCGTACCGCTGTTCATCATGACATCCAGCTATCTGCTCTTCCCCGTAGAGCAAGCCACCAGCGCTTTTCTCCGAAAAAGACTCACGCGCGTGGGCTGGCCGCTGCTTGTTTGGGTGGTGCTCTATGCGCTCATCCCGCTTTGGGGGAGCGACCCGAGCCAACACGACATCGTGGGCAACCTGAAGCACACCCTACTGAACTTCCCCGATGCCGCCGGACATCTGTGGTTCATGTACATGCTCATCGGCGTCTACCTGGCAATGCCCATCTTCTCGCCGTGGGTGGAAAAACTGTCGAAGAAGGGCGAACAGACATTCCTTTGGCTATGGTTTTTCACGACCTCCGTACCTTTCTGGCGTCAATTGGCTATGGTGGTGTTTGGGCAACCAAGGGTATGGGGCGAAGCCTTCTGGAATGAGTTCGGCCTGCTTTACTACGTGAGCGGTTTCATGGGCTATGTCATCTTGGGGCATTACATCAAGAAATATGTGCCAGAAATGAGCTGGCGACGCACGCTGTCCATCGCCCTACCCCTCTGGCTGGTGGGCTATGCCGTGACGGCTGGTTGGTTCTGGGCTGTGATGCCCAAGTCTTTCCCCGTGAGCGAACCCATCGAACTGGCCGTCTACATGGAGACCAGTTGGGACTTTTGCACCCTCGGCGTGGCGCTGACCACCATCGCCTACTTCCTTGTGGCACGCAAACTGACTGCAGACGGAGGCTTCTACCGTCATATTATCGTGCAACTGTCGAAGTTGAGTTTCGGCATGTATCTAATGCACATCTTCGTGCTTTGCTTCGTATTCAACGTTGTCAGTCAATGGTTTACAGGAGTGAATCCTTGGACAGGTACACCTGTCATCATAGTTCTGACCGCCCTACTCACCTTCTGCCTGACGGCTATCCTGACGAAAGTCTTGTCGCTGATACCGGGCAGCCGCTATTTCATGGGAACATAATTGAACACAAATAATTGTAATATGGAGAACAAGAATGAGAAATTCATGCGTATGGCCATCGAATTGGCCGTAGAGAATGTGAAGAACGGAGGCGGTCCATTTGGTGCCGTCATCGTCAAGGACGACGAAGTGATCGCAACGGGCGTGAATCGCGTAACGGCAAACCACGACCCTACGGCACACGCTGAAGTGAGTGCCATTCGTACTGCCTGCCAGAAGCTGAAGACTTTCGACCTCAGCGGCAGCACCATCTACACCTCATGCGAACCCTGTCCTATGTGCTTAGGCGCCATCTATTGGGCACGTATCAGCCACGTGTTTTGCGGTTGCAATCAGGTGGATGCTGACAAGATAGGCTTCAGCGATGCCTTTATCTACCGCGAACTGGAGAAACCCATGAACGAGCGCGAACTGCAACAGACGTTCATCCTGCACGAAGAGGCGCTGAATGCCTTCCGCGCATGGGAGGAGAAAGAAGACAAAATAGAGTACTAACGCTAAAGATCAGCAAACAAAGATGGAAAGCCTTAAACGTTTCTTTCGCAAACTGGTGACCTACTTCTATGTGCCCCCTGTCGTTTGCATCATCCTCTGCCTGGGTGCCTGTGGCTCCATCATCTACGACTTGGGTGATCTGGGCATCGCGTGCATGCTCCTCTCTTTTGTCTTGCTGGCCATACAGGTAGTGGTTTTCGTGGCTGCCCTGTTCCAGCGCCGATGGCTGATTGCCATTATATCGCTGCTGGCCCTTGTCATCACGGCCACCATCACCTTCCTCAGCGTCATCGGCATCGCCGTAGGACAGCACCACCCGCCCCATTATGGGGAGGTGGATTCGCTCGCCATAGATTCGCTCGAGCTGGACTCACTCGCAGTAGAAGACGTTGATGCCGCCCTACCCGACAGCGCGACACAAGAATAAAAAAGACGTGCCGATTGTCGAGCTTTCAGACAATCGGCACGTTTTCTATGAGTCCAAAAGACACTACCCGAACTTACTTCTCTTCCATTGCCAGACAATGTTCCGGTACGACGGCAAAGAAGGTAAGGTCTTCCGTACCATTATTGATGAGCGAGTGCTCCTTACCCATGGCGCAATAGTGCACATCGCCAGGCAGCAACGTGAACTCCTCGCCTTCGTAGAGGCAGGTGGCCACACCACTCAGCACATACACCACCTCGCTGTTTCCTTCGTGGCGATGCAAGCCGATGGAATGTCCTGGGCGCAGTTTGCCCATCATGACCTTCACTTGTCCATCAGAATAATGCTTCATGATGTACATTCCTTTGCCGCCCTTGAAGTTAGGGATGATGCCTTCGGCAATCTTGTTGAAATCTATTTTCATTATATTTAAGTTGACAAGTTGATACTTTTTAAGTTGTTAACTGAAAAATCAGAATGTATACTTCAAGGAAAGTTGTCCGCGCCAGCGGCTGTAGTAGTCGCTTGGGGTCTTCAAGCTATAGTCGCCGGCATGCAGGAACTGGAACTTGCCTTCGCCGCTGTAGGTGAGCGGTGAGTAGAAGTCGCTGCTGTAGCTCGAACTGTAGGTGCGGCCCCAGTCTTTGTTCAGGAGGTTGGCCACGTTCATAATGTCGAGCGAGAGCTCAAGGGCGTGCATCTGCTGCCCTACGCGGAACTTGAACTTCTCGGCTACATGCACATCGAAATGGCTCTCGAAGGGCATGTTGTCGGCATAGCGCTTGTAGTATTCGCCGCGATGGTCGCGCAGATAACGTGTGTTGCCCAGCCATTGCTTGAAGTTGGCAAGTTGCTCCTCAGCCGAATACTGGCTATTGGCCACGAACACCATCTGGTCGGCCTGTGCATCAGTGGGGATGAACATCAGGTCGTTGCCACGTCCGTTGTCGCCATTGAGGTCGTTGTAGTAGATGAGCGAATAGGGCGAGCCGCTACGGCCTTCATAGAGCAAGCCAATGGTGGTGCGGAAACGCTTGCCACGTCCATAGTCCACGTTATAGAATGCTGATGCTTTCACCACATGCGGGATATTGAAGGCGCTGTTGCCCATTTCCGGACGACTGGAGTCCTGATAGGTGTGGGTGTTGTTCCAATTGCTGGAAGCTACCGACGATGTGACGCTCGACATTGCCCTCGACCGCGTGAAAGTGTAGCTGGCCATGAGGTCGAGTCCGAAATCGAAGCGCTTTTCAGCTTTCAGCGACAGGTTGTAGGTATATCCCTTCGAGGTGTTCTTGATGAGGTAGATGGCGTTGAACGGTGTGCCGGAAGTGCTGCGCTGGTACATGGGACGCACATCCCAAGCATAGCAGAACTTCTCGCCAAAGGTCTGTCCGGTCTGCTCGTAAGCCAGGTTCTCGTAGTAGACATCGTTGAGCGTCTTCGAATAGATGACTTCTGCCGTCCAGTTAATACCCAGCAACTTGAAGTCGATACCGAGGTTGGCACGCAGGCTCTGGGCGAACTTGAAGTCCTTGTCGAACACGTTCACCTCTTGCGAACCGCTGCTGGCCAGACGCGCACCGTTCTCAGCCTGACGGTTGGGGTCGAGCAGCAGTTCCACCTGCTTGCTGTTGCTTGTCTGATACTTGGAGAGCTGAATGCCCGTGTTGGAGAAGCTGTTGCTCAGCCATACGAAAGGAATACGACCGGTGAACACGCCCACACCACCACGCACGATGAGTTGGTTGTTGTTCAAAGCATCCCAGCGGAATCCCAAGCGGGGACTGACGAGCGGATTGCTCGACAGGCGATGGTTGGTCTGCACGCCCCATCCATGCTGGGCGGCATAGCCGTTGAATGCCACATTGGCTGTAGGCGTATCCAAGAAGAGCGGAATCTCCACGCGTGCGCCATAGGTGAGCTGGAAGTTGTTGGCCAGGTCCCACTTGTCCTGCAGGTAGAATCCCAGCTGTCCAGCACCGAACTTGGCAGCCCAGCGCGGGTCGCCTGTCACTTCCACGTTAGCCTGGTTGAAATAGTAGGTGGCGATCTTCGTGCCATCGGGCGAGCCTGCCATAAAGCCGTCGTAGTAAGTGTTGAAGTCGTCGGGACTATTGAAATAGTAGCATCCGTAGAGGTTCTGGATGAAGAGGTTGCGGAACTTATAGAACTCGTTGTGCGTACCCAGTGTGATGGTATGGTTACCAGCCAGCAGCGTCAGGTTGTCCTCTAAGGTGATGATGTCCTGGTCGAGGGCGTTGGCCATCGAGCTGTACTCATTACCGATATTGACTGTAGCCGACGACTTGGGGTCGGTAGCGGGCACATTGCGCACGGTGACTCCCGGGAATGGTGCACCCGACGTACGTTGGTCGCGCACCCTGACATAGGAGGCACGAAGCTCGTTGCTCAAGGTCTGGGTCAGACGGCTGTGCAACTCGCCGACAAACGTGTTGGTCTTCGACACGAACTCGTAGGGGTGGTCGTTGGTGTTGGCTGTCAGTCGGCCACCGATGCCCAGAAGCTGGCTGGCGTCGACATAACTCCAGCGCAGGGTGAACTTGTTGCTCTCGTTGATATTCCAATCGAGTTTCAAGCCGTATTTCTCGTTTTTGATAAACTTGTCGGGAGCGGTGTAGACACCATTGTAGTCGAATCCCTGAGCGGCAGCCATTTCCTTCACCTTGTCAAGGATGTCGTAGGCCACATCGGCATTCACGAGGGAACCTTCCGTTCCCATACCGTACTGGCTGGGATACTGTTTCTTCGATTTCTCAAAGTTGGCAAAGAAGAAGAGCTTGTCTTTCACGATAGGACCGCCGAGGGTGAAACCGAAGCGATACTCCTCCTCGTCGTCGTAGGGTTGTGCATACGAGCCGTCGAGGTTCTTATAATGGCGTCCGATGAGCTGCTCGGTCATTCCATGTCCGTAGACGGAGCCGTGGAACTCGTTGGTACCACTCTTGGTAATGGCGTTAATGGCACCACCCGTGAAGCCGCCCTGACGCACGTCGAAGGGGGCCACGTTGATCTGAATCTGCTCGATGGTCTCCATCGAGACGGGTTGCGTGCCGGCCTGTCCGCCGTTAGAGCCGTTGCTGGTGAGTCCGAACACGTCGTTGTTCATGGCACCGTCAATCTGGAACGAGTTGTAGCGGTTGTTCGACCCGGCAAACGACATCGAGCCACTCTGCCCGTTGGTCACAATCTGCGGGTTCAGGCGGGCGATGTCGGCGATGCTCTGCGTCATCGTAGGCATGTTCTCAATCATCTGCGCATTGATGCTCTGCGCAGCACCCGTCTTGGTGGCATCAAGGCCCGAACGTGCCGTCACCACCACTTCCTGCAACAGTTCGGCGCTCTCCTGCATGTTGCACGAGAGGTCCTGCGTTTCACCCAGTTGCAGGTAGATGCCTTCAAACTGAACGGTCTCGTAGGCAATGTAGGTGATTTCCACTCTGTACGGTCCTCCCACGCGCATACCTTGAATGGTAAAACGTCCGTCGTGGTTGGTCACCGCGCGATAGACTGTTCCCGAAGGAACATGCTTGGCCGTGATCGTGGCACCGATAACTGCCTCGTTCTCCGCCTTCACCTTACCAGCGATGCCCGAAGTGGTGACCTGTGCCGTGGCCGCTGCTGCCATGATGAGCAGCAAGGCTAATAGTGACAAAACTTTGTTTCTCATATTGTTGTCAGTTATTAAAGATGGTTTTAAATGTGAAATATGCGGCAAAGATACAAAATGTTTTGCGAACTGCCAAGAGAAGGGCAAAAAAAATCGCAAATTAACTTATCATCTCATTAACCGCAATTTGTTTCTGACGCAAAAACATCGTGTTTCTGACGCAAAAACACCATGTTACTGAGGCATAAACACTATGTTACTGAGGCATAAACACCATGTTAATGACTCATAAACACCATGTTTCTGACGCAAAAATAACATGTTTATGACGCAAAAACAAAACCGACAATAAACAAAAGGCGGAAATTTGTTTGTGAATACGGAAAAAGATGTTACCTTTGCACTATCATTTTCAAATCATACGACCGATGAAAAAGACAATCATTCTTCTGACAACCATGCTGCTGGCGCTTCCCGCAGCTATGCTCGCACAAACCGGTGGCGGGCAGAAACAGCAGCTCGTCGTATGGCTCGCCGACGGGTCGAGAGTCTATCACGACCTGACGGATGAACCCGTGACAACATTCGACAACGGTGCGCTCTTGCTCAACTCGGCCACCACGACCATCAGCTATCCGCTCGAGCAAGTGCTGCGCTACACCTACAGGGGTGGGAAGGACGTGCCGACCTCCGTTGTTCGCCCCGGCGAGATACGCTTTGCACAGGGCAGCGACCAGATGACCTTCGACGGACTGCCCGACGGCTTGCGCCTCGACGTGTATTCGCCCGACGGGAAACTCCTGCAGACACTGACCGCCCATGACGGGCAGACTACTCTCATCTCTCTCATGGGCCAGCCCGCTGGCACCTACATCATCAAGGCAGGCGACGCAACCTATAAATTTATGAAGCGATGAAAACGAAGCAATTATTTAGACTACCGTGGAGTGATGCACGGGGAGCGGGGAGCGAGATTTGTTTTAAGCTGCTCTTATTGCTCGCCATACTCAACGTGCATGCAATGTTCAATGAGCTGAGGGCACAAGAGGCTTTCTACATCTACCGCAACGACGGCAACTTCGACGGCTTCTTCTTCGATGAGGTACAGAGCATGAGCGTCTCGAAGTTCGACCTCGACAGCATCGAGCACGAGGAGTACGTCGTGCAAGACATCGTGCTGGCCGACTCTACCTATCGCATCCCACTGGCCGCCATCGACTCGGTGGGCTTCCAGCAGCCGGAGATACGCTTCAACGAGCGTTTCCACAACTTCGATGAGTTAGGCATACTGCCCGAATACATCGAACTGAACGGAAGATCCAGGGTCTATCTCCATCTGCCGAAAGGCTTTGAATGGTGGAATCTCGACCTGAAGGTAGGCGACACCTTCGCCAGCATCGAGACGCCCTATTACGGAGAGACAGGCTTCAGCGGCAAGTTGACGGAGGTCTACAAATACTACGACCTGGAGCCCGACGGATGCAAAAAGATCCGTCTGGAGTACGGCCCCTTGGACAGCTATGGCGACGTGTTCGACCAATTCATCACCACGGAGCGTATCTACACCGACCCAGAGGGCAACTTGAGCCGCCGCATAGCAGGCTGCCATCCCGACGGAACGCCACGCCGCGGGCCTCGCAAGGGCTACGAGGACGACTTCGAGAAGCACCTCTTCGACCTCGAGACCACCATTGCCCGCTCGTGGGAACCCAAGGAAGGTGTGAACATAGACCTCGGTGCCGATGTGGAGATGAAGGTCAGCATGCGCGTGACATACAACTGCTCGTGGCGCAGAGTGTTCGTGAAGTTCGAGCTGCCCGCCGACTTCGACATCACACCCACGCTCACCGTGAAGGCAACGAAGAGCTTCGAGGCTCCGGTAGACGGCATCCCCAAGTTCCTCAAAGCCCTGAAGTTCCCCGTACAGTGTCCCATCTTCCAGACGCTGCCCATACCGGAGTTCGTCATCAGGGGAGGCGGTGAGCTGGCTGCCAAGGTGAGCTTCCCCAAGGTGGGCTTCGGCATCTCGCAGAATATCGTGTTCGACAGCGACGCTTTCTTTCCCGCACAATACTATATGTCGAGCCACGACCGGGGGAAGAAAGCCGACGAGGATGCCATCGACACGGGTTCGGCCGAACTGACTTTGTCAGGATTCTTGCAAGCGGCATTGAAGTTCAGCGCAAACATCGAGACATGCGACTGGTTTTCTGAACTCCTATACTGTCGTCTGGGCATCGATTTCTTCGTGGGTCCCAAGGTGGAAGGCACCGTGAAACTGGCTTCGTTCTCGGCCTACAAGGACAACCCCAACAATCTTTACATGATGTTTTATTCCAGCGGACTGACATTCACAGGCCTTAGCTGCGACCTTGAAGCAAAGGCCACGCATGAGTTTCTCTTCAAGGACAGGGAAGAACACCAGTTTCTGTCGGCCAACAAGTCGTTCTTCCAAATGGAAACCAAACTGATTCCCCAGGCCGTGAAAACAACCTACGAGGTGGATCCAGGCTATCCAAAGGGACGCATCACTGCCAGCGTGACCAGTAAGAACCGCAGCCTGCTGCCTACAGAAATAGGAGTTCGCGGCGAAGGCATCGAGCCGAAGTATGCTACATTGCCTCACACGTTCACAAAAGATTCGTTGACATCGGAAATACAACTGGACTTGCCCCCCGGACGCTACACCTTGAATCCCTGTTTCAAGACGCTGGGCAT
>JAEEGF011233267.1_pt1 | contig 10137 bp, 10 predicted proteins | sample 9134171 | NCBI WGS metagenome assembly JAEEGF01 (sample SAMN16246542, study PRJNA631951) | gut metagenome | biome: gut microbiome; feature: rumen; material: AP-attached | host: Bos | place: Iran: Karaj | collected 2018-10 | reverse complement strand
GGATTCCTCTCCCTTGGTTCAGAGACGCTTCTTGGTACGGCTCCAGAAGGTAACCCGGCCGATTTTCCATGGTCTTATTGTGTTTTTCAAAATGATATGGTAAGCTTGTTATTATTGTTATTCATGATAAGATTATTATTATTGTTAAAGACAGGAGGTTTGCTATGGCATTGGCAAAAAGTGTCAGCGTAAGTTTTAACCCTGATCTGTTCAGTAAGCTTAGCGCGTATTGCTTAGAACGAGGATGTTCCCGCAGTTGGTTGATTAACAAGGCTATTGAACGTTATATGAATGAGATTGAGGAGTGTGAAGAGCAAGAAGATTACGAAGAAGCTGTAGCTGCATGGGAAGAACACGTAAAAAGTGGTGTTTCGTATTCATCTGAGGCGGTGCATAAGGAATTCGGAATATGAAAATTGAGTATTCAGCTCAGTCAGTGAAACAGCTACGAAAACTCAATCCCACAACGAGAAAAACTATCATTGAATACATGGACAATGTGGGAACCCTTGAAAATCCCAGAATTTACGGAAAAGCTCTCAAAGGAAATCTCAGTGGCTACTGGCGTTACAGAGTGAGTGATTACAGGGTTCTTTGCAAGATAGAGGACGAGAAACTTGTTATAACAGTTGTTAAATTAGGGCATAGGAGATCTGTGTACAAAACTTGATCTTCCAAAAGCAATAAGCATTGATATCTTTTATGCCGCGAGGTCAAGTTTTTCTTTTACTATTCCATTTTTGTTAAAATTCACGGCCTTGTAATGCGATTCTGAGCTTCCATTTCTTTAATTCCTGATCCTCGGACATGTTATTTTATGACGGATGATACAGTGCTGGTGCGTCCGGCGGCGGGGCTGACAGCCTGCTTGTCCATTCCGGCCTGATACCGGAAGACGGCTTTTCATGGCATTCACAGCAAAAAGAAACCCCGTCAGGTTATCAGAAGTACTTCCTGCCGGGGCTTTTTGCTTCGCGGGCTTTGCTTTCATGCCATGCGGCATGATTCGCCGTTGTTTCCGCTGTCTCCGTTACTGCCGGAACAAACCGTCAATATCCCGGAGTCTGATCCCGTTCTTCTGCAGGGCTCCCATAACTGCCTTAAGGAGCCGGGCGCCGTTTTCCGGAGTGGCTGCGGCTTCAAACTCCGAAACCGCCTGCGGCAGGGGTGTCTGTTCCTCCTGCAGGGCGTCGTATACCGAAATGTTCGCCGCATCCAGAGGCAGATGGCCGTCAAAGCAGCTGGTATTGCCCAGGTGGCAGGTGGGGCCGATGGGATCCGCCGCTATCAGAAGACAGTCGGAATCGCAGTCGGTGGTAATGGCCTTGAGATTAAGGTAATGACGGGATTCCTCTCCCTTGGTCCAGAGACGCCTCTTGGTACGGCTCCAGAACGTTACCCGGCCGATTTCCATGGTCTTTTCCAGTGCTTCCCGGTTCATAAAGCCCTGCATCAGCACCAGTCCGGAACGGTAGTTCTGCACGATTACCGGGATCATGCCCTGACACTTTTCCCAGTCCAGGGAGTCAATATCAAAGTTCAGGTTGTATTTATTATTGTCAGTCACGTACGGTTACTCCTTCATTTCTGAGGTAGTCTCTGAGTTCCGGGATATGGATGATGCCCTTGTGGAACACGGAAGCGGCGAGACAGCCGTCCACATTGGCCTCCTTGAAGCCGTCCCGGAAATGCTCCATGGCGCCGGCCCCGCCGGAGGCGATAAGCGGCACCCGGGCCAGCTTCCGGATAAGCTTAAGCTGGGTGAGATCATAGCCGTTCCGCATGCCGTCCTGATTCATCATGTTCAGGACGATTTCCCCGGCCCCGCGCTTCTGCACCTCGGTAACCCATTCCGGGGTAGTCCATTTGGTCACCAGGGTGCGGGATTCATCTCCGGTATACTGCTTGACCCAGTACTTGTCCTGCTCCTTGTCGTAGTAGGAGTCAATGCCTGAGACCACGCACTGCACGCCGAACTTGTCAGCCAGACGGCTGATAAGATCCGGATCCGCCAGAGCCGGGGAGTTTACGGAAATCTTGTCCGCGCCGAACTCCAGAATCCTCCGGGCATCCTCCACGCTTTTAATGCCGCCGGCCACGCAGAAGGGGATATCAATAACCTCGGCCACTCTTCTGACCCAGCTTTTATCCACTACCCGGGCATCGGAGGAGGCGGTGATGTCATAGAAAACCAGCTCGTCGGCGCCTTCCTCGGCATAGCGTCTGGCCAGCTCCACAATATCGCCCATAACCTCATGGTTGCGGAACTGCACCCCTTTGACAACAACTCCGTTTTTAACGTCCAGACACGGTATTATGCGTTTGGCCAGCATTCCAGGGCCTCCTTAACAGTAAATTTGCCTTCCAGAAGAGCCCGGCCCAATACCACGCCGTAGGTGCCGCTGTCCCGGGTGTTTTTCACATCATTAAGGGATCCGATGCCGCCGGAGGCGATAAAGTAAATATCCGGGAATTCCCTGGCGAGATCCTGATAGAGCTCCACGTTGGTTCCCTTGAGAGTGCCGTCCCTGCTGATATCAGTGCAGAGCACATAGGAGAGACCCACTTCCCGGTAATCATTAATGAGTTCCTCTATGGTAACGCCGCTGTTTTCCTGCCAGCCCTTAACGGCAATGAAGCGCTTTTTGCTTTCGGGATCAATGTTGATATCGAGAGCCAGCACGATATGCTCAGCTCCGAAATCCCGGAACCATTCCTTAACCTCTGCGGGATTTTTGACGGCGCAGGATCCGATAACCACCCGATCAGCGCCGATGTTAAGAAGGGCCTCCGCATCCTGACGGCTCCGGATGCCGCCCCCGATTTCAACCGGGACGGGGGTGTTTTTAATAAGGGAGGAAATGGTGTCAAGCTGCCTTTTCGCCGGATCCTTGGCGCCGTCCAGATCTACCAGGTGGAGATATTTGGCTCCTTCGCTTACATAGAGATCAAAGCGATCCTGCGGATTTGCGGTGTATTCGGTTTTCCGGGCATAGTCTCCCTGAAACAGACGGACAACCTTTCCGTCTATAAGATCAATTGCCGGGATAATCATCTTTATCTCACTCCTAAAGGTTTAAAAAGTTGCCGAGAAGCCGGGCTCCCATGCGGCCGGACTTTTCCGGATGGAACTGGGTGCCGAAGAAGTTGTCCTTCTGCACCACGGCGGTAAATTTTTCCCCGTACTCGGTGACGGCCAGGGTGTCCGCGCAGACGTTCATGGCATAGGAATGCACAAAGTAGAAGAAGGTATTATCGGGAATGTCCCTGAAAAGCGGGGATTCCCGAACCGGGGACACCTGATCCCAGCCCATGTGGGGCAGGGGGAGAGCCCCGGTCTTCATCAGGCGCACCGTGCCAGAGGTAAGTCCCAGGCATTTGACCGGAGCGGTCTCCCCGGATTCCCCCATGTTTTCCTGGGACTCCAGCCCCAGCATCTGCATGCCGAGACAGATCCCCAGAACCGGCTGGGTCAGGGATCTGATGAGATCCGGAAGATTCCTTTCATGAAGAAGCTTCATGGCGGCGCTGGCGGTGCCCACGCCCGGCAGAATCAGCTTGTCGGCCTCCCGGATCACCTTTTCATCAGTGGAGATCACAGGATCCGCTCCTAAATGCCGGAGAGCGATAACCACGGAGGTGAGATTGGCGCTGCCGGTATCGATAACGGTAATTTTCTGCATATTAAAGTACTCCCTTGGTGGACGGCAGGTCGTTGCCTTCTCTCCTGAGGGCGGGGCGGAGAGCTCTGCCGAAGCCCTTGAAGAGGGCCTCAACCTGATGGTGGGTGTTTCCGGAGGTTACCGAGAGGTGCAGGGTAAGCCCCATGGCGCAGGCGAGACTGTGGAAGAAATGGGGCACCATTTCCGTGGGAAGTCCTCCCACCATTTCTCTCTGGAACTCGGCATCGCAGGTGAAGACCGCATAGGGCCGTCCCGAGATATCCAGAGCGCAGGCGACCTCATGATTGGTGATGGAGTTCTCCGGCAGCCCTTCGATTTTGGCGGCTACCTCGTCCATGGCCAGAGCAAAGCCGAAGCGGCCGATGCCTCTCTTGTCTCCGAGAGCTTTTTTGAGAGCCTCTCCGAGAGCAATGCCCACATCCTCCACCGTATGATGTTCGTCAACCTCCAGATCCCCGTCGCAGCGCAGGCTGAGTGAAAAGTTGCCATGAGAGGCGATCTGATCCAGCATATGATCAAAGAAGCCGATGCCGGTATGGATGTCCCGTTTTCCGGGATGATCCAGATCCACGGACACGGTGATCTTTGTTTCCCGGGTGTTTCTGACGATTTCCGCGGTGCGGGGCTTAGAGAGAATGCTCTCGGCGATCTTCTGCCAGTTATTCGCCTCGCGGTCATAGCGGATGCTCTTAATGCCCATGTTCTGCCCCATGGCCACGTCGCTTTCCCGATCTCCGATGAAATAGCTGTTTTCAGGATCCATGACTCCGGGTTTCAGGTAATTAAGGACAAGACCGGTTTTGGGCTTCCGGCAGGAGCAGTTTTCATGAGGGAAGTGGGGGCAGATAAGCACCTCGTCAAAGGTTACCCCTTCGCTCCCGAAAATGCTCAGCATAAGATCGTTGGGGCCTTTGAAGCTGGCCTCGGGAAGACTGGGAGTGCCCAGACCGTCCTGATTGGTGACGATAACCAGTCTGAAGCCGGCGGCGGCGAGGCTTTTAAGAGCGGAGATCACTCCGGGCTCAAACTTCAGGAGCTCATAGGAATCCACCTGCTCGCTGGGCTTCGGTTCGTCGATGAGAGTGCCGTCGCGGTCGATAAATAAATATTTCTGCATAGGTAAAACTCAAAAGGCGAGTCCGGCCCGCCTCTTACAATGGTTAATTACTTGTCAAGCTCTTTCAGTATTCGGAGCACTTCCTGCATTTCCTCTTCGCTGCCGATGGTGATGCGAATGCAGTCCTTAAGGCGGGGCTTGTCATTGAAGTCCCGGAGGATCACGCCGCGATGGACGAAATCTGAAAACAGCTGTTCGCCGTCCCGGAAGCGGAAGAGCACATAGTTGGGCTTGGTTCCGAACGCCTCCCCCGTGCGGGAAAGCTTTTTAACCTCGGCGATAAACCTTTCCTTGCGGTCGTTAAGCTCCCTGACCCGGGCCCGCATGATCTCAAGCCCGTTCTTTGAGAGAGCCTGTACGGCGATCTGGGCCACGGGGTCGCAGATGGGGTAGGGGTCTATGACCTTGAGCATGAGCTTTATGACATCGGGAGAAGCTAAAGCAAAGCCGTAGCGGATTCCCGCAAGACCGAAGGCCTTGGACAGGGTTCTGGTAATGACAAGGTGCGGATTCTCCGGGAGGAGGTCAGCGAGAGTATCCTCCGGGCAGAACTCAATATAGGCCTCATCCACCACCACGAGAGCTTTATCTCTGGCGGCATCCAGCACCTCCAGAAGATCCTCCCGCTTTACGGTTTCGCCGGTGGGGTTATTAGGGGAGCACAGGAATACCAGCTTGACGCGGTTTTCCGGATTCTGCAGGGTGTTCCTGATAGCAGCGGTGTCCGGACTGAAATCCTCCCGGGGCGGCACCTCCAGCACCCGGGCTCCGTTGGTATCGGCGCTGACCCGGTACATGCCGTAGGTGGGCGGGCAGATAATAATGCTGTCCCGGTTTTCCTCGCAGAAGGTTCTGATAAGAAGGCCGATGGCTTCATCGCTGCCCCGGGAGACCATGACGTTTTCCGGGGAAACTCCGGCATAGGCGGCATAAGCCTCCAGCACCTCGGCAGGCTGACAGTCCGGGTAGCGGTTCAGCTTCTGGGAGCTCATCAGAAATGCCGCGGAGGACGGGGCTTCGTTGGCATTAAGGAAGGTGTGTCCCATGCCGCCGATGCGGCGGGCTGACATGTAAGGACTGAGAGCGCGGACTCTGGCTGTGGCCAGAGAAGAAATATCAAAAGACATGGCAAAACTCCTTAGGCTTTCTTTTCCAGAGCTTCCATTCTGACGGTTACGGCTCTCTTATGCGCGGTAAGTCCCTCGGCATCGGCCATTTCCGTAATGGCGGGAGCGATAATGGCCAGTCCCTCCGGGGTGGCCTCCTGCACGGTGTACCGGCGGATAAAGTCCTGCAGTCCCAGAGAGGAATAGGTTTTGGCATAACCGTAGGTGGGCAGGGTGTGGTTGGTGCCGCTGGCATAGTCGCCGGCTGATTCCGGGGTGAAGGCGCCGATAAAGACGGAACCGGCATTCCGGATCTTCGGCAGGAGAGCCCGGGGATCTCTGGTCTCGATAATGAGGTGCTCCGGCGCATAAAGACAGGCGATTTCGCAGGCCTCGTCCAGATCCCGGCAGACAATGGCGGTGCTCTTTTCCAGAGCCTTCTCGGCAATGTTCTCCCGGGAAAGCTCCTTTACCTGCTTCTCTACCTCGGCCAGCACTTCATTGCCGTAGTTGGGATTGGTGGAAAGCAGCACTACCTGGGAATCCGGCCCGTGCTCGGCCTGAGACAAGAGGTCGGCAGCGGCGAAGGCGGGATCGGCGCTTTCGTCAGCGATAACCATTACCTCCGATGGGCCGGCCGGCATGTCGATGGCGGCGCCGCGGAAATCTGCGGATACCTGCTTCTTGGCTTCGGTAACAAAGGAGTTGCCCGGTCCGAAGATCTTGTTAACCTTGGGCACGGTCTCTGTGCCGTAGGCCATGGCGGCAACAGCCTGAGCTCCGCCGATGGTGTAGATGTCCCGGATGCCGCAGAGGTTTGCCGCATAAATAATGGCATCTGATACCGGGGGAGGCGAGCACAGGATAATGTGTTCGGCTCCGGCGATGCGGGCCGGCACGCCCAGCATGAGGACAGTGCTGACCAGAGGCGCCGAACCGCCCGGAACATAAAGTCCCACGGGATCAATGGCATGGGTATGAAGCTCGCAGGTAACTCCGGGACGGGTTTCCACCGCTACCGGAGCCGGCTTCTGAGCCTCGTGGAACTTCCAGAGATTGTCAAAGGACATCCTGAGGGCATCTCTGAGCTTCTCCGGCACTCTGGCCACGGCGGCGTCGATCTCGGCATCCGTAAGCTTCAGATGATCCCCGTTAAAGCGGTCAAACTTTGCGGAATATTCCCGGAGAGCCTGATCTCCGCTGTTTCTGATATTGGCGATAATGTCGGCTACCAGGCGGGCCTTTTCTCCGTTGTCGGAGGTGGCGGGCCGCGCCAGGGTGTCATTTCTTTCCTGTTCGGAAAGCTCTGACCAGTTAACGATCTTCATACTGCTTCACCTTATCCGATTATTTCAGCATCTTTTCAATAGGAAGCACCAGAATGGAACTGGCGCCAAGAGCCTTAAGCTTTTCCATGGTTTCCCAGAAGAGGGTTTCGGTGGATACCACATGCATGGCCACATGATCCGGGTTGCCCTCCAGGGTGAGGAGGGTAGGGGATTCAGCGCCGGGCAGCAAAGCGGTGATTTCCTCCACCTTATCCTTTGGAGCGTGCAGCATAATGTACTTGGAGCCATGAGCCTGCATCATGCCGTCGATGCGGTTAACCAGAGTGTCGGCGATAAGCTGCTTTTCCGGGAAGAGCTCCTGATCCCGCTGAATGAGCACTGCCTTGGACTTGTAAACCACCTGCACCTCCTTGAGGCCGTTGGCATCCAAAGTGGCTCCGGAGCTTACCAGATCGCAGATGGCATCGGCGAGGCCGGCACGGGGCGCCACCTCCACGGAACCGGTAAGATGCACCACCTTGAAGTTTACTCCCATCTTGTCCAGATAACGCTTGGTGAGGTTGGGATAGGTGGTGGCGATCTTAAGACCTTCCAGGCTTTCCACTCCCTTCCATTCCTGCTCCACCGGGATGGCGAGAGAAAGACGGCAGCCGCCGAAATCCAGCTGGCGCACCAGAGTGTAGTCGGTAGGAAGACCGTCCTGCTGGCGTTCAATGGTGGTTTCCTCCAGCACGTCCTGACCCACAATGCCCCAGTCCACCACGTGATCCATTACCAGTCCGGGAATATCATCATCGCGGACGCGGAGGAGGTCGATATCCATATTCTCCACATGGGAGATCAGACGATCCTCGCGGCTGTTGATCTTAAGACCGCAGCTCCGGAAAAGATCGGTGGTATCGATGCTCAGTCTGCCTTTCTTCTGCATGGCGATGCGAAATTTTTTGGTAGCGCTCATATTGTTTTACTGTCCTCGTAAATGAAAAAACCCCTGGAAGCTTTTTTCTCCTCCAAGGGCCTCAGAATCGTCTGTACGGCAACTCGCTGGAAGAGCTTAAATCTTCCAGAACTCATCCTCCTGAAAGATTATTTCGGGTGATGATGGTGATGATGAAGTGTTGATGCCAGCGTGTATCCGTTCATCTGTCAATCCTCAGATTGCCGTTATGCTTTTGAACGCTGAGCATTATACACCATTCCCGGGGGATTGTGCCAATTTTTGCAGGGGAGGTCACTAATTCGGGGAATAAGGATGTTACCCGTTTCCGGCCATTTTCAGAACAAGACAGGCATTCCTCATTTATCCATCAGGTTTGGAATTTGGTTTTGCGCTGTTTCCGGAAACATGGCAGATACCGCAGAGAGCCGTTATTGTAAAAGGCGTCGGAGACTTCGCATAAGTTACGGATTTTTGATATTCGCTGTGCGAAAAAACTGCTCCTGCCAGCCGGTTCTGAAAAAATTAGATAAAGAAGCTGGAAAAGCGTTACAATACTCAGTAATCTGCAAGTCTTTATGGCAGCAAAAGCGAGGAACGGAATAGTTAACATTTTTTATTGAATATTGCTCATGAATTAATTGCAATGCTGCGTTAGATTACTAAAAACTGCAGTCCGATTCAGTGTTTTCATGCGTTGCAATGAATATTAAGACCGTTTTCGGACAGCAGCAAAGATGAGTTTCAGGAAAAATCCGGCGAAGAGCGCCATCCCCATGACACAACGGGAAAACCGGAGGGGTAGAAGCATTTCTTCCCGTCATGCCAGGATGATGACGTCAAAAAACAGAACGCGCCGAACCTGATTCGGAGAGGACAAAACCGGTCGCGATATGTTTATGCTCCATGCTGCTTCAGGATATTGCAAGGACGGACGAAGCCCGGTGGTTCCCGGTTCGGGGCAGCATTGCGCATTACCGGGAAAGGCAGGCTTTGTGAAGCTGAATTTTGGTTTTTTTTTTTTCGATTTCAGTTTTTTTGCGGCGGCGAAATAAAAAACGGCGCTCAAAGTCAATGTGCTTTGATTTTTGTAAAATTAAGTTTTGGTGTCGCGCTCGCTGAAGTATATGCATTAAGGTCGATTATTGTTATGAGTAGTGCTGAAAAAACGGGTAATGCTGAAAAAATCAGAAAAGACGGTGTATCACTGCGCCTGTTGTACATTTGGCTCATTGTGATAGCGGTATCGGTTTCCGCTCTTATGATTTTTTCAACAGTGCAGCTTTCCACGACATTTCAAAATCTCTCTGATGCTGTTGAAAAGCACATGGAACTCAGCCGGGCCACAGACGATCTGATGGATGCATCTGATTATCTGACAGAGAATGTGCAGCGCTTTTCCGTAACAGGAGATGTTACGTACATGGATAATTATTTCCATGAAGCAACAGTGGGAAACCGCCGTGAAAAAGCAATAGAAGTGATGTCTGACCAGCCAAACAGCGCTGATGCTTTGCAAAGCATGAAAAGCGCTTTCACCGCATCAAGAGAACTGATGCTGCAGGAATACTATTCAATGAAGCTGGTTGTCGATGCTGAAGGAATAACAGATTATCCGAAAATACTCGATACTGTAGAGCTTAAGGACGAAGACAGGAATCTCTCCGCTCTGGAGAAGCGCCGGCGGGCTATTGAAGTGCTTTTTAACAAGGAATATTATTCGAAAAAGGAGCAGATTCGTCACAATATGACAAAAAGCCTCGAAGAGGTTGAAAAAATCACTCAGGACGCAGAAACAAGCCTGGCCCGGAAGCATATTTTTGAACTTGATGCGGTTCGTTTGGTTATCATGATCGAAACAGTGTGCATCATATTTATAATACTTTTGACATCGTACCTGGGAATTAAACGCCCGAACCAGCGTAGTTTAGAATGGTCTGGGTCAAAGTTTGCCCAGCTCCTCAGTAGACAGTTTCAAGTATACTCTTGCTCCAAAACTTTGTCA
>JAEEGF010957727.1_pt1 | contig 10137 bp, 8 predicted proteins | sample 9134171 | NCBI WGS metagenome assembly JAEEGF01 (sample SAMN16246542, study PRJNA631951) | gut metagenome | biome: gut microbiome; feature: rumen; material: AP-attached | host: Bos | place: Iran: Karaj | collected 2018-10 | reverse complement strand
GTAATCTTTCTCAATCTTGTCGATCGTGGCCTGCAATGCCTTCAGTTTGGCGGCATTGATATCGGAGGCCTGTCCTTCAACTTCTTTAGCCATAATGTTTTTATTTATAAGATTTGTGTCTTGCGCCGCACTTGGGGCGCAGGTAAGCAAAGATAATCAAAAACCCTGCAATCTTGCATTATTTTTCATTATTTTTGTGGTATGAAAGAAGCCCTTCTCGGAAAAACTCCCGCGGAGCTCAGGGAATGCGCCCTGGCGGCCGGCCTGCCCGCTTTTGCGGGAGGGCAGATCGCCCGCTGGCTGTATGTGCGCCGCGTGGGCTCTTTCGACGAAATGACCGACCTGTCCAAGGCCGGGCGCGAGCGGCTGAAGGAGCTTTACGAGACCGGCGTGACCCCGCCCGCAGGCTTTGCCGAGTCCGTGGACGGGACACGGAAGTACCTCTTCCCCGTCTCCTGCCCCGTCGGGGGCCGGATGGAGGAAAGCGCCGTCGAGGCGGTCGTGATCCCGGATGCGGAGCGCAGGACGCTCTGCGTCTCGTCCCAGGCCGGGTGCAAGATGGGCTGCCGTTTCTGCATGACGGGGCGCCAGGGTTTCCACGGCAACCTTTCCGCCGCGCAGATCCTGAACCAGTTCGTCGCCATTCCCGAGACCCAGGCCCTGACCAACGCGGTCTTCATGGGCATGGGGGAGCCCCTGGACAACTTCGACGCCGTCCTGCGCGCCATCGGCGTGCTGACCGCGGAATGGGGTTTTGGCTGGAGCCCGAAACGCGTCACGCTTTCGACCATCGGGGTACTGCCGGCCCTGCGCCGCTACCTGGACGAATGCAAGTGCCACCTGGCGGTCAGCGTCCACAATCCCTTCCCCGACGAGCGTCTGGAGATGATGCCCGCCCAGAAGGCCTGGCCGATCAGCGACGTGGTGGACCTCATACGCCACTACGACTTCTCCGGCCAGCGCAGGGTGAGCTTCGAATACACCATGTTCGACGGCTGGAACGACGACAAGCGCCACGCCGACGCCCTGATCCGCCTCCTGGCGGGGCTGGAGTGCCGGGTGAACCTCATCCGCTTTCACGAAATACCGGATTTCCCGTACAGATGTTCCCCGGACATCCGCATGCAGGAATTCCAGACCAGACTTGCAAACCACGGAATCGTATGTACGATAAGAGCTTCTCGAGGCGAGGATATACTCGCCGCCTGCGGAATGCTTGCAGGACAGCATTCGCAGCGATAGCGGCAGTGCTTCTTGCCCTGCCAGCCGCCGCCCAGACCTACGAAAACGGCCTGGTGGTGGAGAGCGTGGACCCTGCTGCCGATGCGGCCATCATTTCCCGCATGCGCCAGCACATGGACGAGATCCATCGTACGCAGAAGCGCCCTACAGTGGGCCTTGTGCTCTCCGGCGGCGGCGCCAAGGGCTCCGCTCACGTGGGCGTGCTCCGTTACCTGGAGGAGCAGGAGATTCCCGTCGACATGATATGCGGCACCAGCATGGGCGGCCTCGTGGGCGGCCTGGCGGCCCTTGGATACAGCCCGGCGTTCATGGATTCGCTGCTGCGCGCCCAGGACTGGGGCGTGATGCTCACCGACTACATCGACCCCTCTTACTATTCGTACGCACGCAAGAAGGCCAACGAGACCTACAACGTGTCCGTGCCGTTCTACTATTCGCCTTCCGATTTGAACAAGGTTGACGACGACGAGGACATGTCGTACGCCTCTCAGATGCCCGGCCAGGTGCACGGCCCCAACGGATTCATGCGTTCTCTGCCTTCGGGCTACGTTTACGGATTCAACGTCAACAATCTGCTGTCCAGCCTTTCCGTCGGTTACCAGGGCGACATTTCATTCGACAGCCTGCCCATCCCGTTCTTCTGCATCGCGGCGGACATGGTGAGCTGCAAGACCAAGATATGGTCGTCGGGTTCACTGAAGACGGCCATGCGCTCCACCATGAGCATCCCCGGCATGTTCAAGCCGGTGAAAACCAAGGATATGGTGCTTGTTGACGGTGGTGTCCGCAACAATTTCCCGGTAGACCTGGCCAAGGCGATGGGCTGCGACATCGTGATAGGCGTAGACCTCTCCGACCAGGACCTGACCTACTCCGAAGTCAACAACCTGCTCGACATAGTGATGCAGTTTGTGACCATGCTCGGCAAGAGTTCCTTCGACCGCAACAAGGACGAGACCGACGTGTTCATCAAGCCCGTGCTGACGGGATACAACATGCTCAGCTTCGAGCCGGTGGCCATCGACACCATGATACACCGCGGCTATGTGGCCGCCCAGGACAAGGCCGAGGAACTGGCTGCGATCAAGGACATGATGAAAGGCTCAAAGCCCTACCTGAACTCCGAGCCTGCGGTGGACATACGCACCAATCCGGTCCGCATCGCCTCCGTGGAGTTCGACGGCCTCCCTCCCAGCGAATCGCGTCTGCTGCGCCGCAAGATTGGATTCAAGGACGGCGGATACGTCTCCAAGGACGAAATGCAGCGCATGATGTCCGTGATCGAGGCAACCGGCTGCTTCTCGTCGGTGAACTACAGCATCGAGGGCTCGGAGGAGCCGTACAGGCTCGAGTTCCACTGCGACAAGGGCCCCCGCCACCACTTTGGCATGGGCGTGCGCTTCGATACCGAAGAGTGGCCCTCGTTCCTCTTCAACGTGGGCCTGAACGCACACAAGCTCAGCGCTGCCAAGTTTGACATCGACGCCAAGATAGGGCGAAACCAGAAACTCTCCGCCCGCGCTGCGCTCGACCTTTCATGGATGCCTACGCTGAACGCCGAGTTCCGCATCTTCAACATGTCTTCGACGCTTTACTCATCGCTGCACAGCGTAGGTGAGGAGGCACGTTACTGGGGCCACGCCGAAAGGCTGTACCTCTCCAACATACGCTGGACCAAGGTCGACCTGCAGATGGGTGCACAGAACCGCTACTATCGGCTCTCGACCCGCTCCGCCTTCGGCGCCGACTTCCAGGGCCGCTATCCCGACCTCCAGCAGGGTAACTACCTCGGACTCTTCATGAGAGGCACCCTGTTCACGCAGGACCGCTTCCACTACCCGTCCAAGGGCGTGAAGATGACCTTCGGCTACGACTACGACTTCGCCAAGAGCGGATGCGATTCCTTCACGCCGCTGCACACCGGCTTCTTCAACCTGAATTCGGTGATTCCGATCGGGCGTTTCTCCCTCGTCCCCGACCTGCATCTGCGCGCGCTCATCGGCAGCCAGGACCTGAACGTGTTCACCCAGAACGCCGATCCCGGATACTCCCTGGCGCACCAGACCTTCGTCGGCGGCATGCTTGCCGACCGCTGCATCGAGGGGCAGATCCCTTTCATCGGCTTCGGCAACGTGTACAAGTCTGGGCCTTATACCGCCGTGCTCAACATGGGCTTGCGTGTGGAGGCAGTCAACAACCTGTTCCTGACCGCCACCGGCGGATATTTCCGCGAAGCGAATTCGATAGAGTCATTCCTTGAAACCCCGCTCCCGACGCTGTGGGGCGCCGGTTTCGAGATCGCGTACAGAACGCTTGCCGGCCCGATCAAGGTCGCCGCAACCTGGTCCGACAGGATGCATTCCTTCAATCAGGACTTCGGCATATACATTTCACTGGGCTTCGATTTCTAGAGTATATGGACGAGAACGCTAAGAAACTGCTTGACCGCCTCGAGGCGCAGTGCTCCAAAAGGGAGTGCTGTACACACGACGTGAGGATGAAGGCCTTCAAGGCCCTCGACGGCGATTCCGCAGCGGCCGACGAAATCGTTGCCAGCCTTGTGAAGGACAGGTTCGTCGACGACCTGCGATATGCGTCCGCCTTCGCACGCGAGAAATCGTCGCTCACAGGCTGGGGGCCGGTAAAGATCCGCTTCGCCCTCAGGGCCAAGGGGATAGGGGAGTCCGACATCTCCGCGGCGCTGGAGGAGGTCGATTCCGACAAGGCACTCGAGCGCCTTCGCCGGCTCATCGAGCAGAAGCGCAAGAGCCTGGAAGGCGACCCGCAGATACGCCTCAAGCTTATAAAGTTCGCCCTCTCGAGGGGTTACGATTACAAAGACATAGAAAAGCTCGTGTAAATGGAACAAAGGCCTGTCATACATCTCTATACCGACGGCGCAGCCAGCGGCAACCCCGGTCCGGGAGGATGGGGCGCCGTGCTGTGCTGCGGCAGCCTGCGCAAGGAGATGAGCGGCGGCTATTCGCTCACTACCAACAACCGCATGGAACTGCTGGCGGTTATCAAAGGCCTGGAGGCCATCCGCTGGCAGGGCGCCGAAGTGGAGATCTGGAGCGATTCCCAGTATGTGGTGAACACCGTCACCCAGGGCTGGAAGCGCAAGAAGAACGGCGACCTGTGGGAGCGATTCGATGCGCTTGCACGCGGCTTCAAGCTTACTTTCCACTGGCTCAAGGGGCATGCCGGGCATCCCGAGAACGAGCGCTGCGACCGCATGGCTGTGGAGGCCTATTCCCGTCCAGGACTGCCTCCCGACGAAGGATACGAGAACAATCCCGATAACAAACTGATATAAGATATGCAGAAAAGAAAACCCATCGTAGGCATCACTCAGGGTGATTCCAACGGCATAGGCTACGAAGTCATAATCAAGGCGGTCGCCGATCCGCGCGTTCTGGAGTTCTTCACTCCGGTGGTGTACGGCTCGTCAAAGCTTTTTGGCTTTTACCGCAAGACGATACATGAAATAGAGCAGCTCGACACCAACGTGATAACCTCCGCCGCCGATGCCAAGCCCAAGCGGATCAACATACTCAACTGCCTGCCGGAGAACGTGTTCGCCGAGCCCGGCCAGGCCACGCCCGAGTCCGCCAAGGCGGCCATCACCGCGCTTGCGCGTGCCGTGGACGACGTGAAGGCGGGACTCATCGATGCGCTCGTCACCGGCCCCATCAACAAGAAGGCCATGTCCGGCGAAGGCTTCGGATTCCCGGGTCACACCGAGTATCTGCAGAAACAGTTCGGGGTTTCCGACGTGACCATGCTCATGACCAGCCACAGGCTTCGCCTTGGAGTCGTCACCGGCCACATTCCCCTGAAAGACGTGCCTCGCTCCATCAATAAAGACAAGATACTCAGCAAGTTGCGCCTGATGAACAATTCCCTCAAGGAAGACTTCGGAATCGACCTTCCGCGCATCGCCGTGCTGAGCCTCAATCCGCACAGCGGCGACGGCGGCCTGCTCGGCACCGAGGAACAGGACATCATCATGCCCGCTATTGCCGAGGCAATCGCCGAAGGCATCATGGCATTCGGTCCCTATTCTCCCGACGGATTCTTCGGCCTGAGCCACTACGAGCGCTTCGACGCCACGCTTGCCATGTATCACGATCAGGGCCTCGCCCCGTTCAAGGCTCTTTCGTTCGAAGACGGCGTCAACTATACCGCAGGCCTGCCCATAGTGCGCACGTCGCCCGACCACGGCACAGCATACGACATGGCCGGACGCGACGAGGCCGATCCGCAGTCCATGCGCTCGGCGATTTTCACCGCCATCGATATCTTCAACGCCCGCGCCGACTATGCCGAACTGCAGGACGGCAAGATGGAGGAGCGCCGTCTCGAAGGAAGCGAGCGCAAGGAGCGTCCCGGACGCCCTCAGATTGCCTGACGATGGCCCGGAGGCTTACCGCTGCACTTGTGCTTATGTGCCTGTGCCTCAGTGCGCAGGCGCAGTTCCACAACGTATCCGACTATACGCGCTTCGTGCCTGCGACCATGCACATGGGCCTGGGGCTTGTGGGAGTACCGGCTAACCATGCCTTTGTGGACCGCGCCATAGAGAACGTGATTGCATATTCCGTATCACTATCTACCGGGTATCTCCTGAAGTATACGGTCCACCGTGTGCGGCCGGATGGAAGCGACGACAGGTCTTTCCCTTCCGGGCATACGACTTTCGCTTTCACGGGCGCGGAGCTTACGCGCATGGATTACGGCTGGGGCTGGGGCGGCGGAGCCTATGCGGTTGCAATTTATACCGGCGCCGAGAGGGTGTGGCTGAAGAGACACTGGGTGACGGACGTCCTTGCCGGTGCCGGAATCGGCATCCTGTCGGCTCATGTCGGCGGCTGGCTCCTCGAACCAGTCAAGAATCTCTTCGGCATTCCCACCATCGAATGGGACGGCCTCGGCACAAAAACGCAGGTCGCTATTGCTCCCGGAATCGATCCTTTTACCAACAGTTACACCGCTTCTATAGCTGTAGTATTCTGAATTCAGCAGACTCTGCCTCCAAAAACGTCGCTTCGCGACCCCTCCCACTGCGCAAAGCTTGTGGGCCCCTCCCTCTTATGAGCCGAGGGTGGCTACATTTTTTGGAGGCAGAGTCTGCTGAATTCAGTCTGTATAGAAGCGGATCATGCGTTCTATGGCACGTTGGCAGACGGGGCAGAAGCCGGATGCTGTGTTGGTCTTCATGCGGCAGTTCTCGCAGCCGCGCCAGACGCCCTTGCTCTTGTAGCCGCCTCCTTCGTACACGCTTACTCCGTTCGTGCCCAGCATGTCCTGCCATTTGGAAGCGAAGTCGTACATCGTTGTGATGTTCTGCTCCCAGGGCTCGCTGTCGGGGAAATAGTAGTCGCTGTACTGGTCGTCGTAGAAATACTCGTCTGCGAGGCCCGCGAAACTGTGGCCGAACTCATGCACCACGACGGGCTTGAACTGGCGGTGGTGAGCCGTTGTGAGGGTATACGAATTGTATATTCCCCCTCCTCCGTAATTGTCTGTGTTTGCGAGAATTATGATATGCTCATAAGGCACGCCCGCAAGCGCGTCGTGGAGATCTTTCAGGTGCAGGGTGGTGAGGTAGCGGTCGGAGTAGAAAGTATTGAATCCGGAGTGCAGGGGAGTGTCTGCCCAGACCGCCTTGCCGGGGATACTTACGCCGCTCGTTCCCGACTCCAGCGCCACCGCGCGGAAGTTGAAACGCTCACGCAGGCTGCCGAAGGGCTCGTGGGCGAATATCGATTTCACGGCTTCTTCGGCATCCTTGTAGAACTGCGGCATCTCCGCCCTGGTGTAGCCTTCGGCGACGATGACCACGTCTATGCATTTGTCGACGGGGCCACCGATGTGGAGGTCTTTCGTTTCCGGTGTGCCGGTAGCGGGGCGAATCAGGATGTCGGAGGGGTTGACGGGGTGAGTCATGGTGGCGCAGACGCGCCCGTGCGGGTCGTACAGCTCCACGGTAACCATTGCTTCAGCAGCGGGCATCGGCAGCAGGAACACGTTCTCGAAGGCCTTGCTGACGCGGGTGGCCTCTTCGGTGTTCTGCCATTCCTGGAAGAGCGTGCTGAACGACATCCGGTAGAGTACGGTGCCTGCAGTGTCGCGCATGCATATCTGGCCGTTGCCGGTCAGGGGAACCTCCTGCATGTGGCAGCGCCTTCCCGCCCAGCCGTCCAGGCTCCTGGCTTCGCTGAGGGCTATCCCGGCCGTCTTGTCGGTGCCGTAAAAGATGTAATCCAGGCGCAGTGTCCTGTCCTGGGCCTTTGCGGAGAAACATGCCGCAATGAGTATAAGAGTCCAAATATACTTCTTCATATTGCAAAAATACAAATAATATGATTATATTTGTAGACCACTAAAACCAATAACAGTATCTTGCTTTATGCTTAACATACGGACAAGGTCTGAATTGATCAAGTATTGTCTTGATAATCAGGTTGAAATCCTTAATTTCCACTACTGCGGATGGGACGGTCGTCTCAAGACGCTGAATTTTGTCGTTCGCGACAAGGAACATCTCACCAACATACTCGAAGCCGGAGAAAGGGTCGACGGATCCAGCCTCTTCCCTTATGTGGAAGCGGGTCAGAGCGACCTCTACGTCATGCCGCGCTACCGCACCGCGTTCCGCAATCCTTTTGAGGAGGTGCCTACCGTCGACGTTCTCTGCTCCTTCTTCAACCGCGACGGAAAGCCTTTCGAGGGCTCTCCCGAATACGTGCTGCACAAGGCCCACGAGGCGTTCAAGGCTGCAACCGGCCTGGAGATGCAGACCATGGGCGAACTGGAGTACTACGTGATTTCCGAAGACGACGGCATGTATCACATCGCCGACCAGAAGGGCTATCACGAGAGTGCACCCTTCAACAAATTCGCCGACCTGCGAGTGGAAGCCATCAGGTATATAACCGAAGCCGGCGGCATGGTCAAGTACGCCCACAGCGAGGTCGGCAATTTCCGCCAGGAAGGCAAAATATTCGAACAGAATGAGATAGAGTTCCTTCCGGTGGATATCGAAGAGGCCGCCGAGCAGCTGATCGTGGCCAAATGGATCATGCGGCAGCTGGCATGGCGGTACGGAGTGACTCTTACCTTTGCACCGAAGATTACCGTCGGCAAGGCCGGCTCCGGCATGCACGTTCACTGCAAGTTCACCCGCAACGGGCGCAGCGTCATGGTGGAGAACGGCGATATCACGGACGTGGTGCGCAAGGCTATCGCCGGATTCATGGATGCAGGCACTTCGCTGCCGGCATTCGGCAATCCGCACCCGCTGTCGTTCATGCGCCTGGTGCCCAACCAGGAGGCTCCAACATCGCTCTGCTGGTCGTATTCGAACCGCAGCGCCCTTGTCAGGGTGCCGCTGGGCTGGACCTCCCGCATCGACATGGCCGCCGCCTGCAATCCGGGCGAAACTCCCATCGACAGGGATTTCTCCGAAAAGGCCACCTTCGAATGGCGCGCCTCCGACGCCATGGCCAACACCTATCTGCTGATGGCGGCCCTGTGCTGCGCCGCCCGCCACGGATTCGAGATGCCGGATGCACTTGCGGTGGCCGAGAAGACCTATGTGGGCCTGGGAGTCGACATCCACGATTCCGCCAACGAGAATCTCAAGAATTCACTTGAACAGCTTCCGGCCTCATGCTCGGAAGCCGCGGCCGAATTGGACAGGGACCGCAGAATATACACTGCCGGGGGCGTTTTTCCCGACGCTCTCGTGGACTACCTCATACGTTGCCTCAAGTCGTTCACACACAAGGATGTAAATGTGGTGGACAACCTGCACGTAGCGTAGCTTTTTGCTTTTTAGCGTTTTTTCTGCTATTTTTGTCCGATTTATGTAAACTGATTTATTTTGGGACGACATATTGACAAACAGTTCGGCAAGTTCATGTCCAAGTACCTGGACGTGAGGCTTGTTTTGTTGATGGATATGTTCCTGTCCATCCTGGTATCGGCTCTGGTGCTGCTTGGCGGAATCTTCCTCACCAAGTCGGAATTCATTCCCCATGCCGCGTTCTGCATTACGTGGATGGCCGCTGCCGTGATTGGCACCGGAGTGATGTTCTACGTGATAAAGACTCACCGCATCATCATCCGCCATACCAATTTCAAGGACATACTCAAGTTCGCCGTGGTGCTTGCCGGCAAGGTGCTGATCATGCTCTGCGCCCTTCTGGTATTCGCCAAAGTGGACAGGCTGGTCATTCTGATGCTTGTCCTGGATGCGCTGGTTTCGATTATCGTGCTGATAGGCGTCCGCCTGATGATGATTGCCGTGTACGACCTGTACAAATCCCGCATCCGTGAGCTCCAGAAATGCAAGAGGGTGCTGGTGTACGGCTCCTCGGAAAAGTCCGATGCGGCGATTTCCCGTTTCCGCAATTCCCCTCACTACGAGATCGTGGGCGTCATTTCTCCCGACGCATCCCTCAAGAATGCCAAGTTCGCCGACAAGTCGGTGTACGTGTTCGAGAATATCGATGACGTCGACAGGATAGCGTTCAGCCTCTCGTGCACGGCGGTGCTCTTCACCCGTATGATGGACGCCCGTCTCGAAAACGAGCGTCTGGTCAAGTACTGTACCGACCTGGGCCTCAAGGTCCTGATCGTTCCCGAACTCGGAGAGCTCGGCGAAGACCGTGGCACAGGTGTCCGCGAGGTTAAGATCGAAGACCTCCTGGGTCGCGAGGAGATACGCATTTCCATGACCGAGATACGCGAGGGCTTTAACGGCAAGACCGTGATGGTGACCGGTGCCGCCGGTTCCATCGGCTCCGAACTCTGCCGCCAGCTTGCATCGTTCGGCGTCGGCCGCCTGATCCTTTTCGACAACGCCGAAACGCCGATGCACAATCTCCG
>JAEEGF010360173.1_pt1 | contig 10138 bp, 9 predicted proteins | sample 9134171 | NCBI WGS metagenome assembly JAEEGF01 (sample SAMN16246542, study PRJNA631951) | gut metagenome | biome: gut microbiome; feature: rumen; material: AP-attached | host: Bos | place: Iran: Karaj | collected 2018-10 | reverse complement strand
CACGCACTTGCCTCGCATGTATGAAGATGTGTCTCGTATAAATATCCCATTATCTGTGTCCTTTGTTTTTAATCCCGTCAATGCTAACACTCGCACTATTTCAAATCAAGATTATTTGTCTTGACCATATAAACAGAAAATGTTATTTTATGCGTGCTTTTTATGAGCCGACAGTTCGTTTGTGCCATCCTGTCGATAAACAAAACCAGGACAACCATTTATATCATGTGCTTTTTAGTTGCTTATTTGATTGAATGAGAGCTCCTGTTTTTGGGAGCTTTTTTATTTGGAGATTATTGAAATGACAGAAAAGAAAACAGTATCAAGATTATTCATGTGCATCGGCATCATCTTCGTGACATGCCTTTTGCTCTCAAACCTCGTTGCAGGAAAGCTTTGGGCAGTAACAGAGAACATTACCCTTCCTGCAGCAGTTATCCTCTTCCCCGTCACATACATCATCGGTGACGTTTTCACGGAAGTTTACGGATTCAAGAAAGCAAGAACCATCATCTGGCTCGGATTTGCATGCAGCTTCTTTGCAGTGCTCATCTACCTCCTTACGATCGCCCTTCCCCATCCGGGATACTGGGAGAACCAGGATGCGTATGCGACAGTTCTCGGCACCACTCCGAGAGTGGCTATAGCATCATTTGCCGGATATCTTTTCGGTGAGTTCTCAAATTCGATCGTTTTATCCAGACTGAAAGTTGTTACCAAGGGAAAGAACCTCTGGATCCGTACCATTCTCTCAACAGTTGTCGGTGAAGGTCTGGATTCAGTTATCTTCATTACCATTTCTTTCTGGGGAACGATGGAGAATTCGGTCGTACTTCAGATGATCCTTTTCCAGTACCTGTTCAAGGTATGCTATGAAGTGCTCTTTACTCCCGTTACATACTTTGTTGTAAAGAAGATCAAGAAGGCAGAAGGCATCGATACTTTCGATGAAGGCATCAAATACAATCTCATCAGGGGGTAACATATGCGCGAAAAAGAAGGTCTTACAAAGCTCGGAAGCAACGGCACTCAATACAGCATGGATTACGATCCGTCAGTCCTTGAGACATTCATGAACAAGCACCCGGACAACGATTATTTCGTTAAGTTCAACTGTCCCGAATTCACGAGCCTGTGCCCCATTACCGGCCAGCCAGACTTTGCGACAATAACGATCTCTTATGTACCGTCCGAGAAGATGGTCGAGAGTAAATCATTAAAGCTCTACCTGTTCTCATTCCGTAATCACGGAGATTTCCATGAGGACTGCGTAAACATCATTATGAAGGATCTCATAAAGCTTATGGATCCCAAATACATTGAAGTATGGGGTAAGTTCACACCAAGAGGCGGCATATCGATCGACCCGTACTGCAATTACGGCAAGCCCGGAACAAAGTGGGAAAAGGTTGCAGAAGACAGACTCTTTAACCACGACATGTATCCCGAGAAAGTCGACAACAGATAAGAAATAATAAACCCCGTTACTGTGTGCTTAAGGTAACGGGGCTTTTTATAAACTAATTCTATTTCGGGATGGAATTAATTTATTTCTGTGATGGGGCATACTTTCTGCCGGATCTGCTTACACGCAGACCGTACTTACCCGTATGCAGAGCAGTTTTTACGGATGCTTGAACCTTTGAGCCGAAGTAAGCTCTGTATCTGAGCCATGCGGTAAAACCGCTTATGAGCCAGACTGCACCTGATGAGAGCCAGATGCCCGCTTCTCCGAACCCGAGATATGATGTAAGAAGGATCGGGATCGTGAATCTTCCGATGACTTCGATAATACCGTTAAAGAGTGAGAAGAACGCATCTCCGATTCCGGTAAGAACACCTCTTACAACATAGATCATGCCGAGTGTCAGATAGAAGATACTTGTGATCCTGAGGCCCTTTGCAGCAAGCAAAACAACTTCCTGCTCAGGAACAAAGAATGAAGCAATAGTTTTTCCGAATACTTGCATAACGAACATGAGGAATGCCGTAAGTATTGCCATCATGATAAGGCTGACCTTATAACCCTTAAGGACACGGTCATTCTTCTTGGCACCGAAGTTCTGTCCGCTGAATGTTGAAAGAGATGCGGCAAGAGTCATATAAGGCTGGTGGATGAACTGCTCGATCTTGTTGGTTGCCGTAAATGCGGAGATAACTGTAGTTCCGAAAGTATTTACGACGAACTGAAGTGCCATCGATGAGATGGCGATCAGTGCGAACTGCAATGACATCGGAACGCCAAGCTTTACGATCTTCATTACCATGCTTCCTGAGATCGAGATATCTTTCTTGCCGATCGCGAAATACGGATTCTTCTTATATGCATAGATACCGCAAAGGAGTACCGATATGAACTGTGATATGACGGTCGCAAGAGCAGCGCCCTTGATCCCCATGGGAATAACAACTACGAGAAGATAGTCCAGACCGACATTGATAAGAGTCGATGCTATGAGGAAATACAAAGGTGATCTTGAGTCACCTAATGCCTTCAGCATTGAAGATATAAAGTTATAAAGCGATACGAACAGAAGTCCGACACACATATAGCGTGTATAGAGGACCGCATCTGCCAGGATCAGATCAGGTGTCTGAAGGAGTTTAAGCAAAAGCGGCGCCGTGGTGAAACCGGCAATTCCAAACACAACGGGTACGATGAGCATAATGAGACCTGTATTAACAATACATTTCTTAACATTACGGTCATCTTGTGCTCCGTAATACTGGGACACCACGACTCCGCCTCCGCTTCCTATACCGTTACAAAGCGCGAAAAAGAGGAAGGTTATCGAGGAAGTCGCGCCTACGGCTGCAAATGCGTCTTTACCGAGGACGTTACCGACGATCATAGAATCGGCCAGATTATAGATCTGCTGAAATACATTGCCGATAAGTGTCGGCAATGCGAAAAGCAAAATATGTTTAACAGGGCTTCCCTGTGTCATATCAATTGTATTGCTTCTCATAATTCAATTCTCCACGGTCGTTAACTGATTTTCGGTGGGAATTATAATATTAGTGTTCTGTCAAACCTCCTCACTATTTGGTCTGTGATTTATCATTTTTTGTCATCAGGGGAACAAAAAAACAAAACAATGACATACAAGAGATAATAATGTCTTATATAATTAATTCACTACAAAAATCGGAAAGTAAGCATATGGATTATAGCAACTACGAAATCTACGATTTTGATCATGTAAGTTCTTTTAACATGTCCACCGGATATACGGAAAGGAGCTATAAGGCTCACTGGCATTCATATGGTGAGATCCTGCTCGTTGGCCCTGATATGCCGAATATTTACTGTGTAGGCAGGAATACATATGAGCTTGACCCGGACGATATCGTACTTGTATGGCCGATGGAAATGCATTCGATCACAGATGCAGACAGGGCCAATTCGCTTGTAGTCCAGTTTTCGAACGCTTTTATCAATTCTCTTTTCGATCTGCGCCGCATTATGCACCTTTACAGCAACCTGCATGTTATCCGTGCGCAGACCCACCCTGAGCTTGCCCAAAAGCTCAAAGAGATAATCTATAAAATGAAAGATCTCTTCTTCTCCGGAAGATCAGACCGTGAGATCAGATGCTGTATGCTCCTTATGGAATTTATGCTGACACTTCTCGATTACAGGAAAGAACTTGCTCCTGAACTCAAAGTGGAAGACCAGTACGGATACAGCGATGACGTTTTGAAGAGACTGATGTCCGTCACCGATTACATAAAGAACAATCTCACCGCGGATGACCTGTCACAGGGCGCAATGGCCGAGATGGCCGGCATCAGCAAGGATTATTTCTCCAGGATCTTCAAGAATGTTACCGGCATGAACTACAATAAATGGCTGAACACGATAAGACTTGAGAAAGCTTCCGAACTGCTGACCGAAGAAGGACACACACTGACAGAGATCGCCATGCTCTCGGGCTTCCAGAGCATCCCGAGTTTTAACAGGGTATTCCGCGAAGAAAAAGGAATGGCACCCGGCGAATACAGAGCGTTATTCGTAAAGAACGATAAATAAGGATCCCTTTCAGGATCCTTATTTTTTACGTTGTTACTTTTTTAGATTCGAACTTTACTATCTCTTCAAGCTTTAAAGGCTTTGCGTAATAGTATCCCTGGAAGCTCTCGACGTGATACTTCTGGAGGATATCCCTCATGCCTGCCGTCTCAATACCTTCGACACAGACCTTTGCTCCGAACAGTGATGCGAAGTTAGCGAAATACTTGATGAGCTCTCTTTCTACTTCGTCTTCTTCAATTCTCATTACGAAGCCTCTGTCGATCTTGATGATGTCGAAAGGAAGCTCCTTAACAATTCCGATTGATGAGAATCCGGTTCCGAAGTCATCAAGTGCAACAAGAATGCCTCTGGACTTAAGATTTGCAATGACGTTCTTGAGAAGATCGATATCAAGCAGTCTGCATCTTTCAGTAACTTCGAAGCATATATGCTCAGCAGAATAGTCCATCTCTTCAAGAATACGGAATACCATATCGGCAAAATCAGGCTTCTCAAGCTGCGTGTACGACAGATTGATGTTCATTACAAAGTCCGGATTCTTCTTCAGGATTTCCTTAGCCGCATAAACTGCTTCCCTGATTATCCATTCGCCGAGTTCAGGGAAAAGCGGATCAGCTTCAAGAAGCGGAATGAACTGATCCGGTGGAACCACACCATATTTATCATTCTTCCAGCGAAGCAGCGCCTCTGCTCCGATAAGCTGCTCTGTCTGTGCATCTACAACAGGCTGATAAAGCAGATAGAATCCCTTGTATCCGTGCATGATGGAAGCACGGATGGCGTGGATCTTTTCGAGCCTCTGCTTGTTATCGTCACCATAGTCATTATGGAACAGTACCATATCACCCTGGTTGCGGGACTTTGATTCCACATATGCGAAGTTAAGGCAGGCATATGCAGTCTGTGAATCAAGATCAAAACTGTCGAGCTGCAGAACACCGCAGTTTGTCTCAAGCATGATCCTCTTGTTATCAACAGAGAACTCCTCACGGAAGAAGTTACGGAAACCATTGTATTTCTCCTGTACTTCATCGAGCGAGAAAGAATTGCTTATTATCGCAAACTTGGTTCCGTCGATCCTGTAGCAGCTTCCGGCATTGCCTGTAACTTCAAATATCTTTCTTGCAAAGAGCTGGAGAACACGGTTACCGAAGTGATATCCGTATACTTCGTTTATCTCAGAGAACTTGCTGATACCGACAACAATTACGATTATCTCGGCCTGTCTTTTTATGCAGCTGTCGAGTTCCTCGAAGAAGCCGTACTGGTTGCGAAGGCCCGTCAATGTATCAACATGACCCTGTACTCCGTGACTTCTAATCGTACCGACGAAATAATCAGGATCACCTGAATTATCGCGCAAAACTACGCCTCTGCATGTGCACACGTCATATTCGCCGTTAGTTTTACGTGCACGGTACTGCATGTCGTGTCCGGATGAGTTGCCTGCGAATATCTCATCGATACCCCTGTGATAAGCCTCACGGTCATCAGGGTGAATAAACTCTTCCCAGATGTCGCCCGCGCCATACATGTATTCGGAAGGAAGTCCGTATGTATCGACCGCATTTTTGGACCACTTGGAGAAATCGAACTTCATATCGCAAAGAAAGACATATGTACCGTCAGCAACTACATCGTATGACTTAAACAAAGTCTCAAGCAGCTTTCTTCTGTCTTCGGTTATGACCTTTTCGCCAACATTCTTTATAGCATAGGCCTCTGCGAGGTGCTTCTTTTCCTTAAGCTGGGCTTTGTTCTCATACATGCGTCTGTCCGCACGCTGATATATCTCTTCTACAGTATTGTCGGAATAAAGTATATACTCGGCAACACCCGAAGCGATAATGGGACCCTGGCCTAACCTTATATTCTCTTCGATATGTTTTCTGAATGCGCTTAAGATGTTTTCGCGGTCAATAAAATCTTTATCCATCAGGACAACTGCGAACTCATCTCCGCCGACTCTGAAAACAGGACTGTGGGCAAATGTCCTGCAGATGAGTTTGCAGGACTCTTTAATGAGCTCGTCACCTGCTTTATGGCCCTGAGTATCGTTAACGAGTTTAAGATCATTAACATCACACATTACTATTCCGAAAGACTCTTCAATCTTTTCATCGATGTGCTTCTGGAGTTCTTTCTCATATTCGTGATAAGCAGTAATGTTTCTCGTGCCTGTAAGGCTGTCACGTCTGGCAATCTCATTTGCCATTGTAATCGCCTGAAGATGCTCGTTCTCTTTCCTTACATCATCGTCACGATTTTCGACACAGATGATCAGATGTGATTTGTCAGAAGACCAGCTGACTGTCATTCTGGTATATTTCGGATCCCCTCCGTCTACTACCATTCGATAGTCTTCTATAAGCTGTTTGGTGTCTTCCAGACGCGAAATAAGGTTATCTTTGTTGATAAAGAGCTTTATACGTTCCCTGTCATCCGGATAAATTATTTTCTCGGAATTGCCGGTAGCGATACCGAAGAAGTTCTCACCTTCTTCCTGAATCTCCAGTTCTCCGAGAATATTATGCATCGCGAACTCAATATAATAATCAGTTCTGGCATCGACATAATAAATAATGTCATACTGGGCAGCGAGGCTCTCTGCTATCTGCGAATAAGTGATGCTTCTTTCCTGGGTGCGTTTAAACTCGAGATTAGCCTTAACTTCCTCATCTATATTTTCAACACATACGATAATGTGTTTTTTATCACGCGCCATCATCTCAACATATCTGATGTTCTTTACCGTACCATCTATAACCATTCGATAAGTTGTGGTATAAGAACTTCTATGCTTAAGGTTATCCAGCATTGAATCCCTGTAGTGCATCTTAATGGCCTTCTCCTGATCCTCAGGATGCACGAATTTACGGATATTTTTTCTGCTCTCGGCAAAGAAATCACCACCTTCGGCAGGCACTTTGAAGTGCTTGTATTCTTCATTGGAAGTAATCTCAACATATTTGCCGGTCTCGGCATTTATGTAATAAAGGGTATCAAAACGTTCTGCAAGGCTGGATGTAATCTGATTGTATCTTTCCTTTTGAATGGCTAATTCTTTCTCTTTTTCGCGTCTCTTGTATTCTTCATCGATATTGAGTACGCCGAGAATAAAATAGTCGGAATTATCATCAAGTCCACGGATCATTCTCAAAGAATGCCAGGTAGGGACACCGTTTATCATCAGACGGTATTCGATATTCTGCATGCTGCCCTTCTTCATGGCAGCCAAAAGGTTTTCTTTCTGGATGTCCTCTAAGAAAATATGCTGGTCTTCTTCATATATGACCTTCTTGCAGTCACGAATGATGTTCTTGAAGAAGTCATCGCCGCCCTGCTCAAGACTGAGCGAATGGAATTCAGGGTTAACTGAATACCAATAATATTCGTTCGTAATGGCATTAACATAGTAAACGCTTGAATAATCAACAAGTAATGCTTCAGATATTTTCTTGAATATCAAATCCTGTGCTGCCATATTTTCCTCCGGAAGGCCATATCTGGCGCCTTCATGTCCTTTAGGCAATTAACAAGTTCTTCAGCAATTATATCAAAATAATTTAACTCTCGCCTTTATAGAACATAAAAAGATATCTTTATTATAAGCAGTCAGTATGTCGATATGATTGACTGGCTGTAAACAAAAATTGACATGCATTATTGAAGATGGGTGTATAATCAGTTCGCAATTTTATATTAGAAAGAAGGAAATCTTATGAAGAATAAGATTATCGCAACTGTACTTACTGCCGCTTTATCCCTCGGATTAATGGCAGGATGTACTAAAAAGAAGGATGACACAGTCATCAGAGTCGGTTCACTTAAGGGACCTACAACCATCGGCATCGTTAACCTCATGGATAAATCATCCAAGGGCGAATCCGAAGGCAATTATGAGTTCACAATGTCGGCAGCACCCGACGAGATCACTGCCAAAGTCGTAGCAGGCGACATCGACATCGCTCTCGTTCCGGCTAACCTCGCTTCAGTTCTTTACAATAAGACTGAGGGCGGCGTTACAGCCATCGACATCAACACACTAGGCGTTCTTTACTGCGTTACGGGAGATTCTTCCGTAAATTCCATTAAGGACCTCGCAGGAAAGACAGTCATCACCACAGGCCAGGGCGCTACACCCGAATACTCACTCAGATATCTGCTTGACCAGAACGGCATTACAGACTGCACCATCGAGTTCAAGTCAGAAGCTACCGAAGTTGCTGCAGTGCTTGCTGAAGACCCCACGCAGATCGCAGTGCTTCCCCAGCCTTTTGTTACCGTAGCATGTGCACAGAATGAAGCTATCGCTCCCGTTTTCGCTCTCGAAGACGAATGGCAGACACTTACAAACGGTCTCGGAATGGTTACGGGTGTAACCATCGTAAGAAATGACTTCCTCAAAGAGCACCCGGCTGCCGTAAGCACATTCATCAGCGAGCATCAGGCAAGCGTAAATGCTGCTAATTCAGATCTTGATACTACCGCTGCTCTTGTTGTTGCCAACGATATCATCGGCAAAGAACCCATCGCAAAGAAGGCTATCCCTTCATGCAACGTTGTATGCATCACAGGAGACAGCCTGAAGACAAACCTCTCCGCTTATCTTGAAGTCCTCTACAATTACGAACCCAAGTCCGTAGGCGGAAAACTTCCCGGAGATGAATTCTACTTCAAAGGCTGATAAATGAAGATCAAAAGATATATCAGGATAGCCGTGATCGTTCTGATCTGGCTCGCAATATGGCAGATCCTTGCTGTTGTCATCAACAACAGCATCCTTCTGTCGGGCCCCGTCGAGACGGTCATGGCCCTGATATCTCTTTGTTCCGATCCTTCATTTTTCATGTCGGTCGGAGCAACGATCGGCAAAGTCCTTCTGGGCTTCCTTACAGGACTTGTCCTGGGAACAGGGCTGGCGGTATTGTCTTACAGATCAGGTCTCATAAAAGACTTCCTGTCACCTTTCGTTTCCGTTATCAAATCAATACCGATAGTAAGCTTCATAATCATCGCTCTCATATGGGCAGGAAGCTCAAACGTCACCCTGATCGTATCATCGGTCATCTCATTCCCGATCTTTTATAAGAACATACTTGAAGGCTTATCTGTCACTGACAGGAAGATGCTCGATATGGCAAAAGTCTTTCAGATGAAGACTTCGAAAAAGATCAGATACATCTATCTTCCCTCTCTTTCATCACACATTAAAAGTGCGATCTCACTTGCCATCGGCATGGCATTCAGAGGCGGAATCACGGCAGAAGTAGTCGGCCAGCCTTTAAGATCCATCGGCAACGGCCTTTACAGAGCCAAGATCAATCTCGCAACATCTGAAATGCTTGCTTGGACCCTTGTTGCAGTCCTTGCTGCATTCCTCATAGAGAGGCTTATCTCTTTCATCGTAAAGAAGGTGCTCAAATGATCGAACTCAAAAATGTCAGTAAATCATTTGACGATAAGAAAGTGCTTGATTCGTTCAGCGCTGTTTTCGGGGAGGGCGGGTATCTTCTTAAAGGTCCTTCAGGGATCGGCAAGACCACCTGCATCATGCTCATATTGGGACTCCTTAAGCCTGATGATGGTGAGGTCGTGCTTCCCGAAGGAACGCGCTTCGCGGTATGTTTCCAGGAGAACAGACTGTTCGAGAAAGAGACCGTCCTGACCAACGTTCTGGCCGTAAATGAAGGCCTCCCGGTAACTGACGCATCTTCCGCGATCTTAGAGCTCCTCCCTTCCGATTCCCTGAACAAAAAGGCAGGCGAACTCTCCGGCGGCATGAAGCGCAGGCTTGCTGTCATAAGAGCAATGCTCCACGATTCAGACTGCGTCATCCTGGACGAACCCTTTACCGGTCTTGACGACGAATCCCGCTCGAAAACGATCGCCTTCATCAGAAAACACCTGAACGGCCGCCTCCTGATAGTCACAAGCCACGACGAAAGAGGCCTCGGCGACCTTCAGATAGTCAATATAGATCCGGAAACATAAGACTCGCAGCAGGGCTTTTCTATCGCGATTGCCGTTTTTTGAGATTTGCGATAGATTTTCCGGCTTTTTCTATCGCGAACCTCGAAAAATCACTTTTGCGATAGGATT
>JAEEGF011290248.1_pt1 | contig 10139 bp, 7 predicted proteins | sample 9134171 | NCBI WGS metagenome assembly JAEEGF01 (sample SAMN16246542, study PRJNA631951) | gut metagenome | biome: gut microbiome; feature: rumen; material: AP-attached | host: Bos | place: Iran: Karaj | collected 2018-10 | reverse complement strand
GTGCAGAATCCCCGGCTCATGTGGAACGCTGAGGGGGGCGTGAAGCAAAAAGCCTACGAGATCGTCACCGAGAAGTGGCAGTCCGGGAAGGTGGAGAGCGACGAGATGCACGCAGAGTACCCCCTGCCCCTCACGAGCCGGGAGCGGGTCACCTGGAAGGTGCGCCTGTGGGACGAGCACGACCGGCCCGGGGACTGGGCCGAAGGGTTCTTTGAGATAGGCCTTTTGGATAAGACTGACTGGGCCGCCACATGGATCACCGGCGACTACGTCCCCGGCAAAAAGCAACGCTGCCCCGTGGACTGCTTCCGCAAGGTCTTCGCCCTGGACCGGCCCGTGGCAAAGGCCCGGCTCTACGCCACCGCCTGCGGCCTCTACGAGGCGAAGCTGGGCGGGCAGCGGGTGGGGGACTTCGTCATGGCCCCCGGGTACACGGACTATCTCAAGCGCATCCAGTATCAGACCTACGACGTGACGGACCTGCTCCATGAGGGCGAGAACGAGCTCACCTGCCAGCTTGCCGACGGCTGGTATCGGGGGAGCTGCGGGGCCTGGGGCCGGAAGAACCAGTACGGCACCGAGACCAAGCTCCTGCTGCAGCTCGAGATCACCTTCACCGACGGCAGCCGTCAGGTGATCGGCACCGATTCCTCCTGGGCCTGGTCCAACGACGGCCCCATCCGCCTGGCCGACAACAAGGACGGGGAGATCGTGGAAGCCTTCCGCACGCCCATGTACACGGGCAGGGCCCGGGAGACGAAGCATGGCGTCACGCCCACGGCAGCGAACAACGTGCCCGTCACGGAGCACGAGACCTTTCACCCCGTCATCACCACCGCCCCCAACGGCAAAAAGCTCCTGGACTTCGGCCAGAATATGGCGGGCTATGTGCGCTTTCGGCTCCCCGCCCGATTGGGCCAGCGGATGGTCTGGCGCTTCGGCGAGATGCTGGACGGGGAGGGGAACCTGACCCTGAAGAACATCCAGCTCTCCCGCAAGGGCGTCACCACGCCGCTCCAGCAGATCGAATACACCTGCGGCGAGGGGCTGAACGAGTACAAGACCACCTTCGCCATTTTCGGCTTCCAATATGCCGAGGTGGACACGGACGTGGAGTTGGACGCAGAGAACATCGAATCCATCGCGGTCTACTCCGATCTCGAGCGCACCGGCGATTTTGCCAGCTCCAACGAGCTGTTGAATCGGTTTTACGACGCCACCCTCTGGTCCGCCAAAGGGAATCACATGGACATTCCGACAGATTGTCCCACCCGGGAGCGCCACGGCTGGACCGGCGACGCCCAGCTGTTCTTCACCACGGCGTCCTACCTCTTCGACTTCGCGCCCTTCGCGAAGAAGTACCTCCGCGACGTCTTCGACTGGCAGAAGAAGAACGGCCGCCTCCCCCACATCGCCCCCGACGGCGGCGCGGACTTCTATATGTGGACCATGAACGGCTCCGTGGGCTGGTCCGACATGGGGGTGCTGATCCCCTGGCGGTACGCCCAGATCAACCGGGACGACGCCATCCTGAAAGAATTCTATGACGGCATGGCCAAATACGCCCGGTTCATGGAGGGCCGCTGCGGCAAGAACATGCCCTTCTTCGCCGAGCACGTGAAGCTGAGCCCCGAGGCCAAAAAGTACTTCGTCAACCAGGGCCAGAGCTACGGCGAGTGGGCCGAGCCCGCGGACGTGGGCGGCGGCTTCCGCTGGCAGGACTTCGTGGCCCCCCACCCGGAGGTGTCCACGGCCTACACCTGCTATGTGCTGGGGCTCATGGCGCAGATTGCGAAACGATTGGGCCACGAGGCGGACGCCCAGGAGTTCCAGACCTATTCGGACGGCTGCAAAGGGGCCTACCGGGAGCTGGTCAGGACCGACGCCTACGCCCTGGACACGGATAAGCAGGCCCGGCTGGTCCGGCCCCTGTACTTCGAGTTGCTGGACGAGAAGCAGACGGCTTACGCCCAAAAGCGGCTCATGGAGGCCCTGGAGCACTACCGCTGGCGGCTGGGCACGGGCTTTCTCTCCACGCCCCTGATCCTCTACGTGTTGGCGGACATCGACCCCCAGGCCGCCTATCGGCTGCTGGAGAACGAGGAGGTCCCGGGCTGGCTCTCCATGCCCAAGGCGGGGGCCACCACCATCTGGGAGGCCTGGGAGGGTCCCAACAGCAGGGAGGGCGGCATCGGCTCCCTGAACCACTATTCGAAGGGGGCCGTGGTGGAGTGGCTCTTCACCACCATGTGCGGCATCCGGGTGGACGGGGAGAACCGTTTCACCGTGGCGCCCCTGCCCGGGGGCAGCCTCACCCACGCCCAGGCCGGCTACACCAGCGTCTTCGGCCGGATCGAGAGCCGGTGGGAGAGAAGAGAGGGAGCGACGGTCTACACCGTCGCCGTCCCCGCCAACTGCGAGGCGAAGATCATCCTGCCCTCGGGCCGCACCGAGACCGTGGGCGCGGGCACCTGGACCTTTACAGAGGAATAAGCCATGCCAAAAAAGTATCTGGCCATCGACATCGGCGCCTCCTCCGGCCGGCACATCATGGGCTGGCGCGAGGGCGGCCAGCTGAAAACGGAGGAAGTGTACCGCTTCCCCAACGGGGTCACGGAACAGGACGGGCATCTTGTTTGGGCCATGGACGCCCTGCTGGGCCATGTGAAAGCGGGCATCGAGGCGGCCCAGAAAAAGCACGAGATCACGAGTCTTTCCATCGACACCTGGGGCGTGGACTACGTGCTGCTCCGGGGGGACGAGACGGTGTACCCGGTCTACGCCTACCGGGATGGGCGGACCGAAAGCGCCATCCCGGCGGTCCATGAGAAGATGCCTTTTTCGGAGCTCTACCGCCGCACGGGCATCCAGTTCCAGCCCTTCAACACCATCTATCAACTATATGCGGATCAGCTGGCAGGGCGGCTCACCGGGGTCACGGACTTTTTGATGATCCCGGAATACCTGATGTATCGGCTCACGGGCGTCAAAGCCCACGAGTACACCAACGCCACCACGGGCGGCATGGTCAGCGCCGAGACGGGCGAATACGATCCCGCCATCGTCCGGGCCTTGGGGCTGCCGGAACATCTGTTCCAAAAGCTCCAGCAGCCGGGGACGGTGATCGGGGCATATGAGGGCATTCGGGTGGTCCTCTGCGCCACCCACGACACCGGCTCCGCCGTGGAAGGCATCCCCATGGACGGGGGCGCCCCCTACATCTCCAGCGGCACCTGGTCCCTGCTGGGGGTCAAGACGAAGACGCCCCTCACCGACGAAGCCTCCCGGGCCGCCAACTGGTCCAACGAGGGCGGCGTGGGGTACAACCGGTACCAGAAGAACATCATGGGCATGTGGCTGGTGAACCGCTTGCGGGCGGAGCTGTGCCCCGAGAAGCCCTGGGGGGAGATCGTGGCCGAGGCGGAGGAGAGCGATTTTGCCGGGACCGTGGACGCCAACGCGCCCGTCTTCCTAGCCCCGGAGCGCATGGCCGCAGCCTTTGACGGTGCGCTGACGGAGAAGCCCCGGGCCATCGGCGACTACTTCCGCTGTGCCTACCGCTCCCTGGCCCTGAGCTACCAAAGGGCCATCGAGGAATTGGAGCGCAACACGGGGAGACCCTATGACCAGCTGTACATCGTGGGCGGCGGGGCCAGGAACGGCTTTTTGAACCGTCTGACCGAGGTGGCCACCGGCAAGCAGGTCGTCGCCCTGCCCATCGAGGCCACGGCGTTGGGAAATTTGAAGATTCAAATGGAACAAGCGGGCGATTCGTGAATCGCCCCTACGCCCAAGGCACGAGCCGCGTTTTCCCCGGGAGGGGCAAGCCCCTCCCCTGCAACGGAATGCGATCGTTTTACGCATGAACCCGTAGGGGGCGGGCTTGCCCGTCCCGCCCTTACCAGCGAAAAATTGTATGGAGGTAAACCCATGAGCTATCAAGAAGCAATGAAGAAGTACGCCGCTTACGGCGTGGACGTGGAAGGGGCCATGGCGCGGCTGAAGACCGTGCCCGTGAGCCTGCACTGCTGGCAGGGGGACGACGTGCGGGGCTTCGACACGGACCCCACCAAGCCCCTGACCGGCGGCATCCAGACCACCGGCAACTACCCGGGCCGGGCCCGGACCCCGGAGGAGCTGATGGCGGACCTCGATAAGGTCCTCTCCCTGATCCCCGGCACCCCCAAGATGAACCTCCACGCCAGCTACGCCATCTTTGAGGACGGCCAGTGGGCGGACCGGGATAAGCTGGAGCCAAAGCACTTTGAGAAGTGGGTGGAATTCTGCAAAGCCCGGGGTCTCGGGTGCGACTTCAACCCCACCTTCTTCTCCCATCCCAACTGCGACCCCCTGACGTTGTCCAGCCCCCACGAGGTCACCCGGAAGTTCTGGATCGACCATGGCAAGGCCTGCATCCGCATCTCCACCTACTTAGCCGAGGAATTGGGCCAGCCCTGCGTGATGAACATCTGGACCGGCGACGGTTTCAAGGACGTGCCCGGCGACCGGCTGGGGCCTCGTGTCCGCTATAAGGAAAGCATCGACGCCATTTTGAGCGAGCCCTATGACTTTGAGAAGGTGAAGCCCTGCATCGAAAGCAAGGTCTTCGGCATCGGCGTGGAGGCCTACACCGTAGGGAGCGGCGAGTTCGCCCTCAGCTACGCGGCCATGAACCGGGAGAAGTGCATCCCCCTCATGGACAACGGCCACTACCACCCCACGGAGGTGGTGTCGGATAAGATCCCTGCCCTCCTCGCCTTCTTCCCGGAGATCGCGCTGCATGTGACCCGCCCAATCCGCTGGGACAGCGACCATGTGGTCCTCTTCGACGACGAGACGCGAGAGATCGCCCGGGAGATCGTCCGCTGCGGGGGCCTCGAAGGCCGGGTGCACATCGCCCTCGACTACTTCGATGCCTCCATAAACCGCATCTCCGCCTGGGTCACGGGCTATCGCAATTTACAAAAGGCCCTGCTGTTCGCCCTGCTGCAGCCCAACGAAGAGCTGAAGGCCTTGCAGGACAGCGGGGACCTCACCAAGCTCATGGTCCTGCAGGAGGAGCTGAAGATCCTGCCCTTTGGGGAAATCTGGGACGAGTACTGCCGCCGGTGCGGCAAGCCCGCGGACGGGGAATGGTTCACCGAGATCGAGACCTACGAAAAGGAAGTATTGGAGGCAAGAGCATGAAGGATATTCTGACCGCACCCTGGATGGTGGAGATGATTCGCACCGCCACGGAGATGTACGCTCACGGCTGGGACGAGCGCAACGGCGGGAACATCAGCCTGCTGCTGGACGAGGCGGACGTGGTGGAATATCTGGACCCCGATAACGTCCTGCGCACCCTCCCCACGGGCTTTGAGGCCCCGGAATTGGAGGGCCGGTATTTCCTGGTCACCGGCACGGGCAAGTATTTCAAGAACGTCCAGTACGCCCCGGAGGTGAATCTGGGCCTGGTCCGGCTCGCGGAGAAGGGCGCGAAGGCCGAACTGCTGTGGGGCTATGCGGACGGGGGCAAATTCACCTCCGAGTTTCCGGCCCATATGATGAGCCATGTGGCCCGGCTGAAGGTGAACCCCGAAAACCGGGTGGTCATGCACTGCCACCCCGCGAACCTGCTGGCCATGACCTACGTTCACGACCTCAATGAGCGGCTCTTCACCCGAACCCTGTGGCAGATGTGCACGGAGTGCATCGTGGTGTTCCCGGACGGGGTCAACGTGCTCCCCTGGATGCTCTGCGGCACCAACGAGATCGGTGCCGCCACGGCCGAGAAGATGGAGACCGCCCGGCTGGTGGTCTGGGCCCAGCACGGCATCTACGGCGCGGGCCGTGACCTCGATGAAACCTTCGGCCTCATCGAGACCGCGGAGAAGGCCGCCGAGATCTATATGAAGATCGCCCACCTGCCCCGCAAAAACACCATCACCGACGAGCAGATGCACCTTTTGGAGGCGCATTTCGGCGTCCAGGCCCGGGCAGGCTATTTGGACTGAGCACACAAGGAGGCTGCTATGAAGGTATTTATAATCGGCGGGACGGGCCTTTTGGGCTCCGAGGCCGCCAAGGAACTGATCGCCCGGGGCCATGAGGTCTCGTCGTTGGCCCTGCCGCCCCTGCCCACGGGGGCGGTGCTGCCTCCCGAGATGAAGCTGGAGTTCGGCAACTATCTCGAGATGAGCGACGAGGCGCTGAAGAAGCACCTCACCGGCTGCGAGGGCTTCGTCTTCGCCGCCGGCGTGGACGAGCGGGTGGAGGGCCCGGCCCCCATCTACGACCTGTACAAGAAATACAACATTGACCCCGTGAAACGCCTTTTAGCTCTTTGCCGGGACTGCGGTGTGAAGCACGCAGCTATCTGCGGCTCCTACTTCTCCTACGCCGCCAAGAAGTGGCCCGAGAAGGAGCTCACGAAATGGCACCCCTACATCCGAAGCCGCATCGACCAGGAGGAGGCCGCCATGGCCTTCGCGAAGGATATGGACGTGGCCGTGCTGGAGCTCCCCTACATTTTCGGCACCCAGCCGGGCCGCAAGCCCGTGTGGGTGTTCCTGGTGGAGAACGTTATGAGCATGAAGGCATGTACCCTGTACCCCCGGGGCGGCTCCACCATGGTCACGGTCCACCAGGTGGGCCAGGCTCTGGCGGGCGCCATCGAGCGGAACCGGGGCGGCCACTGCTACCCCATCGGCTGGTACAACCTGACCTGGAAGGAGATGCTGAAGATCGTTCACAAATACTTGGGCGTGCCGGATAAAAAGATCATCACCATCCCCAACTGGATGTATGCCCTGGGCGGCAAAAAGATCATGAAGGAGCAGGCCCAAAAGGGCATCCAGGGGGGCCTCCACATGGTGAAGTTCACGGACATCATGTGCAGCAATCTGTTCATCGACAAGTCCGAGGGCTGCGATTTCTTGGGCGTCACCGACGACGACATTGACGCCGCCATCGGGGACTCCATCCTGCTGTGCAAGGACATCCTGGAGAAGAAGACCCAGGTTTTGGGCATGAAAGGCGAATGATATGAGAGTGTTCATGACTGGCGCCGGGGGCGGCATGGGCTTCGAAAGCTTCAAGCAGATGCTGCCGGACCTGGGGAAGCTTTACGACCTGGTGCTCCTCCTCAGGGACAGCGAGAAGAACCGGAAACTCTTCGCCCCCTATATGGATACGAAAGGGCTGCACATCCATTGGGGCGACCTGCTGAACCGGGAGGACGTGGCGGCCTGCATTCAGGGGGCTGATATTGTCTTGCACATCGCGGCTTTCGTGTCCCCCCAGGCGGATTATTACCCGAAGAAGGCCATGGCGAACAACTACGGCTCCACCCGGAACCTGATCGAAGCGATCCAAGACCTGGGCCAGAACGACAGCACTCGCTTCGTTTACATCGGCACCGTGGCCGAGACCGGGGACAGGATGCCGCCCATCCACTGGGGCAGGGTCGGCGACCCCATCAAGCCCAGCATGTTCGACTACTATGCCGTGAGCAAGGTGGCCGCCGAGCGGTACGTGATCGAAAGCGGCCTCAAATACTGGGTGAGCCTAAGGCAGACGGGCATCATGGGTCCCGCCATGGCCAAGATCCGGGACGCCATCCAGTTCCACAACTGCCTGGACAATGTGCTGGAATACGTCTCCGACCGGGACAGCGGCCGGGCCATGCGGAACCTGTGCGCCTACGAGGCGGCGGGCACGTTGGGCCCCTCCTTCTGGGGCCACATCTACAACATCGGCGGGGGCGAAAGCTGCCGGGTGGACACCTACACCATGTACAGGATCATGTACGGGGAGATCGGGATCAAAAACATCGACTATGTCATCGACCCCAAGGTCAACGCCACCAGGAACTTCCACGGCCAGTACTATCTCGATTCCGACAAGCTGGAAAACTACCTCCACTTCCGGTCCGATTCCATGCAGTATTTCTACGACGCCTATCTAAAGGAGCTGGGCCCGGCTAAGCCCTTCGGCCGGATCATCTGCAAGCTACCGGGCGGCCAGAGGCTCATGGGCGCCATCATTAAGAGTACCTTCAACAAGCTCCTGGACGGGGAGCACGGGCCCCGGCGCTGGCTGCGAGAGAACCTGGAGGACCACATCGACGCCTACTGGGGCAGCCGCGAGGCCTGGGAAGCCCTGCCCGAGAAGGCCAGCGAGATGGACCACTTCACCGATTGGGACACCGTGGTGCCCATAGACCACGGCTACGACGAAACCAACCCCGAGAGCGAGCTGTCCCTGAAGGACATGGCGGGCGCGACCCGGTTCCGGGGCGGCCAGCTCCTTTCCAGCACCATGACCACCGGCGACTGGCGGACCAAGCTCACCTTCCGCTGCGCTTTCGGCCACACCTTCGACGCCAGCCCCCGTCTCGTCCTGGAGGGCGGCCACTGGTGCCCGGAATGCGAGCGCAAGAGCTGGAACTACGGCCGCCGAGCCCAGGTGGACCCCTTCTTCGCCCAGGTCTGGACCCCCCTCCACGACCCCGACGAGCTCCGCGAGTACCCCAAAATCATCACCGAGCTGGAGGTGTAGCGAAAAACTGCTGGGCCAAAGCCCCTCTGCAAAAGAAAAATCGGCTGCCTGGCAGCCGATTTTTTGGTCGTTCTCGTTTTGTCGCCCCGCTCAAAACAGCCCTTCCCGGCTGCTGAGCGTACGACGGGTTCAACCGATCCAGCGTTTGACGGCCAGGTCGATCAGGGAGACGACGTGGGCGATGGCCCCGTCGTCGGCATCGGTGTACGCCGCCAGCGGCGGGCGCACGCCGCCCAGGTCCAGACCCTCCCGGCGCCGCAGCACCTCCTTGATGGAGGCGTACATGTTGCACTTGCCGCCGCAGAGGGCGTAGATGATGTTGTCCACGTCGTACTGGAGCTGCCGGGCTTCCTCCCGACGGCCAGCGTAGAACAGCTCGAACAGCTTCACGATCAGCTCCGGCATGGCCCCGTAGGTGCCGCCGATGCCGCCGTCCGCCCCCATCATGAGGCCGGAGATGATCTGCTCGTCGGGCCCGTTGAACACCACGAAGGGGCGGCCGTTCCTCGTGCCCTCGTCCTTGAACATCTGGATGTCCTGGACGGGCATGGACGAGTTCTTGACGCCGATCACGTTGGGGTTCTTCAGCATCTCCTTCAGCAGAGGCATGGTCAGTGCCACGCCGGCCAGCTGCGGAATGTTGTAGATGATGAAGTCCGTTTTAGGCGCGGCGGCGCTGATGTCGTTCCAGTACTTGGCGATGGCGTGCTCCGGCAGACGGAAATAGATGGGCGGGATGGACGCGATGGCGTCCACGCCCAGGCTCTCCGCGTGGCGGGCCAGCTCCTGGCTGTCCCGGGTGTTGTTGCAGGCCACGTGGGCGATGACGGTGAGCCGGCCCTGGGCCGCCTCCATCACGTTCTCCAGCACCAGCTTCCGCTCGGGGACGCTCTGGTAGATGCACTCTCCGGAGGAGCCGCCCACGTACACGCCCTTGACGCCCTTTTGGATCAGGAACGCCGTGAGCTCGCGGACCGCCGCGGGGCTGATCTCCCCGTCCCTGTCATAGCAGGCGTAAAACGCGGGAAATACGCCCTGATACTTCTGAATGTCCTTCATTTTGACATGTTCTCCTTTTATTCTTCGTATACCAGCACTTTGAACACCACTTTGGAGACCGTTTCGGGCCCGTTCACCTGGATCTTGATGCGATGAGCATCCTCCGGGAACACCACCAGGAAGGACCCGGGCCGAAGCACCAGGCTCTGCTCCGCTTCGCCCCGGTAGGCGTAGAAGTCGCCCTGATGCTCGAACAGGGTCAAACCTCCGGGGGAAGCGAGCTCCACCCGCTCCTCTCCCTGCACCATAAGGTGCACGTCGAGATACCGCTTGTGGGCCTCGAAGAAGGTCTCCTCCCGGGGCAGGGTCTCGTAGGTGAAGCGGGTGACGTACAGCTTGTCGCCTTCGAGCTCCATGGTCTCGGGGCCCACCGTGGCGAGGAAGGCCTCGTTCAGCCGGTCCAAGACCCCGTCGAGCCGGGGATGGATGCCCCGATAGGCGTTGGCTGCAGACAGCTTATCCAGGATCATAGGCTTATCCCTTCACCGCGCCCATGGTGATGCCCTTGGTGAAGTACTTCTGGAACAGCAGGAACACCA
>JAEEGF012440212.1_pt1 | contig 10140 bp, 6 predicted proteins | sample 9134171 | NCBI WGS metagenome assembly JAEEGF01 (sample SAMN16246542, study PRJNA631951) | gut metagenome | biome: gut microbiome; feature: rumen; material: AP-attached | host: Bos | place: Iran: Karaj | collected 2018-10 | reverse complement strand
TAATCAACAACAACCTGTGCAGGGAAAAGGATGTATGGGTCTACAATAAGATTGAGAAGTCCATAAGCAACACCTGTAACGATACCTGCAATAGGACCAAACCAGAAACCTGGAAGAACTGCAACAAGCATAGAAAATGCTGTGATACTTCCACCTGTTGGGAATTTAAATACCTTGACGTTGGAAAGAACAAAGGCAAGCGCCATTGCTACTGCGCAGAATGCAAGCTGCTTTGCGCTAAAAGATACTTTTGTTTTTGAGTTTTCTACGTGATTGATCATAATAAAAAAATCTCCCTTCTACATACACGTGCTAGGAGATTCTACAAATAGCTTCCTTACGCTGGTATTATCCAGTTCAAGTATTAAGGGTCGGTGTTAACCTCTCAGCAAATATGCGCCCCTAGCGGTTTTATTTATTTTTCTCAATTAAAATACCACTTGAATATTAATTCGTCAACACCGAAAATAATGAGTAGGAAAATATTAAATTTTTGTTAAATCACAAAATTTAATTTTATAAAATCGATTCAGGTGTTATAATTCCTTTACACATAATTAATTGATTTGGAGGTTATAGTTTTGAATAAGATAGAAAATAAAACATTTGATGAGGAAAGAGCACTTTATGGTAGCCAGGACTTGCAGGTTATAAATTGCAAGTTTGATGGACCCGCAGATGGGGAAAGTGCTTTTAAGGAATGCAAAAATATAAAGGTACAGGATTCATTCTTCAATCTTCGTTATCCATTTTGGCATGTTCACGGCCTTGAGATTTCTGATTCCCAGATGACAGATCTTTGCCGTGCTGCTCTTTGGTACAGCGATGGAATCTACATTAAGGACAGCAAGCTTCATGGTATAAAGGCCCTTAGAGAATGTGCTGACGTTACTATGGAAAACTGTGATGTTATTTCACCAGAGTTTGGTTGGAGCACAAATGGACTTAATATTGATAATGTTTCAGTGGAAGGTGAATATGTTTTCATGCGTTCTACTGATTTACATTTTAAAAACTTCAAGCTTAATGGTAAGTATTCCTTCCAGTATATCGAAAATGCGATATTTGAGGATTGCGAGTTTAACACTAAGGATGCCTTCTGGCATGGTAAAAATATCACTGTAAAGAATTCAGTAGTAAAGGGTGAGTATTTGGCTTGGTATTCAGAAAACCTTACCTTAGAAAACTGTAAAATCATCGGCACACAGCCATTCTGCTATTGCAAGGGCTTAAAGCTTATTAATTGCGAGATGATAGATGCAGATTTTGCCTTTGAAAAGTCAGAGGTTGAGGCTGATGTTACAACACCTGTTATTTCAATAAAGAATCCTGCTTCAGGTTATGTTTCAGTGCCAGCTGTCGATGAGGTTATCTACGATGATCCACAGGCTAAAGGCCGCATTATTATCGACGGAAACGAATGGAAGAAATAGGCCTATCTGTAGTATAATGTTACTGAAGTAATATTATTAGATAGGCAGATTATGGTAAATACGGAAAAAATTATAGAAAAAGTAATACTTGTAGCAGTTAACGAGGGAGATGAGGCCGAGGCTTTAGACTCCCTTAAAGAGCTTGCAGAGCTATGTGAAACAGCAGGTGCCCAGGTGGTAGGTCAGGTTATGCAAAACTTAGACCGCAGAAACCCTGGCACATACGTAGGCTCTGGCAAGGTTCAGGAGATTGCAGATTTAATCTGGGAGACAGAAGCCACAGGCATCGTATGTGATGACGAGCTTACTCCTGCCCAGATGAGAAATCTGGCAGATGCTCTTGATACAAAGGTCATGGACCGCACACTTATCATTCTTGATATTTTTGCAGCCCGTGCAGGCACTGCAGAAGGCAAGATTCAGGTTGAGCTTGCTCAGCTTAGATACGAAATGACCAGACTTACTGGTTTCGGTAAAAACATGTCCCGAGTTGGTGGTACTGCTGCCGGAGGCGGCGGAGCTATCGGTACCCGTGGACCTGGTGAGAAAAAGCTGGAGATGGACAAGCGTCTTATCGCTGGCCGTATTTCTCAGCTAAAAAAAGAGCTTGCAGATGTGGTTAATCATCGTGAGCTTACCCGTTCCAAAAGACAAAAGAATGGTGTTCCTGTGGCAGCCATCGTAGGCTACACAAATGCAGGAAAATCATCTCTTTTAAACAAGCTTACTGATGCTAATATTCTAGAGTGGGATGCGCTTTTTGCCACTCTTGATCCTACCACCAGAGAGCTTTTACTTGATAATGATCAAAAAATCCTTCTGACTGACACAGTTGGTTTTATTAGAAAGCTTCCACATCATTTGGTAGATGCTTTCAAAAGTACCCTTGAGGAGGCAAAATACGCCGACTACATCATTCATGTAGTGGATGTTAGTAACCCTCAGATGGACCGTCAGATGGAGATAGTATATGAGACTCTTGATAAATTAGGAGTCTGCGACAAACCTGTAGTAACTATTTTTAACAAGGTGGACAAGCTAGTAGACGAATTAGATTATCACGACCTGCGAGCTGATTACACCGTTCATACTTCTATTAAAACTGGCAAGGGTCTTGATAGAGTCCGCGAGATTTTGGCAGAGCTTATGCGTGATGGCAAGCAGTACATCGAGGAACTGGTGCCTTACACAGAGGCTGGCAAGATAGCTAAAATCAGAGAAACTGGTGAACTTATTTCCGAGGAGTATCGAGAGGACGGAATTTTCATCAAAGCCTACATAAACCTTTAGACAATTCTAATGTTATCTGTTATGATATCAGAGGAAATCAAAAGAGGATTAGAATTTTTACTTTTCGTGAAGGAAAAGTACGGTAGGAAAGAGGAGTATTTATGACAATTGCAGAAATTTTATCGCTACTAGGCGGAGTGGGCTTATTCTTATTTGGCATGTCTATCATGTCCACTGGTCTTAAAAACAGTTGCGGTGACAATCTACAGGTTATTCTTGAAAAGGCCACTACAAACAAATTCGTAGCGGTTCTAGTTGGTTTAGCCATGACAATTCTCGTTCAGAGTTCATCAGCCACTGACGTAATGGTTATTGGTTTTGTTAACTCGGGAATGATGACACTGGCACAGGCCATCGGAGTTATCTTAGGTGCCAATATCGGTACTACAATCACAGCACAGATTACAGCTTTTAATATTGCTACATTCACACCATTCTTATTATTTATTGGTGCTGTAATGTATCTGTTTATGAAAAACAATCTGACTAAGCACATTGGTTCAGTTATTATGGGCTTTGGTATGCTTTTCCAAGGTATCACTATCATGAAGGCAGCCATTGTACCACTTTCTACATCTGTTGCATTTACAAATTTCCTTAGCGGACTTACAAATCCATTTGTGGCTCTTATGTTTGGTATCGCATTTACGGCTTTACTACAGAGCTCATCATCAGCAACAGTTATCTTCCAGGCCTTCGTTGTTCAGGGCTTGCTAGAATACAACGTAGCAGTTTACCTTGTAATCGGTGCAGCTATCGGTTCTGTTACACCAAACCTTTTGGCTTCACTTACAGCTAACAGAAATGGTAAGCGTTCAGCTATCCTTAACCTTTTATTTAACGTAATCAGAGCATGTGTAATCGTTGTAATTATCAACCTTACACCATTGCTTTCATGGATACAGTCATTGTCAGCTGATCCAGCCCGTCAGATAGCTAATACACACACTATCTTTGCTATACTTGCTGTGTGCATTATCTTCCCATTCACTGACAAGATTATATCTCTCACATACATGTTCATCCCTGAGCTTCCAGAGGAGACACGTGCAGCAGAGGACCGCAAGCTTGTATTCATGACACAGGTTAGCAACGTTCCACCTAACATGGCTATTCATCAGGCCCAGCTTGAGGCAGCCAGAATGGGTGCTATTGCAGCAGAAAACTTTGAAAAGGCTATTGACTGCTTCTTCGATTACTCACCTGAAAAGGTAGAGGATGTGGAGGAACGCGAGGATACAGTTAACATTCTCAATCATGCTATTCAGGATGCTATGGTTAAGCTTCAGGCATTAGACTTAACACCTGCAAACCTTCGCCGCATCTCAGCAATCACTATTGCTGTTACAGATATTGAGCGTATTTCAGACCACGCCGAAAACATCATCGAGTATGCTACTCGCATGAAGAACAAAAAGACAAAGCTTTCAAAGAAGGCTAGCAAGGAGCTAAAGGAAATGGCTGACAACTCTATGGAAGTTGTAGAGCTTGCCATCGACACCTTTGCTTCTGAAAACTACGACAACCTTGAGAAAATCGAAAAGATTGAATCAAAGGTTGATAAGCAGGAGAAGCAGCTCATCAATCACCACGTGGAGCGACTTATGGAAAACAAATGCGAACCTATCGCAGGCGTTATCTTCTCCGACATGGTAACTGACCTTGAGCGATGCGCCGACCACGCTATCAACATCGCCTACGCATTAAAAGAGCACGCATAAACTAAAAGCCCTTAGTTGTAGCTAACAAGCTCTACTAATTCTCAAGCGAATAATCTATGAGTGGAGAATTCAGTAGGCTTGTAAGCGTAACAATTAAGGGCTTGTATTATTTTGTAAACTGTAGTATATTGTACTCAATTAAATAGGAAATCTTCAGGGCAGGGTGCGATTCCCTACCGGTGGTATAGCCCACGAGCCGCAAGGCATGATTCGGTGAAACTCCGAAGCCGACAGTATAGTCTGGATGAAAGAAGATAATGCAACGCAGAAATTCTAGCCCTGACATTTGTCAGGGCTTTTTGATTGCATACAATTAATTTTAGAAGACTTCCTATTAGAAAAATTTTTAAGGAGGTCCATAAAATGGATGTAACACAGGTAACAGGAGAGAAAATGAAAACGGAAAAGAGAGTCAATGTCAGAAATATGACAGTGACAGCAATGCTATCAGCAGTAGCATTTGTATTAATGTTTTTGGACACAGCAGTGCCATTTATGCCAAGCTTTATTAAGCTTGATTTGTCAGAGCTTCCAGCTCTTATGGCTGGCTTTGCACTTGGTCCAGTTTGGGGAGTAGTTGTTTGCTTTATAAAGAATGTTTTACACCTTACAATTTCACAGACAGGAGGCATCGGCGAGCTTTCTAACTTTATCTTAGGAGCAAGCTTTGTACTTCCTGCAGCACTTATCTACAAGCACAAAAAGACAAAGACAAATGCCATCATCGGCGCAATTGTAGGTGCACTTATTATGGGAATCATCAGCTTCCCTTCAAACCTTTTTGTAGTTTATCCTTTCTACTACAATTTCATGCCAAAGGAAGTTATCATCGAAGCTTATCAGGCCCTTGTACCTTTCGCGACAATTAAATCAATTGAGCAGTGCTTACTGTTCTTTAATGTGCCATTTACATTTGTAAAGGGTATGCTTTCAGCTATCATTACTATCCTTATTTACCAGCCACTTAGACCACTTCTTAAGGGCAACAAATAATTTAAAAAACTATATTTTTTCCCATAAAAAATAAAGTAAAAAATAACCCACTAATATCTAAAATTAAGGCTAGATGTTAGTGGGCTTTTTTTGTACTCTATTAGGGTAGGGTTTTAGGAGATGTATTAAGGGGGATGTAATGGAGATTGTAAAAGCGCCTACTGATCCTGAGAAAGAGCGCGGATTTTTTTATATTATCAAGGATCAGGATATTTTTACTGGTGAAAACGACTTAGCTTGCGATGGCAGAGGTCTTAGCTATTTTCATGAAAGCGACGGAAGGCTAGAAAGCAGCGCAAAAGTAACAGGAAATGTTACTGATGAAGGCATGATAAAGCTTTTAGGAACTGTGGATGGTTTTAAAACGCTTGTTCATAGCCTTGGGGTATCAATACAGATGGAGGACAAGGATGCTACATGTACCTTTGAATTTCAGATGTATGGTAAGGAGGATTTGTACGGCGGAGGTGCAAATCTTACCTGCGATTTAAAGGGCGATGGTAGCGAACATCGCATCTATATGAAGGATATTGCCTGGACAGATGATGACATTGTTCCAGGACAAATAAAGATTTTTAGTCCACACCCGGATATGGCAGGTGTGGTTTCTGTGCGTCTATTTTTAAATGATGGTTTCGCGGCACCTGAGCAGCTGGAGGAAAATCCTGTAGATACTTCATCCATAGAGTATCAGGAGATGATAAAGACCTCACTTTTGCATAAGGGCAATCCAGCCAGAATCCAAAAAGTTCTTAAGAAAGCAAAAGACGGTGAGGATGTTTACATCACTTACATCGGTGGTTCCATCACTCAAGGGGCCGGGGCAAATCCAATCAACACTGAGTGTTACGCCTACAAATCCTTTGAGCGTATTAAACATTTGCTAGGTGATACAGATAACATTCATTTCATAAAGGCTGGGGTGGGAGGCACTCCTTCACAGCTTGGAATGCTTCGCTTTGATAGAGATATTTTGCGAGATGGCACAGTCACCCCTGACGTGGTAGCGATAGAGTTTGCGGTAAATGATGAGCAGGATGAGACAAAGGGAGATTGCTATGAAAGCCTGGTTAGAAAAGCGCTTAACTTGCCAAACCAGCCTGCGGTAATGCTTTTGTTTTCTGTTTTTGCAGATGATTATAATCTACAGGAGCGGATGATTCCCGTAGGCAAACGTTACGACCTTCCTATGGTCAGCGTGAAAAATGCAGTAGTACCTGTTTTCTACGAGAGAAAGCATAAGCTTCTTACAAAGCATCAGTATTTTTACGATATGTTCCATCCTACAAATTTGGGACATACCATTATGGCAGACTGCCTTGCCTATGGCTTTAAGCATGCTCTTGAGGCAGAGGCTACTGAAGAATATGACCCACATCTTGAAGATGCACCAGCTATAGGAAATACCTTTGATGAGGTATTTTTACTGGATAAAAAAGAACACACAGATGAGGCGATAATACATCCAGGGGATTTTACAGAAACAGATACAGATTTGCAGACAGTGGAGCTTGATGACAATCTAAAACAAAGCCCACAGTTTCCATATAACTGGATGTATACTGGAGGAGATAATAACGTATTTACGATAGACCTAAAGTGCAAAGCTTTGGTCATCATAATGAAGGATTCGGGAGAGGTAAATGCTGCCACAGCAAAGGCTTATGTGGATGGAAAATTTATTCGTGACCTGGATCCATATGTAAACAGATGGCGTCACTGCAATCCACTTATTCTAATAAAGGATACAGTGTCTAAGGACCATCATATTGAGATAAAAGTAGACAAGGATGAAATTAGAAATCACTTTACCATCCTTGGCTTTGGAATTGTAAAATAGGGGGACATAAGAATGAAAGCACACAATCCAATTCTACCTGGATTTTATCCAGATCCATCAATCTGCAGAGTAGGAGAAGATTACTATTTAGTAAATTCTACATTCAATTATTTTCCAGGCGTGCCAATTTTTCATAGCAAGGATTTAACTCACTGGCATCAGATTGGAAACATCCTTGAGAGAGAGGAGCAGCTAGACGTATCAGCTGATACAGGTACAGGAATTTATGCTCCAACCATTCGTTTTCACGAGGGAATTTATTACATGATTACCACCAATATGTATAAGGGTGGCAATTTCATAGTGACAGCAACTGATCCGGCAGGACCTTGGTCTGCACCTTATTTCTTAGGAGAAAAAGAGGCACCTGGCTTCGATCCATCTTTATTTTTTGACGAAGATGGTAAATGCTATTATGTAGGAACTCGTCCAAATCCTGAAAATTATCGCTATACGGGAGATATGGAAATCTGGGTTCAGGAAGTTGATTTAGAAACAATGAAACTTACCGGTGAGTCTAAGGCTATTTGGAAGGGGGCACTTAAGCAAGCCATCTGGCCTGAGGGACCACACCTTTATAAAAAGGATGGCTACTATTATCTGCTTATTGCTGAGGGAGGCACTGCAGAGGAGCACTCTATTTGTGTGGCTCGCTCCAAGGAATTGTTTGCGTGGTTCGAGGGCTGCAGACGCAATCCTATTTTTACCCACAGAAATCTTGGAAAGAATTATCCAGTTGTTTACACAGGCCATGGAGATTTAGTGGATGATGTAAATGGTAATTGGTACATCGTTATGCTGGCATCACGTCCATGCAAGGGTAAGTGTAGTATGGGCCGCGAGACCTTCCTTGCAAAGGTTGAATGGGAGGATGGATGGCCTGTTATTAATCCTGGAATCGGCAAATTAGAAGATGAAGTGGAGCTCCCATTTGAGGACAATGGTGAGACTACCACTTTAGACGATGTTATGAAATTCGATGGCGAAGAACTTGACCAAAGATTCCTTGGCATCAGAAAAAGAAGTAATGAGATTTATTCCCTCACAGATAGACCAGGGTACTTGCGACTTTTTACAAGACCAGAGCGTCTTGAGGAGGATTGCTACCCATCATATCTTGGGCTTAGACAAAAGGAAAATAGATTCATTGCCACCACAAAGCTTGAGTTTGCGCCAGAGAGCAAAAAGGAATGCGCAGGACTTGTCATTTTCCAAAGTATTAAAAACCACCTTATTGTTGAAGTGGTGAAGGGGGCAATTCGTGTTCGAAAGGTAGTAGATGGTGAGGAGAAAATCCTTGCTTCCTTAGAAACAGAAAAGTCTGAATTTGAAATTGAAATACAAGCAGAGAATCAGTTGGCAGCAGTATATATCAATAAGACATTATTTGCTGACAAAATTGATTTGCTTCCATATACCACAGAAGCAGCAGGGGGCTTTGTAGGCTGTACTATTGGAGTTTACACATCATCAAATGGTGAGAAATCTACTAACCACTGTGATGTTAAAAAACTTTCAATAACATACTGATTCAAGTATAATTAAAAGATACTAAAACATAAGAAAACTAAAGGGAATAACCTTATGAAGCTTTCGCATTTACTAGATTACGAGAACATAATTATACAGTGTCACAACAATCCAGATGCAGACGCACTTGCATCTGGTTTTGCTGTGTTGAAATATTTACAGGCCCATGACAAAAACGTAAAGTTTGTTTACGGTGGTAATTTTGAAATCACTAAAAGCAACCTTAAGCTGATGGTTGCAGACCTTGGCATAGAGGTGTCATATGTAAAAAGCCAGAACGAGCTTGAGGATGTGTTAGGCCTTGAAATGGGCCAGCTGCCAGATCTTTTAGTGACGGTAGATAGTCAGTATGGCGAGGGCAATATTCAAAAGTTTGTGGCAAAGGATGTGGCTGTTATCGACCATCATCAGGTGTCGAAAATCTTGCCAGAGCATTCAGAGGTTCGCAGCTATCAGGCCAGCTGTGCCACTGTGGTGTGGGACATGCTTCGTGCAGAGGATTTTCCTGTTGATGACATAAATCTTTCTACTGCCTTGTATTATGGCCTTATGACAGACTCTAACAACTTTTCAGAGCTTCATCATCCTCTGGACATGGATATGCGAGATGAGCTTCACTACAGCCAGTCAGTCATTACCAAGTTTAAAAATTCAAATATCTCTCAGGAAGAGCTTAGAATAGCCGGAATCGCTCTATTAGGTTCTGAATATTACAGAGATAACAATTACACTATCGTAAAATCGGATCCATGTGACCCTAACATCCTAGGTATCATTTCGGACATGCTTCTTGAGGTTGAGGATGTGCATTGCTGCCTGGTTTATTCCATCCACGAAGGCGGAATCAAAATCTCTGTCCGCAGCTGTGTCAAGGAAGTAAAGGCTGACGAACTGGCTCAGTTTATTTGCCAGGGAGTAGGCAATGGCGGCGGCCACAATATTAAGGCTGGTGGTTCTATCCAGCGTTCACTGCTTGAAATGCAGGAGCTTGATTACACAGCACCTACCATCCAGCAGTTTTTCAGAGAGCGCATGCATGAATATTTCCTGAATAACGAAATCATTTATGCTGACAAATATCAGGCTGATATTACTGATATGGGAAAATATAAAAAGAAGAGACTTCATGTAGGTTATGTGAAAGCCACAGATGTTATGCCTGCAGGCACTAAAACTGTCATCCGTGCCTTAGAGGGTGATGTGCAAATGGAAATAAAAGAGGATACCGTTATCGCCATGGGTATTCAGGGCGAAATATATCCTATGACCTGGGAAAGTTTTGCAAAAAAATACGAGCTTGATGAAGCTCCATACGTTTATCCTGGTGAATATG
>JAEEGF011215450.1_pt1 | contig 10140 bp, 9 predicted proteins | sample 9134171 | NCBI WGS metagenome assembly JAEEGF01 (sample SAMN16246542, study PRJNA631951) | gut metagenome | biome: gut microbiome; feature: rumen; material: AP-attached | host: Bos | place: Iran: Karaj | collected 2018-10 | reverse complement strand
GGCCTGGCTCGGTCGCGGCACGGGTGCTTGCGCAGAAGAAGCGTTCGGTCCGGAAGGAATGCCATGCTGGAAATCACGTCACCGTCGAACCCGCGCGTCAAGCACGTGGTTAAGCTGCGGTCCTGCGCGTTCCGCGAGGAGACGCGCGAGATGATCGTGGAGGGGTACCGCGAGTGCCGCCGCGCGCTCGACAACGGCTATCGTCCGTACGCCATCTACCACTGCCCGGAGCTCTACCTCAAGAACGAGAACGAGCCCGCGCTCGTGGAGGAGTGCGCTGCGGCGGGGGCTGAGGTGCTCCTATGCTCGAAGATCGCTTTCCTCAAGATGGCATACAAGGACCGTCCGGACGGCCTGCTGATGACCGGGCCGCACATAACGCGGCGGCTGGAAGACCTTGAGCTGCCGCCTCACGCGCTGGTGATCGTCACCGAGGCCATAGAGAAGCCGGGCAACCTGGGTACGATCCTGCGCTCTGCGGACGCCGCGGGCGCTAGCGCCGTGATCGTGTGCGACCGCACGACGGACATCCACAACCCCAACGTGGTGCGCGCATCGACGGGTACGATGTTCTCTGTGCCGGTGGTAGAGGCGTCCACGGCCGAGGCGATATCGTGGCTTAGGGCACGAGGCTTCAGGATCCTCGCGGCGACGCCGCATGCGGAGAAGCTGCATTTCGAGGTCGACCTAACGGGGAACGTGGCGATCGCAGTCGGGGCCGAGCAGTACGGGCTGACGGCCGCGTGGATGGACAGCGCGGACATCCGCGTGCGCATTCCGATGCTGGGCCTCGCCGACTCGCTGAACGTAAGCGCAGCGACGACGATCCTCGTGTACGAGGCCGTGCGCCAGCGCATCGCCGCAGGCGTGGCCGCTGTGCCCGAGTTTGTCCCGTGGCACGGGGAAGGGCAGCACGACCACTGAACGGAACCTATCAATGACTGTCGACGAGGCATATGACCGCATCTGCCGGGCAATCGACGCCGGACGCCCGGCGAACGGATATCTTGTCGTGGGCGGCTTGCGCGGCTTCGGCGGCGAACTTGCGGACCGCGTGCTCGCGCACCTTTTCGGCGATGGCGACCTTCTGGCGCATCCCGACATCCATCGTCTGGCCCCGGAGAAGAAGAGCCGCATCATCTCGGTGGATGCGATCCGCACGAGGCTGATAGCTCCGATGGACATGACGTCGTTCCAGGGCGGCTGGAAAGCAGGGGTCATCTTCGGGGCGGATCTGCTGCGCGAGGAGGCGGCCAACGCGTTCCTGAAGACGCTTGAGGAACCGCCGCCGCGGTCGCTTTTCCTGCTCCTTACCGAACGGCCGGAAAGATTGCTGCCGACGATCGTCTCGCGCTGCCAGCGGGTAGACCTGCCTGACGCGCGCGCGCGCCAGCTGGACGAGCCATGGCGCGGACGGGTGATCGGCATTCTGGCGTCCGAGACGCTGAAGGGGCAGGTGGCGAAGGCCGCCGCCGCCGCGCGGCTCATGGCCGTTCTGGAGGAGTTGAAGGAGAAGGCCGAGGAACTTGTCGGCGAGGAGGTCGCGGAGACTGACGACGGTGCGGGCGAGGAGGCGTCGAAGGACGCCGTCGAGGCGCTGATATCGTCGCGGTATCGCGAGTTCAGGAGCGACTTCACCGCCACGGTCATGAGCTGGTTCAGAGACCTCATGGCATTGCGCGCCGCGCCGCCGTCCCACTCGTCCTACGACGAGTCGGGCGCGGGCACGCCGCTCGCGAACGAGTCGAAGAGGTCCGTCCTTGAGACGCGTGCGGCACGGCTTACGCGTGCGGCTGCGTTCGCCAACATCGAGGCCGTGGAGGAGTTCGCAACGTCGCTCGAGCGCAACCTTCCGGAGCTGGCCGTGCTGGGTTTTCTGATGGACCGACTAGCGTTCGGAACGGAGGGGAAATGACGGACGCCCCGCCGCTTCTCGCGAGGGTGCAGATGCCTGAGAAGGGCGTCTTCGCCGTGCGATGTGCCAACTCCGGCTTCACGAAGGGGCAGGCCGTGGTCGTCAACCTCGGATACGGGCCGGACCTCGGCATGGTGCTGGGGCTCGAGAACTACGATCCGTCCGTGCACGGACCGTCCGTGCCGGGATACCAGCTTGTGCGGGCGAAGACAGACGAAGATGCCGCTGCAGAAGAGGCCAATGCTCAGCGCTGCGAAACGTGGAAGGAAGAGTTTCTCGTCCTGGCGCGGGAGAAGGCGGACGACATTCGCATCCTCCACATGCGCCTTTCGCTGGGCAGGCAACGTCTGTTCGTGTGGTACGCGACATCTGTGAAGCGTTGCGACCTCACCTCCCTCGCGCGGGACTTTGGCCAGCGGCGTAGCGTGCAGGTGTTTGCACGGCAGCTTGGACCGCGCGACGAGGTGTGCCTGGTGGGCGGGCTGGGGCCGTGCGGGCGGCCATGCTGCTGCGCCACATGGCAGACGCGCTATCCTACGGGGCTGACGCCAGACCGCATCAAGGACTGCGCCTCGGCGCAGGTCAACGGCATCTGCGGCAGATACAAGTGCTGCCTTGCGTTTGAGGGTTAGGTGGTTAGGTGGTTAGGTGGTTTGGTGGTTGAGTCAAATGTCGAAAGGAGAAGAAGCGAAAATGAAAAAGGTACTTCTGCTGAACGGGCCGAATCTGGCGTTGCTGGGGACACGCGAGCCGGAGATATACGGCCGTACCACGCTGGCGGACATCGTGGATACGATGAAGGCGGCGGCGAAGGAGAAGGGCATCGAGGTGGACGCTTTCCAGAGCGACATCGAGGGCGAGCTTGTGGCGGCGATAGGCCGGGCACGGGGCGCGTACGACGGAATCATCATCAATCCCGCCGCGTACACCCATACGTCCGTGGCGATTCATGACGCCATCAAGGCAAGCGGCGTGCCGACGGTGGAGGTACATCTCTCGAACGTGTATGCGCGCGAGGGCTATAGGCACGAGTCGCTGACGGCGGGAGTCTGCGTTGGGCAGATATGCGGGTTCGGCCCTGCCGGGTATCTGCTGGCGCTCGAAGCCCTTTCGCGTGCCCGCTGAAAATGGTAGAATATCCCATCGCATGAGACGGATGCTAGAGTTCCTGAAACCGTTCCGCGCGCCGTGGCTGCTGGCTTTCGGCGCGGCGGCGTGCCTTTCCGTCGTCGCGTTGCTGTGGGGTGGCCTCAACCAGGACGAGGGCTGGTACCTGTACGCGGCGCAGCTGGTGCACGACGGGAAGCTGCCGTACAGGGACTTCTTCTTCACGCAGGGGCCGACGATGCCGTTCGTCTATTCGGTGCTTTCGCCCGTCTGGCGGCTGGCAGGGTCGCCGCTACATGGCCTGCTGGGCGGACGCGTGGTGACGCTGGCGTTCGGTCTCGCCGCGACTCTGGCGGCCATCTCGCTCGTGCGGCATTTGGTCCCGGAGAACCGGCGGGGATTGGCGGGCCTTGCTGTTTTCGCGATGCTGGGGTGCAACCTCTATCACCTGTACTTCACCACGATCCCGAAGACGTATGCGCTCGGCGGACTTTTCGTGATGGTGGGATTCCTGATGCTGGTGCGCGGACTGAAGTCCGCCAAGCCGATATTTGGGAATATCCTTTTGTTCGCGGCGGGCCTGTCGCTGGCGTTCGCCTCTGGCACGCGGATATCGCTCATACTGATCCTGCCGGTCGTCGGATTGGCGCTTCTTCTCCGCTTCAGGGAGTTTCGCTGGTGTTTTCTTTGGTTCGGGTTCGGTGGGGCGCTGGGGCTTTTCCTGACATACGGGCTCTTCGCCCTCGACCCTCCGTCGCTTCGTGCGCTCCTGGCGGCGCAGGGCTACCATGCGGCGCGCGGGGGATTCGACCCGTTCTTCGCGATCGGGTCCGTCTCGCGGCTCCTGCGCGGCTATGCGGCGCTGTGCGTGCTTGGTCTGGCGGCATTTCTCAGGGTGCGGACCGAGGACCGGACGGTGGCCGACGGGGCGGCGGCGCGCGTGACGCTGTGGGCCCTCGCCGGCGGGTTCGCGGCCGTGTTCCTTCTGCAGCTCAGCGCGCCGTTCCCTTACGACGACTACCAGGTGCCGATAATGGGGATGCTGGCGGTGATCGTGGCGGCCTGGTTCGCGAGGGCGTGCGGCGACGATGCCGTCGGCACGCGCGCGGCGTGGTTCGCCGTCCTGGTGGCGTGCGGCATCTCCTTCGTCTCCCCGCTCCTGCAGGAGTGGGCCACGTACAGCCAGGACAGGTTCTGGAGCCAGAAGAAGGAGCAGACCGAACTGGCGAAGCTGCGCAGGATCGGGCGAGAGGTGGAATGCCTGGATCCGGGCGGCAAGACTATCCTGACGCAGGACCTATACCTCGCCATCGAGACAGGCCGCACGGTGCCGGAAGGACTCGAGATGGGTCCGTTCTCGTACTTCCCCGACTGGCCGACCGAGAAGGCGCGTTCGCTGCACGTGATGAACCGCGAGATCCTGTCCGAGCTTTTGGAGTCTGCGCCGTGTCCGCTCGCGGCGTGCAGCGGCTACGCGTTCGCGATCGAGGCACCGTCGTGCAGGGAGACGCCTTTCGATGAGCAGAAGCGCTATTTTGAGGTTCTGAAGAAAAGCTACGAGCTGGCGGACACTGAACCGCGGTTCGGGCAGAATGCCACGACGCTGCTGCTGCTGAAGCGGCGGGAGGCTGGCAGATGACGCCTGACGAGGTGAAGTCGCTGCCCTGCGGAGAATTGCCCGCTCTAGCTTCTAAGGTGCGACTGCGGATGCTCGAGTCGGTGTCGAGGAACGGCGGGCATCTCGCCTCTTCCCTCGGTGCGGTGGAGCTGGCGATCGCTCTCGTTCGCGTGTTCGACCCTGCAAAGGACCGCGTGCTGTGGGACGTTGGGCACCAGGCGTATGCGTGGAAGCTGCTCACGGGGAGAGACGAGCGGTTTGACACGCTACGTCGCTTCGGCGGAATATCGGGTTTCCCTAACCCGGACGAATCCCCCTGCGATGCGTTTGTGGCTGGGCACGCAGGAGCGGCGCTGGCGGCGGCTGAAGGACTGGCCGTGGCGCGCGATCGCCTGGGCGGCAAGGAGCATGTGGTCGCCGTCGTTGGCGACGCGGCGCTTGCGAACGGCATGGCGCTGGAGGCCCTGAACGACTGCGCGAAGCGGACGGAACGGCTGGTTCTGGTGGTCAACGACAACGGGTCTGCGACATCCGTCGCTCCGATCGCTGCGTTGCTCGAATCGGCAGGATTCGAGGTTACGAGGCGCATCGACGGGCATGACATTGCGGCGATGGAGGATGTGTTCGCGATGGCCAAGGCGACCACCGGGCCGATTGCCGTGCCGGTGACGACCGTGAAGGGCAAGGGGTTCCCGCCTGCGGAGGCGGATCCCACGGCATGGCACGGAGTGGGCCCCTTCAGCATTGGCGATGGTGCGGCACCTCGTTCGGCGTCCGGATGGTCTGACGTGTTCGGTGCGGCCGTCTGCGCGGCGGCACGTCGCGATTCGAGGGTTTGCGCGCTTACGGCGGCAATGCGCGAGGGTACGGGCCTTGTGCCGTTCGCTAGCGAGTTTCCGGACCGCTTTTTCGACGTGGGCATCTGCGAGGAGCATCTGGTGACGTTTGCCGCCGGCCTCGCGAAGGGCGGGATGAGGCCGGTGGTGGCGGTGTACTCCACCTTCCTGCAGCGGGCAGTCGACCAGGTGATGCACGACGTGTGCCTCATGAATCTGCCGGTGGTGTTCGGAATAGACCGCGCGGGAGCGGTTGGCGCAGACGGGCGCACGCACCACGGCATGTTCGACATCCCGATGCTGCGCTGTCTGCCGAATCTCTCGATTCTCCAGCCTAAGGACGCGGCGGAGCTGGCGGCCATGGTGGATGCGGCGCTGGAGCATAACGCGCCGACGGCGATCCGCTATCCGCGCGGCTGTCCGTGTGCCCTTAAGGACGTTAAGGACTTTAATGGCCTTAAGTGGGGGAAGGCAGAGCAGATTTCCAGTCCCGACGCGCCAGTCCAGCTGTGGGCGCTTGGCGACCAGGTGGCGAAGGCATTGGCCGTGGCGGCATTGCTAGAGGCGCGAGGCGTGCAGGCGGGCGTCGTCAACGCGCGGTTCGTGAAGCCGTTCGACGCCGATCTGCTAGCGTGCCAGCGTTCAGGAGGCGCGAGGATCGTCTCCTTGGAGAATGGCGCGATCGCAGGCGGCTTTGGCGAGACGATCGGTGCCGACATGCGGTTCGGCTGGCCCGACGAATTTGTAGCCCACGGTTCCGTCGCAGAGCTGGAGGCTGCTCACGGACTTACTCCGGAGTCCATTGCGGAAAGTATCCTGCGCGACGGACCATTCGCGGGGAATGGTCGGCCATGAAGGTTGCCGCGTATGCGAAGGTCAACTTCACGCTGGAGGTGCTCGGCGTCCGTCCGGATGGTTATCACGACCTGCGGTCGGTGGTGGTGCCGATTTCGCTGGCGGACGAGGTGACGCTGGCGCCTGCGGACGAGGTGACGCTGGAGGTGGTGGGATGCGGCGATCGCGGAGCGACCGCCCTACCTGACATCGGAGTCGATGACAATCTGGCGATGCGGGCGGCAAGGCTAATGCAGCGTGTGAGCGGCAGAAAGGAAGGGGTGGCGATCACCCTCGAGAAGCGCATCCCGGTAGGCGGAGGATTGGGCGGCGGCTCGGCCGATGCGGCAGCGGTGCTGAACGGGCTTAACGAGATGTGGGGGCTCGGCATCCCAAAGCCCGAACTTGCGATCCTCGGCGCAGAGATCGGCAGCGACGTGCCGGCGCTCGTCCTCGGCGGCCCCGTGCTGATGGAAGGCCGCGGCGAGCGGGTGACAGAGTGCTTGGTGCCAGGTGCTGTAGTGCATGGTGCGGAGCTAAAGCGCAAAGACGGGCACGTGAGCAACGCACCAAGCACCAAGCACCAAGCACCAAGCACCTTCCACCTGGTGCTGGCCAATCCAGGTGCGTTCTGCTCTACCGCAGAAATTTTCAAGGCGTTTGCGCCCCACTTGCCTAACCGCCCAGAAATACTCTATAATATCCGCCTTGCGATGCAGGCGGGCGACGATGCCGCCGTGGCGTTGGCGCTGCAGAATGACCTGGAGGCGACAGCGGTGCGGTTGCATCCGGAGATCGGCGTGGCTCGGCGGCGGCTTGAAGAGGCTGGGTGCCTAGGCGTGTCGATGAGCGGAAGCGGCGCGACGGTTTTCGGGATCGTGCGCGGCGCGTCGGAGGCCGAATGTGTTGCGAGGAAGCTTTCGGAGGATGGCCTATGGGCCGCCGCCGTGGAGACTGTCCGGTGATGTAATGGCAGCATAGGGGTTTTTGATACCCTTCGAGGTGGTTCGAATCCACCCCGGACAACCAGAGCCCAAGTCTGTGTGCGTTTGACACGGTCTGTGGATTGTGCGATAATATGACCATGAATTCATTGGGTTCCTTTTCGCAGCCGAAGGCGCCGCCGCAGGATGTACAGGCGGTTCCAGATGGCGTGGATCCTGTGGCACTCATTGCCGCCCGCAAGGCGGCAGTGGATCGCAGCCGGCGGCAGGCCGCGCGAATCTCGTTGCTGCAGGATGTGTTGCGCATCTTCTGTGTGCTCGCGCTGATTGCCGGCATTGCCTGGTTCTCGCATGTGAAGCACCAGCAGCACATGGAGGAGGAACGCTTAAGGGCCGAACGCGAACATGCGGCGCATGTTGCGCGCGCGAAAGAGCGAGAGGCGGAAGCTGCACGGCTGCAAGCGCTGCGCAAGGCGCAAATGGAGGCCAAGAAAGCTGCCGATGAAGAGATTCGGCGACGCGAACAAGAGAGACGACAGGAGGAGGAGCGCAAGGCCAAGGTGCAGGCCAACATCAAACGTTATCAAGCCGCGCTTGGCCGGTTTAAAGGAGCAGTGCTTGACCTTCTCTCGGCGGCGCCGCCTGCGGACCTGCCTGCGAAAGTCACGCACGAGACCTGGTTCTCATGTGTCGTGCCAGGCGGTCGTTCGGGTAGCGTGCTTTACGAGATATTTGCATCGCCTGGCCAGCCCCTCCGCGTTACACGCCTTGACGCCGATGGCAAGGTTGAGGAGATCGCGTTCGAGGATTTCAACCGTCAGGTGGCGAAAGAGCCCTATCTGCTGTCGAAAGGCTCATATTGCTACTACAACCCCGCCAACGGAAGGCGATGGGAGCTGCGAGTGCCCGTCCTTGCCGAAGGGGAGGCGCTAGATCCGTCCCGCGAAGACTTCAGGGATCTCTATAACATCGTGCGCCAAATGAATCTCGTCACGTCCGGGTTTACCTACAACGTGTTTTTCCGCGACTTTGGCGGCAGCGAGACTCGGCTCTTTTCCGTTTCGTTCGGCGGTACCGTCACGCGCAGCACCGTGCAAAGAGGGCTTCATGCAGCGGCGGGTTCACAGCGTCGGCAAGACGACAACGCCTTGCGCTCGCGCATGGAGCAGGGGAGCCTTATAATACGCAGGGGAGGGGCGAGACGATGATCCCTGCACTCGAGAACCTCTTTGCATATTGCGTGGCGTTCAAGGCGAGCGACATACATCTGTCGGTTGACGAGCCGCCACGATTCCGCGTGCAGGGCCGACTCTCGCCACGTCCTGACTTCGCTCCGCTCGATGCGCGCACAGTTGACGAGATCGCGATGGAGCTTGGCCTGTACACATTGCCGCTGGGATGTCCGGACGGTACGGAGCTGGTGCGCAAGACGCTTGTGCGGGACGGGGCCATCGATGGGGCCGTCACTGCGCCTGACGGGCAGCGCTACCGCTTCAATATCTTCCGCCAGCAGGGACGTACGTCCGTCGCGCTGCGCCACCTCAGCGGCGTGTTCAGGTCGTTGCCCGAACTTGGCTTGCCATCGCGCATCGCCGATTTCTGCCAGGAACGCGACGGGCTTGTGATCGTTACGGGGCCTACCGGCAGCGGAAAGTCGACGACGCTCGCCACGCTCATCAATGACATCAACGAGGCGCGGGAATGCTTTATCGTGACCATTGAGGACCCGATCGAATTCGAGCACAGGTCATGCCGTGCGCTCGTCAACCAACGTCAGGTCGGACGCGATGCGCGCGGCTTTAACGAGGCCTTGGTGGAGGCGATGCGGCAGGATCCTGACGTGATACTTGTCGGCGAGATGCGCGACATGGAGACGGCACGAACCGCCTTGCGAGCATCCGAGACCGGGCATCTCGTCTTCACCACGCTCCACGCAGGCGATTGCGTCGGCGCCATTGAACGTCTCATTGCGGTATTCCCGTCCGACGAGCAGGGCTCAGTGCGGCATCAGCTGGCTATGGTGCTGCGTGGCATCGTGGCGCAACATCTGTTGCCTTCCGCCGATGGCACTCGCCGTCATGCGGTCACGGAGGTGCTGGTCAATACGGCGGGTGTCGCGAATCTGATCGCGACCGGCCGCACATCGCAGATTCCATCTGCCATCGAGACCGGTGCCAACGTGGGCATGCAGTCGATCGAGGAGTCGCTTGCCTTGTTGCTTCTAAATGGCGCCATAACGGAACGCGCGGCATACATGCTCACGCGCAATCCCGAAAGCCTCCAGCGCCGCCTCTACGGTCTAGGGGAAGACGAATAGTTGACTTCTACTTAGCTAGAAAGGGGGCGGCAGCGGACTGGAGGTCTGCGAGGGTTCGGATCTCGTTCAGGCGGCGGCGGAACTCGCCCACGCCTGGGCGTCCCTTGAAGTAGTGGAAAAGATGGGTGCGCACGAATCCCATCAGATAGTCGCCGAGCGGCGGCACGTGGTCGTTCTGGAAATTGCGCGAAAGCTGCGCATGGAGCTCGATCAGGTTTGCGACATGTTCCCGGAAGGCGGCGTTCTGGCGGGTGAAGCGCTCGTCTGGGCTCGGCGGCTCGGCGGCGGCCTTCAAATCTCCAAAGAGCCACGGAGCCGCGAGCGCTGCGCGACCGATCATGATGGCGGCCACGCCCGTCTGCGCCATCAGCTCGGCAGAAGGCAGGTCGGACACCCCGCCGTTGCCGGTGACCGGAATCCGCGCGTGGCGCACCAGCTTGGCTATCAGGTCTAGGTGGACCGGGCCGCCGTGCTTCTGCGACGTGAAGCGCCCGTGGACCGTGATGCCTGAGCATCCGGTCGACTCCGCGGCATCGAGCAGCTCGAGCATCGTCACCTTGTCGGGAGAC
>JAEEGF011183592.1_pt1 | contig 10140 bp, 7 predicted proteins | sample 9134171 | NCBI WGS metagenome assembly JAEEGF01 (sample SAMN16246542, study PRJNA631951) | gut metagenome | biome: gut microbiome; feature: rumen; material: AP-attached | host: Bos | place: Iran: Karaj | collected 2018-10 | reverse complement strand
GGGGCTTGGGACGCCCCAAAGGGGCAGAAAGATGTCAGCCCAGGGCAGCGCCCTGGGTGTTGGAATGCCGCGGCAAACGACGCTCTGTAAGAGCAAAAGCACTAAAACACAAGGCTTTTGCCCCTTTAGGGCGAAATCTACTTCTATGTCATAAACCCAGGGCGATGCCCTGGGCTGACATCTTAATGGCCTTTCAGGCCGGATTAACCGGACAGCAATAAAAATAATTCATGATTCATAATCCTTAATTCATAATTATTTTATACCTTTGCAGGCGAATTGCAACAAAGCAAACGATGACGAGCAAAAAGAAGAAGAAACAAAAGCCGCGCTGGATGGTGCCGGCAGGACTGGAGCCAACGGAGATGGACCTCAAGATAATGGAGTGGGAGGCAAAGGGAAAACTGGTGCCTACACGCAACCTTATCAAGACTAAGGACCAGATAGAGGGCATCCGAAAGGCCGGCGTCCTGAATACTGCCGTGCTCGATGCTGTGGCGGAGAAGATTCGCGAAGGCATGAGTACTGCGGAGATAGACAGAATCGTCTATGACTACACGACCGCTCATGGCGGCATCCCTGCACCCCTCAACTTCGAGGGTTTCCCAAACAGTTGCTGCACGAGCATCAACGATGTGGTGTGTCACGGCATCCCCAGCGAGGACGACATCCTCGAGGAGGGCGACATCATCAATGTGGACTGCACGACCATCCTCAATGGCTACTACGCCGATGCCAGCCGCATGTTCATCATAGGGAAGACGACGCCCGAACGCCAGCACCTCGTTGATGTGGCGTGGGAGTGTCTGAAGATAGGTGAGCAGGTCTGCTCCGAGCCGTATGTCTTCGTCGGCGACCTCGGTAACGCCATAGCCCAGCATGCTCACAAGAACGGCTATACGGTGGTGCGCGACCTCTGCGGTCACGGCGTAGGACTTCAGTTCCACGAAGAGCCGGATGTGGAGCACTACGGAAAGAAAGGCACGGGCATGCTCCTTGTGCCAGGCATGACATTTACCATCGAACCCATGATTAACGGCGGCGATTGGTATGTCTGTGGCGACGAGGAGGACGAGACGGAATGGATAGTCCTGACCGAAGACGGCGAGGACAGCGCACAATGGGAACATACATACCTGATGACGGAGAACGGAGTGGAGGTGCTGACGCACTAAAGCCCCCCTCCCCGCTCCCCCTTTGGGGGAGTGCTGTTAAAGGCAATAAGTAAAATGAAAGAAAAATTAATACATGATGGTTCTGAGGCACTCCCCCAAAGGGGGAGCGGGGAGGGGGCTGGCCCTACCTTCATCCTCGGCATAGAATCCAGTTGTGACGATACCTCTGCGGCTGTCCTTTGTGACGGCATCTTGCTCTCGAATGTGACGGCCAGCCAGGCTGTGCACGAGGCTTATGGCGGCGTGGTGCCCGAGTTGGCGAGCCGTGCCCATCAGCAGAACATCGTGCCTGTGGTGGATGCCGCTCTGAAGCAGGCAGGTATCGAACGCGAGCAGTTGAGCGCAATAGCCTTCACACGAGGGCCTGGTCTGCTCGGCTCCCTGCTTGTCGGCGTGTCGTTTGCCAAAGGACTGGCGGCCTCGCTCGGCATCCCCATGATAGACGTCAACCACCTCCACGGCCATGTGCTGGCGCATTTCATAAGAGAGGCCTCCCCCGTCCCCTCCAAAGGAGGGGTGAATCAAGCGACTCCGTTTTCCCCTCCTTCGGAGGGGTTAGGGGAGGCTCCTTCCTTCCCCTTCCTCTGCCTCTTGGTGAGCGGAGGCAACAGCCAGATTGTCCTCGTCAAGAGTTACAAGGACATGGAAATCATCGGGCAGACCATCGACGATGCAGCAGGCGAGGCCATCGACAAGTGTTCGAAGGTGATGGGGCTGGGCTATCCCGGCGGACCGATTATCGACAGACTCGCACGCCAAGGCAACCCCGAGGCTTTCTCTTTCTCAAAACCCAACATCCCAGGCTACGACTACAGCTTCAGCGGACTGAAGACGAGCTTCCTCTACAACCTTCGTGACTGGATAAAGGACGACCCCGACTTCATCGAGCACCATAAGGAAGACCTTGCCGCTTCGCTCGAAAAGACCATTGTTGACATCCTGATGAAGAAGCTGCGCCTTGCTGCCAAGGACTTGAAGATAAAGCAAGTGGCTGTGGCTGGCGGCGTCTCTGCCAACACCGGACTGCGGAATGCTTTCCACGACTATGCCCGTCGCTATGGCTGGCAGGTGTTCATCCCCCGCTTTAGCTACACGACGGACAATGCCGCCATGATAGCCATAGCAGGTTACTTCAAGTATCTCGACAAGGACTTCTGCCCGATGTCGGCTCCCGCATATAGCCGCGTCACGACGTAAGAAACGGGGCGAAAAGTTCAGATTGCCGCAAACTTATTTGCCAGAAACACGGCAAAGTATCACTTGGAGCTCTCTTTTTGGGCAATCCGCTCTAATGTCTGATAGACTTGCATCAAGCCTCTTGGCACATGGAAGCAGCCCTTCCACTTGCCGCCCTTGAGCGTCAGCAGCACCTCGCCGCGGCGGTTCAGATAGCCGAACCACTCGGGGTACTCGGGGTCCATGAAGTGACTCCAAACGTATTCGTGCACCTTCATGAACCAGTCGAGGCATTCCTGCTTGCCTGTCAGCTCGTAGCCCTTTATCATGGTGATGAGCGTTTCGATGTGAACCCACCAAAGCTTCTGGTCCCATTCGAGTTGCTGAAGCGGGCGGCCCAGGCGGTCCATGAAGTAGAAGATGCCGCCGTACTGCTTGTCCCAACCGTATTCAGCCTCGCGAAGGGCGATGTGAACGGCTTTGTCGATGAGGTCCTGACGACCCAGACGCTTGCCGAGGTCCATGATGAACCACATGGCTTCGATGGCATGGCCGGGATTCAAGAGGCGTCCCTCGTGGCAATCGACGAGTTTGCCGTCCTTGCTGACGTGCTCTACTACGAGGTCGAGCTCGGGCCGATAGAAGACGTCGAGAACTTCGTGCAGGCAGATGTCGATGGTCTCCTTCAGGAACTTCGGGTCGAGCAAGTCCTCAATCTCGAGGGCAACATTACAGAGTATCATCGGCAGGGCAAAGTCCTTCAAGGCACGAGCGCCCTGAGCTGCCTTGCTCCATTTGCCCTTGGGATTGTTCCGCTTCGAGAGCACGATGTCGAAGGTCTTCTTGGCTATCTCGGCATACTCCTGAATACCAGTCGCCTTGTAGAGTTGCCCGAAGGCAATCACGGCGAAGGTGTAGGAGAAGATGTTGTAAGGCTCCACGAGCGGACGGCCCTCGCGGTCGAGCGAGAAGTACCAGTTGAGCTGGCCGTCGTGGCCGTACTTCTTGAGGAACTCGGCGCCCTGAATAGCCGCGTCGAGCCATTCCTGCTTCTTCTCTACCTTATTATATAATGTAGCGAGCATCCACACTTCACGGCCTTGCAGCCAGATGAACTTGTCGGTGTCATAGACCTCGCCGTTACGCTCGATACACGTGAAGTATCCGCCGAACTCTTTGTCAATACTGTTATTCATCCAGAAGGGCATCACCCTATCCAGCAACTCGCTCTTATATTGAGCGGCAAGTAAGTAAAAGTTGACGGCCCCCTCCCCGCTCCCCCTTTGGGGGAGTGCCTCAAATGCATTTGTTTTCATAAGATATTGTTTTTAATGGTTTCTAATACATTATCTAATTTAGTGAATATGTCTTCGTTTGTAAATCGGATTACGCGAAAGCCTAACTTCTCTATCTCGTCTGATCGCAATTGGTCATGATATTGTTGTCGTATGTCATCGTGATATTCTTCGTCAACATCAACAACCAATCGTGCTGGCAGGCAAACGAAGTCAGCTATGTTGCTGGCAATAATGTGTTGTCTTCTGAAAGGTTTGCCAAGCTTGCTCTGTTGCAGGAACATCCACAGGGTGCGTTCCGCATCAGTTGGCAGATTCCTCATCCTCTTTGCATGTTCCTTTAGAATAGGATAGAGGACAGGGTCGGAATAGCAGTAGTTCGCTTTATGTCTGTCAAACTTTGTCATGATTAAGATACAGCCCCCTCTCCGCTCCCCCTTTGGGGGAGTACTCTTTACTAGGCTTTGATGGTGTTGTCATAATCTTTAGTTTCAGCTTCCCTTCCCAAGCACTCCCCCAAAGGGGGAGCGGGGAGGGGGCTGGCCAGGCTGAGCATCCACGCCACCAATACACTCACTACAATCCCCGTTGCTCCGAAGAGGAAGAAGTTGACGTCCGTGTAGAGGTACATCAGGAAGACTACTATCTCGCCTGCTATGAAGCCTGTCAGGGCGGCTGCTCCCTTGATGCGGGGGAAGAAGATGGCCATCACGAAGAGGCCTCCGAGGCCGCTCGTCAGCAGTCCGAGGATGGTGTTGAAGTAGTCGAGCAGCGAGGCGATGTCCCATGTGGCCATCAGCAAGGCGATTCCGAGGCCCATCAGTCCGCTGACGATACACGTCCAACGGGCTACGCGAAGAAGTGTCGAGTCCTTGATTGAGGGACGGAACCGCTGGATGAAGTCCACGCTGAAGGCCGTCGAGACACTATTGATGTTGCTCGATATAGTGCTCATCGTGGCGGCAAAGATGGCGGCAATCAGCAGTCCGGCTATGCCTGCAGGCATCTGGCTCATCATGAAGTACGGGAAGATGGCGTCGCCCTGCTGCATCGTGATGTCGAGGCTCTGGGGGTGCGTCTTGTAGAACGTGTAGAGACCCGTGCCGATGAAGTAGAAGGCGACGGAGATGAAGACACTCATGAAGCCGTTCACCAGGATGCTGCGGCCTGCGCTCTTCTCGTCCTTCGTGGTCATGTAGCGCTGGATGACCGTCTGGTCCGAAGTGTAGGAGATGAGGTTGTTGGCTATGCCGCCGCCGATGATGGCGACCCAGAAGGTGACTCTTCGATAGTCCATACTCCAGATGAAGAGTCGCATCTTGTCGTTATCGACAGCCAGATCCCATGCTCCCGAGAAGCCGCCTTCGGTGTTGCCCCACAGATAAAGGGCCGCAAAGATGGCGCCACCGACAAGGATGCAACCCTGAACGACGTCGCCCCAGATGACAGCCTCCACGCCGCCCATCGTGCAATAGACGATGGTGACGAGTCCCATCAGGATGATGCAAAGGTAGATGTCGATACCCGTTACTGCGGTCAGAGCGAGCGAAGGCAGGTACATCACGAGTGCCATGCGAGCCACCATGAAGATGCAGAAGAGGGAAGATGCCAAGAGGCGTGTAGCTGTGTTGAAGCGCTCTTCGAGTATCGCGTAAGCCGATGCTGCTTTGCTGCGGCGGAAGTAGGGTAGGTAATACCATATCACGGGGAAGCCCACGACGGGAATCATCCAGAGCATCGGGTAGTAGGTCCAGTCCGTGGCGTAGGCTTTGGCAGGAATTGCCATGTAGGTGATGGCAGAGAGCATGGTGGCGTAGATGCTGATGCCAGCTGCCCACCACGGGATACGGCCGCCGCCCTTGAAGAAGTCCTCGGCTCCGTTCTCGCGTCGCATGAAGTAGATGCCCATGCCGAGCATGGCCACGAGGTAGAGGATAAGTACCGTCCAGTTGAGCCAGCCGAAGTGCGTCTCGTGCCTTGTCTCGATACGCGAAATCTTGTCTGACCTGATGCCGGGCATCGTCTCGCCGCCGCTATAGTACCAACCTCCGTCGAAGGGCGTGAGGGCTGCTCCAGCACGAGCCAGAGCCGTGTCGCCCGGGATGGTCATCCAGGAGTCGGTTATCGTGTGGTAGGCCAGCACATCAGAGCGAAACTTGTACCACGACGGCTCGTGCCTAAGGTAGAGGCTGTCCTGCTTGCCCTGAATGGCAGAGAGGAAGATGTCGTAGTTCACGCCTCCGAAGAAGAGGATGTGGCTGTAGCCGCAAGGGGCGCAGGAAGAGCCGACAAGAGCCACAGACCCAGACCCTCTCCCAACCTCTCCCTTGTAGGGAGAGACGTTTATAGTAGAGGAAGATGTCTCTTGCCACTCAAAAGTCTTTAGATTAAGCTTAAGGCCTTTGGTATTTACGACTCCCCCTAAAGGGGGTTGGGGGGTCCACCCTCCAAAGATATACAGCGCCTTCCCTTCGGGAGCATTCTGAACAGCCATGCAGGGTTGCAGGCGGCCTTCGTCGGGCAATTCGCAGAGTTTCACCCATTCCTTTCCGTCTGGCCAATCGAGGGCATAGACATCCCTGTTAAGCACGCCATCCGTCTGACCGCCTGCCACGAAGATTCGGTCTGTGCCATAACATGCGGCAAAGTTGTCGAGAGGCTTGGGTAAGGGTGGAAGCCCCCTCCCCGCTCCCCCTTTGGGGGAGTGCCTCATTTCCACTAAAAGACATTCATTATCGCTTTTGATTTCGGCGGCATTGGGGCACTCCCCCAAAGGCGGAGCGGGGAGGGGGCCTTGTCCCCCTATATACACCGTTCCTTCCGGCACAGCCACGCTTGCGCCATAGGCTTTCGGGTAGAAGACTTTTTGTCCACCGTCGGCACAAGGCACATCGGGGAAGTTACAGCCGCCCCATGTCTGGAGTTTGCCGTCGACGATGCCTGCGAAGTGTCCCGAGACGGCCCGCTCCATTTTGCCTGCCGGGGTGACGATGATGTTGTTGGCTTTCCCTGCGTCCGTCGCCCCTTGGTTCTGCCCTTGGCAAAGTCCAAGGATAAGGAAGAGGAAAACGAAGAGGAATTCGAATCGTTGTTTCATGGAATAGTTGCGTTTTAGCTTCATGCACTTCTCTTACTTAACCAAGACCTTTTTGCATCCAACGATGTTGATGCCTTTATGCATCTTCTGGAGGCGTTGGCCAGCAAGGTTGACTATTGTCGAGCCTTGCTTGTAAATAGCGTCAGCTTCTTCTGTTTCCCTGACGGAGGGAATGCCGTCGATATCTTCTTCAACGATGTTTTGGAAGTCTCTCCAGCCTTCTGTTCTCATATATTTCTCAGCAGTTCCTTTTGGCACATACACAGTAGCTTCCCTGAATACCGTTTCTGTGAAGGATGACAAGGGGTCGTCGGGACTATTCTGAATCCCATCAAACGGGAAAGGTTCCTCCATCTTCGAATAGATGGTTCTGATGTTGTCGCAATCTTTGAAGACGCGGCTTCCGTTACTGCTAACAGTAAAGTCTTCCAAAGTGCTGGGGAAAGACACAGTTTCGAGGCTTGTGCAACCCACGAACATCGCCAAGGGAACAAATCTGACTCCCTCTTCAAATACGACAGTCTTAATGGCAGTACACTGCGAGAAGAGGCGCGGTCCGTATTCAGTAATATTATTTGGGTAGAAGACAGAAGTCAGGCTTGTGCATTTGATGAATGCATCCGCTCCTAAGGTTGTCAGGCTTCTGGGAAGGTGGATGTCCTTCAGGCTACTGCAAGACCTGAAAGCATTTTCACCAATCTTCTCCAAGCCTTCGGGCAGATTTATGGAAACCAGAGAAGTGCAATTCGAGAAAGCATTTTTGTCGATAATCCGAATTGTCTTGGGAAGCTTGACTGAAGTTATGCTTTTGCACTCAAGGAAAGCCTGATTTCCAATGGCTGTAACCGTTCGCTCTGCACCTTCAAACATGGCCTTTTCTGGTATCACAAGTTCTTTGAAATGATAGAGGTGTTCCGGGTCGTTCTGATTCGTGATGACAGTCAAGGTCTTGCCGTCTGTATTCAATTGGTAGCACAGCGCTTCATCCGCTTTGGCAAAAGTGACTCTGACAGTCACATCCCCAGAAGGCATCTTGAAGGAACACTCAAGTGTTGGGGCATTGGGGTCGTCAGGGAGCAATTCGCCGAGGAAATTACCGTCACAGATGAGGTCAACGGAATCTAAACGATAACCGTCATCTGGAGTTACCGAAATCTTTACTTCATCGCCTTCTTTTGCGGCTGTGGCACTTTTGCTCACTACACCCCCGACGTTGTATTCCACATTTATGTTATAGTATCTCTCAGTACTCTCGAAAGGCGTTTCGGTGATGGAGCCGCTGAAGGAGCCTGTCACCTTGTCGTAGAGTCCCACCATATTGCCCTTCTGGGCAGGCACGAAGTCGCGCACCAAAGTCTCGTCCTCGTATATCTTGCATCCGTAGAGCGTCATGACGGAAGGCGATGTGTCGATTGATATGCCGCCCGGATGGCTGGATGTGTTGAGGTTGAAGAGCAGCATCGGTGTCTTGCCGTCGTCGGCTGTGCCTGTTGTATTCACGCTGTTGACGGCAACATCAGGGTTGGTTGCCCTGTACCATTGGACGGTATTGCCGGTAGCAACGATGCTGATGCGATCGCCATAGATGAAGCCCCTGCCGCGAGTCTCATCGCCTGAGCGGTTGAAGCAAGGGATGTTTCTTCTGTCAGTTCTTGAGAAGAAACAGAAAGCGTTGTTGTCGTAGTCTCCCAGACGCGCGCCGAACAGAGCTTCCCAGTCGCTCTGAACGTCCTTCTCCACATTGCAATCCATCACGACCTTCGTGTTGGCCTTGTGGATGTAGTCCGTATTGAAGGCCTGCTTGCCGGTTGACTTGATGTCGGTCAGCATGATGAGTTCTTGTTCTGGCGCGGTACCTACGCCTTGCGCCTTGAGCGAGAGATTGCGGAAGCGCGGGCCGAAATAACCGGACCAGTATATTATGTCGCATCCCTTTACGATGTACTTCAACTTGCGTGTCCCTTTGACAAGGTTGAAGACTACAGAATAAGTTATCCACTCCGTATTGAAGCTCACGTCGTCCAGCACCGTTACCGAGCTAAGGCTGTCGCCGTTCTCGGCGAGCATCTCTACTGTGACGCTACAAACCTTTGCGCCCTGGTCGCCAACAGCCCAGGTGGTTATCATCTCAGCACTAGCATAGCACTTGGTTTGTCCTTTGTCGATGGTTTCAGCTGCGATGCCCTTTTGCAAGAGGTCGATGGTCTGCCAAAACGAACTCTCATAGAAGGACGACACATAGGAATAGGTTCCGTCTTCTTCCTCTTTGATGGCCCAGCCGTATCCGTTGCCATCGCATATCCAGCCCTTGAAGGTGCTGTCGGGAGCACCATTGGTGAGCAGTTCGACATAATCAGAATCCCCTGCCATAGCTGCCGAAGCTGTCAAGGCAAGAAGGAGGGAAAGTATAACTCTTTTCATAGGTAATTGATGTGTTGTTTCGGTAATTAAAACATAATCGCCTGCAAAGTTACGAATAAGCAAGCAAAAAGCCAAATTTAGTTAGGTATTTTTGAGTGTTCTGTGCTTGCCCAATACGCTTTTTGCTGTCGGAAATCTTGTTCCTGACATGCCGGGAATGCCATTTCCGTGCTGACAGTTCTTGAAACGCAAGTTGCGTACCGACATTTGCGGCTTGTGTCTCCCCGTGTGCAATCTGCGTTTCTCCATGCGCAACCTGCATTTTAAGAATCAAATGTCGTGCGAAGAAGAATTCATAGTCTGCAAAGATAGAATTGAGCATGTTTTTTTTATGATTATGGCATAGTAATTCAAATATTTTCATTAACTTTGTCAGCGAAAGCACACAACTAACACTATAATTATACTATGGAAAGAAGAGATTTTTTGAGAGTGAGTGCATTAGGTGCTGCCGCTATGGCCACACCAGTCAGTCTTGTTCATGCTGCGGCCCCTGCAGCTGCTGCCAAATCTGCCAACGGCAAGGTGAATCTGGGTTTCATCGGGCTCGGGCAGCAGGCGATGTATCTGCTGAACACTTTCATGGAGTTCGACGACGTGCGTGTACTGGCTGGCTGCGACGTCTATGACATCAAGCGCAATCGCTTCGAGCGCCGTGTGAAGGAGTACTATGGGTCGAAGGGCGAGAAGAAGGTGAAGGTGGACGTCTATGAGGACTACCAGGACTTGCTGGCCCGAAAGGACATCGACGCCGTGGTTATCGCCACGCCCGACCACCAGCACGCCATCATCGCCATCGCGGCTTGTAAGGCTGGCAAGGATGTCTATCTGGAGAAGCCGCTCACGCTCACCATCTTCGAGGGACAGCAACTCGTGAAGGCCGTCCGCAAGTATGGGCGCATCCTGCAGGTGGGCAGTCAGCAGCGAAGCAGCGGCGAGTTCATCCATGCTGCCACGCTTTGCCGTGAGGGCATCC
>JAEEGF010492984.1_pt1 | contig 10140 bp, 3 predicted proteins | sample 9134171 | NCBI WGS metagenome assembly JAEEGF01 (sample SAMN16246542, study PRJNA631951) | gut metagenome | biome: gut microbiome; feature: rumen; material: AP-attached | host: Bos | place: Iran: Karaj | collected 2018-10 | reverse complement strand
CCCGGCGCAAATACGCGTATATTATACCATATTTTTGCCGTCAGTTGTGGACGACCTTGTAAAAAGCCCTTGCAAATATCGCCGGTCAGGGGTACTTCCCAGCCCAGTCGCAGCGCGCGTCGAGGACGCGGCGCGGGATGAGGCGGAGGAACCTGAGCGGACTCCTTCCGGCGGACCATTCCACGCGCACGCCCTTCTCGCGCAGCTCTTTCCCGTCGACGGTACCTAGCCTTTCGCACGAGATAGGATCGTCCATGAAGAACGTGCCGTCCGGACAGTGCGGAGCAGTGACGCGGTATGACCCCGGCTTCTCCTGCCACGCCAGGAGATAGTGCCTCCCGAGCGCGGCGTTGCGCCCCTCCAGGCAGTACCTTAGCTCGCGGCGCTCGAGCGGATTGTCCACGCCCGCCCAACGCGCGGCGCGCTTCATGAACCCCTTCATGTTCTCACCGCATATGTCCGGCACGCCCCAGAACACCACGACCTCGCCCTTTCCGAAGCGGTGGCGCGTCACTGCGTCGCCTCCGTCAGCGAACGACGCGAGGACCTCTCCGCCGGCCTTCACGCCCGGATGGTAGCCGAAGTAGTCCGTCTCCGGTATGAAGCGCCAGCGGTACTTCCAGAACTCGCCCTGCACCGCCGGATCCAGCAGCTGCGCGCGCTGGCGGTCAGACGTCTCAACGGGGAAGGAGAAGCCCTCGGGGAAAAGATCCGACTCCTTCGCCGCCGTCGCGCGCACTTCCTCGCCCTTGCGGCAGAATTCGCCCTTCGGAGCGGGAATGCCGAAAGCCGTCAGCAGGCGGTACGGCTCCTCCGTGCCGAGCTCCGGGACATACGATCCCGTGCGCGCCGTCATAACGAGCTTCGCGCCGCCCTTCACGCATTCGACGAGCGCGTCGTAGGTGGACTTGAACATCACCTCGTCCAGGATGTTCGGAAGCGCAAGCTTCACGCCGGCGGCTTCGCCTTCCGCGCACTCGCGGTAAGGCAGGACGTCGTCCTCGATCAACTCTCGCCACCGGCGGAGGTCGGCAAGACGCGCCTGGAACGTCGTCCTGTGCTTTGCGAACAGCGTCGCCTCGTCCGTGAAGAACCCGATCTCGGGCCTCTCGCGGAACATCTCCATCTCGTGCAGCTCGTCGAGAACCGGCTTGAGCGCCTCCATCATGTCGTACGCCTGCGAGCCGCCGTACGCCGCAAGCGCGCAGTCACCTCCCCACGGATTGAAGTACACGTGCAGGTTCGCGCCCCCGCCTGCAGCCTGAGCCGTCATAACCCACACGGACCAGTGGAGCACCCATCCGGCCTGCCCGGGGTCGCCGTACGCGGCCCAGGCGTGCGGATGGTGCGGCTCGGTGATCCATCCGACGCGGAACTTCTCCCACGCCTCCACGAAGTCGCCGAGGTGGTCGCCGTAGTGGTTGCCGCCGTTGTGCGCGTAGTCGAGCCTGTCTCCGAGCAGCCGCGCCACCTCGTCCGGCGCGCAGTACGCTATCGTGACGCGTTCGTCGTCGTAGGACCGTATGTCGCCGACGCTCTGCTTCATCCACTCGCCGCCGAGCGACCGCTTGTACCGGCAGAAGTCCATCCACTCCTCGCGGAGGTCCGGCTTCGCGCCGAGCGCGAAGTCCGGCATCGGAGGCTTCACCGCCTTCCTGCCGCGCTCCTCGCGCCAGCGCGCGAAGCCCTCTGCCGTCGCCGCGTCGTATCCGGTGAAAGTCCCGTCCCACGGCTGGTCGACGACGGTCCACTCTCCGCCAGGCTGCATGACGTAGTATCCCTCGAACGCAGTGTGCCCCGCGTACCTCGCGTGCAGCGCGCGGTAGAAGCCGAGCCAGAGCGAAGTCGTGCGCGTATCGCTCACGGAATACGCGCCGTAGTACGGATGCCCGCTAGCGACCGTGCCGTCGTACGATATCTGCCGCTGGCACTCCTCCCACCTGTAGAGGTTGGTCCCGCCGAGGTCGCAGTGCGCCGCCCTCACCGTCACCTTGCACCCGCGATCCGCCGCAAGGTCGAGCACGCGGTCCAGCAAGACGGTGTCAAGCACGCCAGGCAGGACCTCGAAGTCCCTGAGGTCCACCATGTACGTGAAGTGACGCGAGAACTCGGACGACTCGTCGATGTGCCACGCAACTTCCGACAGAACCTCGTCCTCCGAATACGGCTGCGCCTCACGGCGCGGGAGGAACGTCGTGCGGTTGTACGGACGCTTCTTGAGCTCCCGCCTGTCCGTCGTCGCCCCAGCGCGGTCGTGCCGCTCGGAGGGATCGCTGCGGAATCCGAAGAAGTATTCGCCGCGCTCTATCTCGCGTCCGCGCGATCTCACGGAGACGGCGAGCCTGTAGGCGTCGCGACCCTCGAGGCGATGCACTGGAACCAAGACGGACGCGAACGGCTTCCCTTCCCCTGAAGCAGAAGCGGAGCCTTCGTAGAGGACATTGGTGCAGACGCACGGCATCACCTTCCACGCGACGTCGAAGCTCTCTCCCTGAGACGGGAAGAGGCGCACCTCGAGCGGACTCTCGTCGCCGCGCTCGCGCACCCCGCGCGCCTTCTCGCACGGACCAATCCTCATCACCCCTGCCGGGGGCTTCGTCGCGGCGTCGACGCGTCGCACGTCCGCCGCGCGGACGATCGGCGCGCGTGCGTCGTGCCGCCACGACCGCCTCAGCTCCTCCGAGCCGTCCGCCCCGAAGGCGACCGCCTCTATCGTGCATCCAGAGCCGAGCGGAAACTCCACGCGCATTTTGCGCTCCGCCTCGTAGGATGGCGCCCCGGCGTGGAACGAGCGCTTCTCCGTCCACTCCGCGAGCGGCAGCGCCTGGAACGCGTCGCGCACCGAGCACGCAAGGGTGAAGCGCCCCTCGCGCGGGAACACCGCGTCCGCATAGGCGAACGGCGGCTCGTCCGGGAACTCCACGCCCATCGCCTTCCACCCGCCGAGGAAGAACGTCCCGTCATAGCGCGGAACGTCGCCAGACTCGCGCCGCACGGCGACGCGGAAGCCGACGAGGCGCATCGCGCCGTCCGGCGTGAAGTCGACTCCGTCTCCGTCCATCTCGTAGACGTCCTGCGCCGCCGCGCCCGCCTCGCCCGCAAGGAAATCGGGCGTTGTGAAGAGCGTCCAGCATCCGTCGCCGCCCGCAAGGTGCGGCGCCTTCCTGTAGGCGTAGACGAAACGCTCGCCGTCGGAATCCTCGACGATCGGACTCATCGACGCCTTCGCCTCGCCGCGCCCGAGAGTGCCCTTCAGCTCGAACACGATGCGCCGCGCGTCCGACGCGAGAGGAGCGGGTTCGGCGAGAAGCACGTCCGCCCAGCCCCCCGTGTAGCGCGTGCATCCGGAAAGCCTTTCGTTGGACGCCGAAAGCGAATAGTCGACGCGGAGAACGCCGCCCTCGAGCTCGGCAAGCCGAAGGGAGTCGTCGGGCGAGAATGTCTTCGCGCGCCATCCGTCCGCATGCGCGGCCAACGCGCAGAGCGCCGCCGCAAGTGCAATCGTGTTCTTCATATGTCCCTCACTTTGCGCTTATGCGCCACATCCTCACTTCGTTTGCGCGCACTCCGCACGGAATGCCGCGTCCGCCCAGCGCCGCAGAGTCCATGTCGCACGGCTCGAACGGCGTGTCACCGAGAAGCTGCTCGACGCGGTAGCGTCCGTCCGGCAGCAAGAGCTTCGCCGAGCAGTCGCCGACCGCGACTCCGTCGCGCGCGCAGACGAGCAGGTAGCGCGTTCCGTCGTCCTTCGCGAGAAGGTTCACGGCGATGCGCCTGTCGTCGCAGTCTACTGGCAGCGCCGCGCCCGCAGCCGCGGCGAGTGAACGAAGAAAATGCGGGACGCGTGCCGTGCTGGCGTCGTTACCCGGGGGAACGACGGACGACGCCCACAGCACGGTTACGCGCCCGCAACCGAAATCGCGTTCTTCCAACGGAAGCTTTCCGCCCAGCCGAATGTTCCCCGGAAGATCCCATTCGCGCGGCTCGAAGCCGAAGTCTCGCAGAAGGCACCAGTCGTCCGACTCGCGCTCCACGACGCGTCGTCCTGCGTCCGCAGTCATGAACAGGTGCCCTCCCGCCTTGACGAACTCAACGAGCTCGCGCTCCTCCGCGGCAGAGACGACCGTCTCGCCGGGGGCCACGTACACGAACTTGGCGGACTTCCACACATCGGAGATGTTGAGCCCGGCCGGAATCTGCGCGTCCATCAGGAGCTGCCCCTCCCAGCCCTCGACCTGCGGGCCGCTGAAGTTGACGGTTCCGGTCCGGACCATCTGTCCTTCGCGCGACTGCCACGCGCGGACATCTCCGTACACAGCCTTCGCGCCACGGACCTCCTTCCAGAGCGGAAGAAACATCTCCCAGCGCGCGAGGTCGTTCGCCCCGCCGCGGATCGAGTCGAACGATGCTCCGCACGGGATGAACATCTTCACGTGGCTGCTCGCCCCGCCTCCCGAAAGGATCGTGAAGAAGCTGCGGTCGAGCTGGTACGGAAACGAACTCCACTGCGTGCACGATATCTCCTCGGTGCGCATCGGCACACCGGATTCCGCCCACACTGAATACGCAAGCAGGCGCGACGGCACGGCGCAGCCTCCGTTCGCCGACAGGCACTTGAGCCGCGCGACCTCGCCGAGGCGGTGCGAGAGGAGTCCGTCGCCGTAGCACATCAGGATGCGATGCGGATCGAGCCTGCGCGCAAGGCCGAGGCATCCGACGACGAACTCGTGCACGGTGTTCCTGCGCCAGACGAGCCAGTCGCGGCGGAACGCCATCGAGGACTTCTCGCCGACGGCCGGAGGACGCACCTTGTCAAACGAAGCAAACGTCGTCCCCCATGCCGCGTTCGCTGCGGAGACGTCGGCGAAGCGGCGTTTCATCGCCGCGCGGAACGCCTCGAGCGTATCGGGGTCGAAGCCCTCGTACCAGTCGGCCCACGGCGCCTCGCAGGAGTGCTCCGCGATGTAGAAGTAGCCGAGCGTCGCCGGATGGTCGCGCACGGCAAGCACGAGGTTCGCGAGATACGCCCTCGCGCACTGGCGGGCGTAACGCGAGAAAAAGAGGTTGAAGCGTCCGCCGTGGAAAAGATACATTGTATGCCCGAACCTATTGCCTTCGGCGTTCATCGTGAAGATGGACGGCATCCACTCCGGAGGGACGAGCGGGGCGAAGGTGACGAAGCACTTTATGCCACGCTTGTGCGCCTCGTCAAGAATCCTGCGCGTGCTCGAGAAGTCGTACTTTCCCGGGGCCGGCTCGCAGCGCGGCCAGCGGTTCTGTATCTCGACGACATCCGCGACGCCTTCCTTCTTCATCTCGTCGAAGAGCTTCACGTACGTCTCCACCTCGTCTATGTCCTCGCGAACCATAGGGCAGAAAATCCTGAGCGGATCAGGCCCGCCGAGTACCTCGTCCGCGGAGGGCACCCCTTCCGGGACCGTGAACTCGCCCGCCTTCGGCATCTCAATGCGGCGTTGGGCCGTCTTGCGCGCCGCGCCCCCAGCTGCGTCGTTCCTGAAGACGTCGTAGCGGAGGTCGAGCGTCTTGGCGAAGCCGAAGGACTTTCCGTCGAAGCCGCTTTTCAGCTCAGCCTTCACCCAGTACGTCCCCTCGGGGAGAAAAGGAAGGCGGAGGTATTCGTCGAAGCGGAGTTTGTACGGACGCGGATCGTCGTCCGCGAACTCGACCTTGACGACGCCGTTCGTGAACGGCTCGCCGTCGTACGCGTCGCGTATCGACCACGACATCTCGTGGCGATTCCCCCACACGTGTCCGAAGTCGGTGAGGCGCAGCGGAATCTCCGCGTCCGCCTCGCCGAAGTACTGTCCGTCCTTGAACACGGCCTGGAACGAATCGGTCTTGAACGAAGTCCTCGCGGCGCGGAAGTTCGACAGCCACAGTTCAGTCGCCCCCGCGCTCTTCTCCTCCTCGACAAGGAACTCGAAGCCCGTCATCGTGAAAGGCGGCTCGACCGGCCCGCGCGGATCGTACGACTCGCGCACAGGATCGGAAAAGCCCGGCACGTCGACCCGCACGGTTCCGAGCTCGTCGAGTCCGCCGCGGAACACCCCTCCGATGAGGTTGCATCCCCATCCTCCGATTCCGTTCGGAAGCGTCGCGAGCGAGCGCGTCTTGAACCTGAGCTCGCGCCCCTTCGCGTCCCGCGCCGTGACGAGCATCATCATCGGACATATCCGCGACATGCAGCAGTCGAAGAGCAGGTTCTCGCCCGCGGCGAGCCTCAGCGGCTCAGCGAGGGACATCCTGAACGCACCGTCGCTGCGCACGGCGGAGACCGACAGATCGAGAAAACCATGGGCCTTCGAGACGGATATCTTCCCGGGGGAGCCCGTCCAGGACGAGGGCTCCGCAAGCGCGTCGAGAGTCCGCGACGCATGCGCCGCGGCGACCGACGCAGCTACGGCGATGAGTAGAATACGCTTCATATGCGGATCTTCAGCGGATCATGATCCTCATGCCCATGCGGGGCACCGTGACCATTATCTTTGAGTGCGCCATGTCGAACTCAGGCCTGAGATACGACGGATAGCAGACTGTGCGCGCCTTCATGGCGGCGTTTAGCGCCTCATACTGCTCTGCCGTGAGCTCGCTGCCATCAGGCCTGCGGGTCGAGTGGCCCTGCTTCGCCTGCATCAAGGTGAATGTTCCGTTGCCCTGCATCTTCACGAAATTGCGCGCGTCGATGATAATCTTCGCCAGAGTCGGCGTGCCGTCTTCCTTTGCAAGAAACGTCTCCCATCTGGTCTCGAACGGCGCGATGCCCTCCTCGTCGAATACGAACTCCAGCTCCGAGCCCTCCGAGGCATGCAGCCACGGAGTGTCTGTGGCAAGGCGCGACCCGCCAACGGAAAGCCTGCATCCGCCGTTGATCTTTATGTCGTAGTTGACGGGCTGGCTGAGCGTGGCGTTGTATATGCGCAGGGTGTTGTTGGAGCATACCTCGAGCGCAGCCGCGCCCTCGACGCCTTCGCCGCCGCCGATGAAGATGTCGCGAAGGGTCTTGATCGTCGCACCGTTTTCGACAACAAGCTCGTTATGGTGTCCGCCGTTGCCGATGTTGAAGTCGAAGATGGTCGCCTCAATGACCGTTCCCTCGCCGGTCGCCTTGGCCTTGTTGTAGCAGGAAGCCGCTCCGCTGCCGATGAAGAGGTGACGGGACGACACCTTGCCGCCGTTGGACACGACAAGCGTGTTGCTGCATCCGCCGTTCACTCCAAGATAAATGTTAGCCTGGTCGACCTGAACTTTGGAACCCGCCCCCGTGACCGTGACGGCATTCTCGTCCGAGCCTGCGTCCCAGCCGATCATGAGCCCGGAGTAGCCATTAAGGTGAACAAGTCCGCCGTTTGTCACATTCATGGTATTCTTTTTGGAAGCGCCCGAGCCAAGCGCCAGCTGCCCGAACACAACGGCGGACGATCCAACGCCGTCGACGACAAGGCTGCTTTCGCTTGCCTGGTTGAAGCCGACACGAAGCTCTCCTCCCTCTGAAAGGTCTAGTTTTCCGCCGGTTAGCACGGACATGGAGTTTCCGACAGCCGTTGCTGCCATGCCTACGTATGTCGTACCGTACCAGTCGCCTTCGTTTTTGGAATTGCGAAGGACGCCGCCGTTCTCTATGATGACGCGATTGCCGTGTCCTGCCGTCGGCAGATACGCCGCGTCGCCGGTGGGACGCATTTCAAGGAGCGATCCCTCGCCCGAGATTCGTATTTCGTTGTTCTCCGCGCTGGCTGTTTCGCCGTTCCTGAGTCCGCGCCCGGCGAGCACGTATGCCCCGTTGAGAATCTCTAGCGTGCAGTCCGTCGCATTGTCGCCGCATGACACATCGCCCTTGACACCCTCGACGCGAGTGCCCTTGCCCGTAACGGTAACCCTGGCATGCCCCTCGTCAGTCCTGCCTTCGCTGGCTGCGCGCAAGAACGTGTTCACGCAGAACGTTCCGCCTGAGAGGACAAGCCAGCCGGTCTTCCATTCTCCGTTGACCTCTTTTCCGGCTGCAACGATGCCCTTGTTCCATTCGTTCCCCGTGTCGTCGACGTCAAATGTGAGCGTCTTGCCTGTCGCGTCGATCGTCACCTTGAAATCATTGTCGTTCGGATTGTCGTTCGGGACGATCTTGAGCGTATGCGCGGTCATGTTGCCCGACATCGTAACTGACCTCTCGCCCGCGCCGTAGAAGCGCAGGTCCGAATTGCGGTCGATCGCAGTCACAGGGTCGTCGAAATTCCAGTCTCCTGAATGGGTAATCCAGTTGCCGAGGACGGACATATCGCCGTCGCCCGCGTTCCAACGGACCTCTACGGCCCCATCAGCTCCCCTGGCGGATTCAGTCCCCAGCACTGCGGCTGCAAGTGTGGCCGAAAGCAGAATCATGTTCTTCATAGTGTTCCCCTAGCTTGTTTGCCAATTCAGTCAGACCCCCTGTCTGATTGTGCCACTATTATACCACGCCCCACGCAACCAAAATATTCCGTTTGCGCAAATAATTTTAACGGACTCAGCAGAGCCCAAGCCCTCGCACCTCGGGCTCTAGCGCAACGCCGAAGCGGAACAAGACACGGTTGCGCATGAGACGCGCGAGTGCAAGGAAATCACCCGCCTGCGCGCCTGGCTCGGACACAATGACGTTAGCGTGCTCCTCCCAGACCCGCGCGCCGCCGACGCGCATACCCTTCGCGCCCGCCTCCTCGAGAAGCCGTCCCGCGAAGTCGCCTTCCGGATTCTTGAACACGCTCCCCTTCGTTCCGGCGGGGAACTTCTTCCGCCGTGCGAGAAACGACGCCGCGTCGCCCTCATTGCAGCTGAAATCGAGCCATCTGACATCCTGTATCTCGCCGTCGATCGCGCTAGCTCTGTAGCCGAATCCGCAGGCGTCTTTCGGAATCCATTTCCCGTCGACCTTGACAGCCTCTATCACCTCGGAGATGGAATGTCCGAACGCCCCCGCGTTCATCTTCACCCAGCCGCCGATTGTGCCGGGGATTCCGGCCATCCACGGACACAGCCGCGGCCTTTCGGCAAGGAGCTTCGCGCCGCTCTCTCCCGCTGGGCCTTCCGTCTTCACGTACTCGACGGAAAGGTTGAGGTCGCTCTTCCACGTGTTGCTTCCCTGCCCGATGAGAATCCTCCGCGGCGGATGCGCCGCGCCGGACATGTCGGACTTCACCCGCGGCACCAGCGCGATGATGTCTCCCGCCCCGAGCAGAAGCGTTACGTCCCCTTCCGCCATCGAGTTGCGCGCGTGTTCCCACGCCTCGTCGCAGCTGCGCGCAAGCAGCACACGCGCGGCGTACTTTCCCGACTCGCGCATCTCCTTGTATAGGTCGGCTATGTCGCCTCCCTCGACCGGAGGCTCGAAGGCGGCGTATACCGGACACAGCACCACCTCGTCCGCTTCGGCGAACGCCGCGGGGAAATCGTGCAGCAGCGCCTTCGTGCGCGAGTAGCGGTGCGGCTGGAAAAGCACCCTCAGCTTTCCGCGGCAGATGTGCCGCGCCATGGAGACGGCGCACTTTATCTCCGTCGGATGGTGTGCGTAGTCCGTGAAGACCCCTTCCGCGACCTTCTCGAAGCGGCGGTCCGGAAGATCGGCGACTGCGCGCGGCAAAGCCGCCGCGATAGCCTCGGGCGAGTGTCCGCGCCTTAGCGCGACTTCGACTGCGGCGCGCGCGTTGGCCTTGTTGTGGTCCGCGAGCGCGGCAAATGCGCCGACGGACGAGAGGAAGGCGAGCGGCGCGAGCGAGGAGGATTCCACGACGGACTTCGCCCTTCCGCGCGCCTCATCGAAGCAGGCGAAGTAGTCCGCCGGCGTCTTGAAATGGTCCGGATGGTCGTACTCGCAGTTCGTTACGACGAGCGTCTTCGCGCTGTACCTTGCGAGAGTTCCGTCGCTTTCGTCCGCCTCTACGACTAGCGTTCCGCTTCCGCCTGCCACAGGAAACTCCCCCGTCTCGCCTCCTATCGCCCACTCGACGTCCTCGCCGAGAGCGAGGAGGAGCTTCGCGATGAATGTCGAGGTGGTGGTCTTGCCGTGGCTGCCGCAGACGGCGATCGAATCGGCGGCTGAGTTCACGAGCTCCGCGAGGACGTCGCCGCGGAAGCGCATCAGGCCCTTCG
>JAEEGF010179631.1_pt1 | contig 10140 bp, 11 predicted proteins | sample 9134171 | NCBI WGS metagenome assembly JAEEGF01 (sample SAMN16246542, study PRJNA631951) | gut metagenome | biome: gut microbiome; feature: rumen; material: AP-attached | host: Bos | place: Iran: Karaj | collected 2018-10 | reverse complement strand
AGATGAGATATCCCATTCCTTCAAGGAAATAAGATCCCTTAAAGACGATAAGGTAGATAGGTTCAAGGTGTAAGTGCGGTAACGCATTCAGCTGATGAATACTAATAGATCGAAGGTTTATTCTAAAGGAAAATGTGTAGCTAAGTTTTCGGACTAAGTCTTACTGTGTGAAGTTTTGAGGTTGCTAGGAAAGACAAGCAAAAATGCTTGTCTTTTTTTTATTTCAAAATTTGCTATAATAAGTTCCTGGTGGACAAAAATATAGATTAGGGAAGAAAATGTTATGGCAAAAAAGAGTATACAAAAAATTAATAAACCTAAGAAGAAAAGACCAGTGACAGAAATTTCCAGGACAGAAGTAGGCTATGATGCTTTTGATGAATCCTGGAAAGTATTGGGCTGGTTTTTGTTGTTTGTATGTGGCCTTATATTGGTTTGTTGCCTTGATGATGACACATCTCTTTCAGTATTAGGTGTTGTGGTTATCACAATAGGAATCATAGCAGGCATATACCTTGTATTTTTAAGGAAGAAGCTTAGAGAAAAGCGATTAGAGCGTGTTCCTAAAATGCTTCCTGAAGGCATTAGGTACAGGTGGCCATTTGGAGTTACAAAGGTTCATAGCTATGAGGAATGGGCTGATTCCATAAATGCTGGACATTTTGTTATTGGTCCAAGAGCCTTTGAATTTAGGCTAGGAATTGAAAAGCTCTCTTTCTATTACAATGTTGGTAATGCTGGTGAAAGAGTCAAAACTGAGGATTCATATAAGTATTTTACAGAAAAGCTTCTTAGTGTTGATCCAATGATAGGAGAGAAGCTACCTAAATATTCTAAGTCCAATATAGATTTGTTGGATAAGAGATGCTTTTATCATCTAAGCAGAAGAAATCAGTTAATAGTTTTATTTTGTAATATGTTGCTATTTATGTGGTTAGGGTCACTAGGTGGTATGGAAGCAGCAATACTTTCTAGCCTTGTATGTGGTGCCGTCGAATCAATTGTTTTCTATTTTCTGATTAAGGGAGCATATTACAATTATAAAAATGAGCTGGCTTGTAGAGAGGCGTTGCCAGATATTACTGGACCTATCACAGACAATGGAATTGGTGCTATTAAACCTTATTGGGGCTTTATATATGTAGTGATTGTTTTTGTAATAAATTATTTGATTCAATATACATTAATTTGGATGAAGTAGGTAGGAGATATGTTACGAGAAAAAATATATGAATTAAAAGAATGGAAGGGTGTGGTTCATACAACCTGGAATCCAAAAGGACCGGGGGTGATTAGAATTCATATGATTCCACCTAAGTTTAAGGCATTTAAGTTTGTTCCATCTACAGTTATTTTAAATGGACAGGATGTACTTCCTATAAATGAATCATGGGCTGTTCTCTTGACCGAGTTCGTTCGTGGGGTAAATGAGTTTGGGGATGGGCAAATGGATGAAGAATCTCTAAATGATATATTATCAGGGACTTTTCACCGTGTAAGACAAGTATATCCAAATGTAAGTGATGAAATATTAAAAGAAGATTTAAAAACCATTGTAGGCGCTTTTGATGACGTAGCAAAGGGGCAGGTGCCTGCTATGGAAATTGGTACAATGAGTCTTTCAGAATATGCTCCATTTATGACTGCGCCTCATCGTATGGACCTTATGGTTTCTGCTATGGCAAAAGATGGTCACTGGGCATGTAATCAGCGTTGTCTTCACTGCTATGCAGCTGGACAAAAGTATGCTGAGACTGAAGAACTTTCTACAGAAGATTGGAAGAAGATTATTGACCGTTGTAAAAAAGCTAAGATTCCTCAGCTTACTTTTACAGGCGGTGAACCTACATTAAGAAAAGATTTGCTAGAGCTTATCGCTTACTCTAGATGGTTTGTTACCAGATTAAATACTAACGGTATTCTTCTTACAAAAGAGCTTGTAAATAAGCTTGTAGAGGCTGAACTTGATAGTGTACAGGTAACTTTGTATTCACATGAAGAAGCAATTCACAATGAGCTGGTTGGTTCAAATCATTTTAAAGATACAATTCAGGGAATAAAAAATGCCTTGGAAGCTGGCCTTAACCTTAGTGTAAATACTCCACTTTGTTCTATTAACAAGGACTATGTTGAAATGCTTAAATTCTTGCATGAACTTGGAGTTAAGTATGTAACATGCTCTGGACTTATTGTTACAGGAAATGCCACTAGTGAAGGTTCAAAGCAGACTCAGCTTTCTAATGATGAGATTTATGAAATATTAAAAGCGGCAAAAGAGTATACTGATACCCATGATATGGAAATCGATTTTACATCTCCAGGATGGATTGATCAAGAAAAGCTTATGGCACTTCATATGATTGTGCCAAGCTGTGGCGCTTGTTTAAGCAATATGGCTATTACTCCAGATGGCAAGGTAATTCCATGCCAGAGCTGGCTTTCATTTGATATTTTAGGCGATATGCTCAGTGAAAAATGGAACAGTATTTGGAATAGTAAAAAGTGCAAGGCTATTAGAAAAAAATCTGCAAAAGCAGAGGGCATATGTCCCCTTCGCTTACTAAATCAGGAGGTAGATTGCCATGAATAAAAAGATATTCAGTACGTTAGCCTTGGTAGTTATCGTATTTACGTTAGTATTTCCATTAAATGTACAGGCAAAAAGCCCACTTGATGTTATTCATGATTATGAAATCCAGGTAGATATGCGAGATGATGGTTCATGTGACCTTACATATCATATTGAGTGGGAAGTTTTAGATAGTAAATCAGAAGGACCTTTGACCTGGATTAAAGTAGGCATTCCAAATGAATATGCAGATGAGTTTGAAGCTAAATCAGATAACATTGATGACATTTACTATTACGAAGACTGGGGAGATTATGTAAGACTTGACCTTGATAAAAAGTACAAACAAGGCCAGGTGCTAAAGCTGGATTTTACTTTCCATCAAATGAATTTATTTGAGTTAAAGAATGATGGAGCCTATTATGAGTTTACTCCTGGCTGGTTCGAGGATACGCCAGTGGATAAAATGGTTATCCGTTGGAATGCAGATAATGTTGAGACTGTAGAAGGAAATCCTAAATTAGTGGATGGTTATTATGTTTGGACCAATACAGAGGGCGGCTATAATGTGAAAGAAACCGTAAATTTGGTTTACGACGTAAATCAATATGACTACCTTGCGGGGAATGTTACTGACAAAGAAAGATATGATGATGACAATTATACTACTGATGAGCTAAAGCTATGGTCAGTCCTTATATTAGTCTTTCCAATAGCTGGTTTTGCCATTGTTATTATTCTTATAAAATACTCTAAAAAATTCAGGGAGGATGGTTATTCAGACGAAAGAGGTCTTGGTGTAAACTATTATAGTGCACGTAATGCGAGACATTATCATCACGGCAATGGCGGCGGATGTGCATGTGCTTGTGCCTGCGCCTGCGCTTGTGCAGGTGGCGGTAGAGCAGGCTGCTCTAGAAAGGACTTTTACGGAACAAAGCTTTACACCCAAGATATTTACGCGGCTATAGAATCTCATTCATAACAGCAGCAAATTCTTCTAGATATTTTTCTTCGTCAGCTTCAAGAAGTGTTCTGTTTTTTTGTATTTCTTCTAAAGATAGTATTTCTGAAGATATGAATTTAAGTTTAGAAGCTGCAATATTAGTTTTAAGAGCGATTTGCTTGTAGCAAGGACCGATGGATAAAAGGGACATGGCTTGGTCGTCTGTCAGGACACCACTAGTCATGATACCCAAAGTGTTAAATATAGTATCATTGGCGATTGGACCAGTGATAACATCATATTCAGACAGAGAGTCAGGAAGGGAGCGTCTATTAGAAAAGACGTATTTAAACCATTCTGAATCTCTGTCTAATTTTTTTATATTAAGGTTTTCATCATCAAGCTCATAACAATTGATGTAAATGTTTTCCCCAGGCTTTTGCCTAACCCAACGGCTGGCAAATTCCTTGGAATCAGTCACATAAAAACCCTGGCCGAAGTCAGCGTTGATTCTGCCAAAATGCACATCTGGCTTTTCTATGATTTGATAGCTTGCGTGATATACTTTAATCATGTGTGTCCTCTTAATAGCCTAAGTGGTGTAATAGCCCTTTACAGCCCTTTAAAACGTCATCATAGCATTCGTCGAAGTGACGAGTATACCAAGGGTCTGCAATGTCTCTAGGACGGTCTGTGAAGTCTAAAAGACGATATATCTTGTTATCTGGATCTGGGCCGAATTCGTAGCTTAAGTCCCGCATATTTTCAGCGTCCATTCCAATAATATAATCAAAATCTCTGTATTCATCCTTACGCACATGTCTGGCGGCATATCCGTCGCAATCTATGCTGTGGACGCTTAATACCTGGCGCACAGGTGGATACACTGGATTTCCAATCTCCTCATAGGTCATAGCAGCGCAGTCTATGAAAAAGTCTCCGCTGATGCCTCTTTTATCTACCATATCTTGAAGTACATATTTTGCCATAGGCGAGCGACATATTGACCCATGGCACACAAATAAAATTCTAGTCATATAAAAATCCCCTTTGTTTGTTGATTACTATTTTATAAAAGGTGTAGCTTTAAAATCAAGGCTATTTAATATATAGTATTAGAAGCTATTTATTGAAAGGATTTTTAAGCATGAAGTTAGTTTTTATTAGGCACGGCGATCCAGATTACGTAAATGATACATTAACAGAAAAGGGAAAAGTGGAGGCCAAGCTTCTTTCGGATATTATTAATAGATACGGAATTGATGAAATATATCAGTCACCACTGGGCCGAGCAAAAGCCACTGCAGCTTATAGTGCTGATGTTTTAGGGGTCCCTGTTACAACCCTTGATTGGCTCCAGGAATTTAGAGGCTTTGTAGATCCAAATGTATCGATAGATGCAAGAGAGGCATATGCTACTGAGCTTGAAATCGACGAAGAAACAGGGCTTTATAAAAAGAGGATTATGTGGGATATGCTTCCTTCGTATTATGGAAAGCATCCTGAATTATTTGACCTTCATAAATGGAAAAAATCTCCTGTTTTTGATGGTGAAGATGCAGTTAAAGCATACGATGAAGTAATAGATGCATTTGACTTATTTTTGGCGGATAATGGCTATGTGAGAGATGGAATTACCTATAAAGTAGAAGAGGGCAACGATAAAACAATCGCATTTTTCTGCCATTATGGAATTACATCAGTGCTTTTATCTAGACTTTGGAATGTGTCACCGTTTGTTCCGATGCAGTTTACAGCCTTGGCACCTACTTCAGTAACAGTAGTTGCCAGCGAGGAGCGTCAAAAGGGAATAGCCACTTTTAGGACTCTTAGGGCTGGAGATATTAGCCATCTGATGATTGGTGGTGAAGAGCCATCTTTTTCAGCAAGATTTTGCGAAAGATTTGAAAATGAGTATGAAAGACACTAAAGGAGAACAGAATGTCATATTTAATTAGTGAAACTACAAAAGAAGAAAGAGAGCAGATTGTAAAGGAGTCTCTTGGCAATATAGAGGCCAACTGTGATGGTTGCATGGCAGGACTGGCTGAAATGTATCAGGATTACATTGATGGCAAGAAGGAGCTTCGTGAGATAAATATGGAGTTCAATGCCAGATATGTAAGGGACATGGATATGGAAGATAGAGGAAGCAGCTGCGTGATGTAAAAATGGATTGCTAAATTTTTTTAAATTTCTTTCTTATAATTGCTTGCATTATTCACTCATAATAATTAAAATGTTTGAAATAATGTTATGTTAATTGGTTAATAAGAAAGGGCAAAAATTATGGCAATCAGAATAATGACAGATTCTGCCAGCGACATTCCACAGGATGTTGCTGAAAAATGGGGAGTAACAGTTTTACCTTTGAATGTAAGATTTGGTGATGAAGAATATTTGGATGGCATAACTTTATCAGCTAAAGATTTTTATCGTAAACTGATTGAAACTGACGAGCTACCAAAGACCAGCCAGATATCACCTTTTATTTATGAGAAGCAGTTTAAGGAAGCAGTAGAAAGTGGCGATGAATTAATATATTTTTGTTTGTCGTCTAAGCTTTCTGGATGCTATCAAAGCGCTACAATTGCTGCAGCTGATTATCCAGATAATATACATATTATTGATACTAAGGAAGTGTGCATATCAGAATATGTAATAGTCCAAAGAGCCGTTCATTTACGTGATGAAGGAAAATCCTGCAGTGAGATTATTTCAACTGTTATGGAAGATATGAAGAAAGTCCATGTAATAGCGGCCTTTGATACCTTAGAGTATTTAAAGCTTGGCGGAAGACTTTCTTCAGCAGCGGCCTTTGCAGGTAATATGCTAATGATCAAGCCTGTAATTACAATAGAAGAGGGCATTGTAAAGGTTATAGGCAAGGCCAGAGGTTCTAAAAAGAGCCATAATATGCTATCTGATTTTATTACTAGCTCAGGTGGAATAGATTTTACCAAGCCAATATGCTTGGCATATTCGGGATTTTCAAAAGAGATTCTTGATAAATATGTAGAAGATTCAAAGAGTCTTTATGAAGGAAATGAAGATAAGCTTCAATTTACAGTGGTAGGAGCTACGATAGGCACATATGCAGGGCCAGGAGCAATAGCGCTAGCATATTTTGCGAAATAGAAAAATCGATATATAAAAATAAAACCTAGACGTAAATGTCTAGGTTATTTTTTAGTAGCGAGAGGGGGATTCGAACCCTCGACACCGCGGGTATGAACCGCGTGCTCTAGCCAACTGAGCTATCTCGCCATAATGACTAATATTTGATTTTGAATGGGACCTACAGGGCTCGAACCTGTGACCCTCTGCTTGTAAGGCAGATGCTCTCCCAGCTGAGCTAAGATCCCAGAGCTTTAAGCGCTACCGCTTCAAGCGACTCCATAAAGATACCAAACGAAACGGGTGTTGTCAACACAAAAAATAATATTCGCAATACTTTTTTATATTCGTGTAATTTGCTGAAATTATCTTATGTTTTATGAAGGCCAAAAGATAAGGTATAATATATACTATGTTAAAGGATAAAGATATAAGAGAAGCCCTATTTGATTACTTGGAGCTTCAGTTTGGAAAAATACGTATATACGAAGAAAAGATGATTGGTCGCTCCAGAGCAGATGTGATTATGGTGATAACAGATGCTTTAGTTGGAATTGAAATAAAAAGCGATGCTGATACCTACACCCGTTTAGAAGGGCAGATAAAGGATTACGACAAATACTTTGACTATAATATTGTTGTGGTAGGCAGCTCACACGCAGCACATGTAGAGGAGCATGTGCCAGAACATTGGGGGATTATCACTGTAGATGAAGTGGATGGGGAGCCTGATTTTTATTTCCTCAGAAAACCAATCATTAATACAAAGGTAAAGCTAGATAAAAAACTAGAACTTTTATGGCGACCAGAGCTTGCCATGATTCAGGAGCACTTTGCACTGCCTGCTTATAAAAGTATGAGCAAGGCGTTTGTAAGGGAAAAGCTTATTCTAAAGCTAGATGCGGCAAATATAAACCATGAGATTAGTGAGTGTCTGTTTGAAAGAGACTATGAAAAGATGCTAGCAGAAATAGATGCCTTTAGAAAAGCTAAAAATCCAAGGAAACGCAGGCCTAAGAAATCTACAAGCGTTCGCAGAAAAAGAAGATTAAACAGTAAATAACTCCATGCTATTAAAGCATGGAGTTTTTTATGTATTTTTCATATTGAAATATATTTTAATTATGCTATTATGTATAAAAATACAGCAAAGGGAATAAATATACATGAAGAAGAAATTATCTATTTTACTTTTAGCCCTTATGACCTTGATACTAGTAGGATGTGGTGCTAAAAGCGACAAAGAAACAAAAGTTGTAAAAGGAATCGATGACTTACCAGGTGCGAGAATCGGTGTGCAGCTTGGTACTGTAGGTGATATCTACGCAAGCGATTATGAAGCTCCGGAGTACGGCTCTACAGTTGAGCGTTATAATAAGATTGCTGATGCTATGCAGGCTTTAAAGCAGGGCAAGCTAGACTGCGTTATCGTTGATGAGCAGCCAGCGCTTGCATCAACATCAAAGGAGCCATCTCTTATTATTTTAGATGAACCTTTTGCTTTAGAGGAATATGCAATCTGTATTGCAAAAGATAATGATGAGCTTTTAAATCAGGTGAATGAAGCCTTATCAGAGCTGATTGCAGAGGGCACAGTAGAACAGATTACAAAGAACTATATTGGCGATGATACAAAGGGCACATGTCCATATGTTTCGCCTGAGGGACAGACATATGACAATGGCACTCTTGTAGTTGCCACAAATGCAGCCTTTCCACCATATGAATTCTACGATGGTGGCGAAATCGTAGGTATCGATATGGAGCTTATTAAGGCTATTGGTGATAAGCTTGGTATGGATGTAAAAATCGAGGATATTGAGTTTGATAGTATTATCAACGCTGTAGATTCTCGCAAGGCTGATGTTGGTATTGCTGGTATGACAATGACAGAGGAGAGAGCAAAATCTATTAACTTCTCTGATTCATATGTTACAACTAAGCAGGTTATGGTAGTTAAGGATCCATCAAAGTCAGGGGCAGGCATTGGCTTTGTTGAAAACTTTAAAAGAAATTTCATAGATGATAGCAGATGGCAGTATTTGGCAAAGGGTCTTTTAAACACAATTATTATCGCCCTTCTTGCTGTACTTGCTGGTATGATTATCGGTTTTGGTGTAGCTATCGTTCGTGTTACCTATGACAAAACTGGCGGCTGGGGCATTGCTAATACCATATGCAAGCTTTATCTTACAATCATCAGAGGAACACCTATCATGATTCAGCTGTTGATTATCTACTATGTAGTATTTAAGGCTGTTAATGTACCAAAGCTTCTTGTGGCAATTATCGCATTTGCCATAAATTCAGGTGCATATGTAGCTGAAATCATGCGTGGTGGAATCATGTCTATAGATGATGGCCAGATGGAGGCAGGACGAAGCCTTGGTCTTACATACAAGCAGACTATGATTAGTATCATCCTTCCACAGGCAATTAAAAATGTATTACCTGCTCTTGGTAACGAGTTTATTTCCCTTATCAAAGAGACATCTATCTGCGGTTACATTGGCTTGCTTGATTTAACACGTGGTGGCGATATTATCAGAAGTATTACTTACGAGCCATTCTTACCACTTATTGGTGTGGCAATCATCTATCTGTTAATTGTTCAGCTTCTGACTTATGGAGTTGGCAAGCTTGAAATGAATCTTAGAAAAAGTGAAAGGTAATCAAGGGTGGAAAAATGAATAGCGAAGTTTTAATTAAAGTTGAGAACCTTTCAAAATCCTTTGGGAATAATCTGGTTCTATCAAATGTAAATATGCAAATCGAAAAGGGAGAGGTTATTGCCATAATTGGACCTTCTGGTTGTGGTAAGTCTACCTTCATCCGCACATTAAATCAGCTTGAAGATGTTACTGGGGGAGCCATTTATGTGGATGGCGAGGACATTACAAAAAAAGGTGTGGACATTAATGATGTTCGTCGCCGTGTAGGAATGGTGTTCCAGCATTTTAATCTTTTCCCTCATCTTACCATTAAAAATAACCTGACTCTTGCGCCAGTAAAGCTTGGCCTTATGAGCCAGTCTGAGGCTGATAAAAAGGCTTTAGAGCTTTTAGAACGAGTAGGTCTTGCTGATAAGGCTGAAGCTTATCCTGACAGCCTTTCAGGGGGACAAAAGCAAAGAATTGCTATTGCAAGAACACTTGCCATGAATCCAGAGGTTATTTTATTTGACGAGCCTACCAGTGCCCTTGATCCAGAGATGGTAGGAGAGGTTCTTTCACTTATGAAGGAGCTGGCTGATGATGGAATGACAATGGTGGTTGTTACTCACGAAATGGGCTTTGCAAAAGAAGTTGCAGATAGAGTAATGTTCTTTGATGAAAAGGGAATCAAGGAAGAAGGCACACCAGAAGAGATTTTTAATAATCCCAAAAGTCAAAGATTGCAAGACTTCTTGTCTAAAGTACTTTAGTTTTTGAGAAAAATTGCTATAATAGTATACGATATAACGATTTACTAGGAGAATATGCTATTATGGAGTCTACACTTAGGCGAA
>JAEEGF012052951.1_pt1 | contig 10141 bp, 9 predicted proteins | sample 9134171 | NCBI WGS metagenome assembly JAEEGF01 (sample SAMN16246542, study PRJNA631951) | gut metagenome | biome: gut microbiome; feature: rumen; material: AP-attached | host: Bos | place: Iran: Karaj | collected 2018-10 | reverse complement strand
GTTGTCGTCGGTTGAGGGTTCAAGACTGTATTCGCCAGAAAAAAACTTTCTGCCGTCCTTGAAAATAGTATAAGTATTTCTGTCAAACGAAAGATACATTGTGTATCCCGATGAAGCCGGCGTAACAATATCCCTGCCGGAAAAACCACCGGAAGTAATCTCCCATTTCCATTTTCCAATCAAGCCATAACCCTGCTGGTGGACTGTGTTATCCCCTTTCTTGCACGAAGTGGCGAAAACCACTCCCACCAAAGCCACCGCCAACAGCGGCAAAACGGTTTTAAAAATTGACTTTTTCATAGCTATTCTATTTTGTCGACTTCTATTTATACTTTTTTTCAAGTCATTTTATCCGATTTTTTGCGAAGTCCGTTGAACAAAAGCGAACAAAACGACACTGCAAAGTTACGATTTTATTTCTTATCTGACAAGTTTTTTTCTTGATTATTTTGTCTTTGTGTAGTAGGCAATCTTTTAATACTCAATAATTTATAATATGGTCCCGTGCCAAAGCAGATTTCACCTTCTATTGGATAGAGCTGCTCCAACACCGTCTCCACCAATATGGTATCGCCCTTGACGTATCCTCTTGGCATACTGCAACCGAAGTCTCCAACAATGATATGGGAAACAGTTCGATATTGTGCCGAGGAGTCGGGAAGCCAACAATCTGTAAACAAGTACGCTGTTTCCCTTTCATGGATTTCTGTAAGGCCTCCAGGTTCTTTCAACTGCACAAAATAGCCTTTGGCGTTTATTATCTCATGTTCTTTTTCGCACGAGGTGGCGAAAACCACTCCCACCAAAGCAACCGCCAAAAGTGGCAGTACTGTTTTTAAAATTGACTTTTTCATAACTCAATCATTTTAATATAAAACAATTACATTACTGATTTTCGACAAACACCACAAAAAACGCGTCGTTGGGGTCGCCAATACCGACACTTGGCTGGTAACAAAATACCGACACTTTTTTTCGGGTGCGGCTGTAGAACCATTGGAACTCCTCTCGTTTGGAAATTGTGTTCCACAACTCTTGGCCATACGAGAAGTCCTTCTGTGTTTTTTCAGCTATACCCACCCAATTGATTTGTGAATCGCCGGGATAAAGCGGTGCAGAACTGGCTGTATTGCCGCGCTTCAGATTGGTCGGGTACTCCATACGCCCGCATCCCGACCAAATTATAGTACCATAGAAAAGCAGGTCGCTCTCCTTTTTTTCGTTGTAGTAAAATTTCACATAGCCGAAATCGCCCGGCGACATGTATTCGGATTGGAAAGGAATGACACTGCCAAAAGAAGTTTTGTCGGCCACATTCACCGTGGTATAGCCTATGTAGCGGAAAGTCATATAGTCAACAAGCATCACCAACATGTCGTCGTTTTTACCAACCACTGTGTTTGTGTAGGGAATAGTGTCGGTTGAATTGTCGTGAATTTTTGAGTTGATTATCTGCATAGAGACATCTTTACCACCGCCAACGCGTCTATCCTCCCACATACAAACGCTATATTGGTATCCTTTTATATCGCGGCAATCGGCTGCAAAATACATATGCTCGTCAAACTGGGCGATGTCTATGTCGTCATACATCTCATCTAAACTGGAGTACACCTTACTGCCATTGTAGTCGTGCGAGAAAGTGTAATATTCATCCACTATTTTGGACGAATTGATTAACTGCCGTAGTTGCCCAAGCCATTTTTTGAGCAGTTGCTTACGGGCTTCGAAATCGCCTCCATTTGCATATAGTTCGGCATTAACAACATATTCGTTATTATTATTGGTGTCGTTGGCATAAACAATGAGTTTTTTTGTGAATCCATCTTCCTCTTTCACAAAAAGCCGCATGAAGTATTCATTACTGATTGTACTTGAGAAACCCTTTTCGTTGGCCATAGATGGTATTGCGCCCTGCTTTTGTCCAATAATGCTTTTCAGAAATGCTAATTCACCGCTTAGTTCAGGTGTTCTTTCTTTCTCTTTTTCGCACGAAGTGGCGAAAAACAAAGCCACCGCCAACAGCGGCAATACGGTTTTAAAAATTGACTTTTTCATAAGTTGATGATTTTTATTTTATTAACCAATATTTTTCACTTTGAGTCAGTGTGTTTTGATTGAATCAGAAACTAATACTACCTATACACCTGTTAAATCACCGACAATACTTTTGTTACGACATATCTGGGGATGTTGGGAATTAAAGGTTCCCAACAATAAAATGGAGAGGCAAAATATTTTTTATCCTCTGGATTTATAAAATCTCTACACTGAAAAACAATGTCATTGCCCACACCAAACAACGGTGTTGAACCATCAACCATAAAATAGTTGAATTCAAATTCGTCAACCCTCATTTCAGGACCATCCTCAAACACTTTGGTGGCACGTATTATAAGCGGAATGGCTATTACATTGCTATTATAGTTTGAGTCATATACACCCATATCGAAATTGCTAGGAATAGATACAACAAGTTCGTTTCCTCTACAGTTATCTAACAAATCCACCACATGACCACATAATGTATAATAACCATCTTCGTTTTTTTCTTTCTCCTTTTCGCACGAAGTGGCGAAAACCAATCCCACCAAGGCCACTGCCAACAGCGGCAGTACGGTTTTAAAAATTGACTTTTTCATATTTTTATTGATTTTTTAAATTATTCTTTTGTTTACAATTGGTGTCCGAAGGATTCGAAGGTTCCAAAAACACTACAACAGGGCTTATATTCAGTAATATTGGTAATATACAGTGTCGCCGCCGCCGTTTTTTATCACTTTCATAAGCCTGTCGCCGTCGTAGAAATAGCTGTGTTCGTTGTCGATACGGTTGTGTTTCGAGTTCATCACACCACATACGCTGCCCGATGTGAAAGGTGCATGGGAGTAAACGTTTGGGTGATTGTCGTAGGTATAATATGCAGTGTCGCTTTGTATAATGCTGCCATTTTGGTATGTGTCGCTTATTTCTTTTACAATGTCGCCGTTTTCCCAGACATAATGTGTCTTTGTAAGACTGGTACTGCGAGGGTTCGTGATGCTTATGTCGGTGATGATATTATTGTTGTCATAACCTGTTACAGTGAGTATGGCGGTGTCGTTCGGTTCTATTATGTATGTAAGGGTGTGAAGCAGGCCGTTTTGGTATTCGAATAAAATGTGGTCTCCGCTGTCGTACCGGGCTTTAACAGGTCTGGAATACATGTCGTAGGTTATGGCTAAGGTCGAAGAGATAGTGGAGCCTTCGATTGTTAATTCATTAACAATGCTTTTCAATAGCCCTTGATTATAATTATAGTTTCGTACGCCTTTTAGGCCGTAATTTATAGTTATCTCTTTTTTTAGAAAGAGACCGTCATTGTTTTCTTTTTTCTCTTTTTCGCACGAGGTGGCGAAAACCACTCCCACCAACGCCACCGCCAACAGCGGCAGTACGGTTTTAAAAATTGACTTTTTCATATTTGTAAAATTTTGATATTTAACAACTTATTTGTTTCCATCTTTAGAATCTCCCTATTGTGATACCGAATTTTAAGGGATATACGTCGGGTGAGTCTTTGAACAGCGGCACAGTGGAAGTCTGCACAAACAGCTTTACGAGGTTCCACATACCCACCGAAAGCCGGAGGTCGCATTTGAACAGGTTCAGGTCGGCAGCAACATCTCTTCTAAGAGAGAGATAAGGGTCATATTTCTCGCTCATAGTGCATTTGAAACCTGTGTTTGAGGATGTGTAGTTGATGCCCGGGATTACCGCCAACGAAGCGGTAAACCATTTGTGCTTGTATTTCATGGTTATTGGCAATGTTACATATCTTGATACCAACGAAAGACTTTTAATATAATATCTTACAGAAAGGTCACTTTGACCCGAAAGCGGGGTAATACCATCGTCAAAATCATTAACGTCTGTAGTGATTTCGTCAAAATCAAAGTTAAAAACATCCGATTCGTAGCCGAGGGCAACGTTGAGATACCACGCATCGCGCAGTATATTGAGCTGGTAGCCCACGCTCAGCTGGTACGACGTGGGAGTGGTGCTAATGCCGTATCCCGCAGGCAACCGCTTGAGGGGATTGAAAGGGCTTCCGCTCCAGTTGTTGAAAGCCCACGAAAAATCGACAGTCCAGTGCTTGTTGCCGGTAATCGTTTCCACGGGGTCGCTGTAGCTGGTGCCGAGACTCACGTTGGGCGTGTGCTGTATGTTGTTTCCCGACACGGTACGTGCGTAGATGGAGCTTTCATTTCTGGAATAGAGGCACACTGTGTCGCCCGAAACCTCTTTCGGTTTAAGTTTCACCACGGCGTTGTTGAACGACCACACTTTCAGGTTGTTGACCGATGTTGTTTTGTCGGACTCCCTGCCGATGTTCACCTTGCTGTCGTCGCAGGCCAGAATCTTTATTGCACTTTTGCCGTTGGGATGGACTGTTCCTTCGGAGTGGTCGCAGAAAATAAGCTCTGCGGCCTTGGCGGAATCCAGCTGCACGGTGATGTAGAACGTCTGCCGTATGTCGTCGCGTTCGCCGATAAAGAGGGTGTCGCCCCTTACGGTGAAATAGTCGTCGTACGCCTTGTCGGCAAGTGGCTCGCCTGCAACGACTTGGTTGCGCACTGCCACCTCGTTGCCGAAACAAATTGTTGCCTCGGCCCAGTTTTTGAGGCACACGCGGGTTATGCCGCCGATGGTCGTTGTGGTGCCTTGCATCGGTTGTTGCGCCAAAGCAGTGGCAAAAGCCAGAATTACCGCTGTCAAAACAATAATTTTTTTCATGTCGTTATATATTCGTTTTACTTTTTTCATGTTTATATAGTTGGATGGGATTTTGTCTTTGGTTTTTCAGTGTTTTCGGAGATATAGGGTTCTTTTTCGGGTTGTTGTTTGGGCTTTTCCTGCTTGAAAAAGCCTTTTATCCTCTCCTTAATCCGTATGGCGATGCTTTGTGTAACCTTCTCCACTTCGTCGTAAATGTCTTTGTCGCCGGAGGCACTTACAATGACGTTGTCTTGTGCCGAATAGCTTCTAAAATATTCGTCGTTTTGTCCAGCGCTTACACGCTCGGAGTAAAACGTTATAGCTTTGGGCGTTGCAACAGGTTCCTCCGCCAGCTGTTCCGACACCACCGTCGTCGGTTGTTGACTTTCTTCCGCCACAAGCGCAGGCTCGGCAGAGGCGGGTTCGGTGGCAGGGGCTGTGGGCTGTGGGGTAATAGCCGGGGTTGCAGTGGCGTAATGGATTGGTTTTGCAGTATTTCGAGTTGGCGGCACGGCAGTTTCCGAAGGATGCTCGTCGGCCGGGACAACGGATAGCGAATCGGTTGGTGTTGTAGCGGTTGCAACTACTTGGTTGTCGGTGGTTTTTGCGTTACGTGTCAAAAAGAAAGCTCCCGCGGCCAAAAGCAGGGCTATACTTGCGGCAACGGCGATTTTGGCGTAGGTGGGGAACAGGATGATATGGTTGTGTTTTAGGTTTTCTTTGTGGGGAAATACGACTTTGTCCCTGTCGTACGCCTCGATTTTAAGGTCGGGATCGTAGAGCGAGAGCAGCTCCTGCATTTCGGGACGCTGTTGCAGGAACGCCTCCACATCCTTGCGTTCATCGGCGGTGAGCAGTCCCTCCGCATAGCGGAACAGGTAAAGTTCGTAGTTTTGGTCGTTTATGTTCATAATATCTCGTTTTCGGTTTTAAAAGTCATCTTTGTCTATTTGTTTCCGCATTGCCACCCTTGCCCTGAAGAGGTACACCTGCACCTGTTGTTCGCTGATATTCAGCACTTCGGCAATTTCCTTGTAGCTGTAGCCGTCGATGTCGCGGAGCTGGAGAATGGCTTTCTGAGTTTCGGACAGTCGCTGCATGGCTTGATCCAAGGCTTTTCGTAGGTCGTCGTTTTCGCAGGGGCGGCATTCGTTTTCTTGAACAGGCAGGTCGTGCAGTTTAAGTTCGGCGGTTTTCTTTCTCCGCAAGGTCATCATCAGCTGACGGTAGGTTACTGATAGCAGGAACGACTTGCCTTTTTCGAACTGAACGTTGTCCAGATTTTTCCACAGTGCGGCGTAAGCCTCCTGCACTGCGTCCTGACAGTCGGGCACGTTGCTGTGGCAATGCAGGGCGAAGTAATAGACTTCGTCCGACCAAAGTTCCACGCATTGGTTGTACTCCGTTTTTGTCAAGAGATTCCGAATTTATGTTCAGTCAATATATAATTGCAAAAGTACGGAAAATATTACACTTTGCAGAAAATTTTTTTGACTGCTTTAATAAAGTAAAGGTCGCGTCTCTCCGAGACGCTGTTTTCAGTAGGTTTGTCTTTACCCCCACACTGCATGCCGGAGCATTCTCCGCTTCGCTATCAAAAGAACCACTGGCTCTTTTTTCATGTGGGGTTATTAAGAGTTAGCCCCTCTGGGGCATTTTGTCGTTGACGCTCTTTTAGTTATTAAGAGAATTTCCCTACGGGGAAAGGATTGAAAGATAGTCAGATATTCGGATTTTCGGACATTCAGATTTTTAGATATCAGATTATCTGAACATCCAAAAACAACTTCTAATTACTAACTACTAATTACTAATTATCAATTAGTTCCGAAATCTGAATTTAACTGCCACCCAGTCCTGACGGCTCTCGTAATGGTCGAAAGCGAGTCCCGAGGCTTCGGCTTTGGCGCGGATGGCGGGGATGTCGTGTTCGTAGAAACCGCTCAGCAGCAGGGTGCCGCCGGGGGCTAGTACGGAGATATAGCTGGGCATGTCGCGGAGCAATATGTTGCGGTTGATATTGGCCACCACCACGTCGAAACGTTTGTCGGGGGTGAGCAGGGCGGCATCGCCGAGCAACGCCTTGATATTGCGACAGTTGTTGTTTTCGAGGTTCTCCAAGGCATTGCGGTACGCCCATTCGTCGTTGTCGATGGCTTCCACGCTGGCGGCGCCCCGCTTCTCGGCGAAGATGGACAGCACCCCCGTGCCGCTTCCCATATCCAGCACTTTCTTTCCTGCAAGTGGCTCGCTGTTAAGCAGTTTCAACATCAGGTAGGTGGTTGGGTGGTGGGCAGTGCCGAACGACATTTTGGGCTCTATAAGTATGTTGTACTCGGCCTGCGGGTTGGGGCTGTGGAAAGGAGCGTAAATCCAGCAGAAATCCTCCACCATAACGGGCTGGTGCTCTTTCTCCCAAGCGGCGTTCCAGTCCTGGTCGGGGATGGTGCTCAGCTCGTAGGTTATCTCGCAGCCCTCCACCGAAGCGATGACGGCCTTTAGCACCGCCTCATCGTATTGGTCCTTAGGGATATAGGCCAGAAGTCCAGTATCCGTTTCCACAAAACTGTCGTAGCCGGCATCGCCAAGCTCCGCCATAATTATCTCGGCAAAAGGCACTACCGGAGTGATGGTGAGTTTTATTTCGGAGTAATCCATGGTTTTAGTGATTAGTGATGGGTGATTAGTGATTAGTTAGTGAACTGTGATGATGTGCCTTCGACAAGCTCAGGCACCGAGTGGACTTTGCGGTCACTGAGCCTGTCGAAGTGCCGCTACTAACTGCAAACTCAAAACTACAAACTGCAAACTAATGAAAATTAGTTGTTGGTTTTTGTCTCTTTAAGGATAACATCGTGGGCGCCGCCCTCGATGATGCTGGTGGACGACACGAGGGTTATTTTGGCTGTCTCCTTGAATTTGGCTATTGTGGTGGAGCCGCAGCTGCACATGGTGGATTTAATCTTGCCGAGGGTTATTTCGAGGTTGTCCTTTAGTTTTCCGGCGTAAGGGACGTAGCTGTCCACGCCTTCCTCGAATTTCATGCCCGTCTTGCCGCCCATGTCGTAGCGTTGCCAGTTGCGGGCGCGGTTGGAGCCTTCGCCCCAGTATTCTTTCACGTAGTTGCCGCCGATAAGGAGTTTCTTTGTAGGACTTTCGTCGAAACGTGCGAAATAGCGTCCCATCATCAGGAAATCGGCACCCATGGCAAGGGCGAGCGACATGTGGTAGTCCTGCACTATGCCGCCGTCGGAGCAGATGGGGATATACATGCCGGTCTTCTGGAAATACTCGTCGCGGGCTTTGGCCACTTCGATAAGTGCTGTAGCCTGGCCGCGGCCTATGCCTTTCTGTTCGCGGGTGATGCAGATGGAGCCACCGCCGATACCCACTTTGATGAAATCGGCGCCTGCCTCGGCAAGGTAGTTGAAACCTTCGGCGTCAACAATGTTTCCGGCACCCACTTTCACGGTGTCGCCGTAGTTGTCGCGAATAAATTTTATGGTGTCGGCCTGATATTCGGAGAAACCGTCGCTGGAGTCGATGCAGAGCACGTCAACGCCGGCCTCGATTAGCTTGGGCACACGCTCGGCGTAGTCGCGCGAGTTGATGCCGGCACCCACCAGCAGACGTTTGTGCTCGTCGAGCAGCTCGTTGGGGTTGTCCTTATGGTTGTCGTAGTCCTTGCGAAAAACGAAATATTTGAGTCGTTGTTCGTCGTCGATAATAGGCAGGGCGTTCACTTTGTTGTCCCAGATGATGTCGTTGGCCTCGTCGAGGTTGATGCCTTCCTTGCCCACCACCAGTTTCTCGAAAGGAGTCATTATGTCCTTGATTTTGGTGTCGAGGGGTGTACGCGAGGGACGGTAGTCGCGGCTGGTAACCATGCCGAGGAGCTTGCCGTTGGGAGTGCCGTCGTGGGTGATGCCGATGGTGGAAAATCCCGTGCGTTCTTTAATCTCTATCACATCACGCAGAGTGTGTTCGGGGGTGAGGTTGGCGTCGCTAACCACAAAACCGGCTTTGTGTTTCTTCACCTTACGCACCATCTCGGCCTGACTGTCGATGCTCTGCGAGCCGAAGATGAACGACAGACCGCCGTTTTTCGCCAGAGCGATGGCCATGTTGGAGTCCGACACCGACTGCATTATGGCCGAAACGAAGGGTATGTTCAGCGATATTTTAGGAGTTTCGCCTTTGCGGAATTTCACCAGCGGTGTGCGCAACGAAACTGCGTCGGGATTGCAGTCGCGGGTGGTAAGTCCGGGAATCAAAAGGTATTCGTTGAAGGTTCTTGAAATGTCTTCGATGATGTGTGCCATAATTCTTACGTTTTTAAAATATTGCCAAACAATTACTTACTTTATTTCTTACATCTAATGCAATTATGCAAATATACGTTTTTTTTTCGATTTTTCGTCAATCGTTGCCTTCCAACGCATTTTGGAAGTCGGTTTGTGCCTTCTTCACCTCGCTGCGGAGCAGTGTCTGCAACGGTTCCGAAAGGTTGTTTTCGGTGCAGAAAAGGGATAGTGCCGCCATGTCGAAAGTGCCGTCGAAGTCCTGAAGGAGCAGCGGCGCACCGCCATTGGCGAAGAAACGCCGTTTTGTCATTGCCAGAGCCGCGTTCACCTCGCTTATGGTGCCCACGCACTCGAAAGGCTTGGTGGGCGCAAGTCCGCGCAACTCATCGAGGTAGGGACGCATGGCAGGCTCGTCGAGCAGGTTCTTGCCAAACACACGCTCCATCTCGGCAGGCGCTATAAACGGCGACAGTATGATGTAGGCAAAGAGGCATTTCGGACATTTGCAGCACCAGATATTCTGTTTGCTGCCTGCGTTGCAGCTACGGAATACACTGAAATACTGCGGATTGCACGCGAAAAGCATGGCTATCTGCAATTCGGCGAGGGGCCGCAAAAAACTGAAATAGTTGAAACTTCCCGACACATAGCTTTTCACGTATTGCCTGAAATCGTCCTCGAACTCGATGCTTTTGGAGTACTGGTGGTTCACCGAGGTGCCTATCACCGTGGCCTCGTTGGCGCTGTTCTCGTTGCTGAGGGCGATGCTGCCATAGCCCGTGAGTGCCGACGCCAGCAGGGTGTAGAACGCCAGCATGGCGGAGAAAGGCGTGTGGCCGTTGAGGTAGCCCTGGACGTTGAGCTCCAGCAGTCGCGGATGTATGGTGCGGCGTATTTCGAACACCTCGTCGGGAGCGAAACCTGCAATGCGGGCGCACTCGGTGGTGGCACCGCGAGGGTTTATTATCAGCGGACGGAAAGCTGTCCCTGCCTTGCGCAGCACCTCGAGGGTTACCACCGAGTCCTTGCCACCGCCTATAGGGACGAGGTATTTATCGGTATCGGTGTCGAAATCAACG
>JAEEGF010105793.1_pt1 | contig 10141 bp, 8 predicted proteins | sample 9134171 | NCBI WGS metagenome assembly JAEEGF01 (sample SAMN16246542, study PRJNA631951) | gut metagenome | biome: gut microbiome; feature: rumen; material: AP-attached | host: Bos | place: Iran: Karaj | collected 2018-10 | reverse complement strand
TCGCATTACGAAACATGGTGAAATTAGCTCAGCTGGTTAGAGCGTCGGATTGTGGTTCCGAAGGTCGTGGGTTCGAATCCCATATTTCACCCCAACAGAGGTCAGCATCGCGCTGACCTCTAATTTTTTGCGCTATATACTTGTTGTCCCGCTAATTAATAATAGAAGACAACACGGACAACAGGGACAAGATTTTCATTCGGACAACATTTGCGTTACTCCCCCACAAATAAAAAAATTGGGAGACAACTGGTATATAGTTCCCAAAAACAAAGCCGCTTGGCAGGCTTCCCTGCCAAGCGGTAATTGTGCATTGTGCATTATGCATTGTGCATTAGTAGATAGCCTTACCAATGGCTTTGCCATCACGCAGAACGATATTCACACCTTGGAACGGTTGGTCGCTCACCAGACCCATCACATTGACATACTGTACCTTGCCACCCTCGGTAGCGATAGTCGAAATGCCAGTCACATTGTCAAGCTCCATAACAACATTTTGTACATCATCCAGGTTGACATTCTCGAGCACCTGGGGCTTGTAGCCTTCCTTCTCAAACTTAATGCTGTAGGTAGCACCCTCCTCGGGAGTCACCTCGATGCTATAAGCGCCGTTGGCATCGGTCTCGCCTTGGAACAACGAAGAACGGACGGTCGATGTAATGGTCACGTCGACACCTTCCAGTGGTTGCTGGTCGGTATCGGTAACAACACCTGTCACAGTCACGGTCTCTACAGCATCCTTCGGTATGTAGAGTAAGGTAATCTTGGGCATGAAACGAGAGCTGAGGTTGTTGGTCGAATATTTGGCACAAGACATGTACACACCCTCATCGGCATTGACTCCCAGGAAGTAGGTTGTCTGATAGCCGCCAGTGCGGCTCACATTGCATTGCAAGGCCAGGGTGCCGCTTACGTAGGTCACGGGCGCGTCGAAGGGGAACTCCAGCACTTCCTCGCCACCAGCTACGGTGATGGTTGATACAGGGGTGAGGTCGCTCACAGCGTTAGTAGGATATGAACTGATACCAGCCGACTCATATTGCACAATGTCGGTCTCGCTCATGCTCAATGTCAAATCACCGTTGTTGAAGCCCACGGTCTCGGCGGGATAGAAGCGCACGCCAGTCACTTGGCAGTCAGCGATTTCGGCCAGTATCTCGGCGGGATACAGCATCTGTGACATCGTGGCCGAATTGTCAAACCAGTAGCCATAGATAGGGAAGTAGGCCGACTGCTCTTCACCGTCACACAGGGTCAGTTCACTTTCATTGACGCTGAAGCCGCTCAGTGGCACATTGAATGTGCCTGCCTCGCCGCAGTCAATGGTTAACGTTGCGGTGTAGTCGCCTGGCTCGGTGGGAGCAAAGGTTACAGGAATCTCAACCGTAGCGCCGCTAGCCAGCTCGGCGGGAGTGTATGCACTGCTGAAAGGAGCTTCTAGACTGCTCAACGAGGGCGTGACGGCTTCAGTGCCATAGTTCCTCAGCAACAAGTTCAAGGTCTTTTCGCTCTGGAGAGCTACCTTGCCGAAGGAGAGCTCCTCGGGTTTCAACTTCACATTATAAGGAAGCTTCTCGCCATAGGTGAATGTAGCCTTGGGCAGAAACTTGTACATGCTTGAACGAGAGAAAGACTGATTGTTCTCTTGATTCTTGCCCAAGAAAACGGTAGTGGCATAACTGCCCTTGACGACTACCCTGCTCTCGAATACCAAGTTGCCACCTCTATAATAGTAAGGGTTATCCAACTCCAGTAGCAGCTCTTTCATTCCAAAGTTTGCTGAAGTGAAAGCCATTGTCTTGACTAGGGTGAGACCTTCAACGGCAGTAGCACTCTCATACATGGTCTGATCGGTCTCGCCCATGTAAAACTCTAGTGTGCAACCGTTGAATTTGATGCCGTCATCGTTGAGGTAGAACTTGATAGCAGTGATCTCTTTCCCATTCATGTCGGAAATCATCTCGGCGGGATAGAGGCACTGACATACAGTGCTTGTGTTGTCAACCCACAAGCCGTTGATGGGGACATTGGCGTTGGTTGCGGTGCTGTCGCAAACTGTCAACTCGGCTTCGGCCCACATGGTCATGCTACAGGCCACAAGGGCGGCCAGTGTTAGTAAAAACTTTTTCATAAGCGAATGTTTTTAAGTAAATAAAAGTGAAAAATAAGTTTGTTTACCGCAAAATTACACTTTCTTTTGAAAAACTCCAACTATTTCTTGATTTTTTCAATAAAACACCTTAATTTTGCACTTTCCACATAATAAACTGAATGATATGACACGAAAACTGATTATCATGTTTTGCCTCGGTGCCATGGCGATGGGCATGAGCGCGCAGAAGGGCGTTGATGCGCGCATTAAACAAATCCGGGAAACCTACGCCAACCGGCTGACCATGATGCAGAACCAGCCCTACGACGACGAGTCCCAGAAGGTTGAACACTTAGTCGTCGCATATAACCGCATGTATCCTGGCACGGGACTCGCCTGTTTCAACGATAATTACTATTGGACCGACGACGAGAACGAGGACTATATGCTCAAGCCCACGCTCTACTTCGCCACCAGCGATCACACCATGAACACGGGCATTTATATCTTTCACAAGGAGTACCTCTTTGACTCCGAGACCGAGGAGCCGATGTTCATGTATGTTTCCACACGGTTTGGCGAGGACGGCAAGAAGTTGGAGTACCGGTTCTACTTCGACAAGGGCAAGCTCATCAAGCAGCTACCCGAGAAGATAGGAACTGTGGCCGACGATGAACTTGATCCGATGATTGAGGTGGACAAGAACGGCAAGGCGGTAGCCGCCAATCTGCTTCGTGAGATGGAGAACGTGAAGAAAGCCTTCCACGACCAGATCCCCACCTACCCCTGGTAGCCCCAAATGAATAAGAATGGAGAATTGAGAATCTCAACTAAGCAATTTTTCAGCCATCAAGAATTCTCAATTCTCCATTCTTAATTTTACATTCAATTAAAGTCCTAGTTTCTGTTTTACCAGTGGGGTGATGTTGGTGACATTGGGACTGCTGTAGGAGACGGGAGTCTTAGCGGTGTCGAGAATGAGGTCAAATCCCATCTGGTCGCCCACTTCGCGCACGGCGGCATTGATGGCGGCGTTGATGGGTGCCATCAGTTCGGCCTCCTTGTCCTTGAGCTCGCGTGCGGCCTGCTGTTGGTAGGCTTGGATGCGCTTGTCGCTCTCCTGCACTTCCTGCACGCGGCGGTCGCGGATGGCAGCAGGCGTAGCGGGGTCGGTGGCGATGGCCTGGTACTCGGCATACTTCTTGTCGAAGTCGGCCTGCAGCGTCTTGTACTCGGCCTGCAAGCGGTCACTGAGTGCCTTAAGCTTAGTCTCGGCTTGTGCCTTGTCGGGCAACGCGTTGAGCACGGCCTGCGAGTCATAGATGGCAATCTTGCTTTGTGCCATGAGCATCAGCGGCAGCACCACCAATAAGGTCGAGAGAAATCTTTTCATCATAGTTGAATCTAAAATATACCCCTCCTCTTTGAGAGAAAGGGGAGGGGAGTGAGGTTGTAATAATATTTACTTAATTCCCAGTTTCGCCTTCACCTTGGCAGTGAGATCCTCGGCTCCAGTGCCAACGTAAAGAATCGAAGATGTATCATAAATGAACGTGTATCCACCCTCGGCACCTACTGCCTTGATGGCGTCCTGCAGCTTCTGCTGGATGGGGGCAAGCAACTGGTCCTGTTGACGCTGGATGTCCTGAGCGGCAGTCTGCTGGAAGTTCTGAATCTTCTGGTACTCTTCCTGCAACTCCTGCATGTGGCGATCTTTGATGGCCTGCGGAGTAGTTGCATCCTTGTCAGCGGCTTCATAGTCGCTGGCCTTCTTCTGGAATGCGGTCTGCAGGTTCTTGAATTCAGTCTCATACTTCTCGCTGGCGGTCTTCAGGGTGCTCTCGGCGGTAGCCTTCTCAGGCATGACGTTGAAGATTTCCATGGGATTGACATAACCCAGCTTGACCTGTGCCATCAGGCACATGGGGGCAACCACAAAGGCTGCGAGCAATAATTTCTTAAGCATTTCTCTTTTAAGTTATTAATTTTTAAATAATTGTTTTCGTTTCTCAGAAATCCTGGATGGGACTATTTGCCGTAGCCCAGTTTAGAGAGGACTTCGTTGCTCACGTCGATGCGTGGTGAGGCAAACAGGATGCTCTGTGACGACGCGCGGTCAAAGATGACCTGAAATCCGCGCTCCTCACTGACCTTCTTCATCGCATTGTAAATCTCATCCTGGATGGGCTTGATCAGTGACTGACGTTTCTTGAACAACTCGCCTTGTGGGCCGAAGTACTTGTACTGCAGCTGAGAGGCCTCTTTTTCCTTGGCAACAATCTCGGCTTCCTTTTTCTTCTTCTGCTCGTCGGTGAGGAAGACCATGTCGCTCTGGTAGTTCTTATACATGGTGTCGGCCTCCTTCTTCAGATCGTCCACCTCTCGTTGCCAGCGTTGGGACACTTGGTTCAACTGCTCATTGGCCATCTCATACGAAGGGATATTCTTCAGGATGTACTCCATATCCACAAGGGCAAACTTCTGCGCGCTGGCCGTGAACATGCCGGCCAAGACAGCGACTAACACGAATGCAATCTTTTTCATAGTCATGATGTTTTAAAAAACTTGACTTTTAGACTTACTATTGTTTTTTTGGTTTAATTCTTTAGAATTCTTGTCCCAGCACGAAGTGGAAGTTGCTGCCGCCCTTCTTGCCGAAGACTGTATCGAAACCGTAGCCCCAGTCGATACCCATCATACCAATCATTGGCAGGAAGATGCGGGCACCGACACCGGCCGAACGCTTCATGTCGAACGGGTTGAATTGCTTCACCGACGTCCAGGCATTACCTGCCTCGAGGAATACCAGCGGGTAAATGGTTGCGCTCGTTGAGAGCATCAACGGGAAGTGAAGCTCGAGCACAAAGCGGTCGTAAGCATAACTCTCGCTGCCCCATTGTGTGAAGGCTCCGTTTTCGTAGCCGCGAAGGGCTATGGCCTCAGTAGCATAGGTGTAACTTCCACTCATGCCATCGCCACCAACGTAGAACGTCTCAAACGGCGACTTGATGTGCTTGTTCCAACTGCCCAGCAGACCGAAGTCGGCACGCGTCATCAGCACCAGTGTCCAACGTCCGTCAGGATCGGTCAGCGGAGTGTAGGTGCGTGCTTGGAACTTCAGTTTCCAGTACTCAATCCAGTGGTAAAGCTCCTTCTTGTCGGCCTCGAGGCTGCTCTCTGACAATGCCTTCCAGTCTTTCTTGCCGAACAGGCTTGCCGGTGGGGTGGCGTGGAAACTCAGCGTGAACGTACTACCGCGACGTGTATACAGCGGGTTGTCGATGCTGTTGCGCGACAGCGTGAAGCCCAGTACAATCGAGTTGGACACACCATTATTCATATAATAAAGGTATTCCCAGTTCTTCAGGCTATACCATTGGTAGCTCAGGTCGGCGGTAAGGGTGAAGTAGTCGTCGGGCCACTTCAGTCGCTTACCGAAACCTACTGTGATACCAGCCATCTGCAGGTATTTGTTGGGGTCGTAGGCATTCTCATAGTAGTTGTTGCCATAGTAGTTGCCGCCGTAATAGTTGTTCATGTAGTAATTATTCATGTAATAATTCTGCATGTAGTTGGTGTACTGACGGTTATAGTACGATGAGTTGATACCCGTCTGGCGGCTGTAGAAGCCCGATACCGATAATGAGTTGGGGCGCTTGCCGCCAAACCATGGGTCGAGGAACGACACACTATAGGCTTGGTAATATTTCGCGTTGGTCTGTGCGCTGATGGTGAACGTCTGTCCGTCGCCCTGTGGGATAATGCCCTTGAAGCTAGAGGGGTGGAACAGGTTCTTGATGGAGAAGTTGGTGAACTTCAGACTCAGTTTGCCCAGGATACCCGTTTGTCCCCAACCGGCCGAGAACTCAATCTGGTCGTTGGCTTTCGATTCCAAGTTCAGGATGATGTCCACCGTGCCGTTGTCCTCGTTGGGCTCGGGGCGGATGTCCATCTTCTCGGGGTCGAAGTGTCCCGTCTGAGCAATCTCACGAGCCGAGCGCATCAGGTCGTCCTTGCTGAACAAGTCGCCAGGGCGCACACGCAGCTCGCGGCGAACCACTTTCTCATACAAACGGTCGTTACCATTGATCACCACCTTATTAATACGAGCTTGCTTGCCCTCAAACATGCGCATCTCCAAATCAATCGAGTCACCTTGCACACGTGCCTCGACGGGAATCAGCTGATAGAACAGGTAGCCGTTGTTCATATATAGGTTAGCGACGGCATCGTCATCTTCCTGTGTGCGCTTGTTAAGCAACTTCTGGTTGTAGACATCGCCTTTGTGGATGCCCAGTACCTCGTTGAGCACTGTCGAGGGGTAGACTGTGTTGCCCACCCATGACACACTATTGATATAGTACTTCTTGCCCTCGTCGATTGTGATGTACACGTCGACCGTTTTGTCATCGTAGTTGACCACACTGTCGGCAGTGATGACCGCGTCGCGGTAGCCTTTCTCATTATACTTGTCGATGATGCGTTGCTTGTCGTCCTCGTAGTCAGTGCGAACAAACTTCTTTTGGCTGAAGATTTTGAGGAGGTCCCACTTCTCATTGGTCTTCTTCATTGCGCGCTTGAGGGTGCGGTTGCCCAGCACTTTGTTGCCGGTGAAGTAAATCTTGTGCACTTTAATCTTTTCGTGCTTGTCAACGATGATGTCAACAATCACCTCGTTCTTGTTACTGAGGTCCTCGCGCTGCTGAACAGTGCACTCGGCCTTCTCAAAACCCTTGTCGGCAAAGTATTTCTCGACCAGTTGCTTGATGCGGTTGGCGATATTTGGAGTCATTTGGCTACCCTGCACCAGTCCCAGACGTTCTTGGATGTCTTTTTTCTCGCCACCCTTCATGCCCACATAGTTGACAGCCGACACGCGTGGCTGTTGTCGCAGGTTGAACACTAACCACACCTTGTCTTGATAGGTCTTCTCGACCAGAATCTGTACCTTGCTGAACAGGCCCTGGCGCCAGAAGCGCTTGGCGACTGTCTTTAGGTCGTCGCCAGGAATCTCTAGGCGCTGTCCTATTGACAGACCAGAGTAGCCCAGGATGATGTTGGTGTCATAGTTGTCAACCCCCTCGACGCGGATACCCGCCAACTGGTAGACCGATGGTGAGTTGGTGTACACGATTTTGGGGTTATAGATGGTGTCATTGACCGTATAGGTCTCTTGGGCACCCGTTGTCAGGACACCCACAAGCATTGCGGTCAGTAGCAGGAATGACTTATATCGCATGAGTAAATCTTTAATTCGATAATTCGTGATGAAAAATGTCAAGTCGTTTCGTTTTGGACCTGTTCGCTCGTCTTGCCGTAGCGTCGTTCACGCTGCTGGAAGTCGATGATGGCGTCGACAAAGTCCTGCTTGGTAAATTCAGGCCAGTACTTGTCGGTAAAGTAAAGCTCGCTATAAGCAATTTGCCACAGCAGGTAGTTGCTAATGCGCAGGTCGCCGCCAGTGCGTATGAGCAGGTCGGGGTCGGGCATTGATGCGGTGGCAAGGTGGCTCTGAATCACTGCGTCATCGATAGCATCGGGCGACAGCTGACCTTTCTGAACCTCGGTGGCAATGTTGCGACATGCCTCGACAAGTTCCCAGCGTGACGAGTAACTCAGCGCCAAGCATAGCACCATGCCAGTGCAGTGGGATGTGTCCTGGAAACACCGTTCTAGTCGTTCACGCGCAAATGTAGGCATCCGGCCTAAATCGCCAATCGCCGTCAGGCGAACATTGTTCTTGATAAGGTCGGGCGTCTCGCGCTCAATAGCCGACACCACCAGACTCATTAAAATGTCTACTTCGGCCTGAGGACGATTCCAGTTCTCGGTCGAGAAGGTGTATAGTGTCAAGAACTCAACGCCTACCTCGGAGGCAATCTCGGTAATCTGGCGTACAGTGGTCACACCATTCTCGTGACCGACACTGCGGTCAAAGCCGTGCGCTTTGGCCCAACGTCCGTTACCGTCCATGATGATTGCCACATGGCTCGGCACCCTTGTCTTATCAATCTGTCCGTTCATTTGTCTATTTAGAAACGAGAACCAAGAAACAAAGAAGATTAATTTCCAATTCCCAATTTTCAATTCTCAATTAATCCACATAGTGGCACTTGATGCAGCGCTTGCTGAACTCATAACTCACCGAGAACATGGCCACTGAATACCAGTCGGTGTTCTTAGCAAATGAGTGCTTCACGCCGTAAAGGTCGCTCAACCCATCGATGCCATCACCAAAGCACTTGCGCATGGTGAACTCGAATCCCAGGTTCAGCCGTTCCTTGAGTTTATACTTCACACCCACGCCCATTGGCAGGTTCATTGCAAAATTCGTCGAACCGTTGGTAAATGCCATGCTTGCGCCCACGCCCAGGGTCAGATAGGGCGTGATGCGCTTGTATTTCTTGTAGCGAGGGCCAGAACCGAAGTGGAAAAAGTTGAATTCCACTTGACCGCCCAGGTCAATCACGCTAGATTTGAACGAGTAGTGCTTGTCCATGGGGAACTTGTTCTGGACATCGTTGCTGTCGCCCTTCAGACCCACATAGAGCAGATCGCCCTTGATAGCCCAGCGGCTGTTGGCGATGTAGCGGAACGTGCCGCCGCCCACGATGCCAGGGTGCTTGTACATGTTGCTGTTGTTCACGTCACCCAGATAGCCGCTGATGCCCAGCGCGGGACCGAACTCATAGCGGGAGTCTTGGGCAAACAGCGAGGTCAAGCACGCACACACCAGTGACAGTAGGACCAGTAGCCGTCTCATTGTCAATAGGTGGGTTGGTAGGTCAGGCGGTTAATCACGCCACACCACACGTTGTTCAGCAACACGCCTTGGGCGTTATAACCGCCGAACAGGTAAATGTAAGGTGTGTCCCATTCTGTCACAGGCTGGCTCACGCGACGCGGAGCATGGCTGGAACTGGTGGTCTTGTTCACGATGATAGCTTGGGCATTGCCCATCGACGGCAGGTGGTCGGGCCACTGGAGCATGCTGGACGCTTCGCTCCATGTGATGCCCTGGTTGCGAGACATGTAGGTCGTGCGGTTTGCCGTACCGTCAGCCTTGAAACCACCCATCACCAGCCAAGTGGGTTTTTGTGTGGCTTTGTAATTGACTGCACTGACATCGTAGGTGTAGTAGGAAATGAGTGTCACTCCGCGCAGAGCTGGAAGGGTGTCGTTCTCACTGTTGATGCAGGCCCAGGTGTTGCCGTCATAGCCCCATGTCTTGTGGCCTACTGTGCCGTCGGCGAGCGTGCCACCCACCATCACGGCTTGTGGTGCAACAGTCCACTTGTGCTCCGACAGCACCAGTTGCGACAGGTCGCTTATGGGAAAGTCGGCGGGAACAGCCGTAGCGGTGAACCCGTCGCGGCGAGGGTACTCATCGAGGAGCGGATTCTCGTCGGCGGTAATGCCCAACACACGGTCATCGTAACCACCGATGATGCGCAGCCAGTGCGTGCCGGTTGTCGTCCATGATAAGCCGTCATCACTGGTGTAGAGCTCGCCAGAAGTGTCAAGCAGGTAATAGGCATTGTCGCTGGCGGCGAAACTGTTGACATCGGGCTCAAACCCTAGCGAGAGCGTTGTGGTGGTCCAAGAGCCAGATGGATTCTGGGTCAAGGAAAGACGGTAGTCGTTGGCGGTCTGAACCAGGCAAGCCACTTCGTCACCGAGACGAACCGTGCGTTGCGACAGGTTGTCATCGGCGGCACCGGGCAGGTCGCGCCGCGCGCTCAGGGACCAACTCAACGAGTCGGGCTCGTTCTGGTGCACGTTCACATGGATAGCATAGCGGCGCGTCACTGTGCCGTCGTAAGAGTTCACCTCAAGTACAGCCGTGCCGGTGAAGTTCAGACTGTCGGTCGATGAACTGCTGTAGGTGATGGTGTCACGCTGGACGGAACCATTCTTGCTATAGGTCAGGTAATACTTTACCGTGCCCACCGATGACTTGAACGTCAACTTGGTCAGCAGATGCGACACGTCAGTACACAACGGCAGCGAGTCCAAGTTGTATATCTGGTTGCGAACGGGGTCGAC
>JAEEGF011972418.1_pt1 | contig 10142 bp, 7 predicted proteins | sample 9134171 | NCBI WGS metagenome assembly JAEEGF01 (sample SAMN16246542, study PRJNA631951) | gut metagenome | biome: gut microbiome; feature: rumen; material: AP-attached | host: Bos | place: Iran: Karaj | collected 2018-10 | reverse complement strand
AGTCGTTGTCGGTCGGTGCACGCCAGAAATTCGGCCGCAACTCGGTGCCAGGCTGGAGCAGCGGCTGACCGTTGACGGTGTATTGGCAGAGGAAACCCGTTTGAGGGTTGAAGGCTATCTGAGCTTGATGGTTTCCTGCTGCAGGATGCTGTGCCTCAGACGAATGTAGAACAAACTGCTGATAAGCCACTTCGTGTCCTGCTTCCATCGCCGCTTCAGCTTCTTTCAGTACATAGCGCACGTTGAGCAGCCATTCGCCTTCGCCGCTGGTCGTAATGCCCTTGATAGAGAGCCGTGCCGTCTGCTGAGGTTTTACATCAAGGTTTTCAATCACGCCTGTCTTCATGGCAACTCCATTGCACAGCAGCGTCCATTCGACGCGACAGTTGGATAGGTCGCGGAAGAAGTTCTCGTTGTGGACAGAGAGGCAAAGGTCTTCCTTGTCGGTAGGAGCAGTCATCTCCGTCCAAATATTTTGGTAGTAATAACGCACTTCGTAGGCATGGGGATTGGGCTGGCGGTCGGGACCAAAGAGACCGTTCACGCAGAAGTTCTTGTCGCCCGTGCGAGTCGAAGCCCAGTCGCCGTCAAAGAGATATGTTCCGTTGCTGAATACGGCCTGATCAGAGAAATCCCAAATGAAACCGCCCTGAAACTTGGGATAGCGGCGAATCATCTCCCAATACTTGAAGAACTCGCCCAGGGAGTTGCCCATGGCATGGGCATATTCGCACAGGAAGAAGGGGCGGTCTTTAAGGTTCTCGTCACGGTCCAGACGGATCATGTGGTCAATACTGGGGTACATGCGGCTGTCCATGTCGGCTACCTCGTTCATGCCCTCATAGTGAATCAGACGGTCGTCAAGGGCCTGGATGGCTTTCTTGCCGGTTACGAAGTTCTGACCGCCGCCGCTCTCATTTCCCATGCTCCAGAAGATGACGCTGGGGTGATTGCGGTCACGCAGGACCATTCTGACGTGACGGTCCACATAGGCTCCTTCCCAGGCGGGGTTCTTGCTGAGGCTGTAGTTGCCGTGACATTCCAAGTCAGCCTCGTCCATCGTATAGATGCCGTAGTAATCATACAAGGCATACATACGGGGATCATTGGGGTAATGGCTGGTACGGACGGTGTTCAGGTTGTAGCGCTTCATAAGAAGGATATCCTCTATCATGCTCTCAACGGGAACGGCCTTGCCATATACGGGATGGGTATCATGGCGGTCGGCGCCCTTGAACATGACGCGCTTGCCGTTGATGAATACCTGACCGTTAATATTCTCTATCTTACGGAAGCCATACTTCTGGGTACTGATGTCGCCGTTTACCTTGATATCCACCGTATAGAGGTTGGGAGTCTCGGCTGTCCAGAGCTGGGGCTGTTTTACCTGGAAGAAGGGGCGGATAACACGTTTCTCGCCCTTCAGCATACGGGCAACGGTCATCTTGCAAATTTGTACCAGCTTGCCCTGAGGGTCGTACAATTTGCATTCCACAAGGGCATCCTGAACCTTCTTGTCCAGGTTCTGAAGGGTCAGCTCCATGTTGAGGTTTGCCTGCTGGAAGCCTCTGCGACCGAAGCGGGTGGTCATATAGGCATCCTGGAGCTGTACCTTCTGGCGGGCTTCCAGATAAACGTCACGGTGAATACCGCTCAGGCGGAACATATCCTGGTCCTCGATGTAGGAGCCGTCGCTCCAGCGATAGACTTCAACGCAGACAAGGTTCTGCTCTCCTACCCTCAGGTATCTGGTTACGTTGAACTCGGCGTCATTGTTGGGGCCCTGGGTGTAGCCGACTTTCTTGCCGTTCACCCATATATAGGCGGCGCTGTAGATGCCGTTAAAATGCAGGTAGATTTCCCTGCCGTTCCATGAGGCGGGAACTTCAACGGTACGGCGGTAGCTGCTGACGGCATTGGGCTCCTTGACAACGGTATAGCCTTCCTGTCCGCGGATAAAGGGGGGCTGGTTCTTGAAGGGATAGGTGATATTGGTATAGATGGGGGTTCCGTAGCCGAGCATCTCAACGCAGCTGGGGACCTGGATGGTCTTCCAGGCAGAGGCGTCGTAGTCCGTCCGGTAGAAGTCGGCAGGACGCTGCTCGGGTGAGGGTACCCAGTTGAACTGCCACTGGCCGTTGAGCATCAGGCGCAGGCTGCTGTTGGGCCAGAGCCAGGGCTTGCGGTAGGCATCGTCGGCCTGCATCTCCTTCTCATTGGCATAGAGCAGCATGGTGGCACGGCCGGGCTCTTTGTTTATACCATATATATATGGGTTCTCCCAATCATTCTTACTGGACTGGGCATCGGCCTCGGCTACAACCTTGAGGTCGGTCTTTACCAGGTTCCACTTGACGTTGACATCACTGTCAGCGGCTTTCATCTGCCATACATGGCCGCCGGGCTGACAGTTGTCGTTATAGCCTAACTTCAGGCCACCTGCCGCACAGGTAAAGGTGTAGGTGCCGTCAGCCTGCTTCAGGATATTCCACTGCTGGTTGGCGTTATTGCCGTTGGTCTCCCAGGTCAGCACTTCACCCTCACTGGTGCCGTGGTTTCCGTTATCCAGGGCAATCTGGCCGTAAACGTTGATCAGAAGCCAGTGATTCTGGCGGGCAGAGGGATGGATTTGCCAGACTTGCGTCATCGCTTTCTTGTTTACAGGGCTAAAGGTAATGGTTCCATTCTGACAGTCCAGGGCAAGTCCGTCTCCGATTTCCAGACGGTAGCCTTGGGTCTTCTCGAATTGCTGTGCACTGGCGCACAATACCAAGGCAAACAGCATAGTAACAGTTAATAACAGATGTCTCATTGTGATTTTTAGATTAATTTTTGATTTTTGTGTCCGCAAAGATAGTAAAATTCAGGCAGAATCTTTACCTTTGTAAGGCAAATTTACACATACTAACCTAAAAAAGACGATTATGATCAGACTGAATTGCTTCTTCCAGGCCAAAGAGGGCCAGTACAACAGAGCCCTTGACGCTGCCATTGCCTTAGTGGCCAAGAGCCAGAAACACGCTGGTTGCATCTCATACGATGTGTTTGAGAGCGCTACCCGCCCTGATGTATTCTGTTTCATTGAGACATGGGCCGACCAGCCCTCATTGGATGCTCACAGCCAGACACCCGAATTCATTGAGAACGTTGGCATCATCAACGAATGCGGTGAAATGAAGATTGAGGTACTGGAGAAATAAAGAAAGAGCCTGCCCCCACTGGGGAGCGGGCTTTATTTTTTATAGAAAGCAGTAAAGGCTTTAATGCAGTATTCGTGGTCCGCACAGGATGCGGTTTCGCGGGCACTGTGCATGGCTAATACCGGATTTCCCATATCCACGCCACGGAGTGGAAGTGAGGAGGCAAGGATATTTCCGAGCGTACTTCCGCCGGCCACATCACTATGATTTACAAAACGTTGGCAGGGAACACCTGCTTCTTTACATAAACTGGCAAAGACAGCTGCCGAATAGGCATCACTGGCATACTTCTGTGCCGCATTGAACTTGATAACGGGGCCGCCGCCCAATACGGGATGATTGGTGGGGTCATACTTGTCGCTATAGTTGGGATGCCACCCGTGCGCATTGTCTGCCGAGATCATGAATGCTTTCTCAACAGAACGGTAGAATCCGTCCAGTGTATCGCCCTGTGCAAGCACTATCCTTTGCAGGATGCTGGCCAGGAACGGGCTACCGGCACCCTGTTTGGTCTGACTACCGGTTTCCTCGTTATCAAAGATGGCCAGTACCTGTGTGGTCTGAGGTACATTGTCGCCTGACAGCAACAGGGCCTGAAGACCGGCATGAACCATACTGAGGTCATCAATACGTCCGCTGGAGAGGAACTCGTTATGGATACCGAAGGTACAGGCGGGGGTCGCATCATACAGATAGAGGTCGAAATCCAGCACATCCCCGGGCTTGCAGCCTACTTCAGCACAGATGAGGTTCATGAGCATGTTGCCTTTCTCCAACTCGTCCTGAACAATTCCCAGGATGGGCAGCATATCCTTCTGCTTGGAGAGCTTGACACCGTCATTAACCTGACGGTTGAAATGTATGGCGAGGTTGCTGATTTGCATCAAAGGCTTTTTGCAGAAAAGCAGCTTTGTCTGAGGATTCATGGCATCTGTACCTTTGACGATAACACGTCCTGCCAGGGAAAGCGGCCTATCAAACCACGTGCTCATGATGGGACCGCCATACACCTCGGTATTCAGTTTGGTGATGCCGCCTTCACAGGTAATCTCGGCATTGGGCTTGATGCGGAAGGTGGGTGAGTCGCAATGGGCGCAGATGACATGGAACCCGTTGTCGGCAAGTGAGCTGCTGCCTATACGGAAGGCATATACGGATGAGTCATTCTTGGTTACATAAAACTGACTGCCCGGCTGCACATCCTGCAGAGGCATTGTAGCATCTATCCTGCGGAAGCCTGCCTGCTCAAGGCGTTTACATATTGTATCCACCGCCAGAAAATTGACCGGGGAGTTATCTAAGAAGGATAAAAGGTTTTGTATCATAATTCAGAAAAAAAGATGTTTGTTAGTTTGTCTTTATCGAATAATCTGTTTAAATTTGTGGACAAAATTACGGAAAATATTTTTATCCGCATGCTCTCAGAAAACAAAAATACAGAAAAACTGCATATTGCCGTTGCCGGTAACATCGGCAGCGGAAAGACTACGCTGACCCGACTGCTGTCCGAACATTACGGTTGGGTACCGCAATACGAGGCGGTTACCAATAATCCGTACCTGCAGGACTACTATGCCGACATTCAGCGATGGAGCTTTAATATGGAAGTGTTCTTCCTGAAAGAAAGGTTCCGCAATATACTGGATTTACAGAAATCCCCACAGTCATTCATCCAGGACCGTACCATCTATGAGGGTGTTCACGTATTTGTGGCCAACAACTACAAACAGGGACATTTGTCAGACCGCGACTATGAGGCTTATATGGAACTCTTCGGACTGATGACGGATATGGTGCGTTATCCGGACCTGATGATATATCTGCGCTCAAGCATCCCGCACCTGGTAACAAATATCCAGAAGCGTGGAAGGAACTACGAGCAAAGCATTCAGATAGATTACCTGAAAGGGCTGAACGACCTGTACGAGGACTTCATATACAATAAATACCCCGGAAAGGTGCTGACCTTAGAAGTGGACAATATGGATTATCTGCACAACAAGCAGGATTTCACAGCTATCCTTCAGAAGACTGATGCCCTACTCTATGGCCTCTTCCCATTTGAAAATGAAAAATGAAAGAGTGAAAAGTGAAAAATGATAATTACCTGAAACTTGAAGGCTGAAACTTGAAGGCTGAAACTTGAAACCTGAAACTTGAAACCAATTCTTAATTCTTAATTCAGAAACAGTAAACTAAAGAAAATATGCATATAGCTATAGCAGGAAATATCGGTTGTGGTAAAACAACCCTTACCAGAATGTTGGTGAAAAGATACGGATGGATTCCTCGTTACGAACCTGTTGATGTGAACCCATACCTGGAGGACTTCTACAAGGATATGAACCGATGGAGCTTCAACCTGCAGGTTTACTTCCTGAACAAGCGCTTCCGTGACGTGGTGGAGATATCCAAGAGTAATGATACTATCATTCAGGACCGTACCATCTTTGAGGATGCCAGGATATTTGCCCCTAACCTGCACGAACAGGGGTATATGAGCGACAGGGACTTTGCCACCTATTCGGATTTGTTTGACCTGATGATGTCATTGGTGGGACTGCCTGACCTGATGATTTATATCCGCAGCAGCATCCCTAACCTGATTGCCCAAATCAGCAAACGGGGCCGTGAATATGAGCAAAGCATCCGTATAGATTATCTGAAAGGTCTGAACGACCGGTATGAGGATTGGATTAAAACCTATAAGGGCCCGCTTCTGATTATAGACGGCGACCGTCTGAAATTTGAAGCGAACCCTAAGGATTTTCAGTTTATTACGGACCAGATAGACGCTAAGCTATTTGGTTTGTTCCCTGAAGAGTAGAGGATTTCTCCCCTACTCTTTTTTTATCAGAACTTGAAGCCTAATGTACAGGTGATATTATGGCGTGTAAGATCTACAGGAACGGGGTTTAAGTATGTACCCTCAAGTTCCGGATTAGCCTGTGAGAACTCAGTACCCGGAGCGGTGAAGCTGTCATCGAAGGCAAAGAAGTCAGCTTTCTGATGGCGGATCTTGTAAGCCAGGTCAAAGTAGAAATGCTTCCATTTGTATCCCATACCCAATGCCAGGATATGAGTCGGCTTGGTCACCATGAAGCTGGTACGGGTGATATAGTCCAGTGCCGCACTGTTGAAGGCTCTGCCGGGTTCAATTTCCAGCTGGTCAAAGTGCGCATCCTTATCATAAGCCGATGCACTGAAGTTATATCCCAAACGGAAAGCCAGAGCGGGAACAGGCCTGTATTCCATACCGGCACGAAGGGTATGGACGGCCTTAAGATTGGCACGCGTATGCTCCTTCATGTCCAGATCCATAATGCCACCGTAGGTATTGAAATACTCGGGATAACGCTGAGTCATGGTCTTATAGTCAGCAAACTCATAGTCTATATCCCAGGCAAACTTATTGCTTACGGTACTTCCCATGCTGGCGCGGAACTTCCAGGGAGTACGGGGATTGAAGTCGATGTAGCTTTCTACCTGAGAGGAACGGTCACCTGAAATCTCATCAGTATAATCCATGAGCACAGAGCTCTTCAGCTTGTACCAGGTAGGTGACTCTATGGCAAAGCCCAGGCGGAAGGAACTTTCCTCCAGTGGACGGACAATACCGCCTAACTTGAAGTTGAAACCATATCCGGTAATGTGGTAGTCATTCCAGATGCTGTAATCTCCGTATTTGGTTCCTGTATTGTCTGTATAACTGCTCTGTTCAAAGTAAGTAGTCCATGAATCATAGTTGAGGTTATCCACACCAAAGGTGAATCCCAAGAAGGCACGGTCATTGATATTGGTACTTACATTAAAGTCCCATCCGTGAAGGGATCCCTCGCTGTGCTGGGTATATTCATTATTCTCACCGTTGAACTGGTTGTAGTATTTATCAGTAGTACCGGCCTTAGGAGTGAAGGCGTTGTTATTAAGTGCCAGCCCTGCCAGGTTCTTGGAGTAGGCGAAACCGTTATTCACCAGTTCGGCCAACTGATCCATCTGGCTGATTCCCTGCAAATCCAGGTTATCGGCATAGAAGTTAGAGAGGAAATTCTTTTTCTTCTGATAATTGATGGCAAAGTTTACATAGGGACATACATCTGAACCGGTCTTTATATTATAGACGAATCCTACCTGGTCAAAGGTTCCGGCCCCGCGATTCTCGCGCTCTATGCTGCTCTTGGTCCACAGACCGCCGAAGGACAGGGAGGCGTCGCTCTTACGGAAGAGTCCTATTCCGGCAGGATTCCAACCGATGACACTCATGTCGGCACCCAACGCGCCCATGGCACCGGCCATTCCCACATACCGGGCTGTACCGATTATGTCCTCTGAGTTATTGAGCAATTGTTCATTCATATAGGTATCCTGTGCGAATGCTGTAACCGCGCAGGCTAACATTGATACAGAAAGAATCTTTTTCATATCTCTAGATTATATATTTTACGTTTACGATAACGGAAACACTATCTGTCCCAAATCTCTAATCTCTTTCTCCCTCTCTCACGGAGAGGGCCGGGGTGAGGCTGCTCATCTATCTTCCTCCACGGCCTACACCGCCGCCGCCACCGCCACGACCGCTGCCGCCACCAAAGCCTCCGCCTCCGCCGAAGCCACCGCCTCGTGAACCGCCGCCGAAGCTGCCACCGCCGAAGCTGCCACCGCCCATGGATGAGCTGCGTGAACTGGATGAGGAAGAAGAACGGTAGGATTCGCTGCTTCTGGAACTCTGGCTATAGCTTCTGCCGGATGACTCAGTACGGGTAGTACCCCTCTGAGAACGCGGAGTGTATCCTTCACGCGTTGTTACGGTATTGCTTCTGCCTCCCCTGGCAGCTGTAGAAGAACGGCTGACAGAGGACCTCATATTCCCGTATCGTGGCGAAATGTTATTGGACCTTCCGGTATAGAGGGCCGAACGCTGACCGCCGTTCCTATAGGCTTGACTGGTGGGACGGTGATACACATATCCGCCGTGATAGTAGTGATGATGCGGGTAATAGGGAACGTACCCCCAGGAGAAGCTCCATGCCGGACGGTGATACCATCCCCAGTCATACCAGCTGTAGAAGCCGTGACGGTAATAAGGGGCGTACCATCCGTACCAGGGGTCATACCAGGGGTCATACCAGCCGAAGGTATAGTCCCAATACCAGGGATCTATGAAATGTACACGATGGTAACGGCCAAGACGCGAGGAATAGATGTAGTCATCCTCATAATAGTTCTCGTCCTGATAATATCTGTCTCCGGAATTGTACTCGTTTCCGTAGGTAAGGGTCTGCTGGCCGGTACTGTCATTACTGTACACATACAGGGTATCATTGACCAGTCTTGCCACTACTTGGGAACTGTCAGCCCCTCTACCGCGCCTGTTGTATTCGTCCACATTCCGCAACTGACCGGTATGGTAGTCAGCATCGGCATCGGCATTATCCCATGCCGAATGAGAAGATGAAGTGCTATAAGTCCTAGGCACCTTAACAACAGCCTTGGCAGCCTTCTTCTTGCTGGAAACAAAATACATATCATCGTCAACATCCTGGGCATGAACCGTTACGGAGAGTCCCAGAACCAACAATAGAGTAAGATGTAATACCTTCATAACACAATGGTTTTATTTGTTTATGGTACAAAGGTAGATGTATTCTGTGAGAATGCCAAAAGGATTTTGCCTAATTTAACGAGGAAATTTCCCCAGTTACAAAAATATGTGTACTTTTGTATTCTGTTATGAAATATTACGAGATAAACTTCCGCATAGAGCCTTACCTGGAGGCATACGGCGACATATTATCCGCCACTTTAGCCGAAATAGGTTTTGAGTCATTCGTACCTACGGACTGCGGTTTGCAGGCCTATATCCAGCAACCGCTTTTTACTGAGGAGCAGCTGCGGCAGGTCATAGGGGAATTTCCCCTGACCGGTGTAAAGATTACATATAGCATTGACGAGGCAGCCTATCAGGACTGGAATGCGGTGTGGGAAGAAGAGGGATTCCACCCCATCATAATAGATGACACCATCGTAATCCATGATGTGAAGCATACTGATGTACCTCAGTTACCATACGACATCATTATAACCCCTAAACTTGCCTTCGGTACCGGAAGTCACCAAACTACCCGCATGATAATGCGTACATTGGCAAAGACGAACCTGACAGGCAAAAAGGTGATAGATGCCGGTACAGGAACGGGTATCCTATCCATCATGTGCATAAAAAGGGGGGCAGAAAGCGTCTTTGCCTATGACATTGACGAATGGAGTGTAGAGAACACACGTGACAACCTGCTGCTGAACGGTATATATAATAAGGTAATGGTGGAACAGGGGGATGCCGCTATTCTCAGTAAAACCGGAAAGGCCGACCTGCTGATAGCCAACATCAACCGCAACATCCTGCTTAACGACCTGCATTCTTTCTGCACAAAGCTGAATCCTGGGGGCCAACTTCTGCTAAGCGGATTCTACACAGAAGACGCCCCTATATTAGTGGATGCCGCACAACGCGAAGGATTTACACTGATCAAGAGAGAGAATGAGGAAAACTGGTGCATGCTTCTTCTGGAATGGTCGTAATCATCAACAAGCTTACCCCGCTTCTTATAATAGCCAATGAGTGAGATTAAACTGATAAAGGGTGAGTTCAAGGAGAAACTGGACCTGCTGTTTGCTCCCGGCGTGAAAGCGGGATTCCCCTCCCCTGCAGAGGACTACCTGCATGAGAGCCTGGACTTCAACCGCGACCTGATACGGCATCCTGAAGCTACGTTCTACGGACGTGTGGCGGGTGACAGTATGCAGGATGCGGGTATCTGTGAAGGGGATATTGCTGTGATAGACCGCAGCGTAGAGCCCCAAAACGGCGATGTGATTGTGGCTTACATCAATGGTGAGTTCACCATCAAGTTTCTGGATGTGACGCACCGCAAGGACGGATAC
>JAEEGF011233081.1_pt1 | contig 10142 bp, 11 predicted proteins | sample 9134171 | NCBI WGS metagenome assembly JAEEGF01 (sample SAMN16246542, study PRJNA631951) | gut metagenome | biome: gut microbiome; feature: rumen; material: AP-attached | host: Bos | place: Iran: Karaj | collected 2018-10 | reverse complement strand
GCGTGACGGCCGGTATTGCCGAGATGCTCCTCCAAAGCCATGCCGGATACATCGACCTCCTGCCCGCCCTGCCCGAATGCTGGCAGCAGGGCAGCGTCAGCGGCCTGAAGGCACGCGGTGGCTTCACCGTCGATATCCGTTGGGCCGACGGTCGCCTTACCGAGGCCGTCATTGCCTCGCCCCTTGGCGGGACATGCACCGTTCGCTACGGCGAACATCAGCTTCAGCTGGACACAGCGTCCGGGCAGACGTTCCGCGTCTCAGCCGACGAGTCCGGCCTGAAACTCCTAAATTGAAGATTTGTCTGCATTGAAAATATTATTGAATAAGTATTTTTTATTATGATTCCTCCGTCGTCGTGATGATGCCGGAGGGATTTTTTTTGTGCGCAGATGCTCCTACGGCATTCCGCAGAAACAACGCCGTTGTTTTCCAAAAACAATGCCGGTGTTTTGCCAAAACAACGCCGTTGTTTTTCTTATCCCTCCGCCGTCGTGATGTGGAGGTGGTTGTCTTCCTAAAATGTCCCTATCCGTGAGGGGTGCCAGTTGTGGTGCGTACGGGTGAGAATCCGTATGATGGTGAATGGGGGGTAGTCCTTCAGAGCTTCAATCTTGTCGGAGGTGATTACTTCCATCTTGTACAGAAAGTTCCTGTCTATCTTGTAGAGGTCTGCATCCTCGAGGATGATGAACTTGTTAATCATATAGACAAAGGGCCCTTTCCACCCTTTCCTTGTTGGGAATTTCCATTCACGCAACTCATCAAGGGTCATTAGGTCAACCCATACGCTGTCATTCGGGGTCAATTCGATAAACTCCTCTATGGCGTGTCCTCTTATAGAGTCCCACCGCTCTGTCTCCTTATACTTGTCGTATGGTTTTTCCCCTATGACTATGGAATCCCCTTCCGGACCTATTCCCCTGACCGTATAGGGGTACGTGAAATCATTTTTGTATGTACTTTTCTGGTTCATGGCGTACATATCAACGCCAAAGCAGAAAGGACCAATGTATTCACCGTTTACGGCATAGCATCGGTCGGCCCATTCCGGGAGCTGGGTGTCATATAGGCATTCCCAGGCATGGTTCTGGTCTTTGCCATATTCCTTCAACTCGCGGATGGGAGGTGGCATTAGGCGTAACTTGTCACTCAAACGAGTCCTAGGCTTGTGCTCTTGTTTAGCTTGGTTGTCCTGAGTGTTCTGATTCTCTTGGGCGTACATAGCACTTCCTTGCAAGATAAACAGAATTGTGCCTGCTATAAATAGGAGTGATTTTTGCTTATTCATCTTTATCTTTCTTTAAACCTTTATGTGCCGTTGCCCTGATCGCCCCATTGGGCGTGGGCCATGGATACGCTGCAGCAGAGCAGCAGGGCCAGGATGGTGTTTCTCTTCATGTTTTTCTATGTACTGAATGTTTTTCCTTGTCTCTTGTCTCTCGTCTGCCGGGATGTCCTCAGTCCTTGATGAGTGCCAGGAACTCCTCGCGCGTCTTGGCCTGGTTGAAAGCTCCTGAGAAGTCGCTGGTGGTGGTTATGCTGCCCTGCTTCTGCACGCCGCGCATCTGCATGCACATGTGCTGCGCCTCGACGACCACCATGACGCCCAGGGGGTGGAGGGCCTCCTGTATGCACTCGCGTATCTGCTTTGTCATGCGCTCCTGAATCTGGAGGCGGCGTGCGAAGCAGTCCACCACGCGTGCTATCTTCGACAGGCCTGTGACCTGCCCGTTGGGGATGTAGGCCACGTGTACCTTGCCGTAGAAGGGCAGCACGTGGTGCTCGCAGAGCGAATAGAAGTTTATGTCGCGCACGATGACCATCTGCCGGTAGTCCTCGCTGAACTTTGCGCTGTTCAGTATGGCCACCGGGTCCTGGTCGTATCCGGCGGTCAGGTCGGCCATTGCCTTGGCCACGCGCTTAGGTGTCTTCAGCAGTCCTTCGCGTGCGGGGTCCTCGCCCAGCAGCTCCAGGATGCGGCGGAAGTGCGACTGAATCTCTTGCTGATTTTCTTCCATGGGTTGATCTATTTTCCGTTATAGTTGCACATGGCAAACTGAATGCCGCTCAGGGCGAAGGCCTTTATGGCCTCGACGGCCACGGGCACCTTCTCGTTGACGACGGCCTCATCCTCGGGGGGGAAGGTGCTCAGCACGAAATCGACCTGACAGCCGCGTGGGAAGTCGTTGCCGATGCCGAACTTCAGGCGGTTGTAGGCCTGCGTGCCCAGCATCTGGGCGATGTGGCGCAGTCCGTTGTGGCCGCCGTCGCTGCCGCCCGGCTTCATGCGTATGGTGCCCACGGGCAGGCTCAGGTCGTCGACGACGACGAGGAGGTTCTCGATGGGAATCTTCTCCTGTGCAAGCCAGTAGCGCACGGCGTTTCCGCTGAGGTTCATGTAGGTGGAGGGCTTCAGCAGCACCAACTCGGCATTCTTGACGCGCATGTGGCCTACGAAACCGTAGCGGCGGTCCTCAAAAGCAGTATTGGACGCCTTAGCTAGGGCGTCCAATACTCTGAATCCGATATTGTGGCGGGTGCCATCGTACTCGTCGCCGATGTTACCCAGCCCTACAATCAAGTATTTCACATTCGCAGGGTTTTATTATTCCTCTGCCTTGGCAGCAGCACTCATGGCGCTACGTGTCATCTTAACCTGGCAGACAACCACGCTGGGGCTGGTTACGATCTCCAGACCCTCGAACTTCAGCTCGGCCACCTTGATGGTCTTGCCCAGGCCCAGGTTGGTAACGTCGATGTCCAGACGCTCGGGAATCTGTGTGTAGGGAGCGCGAACCTTCAGCTTGCGCACGCTGGCAGCCAGCTTACCACCGGCCTTTACGCCCTCGGCCAGGCCGTTCAGCTTGATGGGAACCTCCATCACGATGGGCTTGCTCTCGGTGATCTCGTAGAAGTCCACGTGGAGCAGACGGTCGTTTACGGGGTGGAACTGCAGCTCTTTCATGATGGCCTTGCACTCCTTGCCGTCGATGTTCAGGTTAACGCTGTAGATCTCGGGGGTGTAAACAAGCTTGCGCAGCTCCTCCTGAGTAGATGTGAAACTCAGTGCCACGGGCAGTCCTTTCTCGTCTCTGGCCTCGCCATACAGGTTGCAGGGCACAGCGCCTGCCTTACGAATCTCGCGGGTAGCCTTCTTGCCAGTCTCGGTGCGGGCGGTACCCTTTACATTAATACTTTTCATTGTCTTTGTTTGTTTTTGTGTTACTCTAAATTAAGTTCATTTTGCTTAATTCGCCATCACACGGCTCAAAAGCGGCTGCAAAGGTACGAATAAGTGAGGGAAATACAAAATAAAACGGCAATTTTTTATTTTTATTTCCGAACGATAGTACTTTAGACGGTCAGTCAAAGGTGCGGATAAGTGGGGGAAATAGGAAATAAAACGGCATTTTTTATTGCTATTGCTACTATTCAATAGCTATCCAGCCGAAGTTCCAACCTTCGAGGAGGGGAATCTGTAGGATTACATCGCTGCCGTCTTGTTGGGAGCGGAGGCTTTGGTCTTTCATTCCATTCTTTTTCCACACATATTTCTTGGGGTTCTGGTTCTGCCCTAAGCGGAGGCGCAGGGTGTAGCTGTCCTCCTCGCTGATGGTGCAGTTCAGGAGGGCGACGGAACGGAGGTTACCTTCTTTGTCGATACGAGGGATGACCACAGCCTGAGCGCTGCTTTCGAGCAATGCAGGGAGGCGGTTCCCACTGGCCCAGTCCATAGCATGAAGGCGGGTTTGCCTGTCTTTTCCGGATATGCCGAGAGACTCTATCGCATAGGAACATACGACAAGCCGGTGCCCGCCTGGCATACGATAGCCACGATACGCCTTGAGTTCCTCGGGCATCGTCTCGCCGTCAAACTGCGCTGTGAGGCCTCTGCTTTCAAGGATGTTCCAGGTGGCCTGATCTACAATAAGGTTGTTGTTCTCTATGAGGCGCTTCACTTCGGCATCCCCGATTCCTGCTACACCTTGCCCGTCTAGCATGAGGGCGACAGGATAGTTGCCGTCAGGACAGAACGGGAAGCCGAGGGCGGCCAACTCGTAGATCTGCGAACCGGAGGAGGTGCTGCCCCAGGCCAAAGGGCTTTCGGCAGGAGAGGGTAGGGCATAGTTAAGCTGAGGGCTGAGGTATGGATTGATGCCGCCGGGTTCCGTACCCCAGTTGAAAGAGGCATAATCCCGAGTAAAGTCGTGCCACCTCTGCAAATGCTTGAAGTAGTGGCTCGCGTACCACTCCATCGGCTCTTCCGCAGAACAGATGATGGCATAGGACATCTGAGTGGCTCCCATCGCGAGATAGTACATCGTCTCTACGCAGATGCCGTGACCCGTCTTCCCGCTGGCTCTGTGTACATAGCCCTCTATCTCAGGAGCAATCTCTGTGATATCAGGGTTCAGACGACGTATCTGGCGGGCGAGGTCAAGTCCCTTGACAATCATGCCGCGAGGTTCATGGTCGTTGTAATAACCATTTCCGGGGCGACTGCAGGGAACAAGGCCTGTTTCCTCTTCGTAGGCATCGAAAATCTGGTTCCAGTCGTAGCCCTCGAGCATGGAGGTGTGGAAATTGACGTGCTGCAGGCCCATGCGTGTCTCAGGGGAAGCGCGATGCACACCTCGTGCAGCAGCAGCTGCTACGCATGCCAATCCCTCCCTGCAGAAATCAATCCACTGATGGCGAAGCGTTCCTTTGTCGTCGTTGCGGCCAAGGGCAGCCAGAAGGCCGGGGCGGTCGTACTGATACCCGAACTGCTGATTGAAGACCTGTAGGCAGGTATCGCAGTAGCAGGTATGAGTGGCGGGATAGTGCTGTGTGAGGCGTAAGTCATCATCGAGCCACACCACCCGGGGATGCACGGCGCCGGCATAAATCTCCATCACCTGCTCCACATGTTCCAGGAAAGCCTTCTGGCGGGGGCAGCTCTGTTGTACCGTCTGCTCCCCGTTTGGCCCCACAACGGTCTGCCAGTGAATGTTGGTATCGGGAGGCGTACTGGCGTTCTCAGGGTGTCCGACGGTCACGGTTTGCAGGGACGGCTCGATGCCAATCTCGCGCATCTTATCGGCCATCGCTGCCACCAACTGGGCTGATTCCCTATGCTTCTCCAGGGGAAGCGTGACGGGTAAGGCCGTACACAGCCACACCTCGTCGCAAGCCTTGGGATACTGGCGGAAGGCCTCGATGAGCTGTCGGCCAAGCTCTTCGTCCTGATGGTGAGCAGGCCAGAGCCTGATGACAGACTTGTACGGGGGACATCCCTCCGGGCGTTCGATGCCCTGCTTTCCACAACCGAATACCGCCAGCAGTAGAATGGCCAGCGGTATGTATTTCAGGAACTGTTCCGATAGAAATGATTTCATGGCGTTTTAATGTTTCGCCTGCAAAGGTACATACTGTTGTTCTCCCCGCTCAGAAGTCCATGTCGATCTTTATTTCGTTGTTCGCCTCTTCCCTGGGCTCTGCCTCGCCTTGTTCCTTATTGATATAGTCCATTGCCTCGGTCAGCGAGGTCAGGAACTTCTGGAAATCTTCGGCATAGAGGAAAATCTTGTGCTTCTCGTATGACACCTGGGGCATGTCGGCATTGCCGCTCAGCATTTTCTTGCTCTCCGTGATGCTGAGATACAGCTCATCCTTCCTGTTCCTCTTCACGTCCACGTAGTAAATGCGCTGTCCGGCCTTGATGGTCTTTGAAAACAGGATGTCGCGTTCGCTGTCAAATTCACCTTTTTTCTGTTCTTCCATAACACATATTCTATTAAATACCCCCCAAAATTCCCTATATTTTCTTATTCCACCAAAAAAAAACACGAAAAAAGTGTCTATTTGGCGCAAAATGATTAATTTTGTCGACCGTTTTAAGATTTCCTATATGATAAACCGTGAACTAATCCGCATAAAAGTAGTTCAAATTACCTATTCTTATTTTCAGAATGGTAGTAAGAGTAACGAGGCCGCCGAACAGGAACTTCTCTTCAGCCTGTCGAAGGCTTACGACTTATACAATTGCCTGCTCATGCTAATGGTGGAGGTGAACCGGATGGCCCTTCGCACCCTGGAGGTGAGGCAGAGCCGCCAGCGCCGCCTGGGCGATAATACGCCCTTGAGCACGAAGTTCGTCGACAACCGGTTCATCCTGCAGCTCGAGTCGAACAGGCAGCTCAAGGAGTTTGCCGACAACCAGAAGCGTTCGTGGGCCGACGAGGAGGACTTCGTGCGCAAACTGTACAAGCAGATTGAGGAGAGCGAGACCTACAAGGCCTACATGGAAAGCCCGGAACAGAGCTACGCCGAGGACCGCGAACTGTGGCGCCACATCTATCGCGAGAACATCTGCAGCAATGACGACCTGGACGCCATCCTGGAGGATATGAGCCTCTACTGGAATGATGACAAGGCGATAGTGGACACTTTCGTGCTGAAGACCATCAACAAGTTCAGCGAACAGAGCGATGCCAGCCAGCCCCTGCTGCCGGAGTTCCGCAACGAGTCCGACAAGGAGTTTGCCGCCCGTCTGATGCACCGCACGCTGGCCAACGCCGAATACTATCAGGACCTCATCGCTTCTACCACCCGCCGTTGGGAACTGAAGCGCGTCGCCCTCATGGACCGCGTCATCCTGCAGGTGGCGCTGGCCGAGATAATCTCCTTCCCCAACATACCCGTCAGCGTGAGCCTAAACGAGTACATCGAGATAGCAAAGATGTACAGCACCCCCAAGAGCGCGCGCTACATCAACGGTACCCTGGACAATATCGTTAAGCGGCTGACGGAGGAGAACAAGCTGATTAAAGACGTACAAGACAATAAACAATCGTAAAAAGTATAGATTATGACAACAATGTTTATCCTTATGCAGACAGGCGCCGGCGGCGGCATGTCCATGTTGCTGATGATGATTATCATCTTTGCCATCATGTGGCTTTTCATGATCCGTCCCCAGCAGAAGCGCCAGAAAGAGATCCAGAACTTCCGCAACGCCATTACCGTGGGCACAAACGTGGTTACGGCCGGCGGCATCTACGGGGTGGTGAAGTCGATCGACGAGGCCGACAATGCCCTGATGGTCGAGATTGCAAACGGCGTGCGCATCAAGGTGGACCGCAACTCGGTCTATGCCTCGCCCAACCAGCAGATTGAACAGAAGTAATCCCCCTGGGGCTTCAGCCCTCGGAAGCAACGACTTAGGTTAACCAAATTCCCTCCCCATGAAGCGGCTACTGGAGATGACAGGAAATGTGCTGTCGCGTCTGCTCAACCACGACGCCCTGATCTTCCTGTTCTTTCTGGCTGTGGCGGGTTCGTTTTGGCTGTCGCAGACGTTGAATGAAACGCTCGAGCTCGAGGTCAGAGTGCCGCTGCGTCTGGACAGCGTGCCCGAGAACGTGATGATCACTACCGAGCCGCCCAAGGAAATTACCGCTATCGTGCGCGACCGCGGCACTACACTCGTGCGCTATTGGCGGCGCAAGGAGACGAAGCCCATCGTACTGAACTTTGCCAGCTACGACAACGGTTCCGTGGCCGGACGCATCCAGATACCGCACAGCACCGTGCTGCATGCGGTCGAGGAGACGCTGGACGGCACGTCGCACGTGCAGAGCCTGCAGCCCGACACCATCGAGTTCTTCTACAATCGCGGCCTGCGTTACAGGCTTCCGGTGCGTGTCCTCGGCACGGTTACCACCACGCCGCAGGGCTACCTGCTGGGTCTCGAGACGAATCCCGACTCCGTGGAGGTCTATGCCCCTACTGCCATCCTGGACACCATGCGGGCTGCCTACACCAAGGCCGTGAACATGACCGAGCTCTCCACTACCGTCACAAGCAAGACACAGCTGGTCACGATAAAGGGCGTCAAGTATGAGCCGCAGGAGGTGGACGTCACAGCCCACGTGGATTTCTATACGGAGAAGGTGGTGGAGGTGCCCATTATCGGGCTGAACTTCCCGGCCGAAAAGACCCTGAGAACGTTTCCCGCCAAGGCGCGGGTGACGTTCCGCATCGGTTCGGCACAGTTCCAGCTGGTCAATTCCGAGAACTTCGTCCTGGCTGTCACCTACGAGGAACTGCTCCGGAACCCCGGCCCCAAGTACCGCCTGCACCTGAAGTCCCTGCCGCCCGGCGTCTCCAACGTCAGGATTTCTCCGCAGGAAGTGGATTATCTGATAGAGAACGTCGCCAGCGACGACAGCGAGGAATGAAGCGGCTGGGTATCACTGGAGGCATCGGCAGCGGCAAGAGCTATATCGCCGACATGCTGAGGAACGAACTGCGCGTGCCCGTCTATGACTGCGACGCCAGGGCCAAGTGCCTGAACGAGGAGGACCCGCAGATAAGGGAGGCCCTGACCGAACTGGTCGGCCCTGAGGTCTATAGGGACGGCCGTCTGGTTAAGCCCGTCCTGGCAGCCTACCTCTTTCAGGACGAGTCGCACGCCGCACAGGTGAATGCCATCGTCCATCCTGCCGTCCATCGCGACTTCCTGCGCTGGGAGCAGGAGCAGGACGCCGGGCTTGTAGCCCTGGAGAGCGCCATACTCTACGAGAGCGGCTTCCACCGCTTTATGGACAAAGTGCTGTTCGTACGGGCTTCCGAGCCCCTCCGCATCCGGCGGGCCATGGAGCGCGACGGCGCATCGCGCGAACAGATTGAGCAGCGCATCCGTATGCAGCACACACAGGACTTCGAGTCGCAGGCCGACTATGTCATCGACAATGAGAATACAAGCCGCTCCGACCTTATCTTCCAGCTGGAGAAAATCGTATGGGAAATAGACTGGTATCTGTAAGAAAGAGAATGAAAACCCCAATATATATAATAATGAGAAGCAAGACAATCACCGCCCTCCTCCTTCTCTTGTTCGTCCCCCTGTGCCTGCGGGCATACGAGGAACGCAACCTCCTGCAGCGGGCCGCCACCTTTGAACAGGTGAAGGAAGCACTGGTCATGGACCAGAAGTGGGTCACCTATCCGGCCTATGCCGACCGCGAGGGGTGGGACCGTTTCCTGGGCGATATAAAGGGAGACTATATCCAGCGTGGCGAAAGCCGTTTGGCGTACGAATGGAAGGTCGTCAAGGCAACCGACTACCTGGAGTTCGAGCGTTCGGGCAGCCGCGTAGTCATGGAAAGACCCTACGATGCAAACATACAGGCCATAGCCGACCTGCTGCTGGCCGAGCTGGCCGAAGGCAAGGGACGCTTCCTTGACCAGCTGATAAACGGCGTTTTCCTGTCGTGCGAAATGACGTCCTGGGCACTCTCTGCCCACATGTCGTTGCAGAAGAAAGGGCGTTCTCTGCCCTCCGACCGGGAACGCGTCTTCGACCTTGTCGACGGCGACATGGGCAACCTGCTCTCCTGGACCTACTACTTCATGCGGGAGGCGTTCGACAAGGTGAACCCCGAAATATCGCGCCGACTGCGCCATGAGCTGAAGGTTAAGGTGATGGACTCCTATCTCAACAACAACCATTACTGGTGGATGGGCCGGGGCAAGAAAGGTTCCTCGCAGAACAACTGGAATCCCTGGTGCAACAAGAACGCCCTGCTCACCTTCATGCTCCTGGAGACCGACCGGGACACCCTGGCCAAGGCCGCCTACGAATCCATGCGGTCGGTGGACCAGTACCTGAACTTCGTCAAGGGCGACGGCGCCTGCGACGAGGGTCCCGCCTACTGGATGAATGCCGCCGGCATGCTGCTCGACTACCTGGAACTGATCTCGGCAGCCACCGGGGGCAGGGTGAACCTGCTCGGCAACAAGCTCGTCAGGGACATGGGCGAATACATCTGCAACTCCTACGTGGGCAACGGATGGGGGGTGAACTTTGCCGACGCCTCGGCCAAGGGCGGGGGAGAGCCCTATACCGTCTATCGCTACGGCAAGGACGTGGGGAGCGAGTCCCTGATGCACTATGCGGGCGTGCTGCGCTCCAAGAATGCGGCGCCCGTTCCCAGTCGCGATATGTACCGCGTACTCAGGGCCATCGAGCTCAAGGACGAAGTGGCTGCCGTCACGCCGCAGAAGCTGACCGAGCCCCTTGTCTGGTACCCCGAGACCGAGTTCTGCTACCTTTCCCACGACGAGGACCTCTTCCTGGCCGCCAAGGGCGGATT
>JAEEGF012400179.1_pt1 | contig 10144 bp, 8 predicted proteins | sample 9134171 | NCBI WGS metagenome assembly JAEEGF01 (sample SAMN16246542, study PRJNA631951) | gut metagenome | biome: gut microbiome; feature: rumen; material: AP-attached | host: Bos | place: Iran: Karaj | collected 2018-10 | reverse complement strand
TGCCGAAGATACCGCGGCGGAGGGTGAGGCTGACGGTGTCGCCGATACGGAGGGTGCCGTCGCCATGCATGCGGAAGTAGATGGTGCCTTTGACGGGGGCGGTGACGTCGATGTAGTAGCTGTTAGAGCCTTTGTTCTCAATATGCCGAGTGACTACGCCTTGCCCCACGACGGGGTCGGCGGCGGGTATGAGACGATTGGTGGAAAAAACGGCGACCATCAGCAGCCCCGTCACAATGGCTGTGGCGATGGTGCTGTAGACGAAACGTCCCCATAAGTTGTAGTTTTTGAACGTCACGTTGAGCAGGGCGAGAATCAGACCGACAGCGGCGAAGCAGACGAACGGCGCAAGGTCGGGGATGGAGAGGGGAAGCACGGTTTCGGAAAAATCCCAGGCACCCAAGATGGCAATGATGATGAGGGCGAAAAAGGCGACGATGTAAAGGATCGATACGAGGCCCACTATCCACTCGGAGTCACTTTCCCACATCTTCTCGTATAGGCGGCGGAGGCGTTTGAACGGGCGTCGTTCGCCTACGGCGATGCGGGTGATGGGCTGCAGCTGCAGCTTGGGACGGGGATGGTAGGGGGCGGTGCCTTCCTGCTGGGCTTGGACGTAGTCGCTGCCGCTCTCCTCATCAGTGTAGAGGTAGTACACGTAGCAGTTGCCGTCGGGGTCGGTTATGACCAGCTCGTCGGGCGAGGGGTGGTCAAAGCCGATGTAGAGCATCTGATGGGCTGGGAGGCCGTTCATGGTGTCGCCGCGGAGCTGGAGCCACGCCTGTATGGTTATGCCCTGCGTGTCGGCCAAGGCGGCCTTGAGGTGGGTGCATAGGTCGGAGAAGTCCCAGCCTTCACATAGACGGTTGGGGCAGACGGCGAAGGTGTCGGTGCGGCGGGTAGCGCTAAGTTGCAACGAGGTGATGGAGGCCTCGGGGTCGAGGTCTTTGGCCACTTTGTGCAGTATCTGTTCCAGCACGGCACGGCTGATGCCCTGTATGACGATGAGTTCTTTCATTTACGGTGTATAACGCGGCGGCGGCGCATTTATTGCTTGGAGGACACACAATAATATGGCAAATGCAGCGTTTATTGGGATATGTTGATTTATTATCTTTTGGCCATAAATGTGCTGACGTTCATTGTCTACGGTGTGGACAAATGGAAAGCGCGCCGTGGACGCTGGCGTGTGCCCGAGGCCATGTTGCTGGGGTTGGCGGCATTGGGCGGCAGCGTGGGCGCATGGCTGGCGATGCAGTTCTTCCGCCACAAGACCCAGAAGAAGAAGTTCCGCTACGGAGTGCCGCTACTATTTGTGCTGCAGGTGGCAGCGGTGGTGTTGCTTGTGAATATGCTGATACGGCATTAGTATTGCCAATTCATCGAAGTTTTGTATCTTTGTAAAGCGGTACTATTGATAAAGCATAGTGCAATGAGGTGATTCTTAAAGCAATAGCAGCTAAATTGAGGTAAATAGATGGAAAAAGTTCAGATATTTCAAGACAAGAAAGTACGTACCCACTGGGATGCGGAAAAAGAGGAATGGTATTTCTCGGTAGTGGATGTTGTCGGGGTGTTGACGGATTCTATAAATCCGACGGATTACCTGAAGAAGATGCGCAAGCGTGACCCTGAACTTGCAGCGTTCATGGGGACAAATTGTCCCCAGATAGAAATGATGACAGAAACAAGCAAACGTCGAAAGACACTTGCAGCTGATAGCAAGGCGGTATTCCGTATCATACAATCTATTCCATCGCCTAAGGCAGAGCCGTTCAAGCAGTGGTTGGCAACAATAGTGCGTGGTTGTCGATGCAACATTTCCACCTCAAAACACAGCATAAGAAATTCTGCTATGGGGTATCGATTCTTTATCGGTTACAATTGGCAGCGATGGTGTTCTTTGTGAATAAGCTTATAGAACATTAAATGCTGTTAATAATTCAAAATAAAGTTGTATTTTTGCAAAGAAAAATAAAACAGATGGACAACAAATTATACGTTTTGCAGTAAGAAATAATGACTAAGTAAAAATTGACCAATGTTACTATTAATATACAAATGAGTGCTTAAAAAAATAAATTAACTTCAATAAATCAATATTAGAAATGGAATCACAACAAGATACTAATAGAATAAAAATCGTATTGAGTAGAATAGAAAACAGACATTCATATTATGTTGATTCAAATGGATTATTAAAAGGAGAGTGGGAAGGATTTGAGAAACTATCGGAAAGAGGCCCCAATGGAGAGACCGAATATAGCCTTTATTGTTCAAATATCAAGGAAGATGTTATTATCAATGAATTTGGCCTCTTCTATGATAGGTTTTCATGCAAAAAATACGATGTGGTTATAGCGATATGGGAACATAATTTGTTTAAATGTGAGAAGAATGGCAAATATGGATTAATTGATAATAATGGTAAAGAAGTATTTCATACTTGTTATAATGAAATAAGACATTTAACAGATTCCCCTGCATTTATCATTACTTGCGAGACGGGATCTTTTCTCTATAATGCATTATTAGAAGTGCAGTCGAATGTATATGATTCTATTGAAGTTATTTGTCATGACTGCTTGGTTTTCGGGGAAGATGGTAAATATGGATTGTTGGATTATTGTGGAAATGTAATTCTAAGTGCCAAATATGAAGAGATCCTTTATAGCCATTGTGATGATTGTCAAAAGTACCTAATATTTAAAGAGAATGACCATTATGGGCTATTAAGTAGTACTGGAGATGTTATTCTAAGAGCCAATTACGAAAAAAGAATTCCCCATTTTAAGACAGATACTAATTGCAAGCTACAAGTTGATTTCCATGGTATAAAGATTCCAGTTTCATATAAAAATTCACGTCTCTTCAAACATCAAGATAGTCATTCAGCGCACATATTAAAGTGTATGCAGAAATATGATCAATTTTTTGAAATAAGACACCGTGATGTTGGCAGGATGTTTTCTTATTACGTAATTAAACAAAATGGGAAATATGGGATATTAAACCTAGGCCTAAAACTGGTTTCTGACCCAATTCTAGATGATATCTTAATACCCGACGTATTGCCTCGAGGAGGAGGTCGGTTTATTATAGGAAAAATTGATGGAAAATATTGGTTATACGACCATCATAAAAGCAATTGCATATTGGGGAATTGTAATAAGATGTATTATTGCCTAAACTATCATGGAGATAATATTATTTATGGACACATATCATCATGGTGTAAAAGTGTAACCGGATTTGAAATGGATTTCATAGAATATGAAAAAAATGGGGAAATTGGATATGTCACATGCAATGGTCAAATATTAAATCATGAAAAATATGAATCCATTGAACTATTCAAGGGTTACTATCTCGTTTCAAAGAATGGTTTATTCGGCCTGTTGTATGGATCTGGGGACGAATTAACTTGCTGTGAATATGATGAAATAATGTATGATATAGACGGAATTGTCGCCATCAAGAATGGCGAAAGAATACGCTTGATAGACTACACTCGTTCAAAACGCCGATACTCACAATATGAGCCACAGCATTATTCAGATTATTCAGGAAGTTATGCACAAGAGGAAATGGGGTATTCAGATGAAGATATTGACACAATTTTTGATGGCGACCCAAGTGCATATTGGAATATTGATTAAAAAAAGTTAAAATATCACGATTTTTTCTTGCAATAGTGAAAAATGGCCTATATTTGCGTTCGAAAATATCCAATATCATCGGAAACAGTATTATACAGGTGATGGAACAAATAAAAGTTTGATTAAAAATAATTGTTATGTTTACAGAAGAAACTATACAAGAAGTATGGAATAATGCAAAAGAAGTTCTAAATCAAGATCCATCAAAAGTTAGAATGGATAAATGTAATGCTATTATATGGCGTAAAGAATATGGGAATCGTGATAGTGAATATGGTTGGGAAATAGATCATATTATTCCTGTTTCAAAAGGTGGTAGTGATAACATTTCTAATCTTCAAGCTTTACATTGGGAGAATAATGTTGCAAAAGGAGATGGTGTGTTACAGTGTAAGATTACATCTAAAGATAATCGCAATGTTAGAGTTCCATATGGGGATATATTATTCGAATAGGTACTACCGGGTCATTCATAGTAAAGAGTTTATCAATAATGTTAATTTATTAAACGTTTAAGCAAATATGGCAAAGGGGGTAGTTATGAACAGAAGGTACACAATAGCAGAACTAAAAACAATGCGTGAGTCAGAAGACCACGTTGAGTTCAAGAAAGGCGAAGGCGGAAACGTCTCTTATAATGGTAGTGGGAAAGAGAGACCCAAAGACAGACGTCGATGTATCTTGGGGTATGTTGTTGCCTTGTGTAATGAGGGTGGTGGTCGGTTGGTGATAGGGATGCATGATAAATATCCGCACAAGGTCATAGGGACAAAACAATGTGAAAATGCTATTGGTGAATTAGAAAGCGACATATATCATGACCTTGGCATAAGAACGTGTGTGTACGAATTGTTTGAAGATGAAGAACACAAGACGGGGAGAGTGCTGGTAATTGAGGTGCCCCCACGACCTATTGGAAAACTTTTCAAATATGAGGATGTTCCATTGATGAGGGTTGGCGAGGAACTGTTACTGATGGATGACCAGACATATCTTTCCATCATTCAAGAACAGGAGCCTGATTTCTCAGAGCAGATTTGCGATGAGGCAACAATTGATGATCTTGACCCCGACGCAATTCGAATAATGAAGGAGCAATATGCGAGGAAACAGAATAATCCCTCATTTTTGACAATTAGCGACGAACAGGCACTATCTGATTTGCATTTGATACACGAAGGCAAAGTGACCAATGCTGCGGTGCTTCTTGTTGGCAGAGAGAAATCACTTGATAGGGTATTCCCCCAAGCGAAGGTTATGCTCGAGTACCGAAATACCGAGAATCAGATAGATTTCAATAACAGAGTACAGTTTGGTCAACCTTTCTTTATTCTGATTGATAAACTTTGGGGGGTAATCAATCAAAGAAATGGATCATTCCCAATCCGTGAGGGTGCTTATATCTTCGATATTCAGTTTTTCAATCAAGATGTTGTTCGCGAATTAATCAATAATGCTTTTGCACATAGAGATTACCGCAAGGCCAGCGAGATAGTTATCAAACAATCCCCGTCTTCACTTATGGTAATTAATGCGGGTGGATTCCCCAATGGTGTGACATTGGATAATCTACTGAAAGTCCCAAGCACTCCGAGAAACAGATTGTTAGCAGACGTTCTTTCAAAGACTGGAATTGTAGAACGTTCCGGGCAGGGAATTGACAAGATATTTTTATACACCCTCTCCGAAGGCAAACCGTTGCCTGACTATTCCCATAGTGATAACTTCTCTGTCACAGCGACTCTTTTTGCAACAGTGAAAGATAAGGCTTTTGCCATGTTTATACAAGCGGTTCAACAGGAGAATGACGATGAGCACAAATTGTCTGTATTTGATGTGCTGGATTTAAGTTACCTTCGTGATGGAGGTAAGCGGTTGAGAGATAGACGTCAGGAAGAGAAACTTGCACAAATGGGGTTGATAGAGAAACGAGGAAAGACAAATGCCACATATTTTATCCTATCTCGTCGTTACTATGAATTGGCAGGTGATATGGTTTCATACTCTAAAGCAACAGATTGGGATATAAACCAAATTTGGGCAGTTCTCTTTCCATACTTGCAAAAGTATGGTAAAGCAAAACGGTCAGAGATTAACAACATTATAGGGAACCATCTGTCGGATAAACAGATTCGCAGATATATCGACCAATTAAAGGCTGGAGGGTTACTGAAAACAGAGGGTGATAGAGGACAACGTGTATATATGATTGGTGATTCCTTTAAAGAAAGCAATACTATTATTCAGGAAGCACTTAGTATTGGAATGGAAGAACTGAAGAAGAAAGGTAAAATTTGAAAGGGCGAATGAAAGGGCAGATAGAAAGGTAGAAATAAACGTATTATTCATACTAATATTACTGAATAATAGTATCTTAAAAGGGCTAATAAAAGGGCAGATAGAAATGAATATTCTTGTGACAGCTTAAACGAATGAAGAATGTATACCCATTCGTGGTTATCTTGGGCGTAACGCTGTAAAAAGCCACCGATAGGGTAAAGATGATAATACAGGTGGAGATATGGATCAAAACAGACATAGACTGACTCGTTGGCTGATTGCAGTGGCGGCAATCGGGGTGGCGGTTGTGTTGCTGCTGTTGCGGACGGGAGTTGGGGAGAGTGTGAAGCGGGAGAGTGCGCGGCTGTTTGATTATGAGTATATCCCGAACCAGAATGTGGATATAGACCGGTGCGAGGCGGCGGGGATGGCGGACTCGATATACAAGGACTTTCGCAAGAAGTATCGCTTCCATTATCAGGGCATAGGGATGGCATCGTTCCCAGATAGCAGCCGCATGATTTTGCTGAGCGACATACCACCGCATTTCGAGACAGATTCCATCGCGCCTATCTTTGCAGAGTTCACACACAAGACAGAGCAACGCAAGCACCCCATCGGCTATGACGGTTACACAACAGATGTGCTTATACTGCTGGGCAACGCCACACGGGAGAACTGCGACCGACTGCTCAAGCGGCTGAACAAAGAGCTCTTCTTTTCGGAATACAAGCCCACGGTGATGGCGCTGCCCGCAGAGGAGAAACGTCGATATTTTGCCAAGGAAAACATTGACTACCAGATTACGCTGAACGAGTTCAACACCTGGTTCATTGAGGAGGGCGAGGGGTTTATCCACCTCGACGACACCAGCAAGGTGATGACCGTCAGCGACCTCTTTGCATCGAAGGCACGGGGTGTATATTTCAGCCAACAGCCGGGCTTTGTGGCTTGGGCGGTGGCGAAGAATGAGGACATTGCCGCACAGATGGGCGACATACGGCAGTTCACCTTGGATGCCGACCTAATACTGGGAGCCTTGGCCGACAGCAACACGTTGGTAATCATTGGCCGAGAACGCCAGTCACCACTAAATGAGTTGCCTCCGTTGCAGATAGAGAGCATCCTGCTGCTGGCCTCGACCACCGAGAAGGAGCTGTCGCAGAGTCTGGACATCAACGACCTGATGGCCGGGAAGATGAACAATGGGCGCGACTGGTGCCCCACCTACTTGAGCCGTGAGCTGGAGAACACCGAGTTTGGCGACCTGATGACCATCACCGACGTACTGCTGAAAGACTGGTCGGAACGCGGCACCATACAGGAGGGCTACTACCGCTACCCCGAACCGGGCTACTACCCCTTCGACAAGCCCCTGTTCCGTAAGTTGGGACTGAACGAATTAGTCTATAATTGGAACACCGCCGGAGCCATGTACGCCATAGACCGTGAGGGTTACACCATCTACACATTAGGGCGCACGGGCTCGCTGCCGGTGAGCTACTTTAATTCGCAGGAGCGAAGCCAGTCGATAGGCTACCGCTACGAGAGTCAGGCGTATCACTATTTCGCCACCCTCGGCAACACCGACTTGGCTCGTGTGGTGCAGTACACAGCATTGTACCAGCTGTTTATCGACAACAACATCACCTATTCGGGCAACACCTACCCTTCGTTCCCAAAGAACAAACCGTTCTTGCTGTACAAACCGACGATGGAGTTGCTTGATAAGATTCGTCAGCTGAACAGCGACGAGATTGCCTTGCTGGCCGACAGCCTGTCGCAACGCAGTTTCAGACACTTTCAGAAAGAGCAAATCGACAAGCATCTGCGGGAGAACGAGCAGAAGCACAATGTTTCGTACAATGAGGAGCATATCGATGCCATCTATCGGAATGTAAACCGTGACACCAAGGCGGGCATCGGCCGGAGCCTGCAAGAGGTGAAGGATATGCTGTGCGGCCTCAACGAGGAACAGTTCAAGCAGTTGGCGCGATACCTCTCCTACCCTCGCGGTGTGAAAATACGCGACCGCGAGAGTTACAACACCATGCTGCGCGGACGGCGGGTGAACATGCTAATGCGCGAAGTGGGCAAGAACAATTTGGACTTGATGGAGATGGACTTGAAGGATGTAAAGAACTGGTTCGCCGCCAACCTGAAGGGCAACGCGGGACGATACATGAAGACTTCGTCGCTCATTATCACCTATGCCGACCTGCTGACCACTGGTGGGCATAACCTGTCGTCGAAAATCAGCAGGGTCAACTCTATGACCAACTACAAGCGGAATCGTGGCAACTATACCCCGACAGAATACGAACGGCCTGCCAAGCCGGTGGCAAAAGAAGAGAGTCCATCTGTATCGACTCCGACCAACAACAAGCCTGCCGCCAGCAAGCCGGTAAAAACGGCGAAAACCGCCCCACAGAAGTCTAGCCGTCCAAGCACACAATCAGTCAAACAATCAAGCAATAACTCAGTCCGTCCCCGCAGTGCTGTCATCTCTTCTGCCCCTAGACGGACACGAGGATTATAACAAAAGATATACAATGACAATACAGGAAGCAATCGTTGCACGTCATTCTGTGCGGCAGTATCAAGAGAAGCCACTTGAGGCTAGTATTATCAACCGCCTCAAAGAGGAGGTGGCACTATGTAATCAGGAGAGCGGGTTGCACATCCAACTTGTAGTGGATGAGCCTAAGGCTTTCAACGGTTCCGGCAGGTTTAGCAGCTATGGCAAGTTCAATGGGGTGAGCAATTACCTTGTCATGGTCGGGCAAAAAGGTGCTGACGAGGCAGTGGGCTATTATGGCGAGCGGCTGGTGTTGCTGGCACAGACGCTAGGACTTAACAGCTGCTGGGTAGGGCTTACTTATCACAAACAGCCCGACAGGTATCAAATTGATACTGGGGAGAAATTGCACTGCGTTATAGCTCTCGGCTACGGGGTTAACCAAGGTGTGCAGCACCCTATGCGGCCGATGGAACAGTTTGTGAAAGTGAACGGAACAACGGTGCCCGATTGGTTTAAACGCGGTATGGAAGCGGCTCTGCTGGCTCCCACGGCGGTGAATCAGCAGAAGTTCGAGTTTACGTTGGTAAACAACCACACCGTTGCGGCTCGAGCCCGGTTCACACTGATAGGCTACGGCAAGATGGACCTCGGCATCGTCAAATACCACTTCGAAGTGGCCGCTGGGAAAGAGAACTTCTCGTGGATACCTTAGACAATTCTTTCAGAAAAAAAACACTATCTTTGCAAAAATAATTCACCATGAAAAAAACAGCTTTAATCATCCTTATGCTTACAATGTCAGTTTTTGGTTTTTCACAAGAAGATTGGTTCGGGTTCAATAGATACAAGGCAGACAATAAGCGTATTATCAAGAGCGAGGAATTCCCCGAGGTGGTATTTATGGGGAATTCTATCACCGAACTATGGGCTACATACCATCCTGATTTCTTCAGTGAGCACAACTATTGCGGCAGAGGCATCGGCGGACAGACCTCGGCGCAGATGCTGATGCGCTTCACGGCTGATGTCGTTGACCTCCACCCCAAGGCGGTTGTCATCATGGCAGGCACTAACGACGTGGCACACAACACCTATTGGGTGGAGCCAGACAAAGTGGTTGACAATGTCGTGGCCATGTGCCATCTGGCCCGTGCTAACGGTATAGTGCCTATCATCAGTTCCATCCCTCCGTGTGCCGCCTTTCGATGGAATCCCGAAATCGAAAATGCTGCCCAGACTATTGTTGAAATCAACAAGCAACTGAGGGCATACGCCGAGGCCAACGGCATCGTGTATGTCAACTATCACGTTGCCCTTGCCGACGGTCATGACGGATTCTCAAAGGAGTTGAGCGACGACGGCTGCCACCCTAACCCCGACACCTATTTTATCATGGAAGAACTGGTGCTGAAAGCGATAAGCGAGGCGGTGAGATAGATGCTATAAATATCTGTAAAAATTTGTGTAGTTTATTTATTTTGTGTATCTTTGCAGTGCTGTTGTTCAAAAATATGACATGTTCAAAAATATTGAACAACAACTGCACCATAGTTTCTTTGTAAATACACACGTAGTGTAAAATACCATTTATAAAATTAATCTTTAAACGTTCAACCTTACGGCAAAAAGTTTATGACTTGTGGCAGAAACCATAAGCATAAAGATTAATTATTAAGCAATAGAA